>Ga0207678_10002226_pt1 | contig 17525 bp, 15 predicted proteins | sample KBSC63metaG_FD_184319 | JGI IMG/M metagenome (GOLD analysis project Ga0207678, IMG submission 184319) | Corn rhizosphere microbial communities from Kellogg Biological Station, Michigan, USA - KBS C6-3 metaG (SPAdes) (version 2) | ecosystem: Host-associated > Plants > Roots > Rhizosphere > Soil ...
TCTTCGAGTTCGATCTCCTTGGCGACAGTCACGCCGTCCTTCGTGATGCGAGGCGCACCGAAAGACTTCTCGATGACGACGTTGCGGCCCTTGGGGCCGAGCGTCACCTTCACGGCGTTGGCGAGAATATCGACGCCGCGCAGCATGCGCTCGCGGGCATCTTGAGAGAACTTGACGTCTTTAGCTGCCATGTAGAGCAACTCCTGAGTTTGGCTAAATCCTGGGGGAAGTTCTAATTATGCGGCTGCTTTGGCTTTCGCCGGCGCGTCGAGCACACCGAGGATGTCGCTCTCCTTCATGATCAGAAGATCTTCGCCGTCGATTTTGACTTCGCTGCCCGACCACTTCCCGAACAGCACGCGCTCGCCGACTTTGACGTCGAGAGCGTTGATCTTGCCTGCTTCATCGCGGGCCCCTGGGCCGACTGCGACGACTTCGCCCTGCTGAGGCTTCTCCTTGGCGGTATCGGGAATAATGATGCCGCCGGCAGTTTTGGCTTCTTCCTCAATGCGTTTCACGACCACACGATCGTGGAGAGGACGGAACTTCATGGGTCTAACCTCATGATTCTGTTGAAATGTTTCTGATATTGAGTGCGACTTGGCGAGAGACCCTGTCGGAGCAGGCAGCAGGGGCTGACCTACTTCATGCGACGAGCCCGCTTCGAGGCCCAAGCGCACACGTTATATGCGGCCGCTTGCTAGCACTGTCAAGGGTTGAGTGCCAGCGAAGGTTTCGGCGAGATGTGGAATTGCATCTGCAATGGTAAGGCGGCGAAAGCGGAACCAGCCCTTGAACCAGGTATGAATTGAACCCCGGAGCGCAGTGAAAATGCGCCGGCAATGGGCCGGCCTAATGGCAGGACTGAATTGAATACAGCGGATATCTGGCCACTGGGTGTGCTGGCTACCCAACGGAAATCGACGCAGAGAAACCAGCAGGTTCCTATGCGCCGACTATGTTCACGGTATTCGACAGAAGCGCCGCAACCGGGCCTGTCTTCAAATCTCGAAATCGCCGAGTTTGGAACCCTTTTTCAGGCGATCGACAAGCCAATTCGGCTTACGCCCGCGGCCGGTCCAGGTATCGGCCTTGTTTTCAGGATTGGCATACTTTGCAATGCCAACCGACTTATTTTTGCCAGGACCACGACCCCGGGTCGCGCCGAACAATTCGGCGACCGAAAAGCCATGCGTTTCGGCTAAATCAGCCATTTTCTTTTTTAATTCAGACCGTTCCCGATCACGGGCAAGCGCTAATGCTTTCTTTACCTTCGCTTCAAGATCAACAAGTTCCTTCAGAGAAAGCTTGTCGACATTGACGGACGCCATTTTCTTCACCTTTCGCATCACAAATAAAAACCCCTGTAGAATTCGGTAGCGCCCGGTCTAAGCCAGATTGAGAAGACGCGCAGCACAAATCACCGAGATGTGTCGTTGTGTCAATACGGCTAATGAATAGTCGTGAATTTTTCAGAAACTCATATTGGCCCTGCGGCTGCATTCTGATTATGCGGGGCGGCCCATTGAAAATATTCCTTTATTGGACGGGTCGCAATTGGCAAGCTTAAGGGATTTCAGGTCGAAGACGAGAGATTTACGGCCTTTATCATCGCAATATCGTAATTGCGGCCGCGGGCGCTAAATCGAAATGCCAGGGGCTTCCGGCCCACGTTATCTCATTTGAGTGAAATCTCAAGTTTCCGGGACGAAATCAGCGATATCGGAGTTTGATACTATATCATCCGGCAACAGATCAAAATCACAATGTGCCCGGTCCAGTGGAACTTGAGGTCGTCCATTGCGTATACTGACGACGGCGCTTGCTGTAACCGGTTCGTCGTCGCCGGCACGAGGCCAGCACGATGGTATGCCGCACATTCCGGGATTGAGGTCCGAGGCCGGCAGGTAAATTATTCCGCGACCGGCGGCAACGCAGTAGGCTAAGCCCTTGGCTTGTACAAGCGGCATCCGAAAGCTACGCTGGTCGAGGCTTCACCCCAACAAAGAATGAGTGGTCATTTATGACACTGAAACTCCCTGACCTTCCCTATGCCTATGACGCGCTGGCACCCTTTATGTCGGCCGAGACGCTGCAGTTCCACCACGACAAGCATCACCTCGCCTACGTCGAAAACGGCAATAAGCTGCTTGCTGGCTCCAAGTATGAGAACCAGTCGATCGAAGACATTTGCAAGAATGCCTACGCTGACAAGAATGCCGGTATCGTCAATAACGTCGGCCAGCATTTTAACCATCTGCATTTCTGGCAGTGGATGAAGAAAGGCGGCGGCGGCAAGAAGCTGCCGGGCAAGATCGACAAACTCGTCCAGGCCTATGGCGGCTATGACAAGCTGCGCACCGATTTCATCGAAGCCGGAAAGACCCAATTCGGATCAGGCTGGGCATGGCTCGCGATCAAGGACGGCAAGCTCGAGGTCCAGAAGACGCCGAATGGCGAAAACCCGTTGATGCACGGCTCGAAGCCAATTCTCGGCGTCGATGTCTGGGAGCACAGCTACTATATCGATTATCGCAACGCCCGGCCGAAATACCTTGAAGTCTGGTTCGACAATCTCGTTAATTGGGAACACGTCGAAGCGCTCGCCGGCTGAGCGCGTCAACCGTTTCGAACTCGAACGTCTCCATAAGCGGGGCGGCCGTATGGTATAAGACTTCAAAAGTCTGCCATGCGGCGCCCCGATGTCGTCTCAGCAATTCTCGCTCACGAGCGTCGCGACTTTCAAGGACTTGACGCCTGACAGCTTGCGCTTGCTGGAAGAGCGCCTGCACCCCCTTTTCATCGGACGTGGTGACTGCGTCGTTCGCCAAGGCGAAGATGCCGACGCGCTGTACGTCGTCGTATCGGGCCGCTTTGCTGTCGAAATCGACGGCCAGGCCGAACCCGTGGCGGAAATCTCGCACGGCTCGACGATCGGCGAGATCGCGTTCTTTGCCGGAGGCGCCCGTACGGCGACGGTGCGCGCCATTCGGGACGGCGTCGTCGTCGGACTGACACGCGCCGATTTCGACGAGATTTCGTCCCGCTCTCCCGCCATTTGGACGGCCGTGACGGCGACGCTCGCCGAACGCCTCGCGGCGGCGACGCGCAGAGCCACGCAGGGAAACCGAGACGCCCACACCGTTCGCGCTCAGCCGCGGCCGCGCACGATCGCCCTTCTTGGCGCGGGTGGCGCTCAGATACCGCCGACGTTTTTGACGGCATTCCTCGAGGTGGCACGGACGCGTCCGGAAACGCTTGTCGTTTCGAGCGGCACGATCGCAGACGCGCTCGACGGCCGATCGGGCGGCGATCTCGATCTCACAGAAGCACTGAACGCGCTCGAAAGCCGGTATTCCACGGTCGTCTTTGTCGCCGACCGTGAATTGACGCCGTGGAGCGAAAAGTCCGTCCGCCAGGCGGACGAATTGCTGATGGTCGCAGCGCCGCTCGACGGTCCAATCGGGACGACCGTGGCGCTAAGCCCGCTCGAAGCATTTGCACTGTCGCTGCATCGGCCGGCATCGCGGCGGCTTGTGATCGTGCACGGACGCAAGAGTATTGTACAAGGTACGCGCCACTGGCTTGCCTTGCGCGAACCCGCGATGCACCACCACGTCGCGCTCGGCGAAGCCCAAGACGTCGCGCGGTTGTGGCGCTTCATCACCGGAGAAGCCCTGGGCTTCGTCGCTTGCGGCGGCGGCGCCTACTGCGCCGCGCATATCGGCGTCTATCGCGCTTTTCGCGAATTGGGTGTTGGCTTCGATCTTATCGGCGGCACGTCCGGCGGCGCCGCGATGGGAGCCGCATTTGCGCAGGATTTGGATCCACTCGAAATCGATGCCCGCGTGCATCGGATGTTCATCGATGGCCGAGCGCTCGGACGATACACGCTGCCGCGATATGGCCTGCTCGATCACACGCATTTCGATGCCCATCTCGAAAAGGAATACGGCAACATCCGCATCGAGGATTTGTGGAAACCCTACTTCGCTGTATCCGCCGACCTCTCCGACTACGAGATCGAAGTCCACCGCAGCGGCCATCTGTGGCGCGCGCTGCGAGCCAGTGCGGCGATACCGGGCCTGCTGCCGCCGTACTATACCGACGACGGACGAATGCTCGTCGATGGCTCCGTCATCGCCAACGTGCCAATCGAAACGATGCACAGTCTGAAGCGCGGACCAAATGTCGTCGTGAGCTTTCAAGCTTCACAAAGCGAGCGCTTTGCCGTCGATTACGCCTCGCTTCCGAACCGCGGCGATCTGATCTGGCGAACGTTCAATCCGATTTCACGCCATCGCCTTCCGCCGGCGCCGTCGGCAGCGACGGTTCTCGTCAAAAGCCTGATGGCCAATCGCAGCCATTTCGAACGCCATATGCAGCCGGAGGATTGGCTCATCATTCCCCCGACGCCATTGGCGATGGGCGCCCTCGATTGGCGCCGTCATACGGAGCTTATGGAGGCGGCATACCGCTACACCGTATCTGCCATTCAATCGCGCGGGCTTCCGGTGACGACGCCCAATTTCTCGGGCTGAGCCATGCTGATCGCGCCACCTGCGCTCCCCAGTCGTGAATTGTGGCCGCAGGGCCACTTTCCTGCCGTTGCGGCGACCATAAGTGCACCGTAGAACAGACCTGCACTAATATTGGGGATGTGGGTATTAGGGAAAATTTCGTGTTCGGGCGGAGGCTCTCTATTGGCCTTTTGACGGCGATCGCGTTCGCGCTCTCGGGTTGCGCGGCGACGATCCCGCGTAACGGCATCGCCAATGCAAAGCTCGCTGCGACCGCCGAAGTCCCCGACATGTCAGGCGTCCGTTTTTGGGCCGACGAAGTTCCTCGCGATCCGGTAGCAGAAATCAAGCGTCGCACAGCGCACATGCCGCCGATCGCGAAAGATGCCAAACGCATCAACGGACGAAAGGTCATCGAGACGTTGGCGCTGTCGGGCGGCGGATCGGATGGCGCGTTCGGCGCCGGCGTTCTTGCAGGATGGAGCCGGCGCGGCGACCGGCCGGAATTTGAAGTTGTGACCGGCGTCAGCGCCGGAGCCATCATCGCGCCATTCGCATTTCTTGGACCGTCGCAGGACGAGAAGCTGCACACGATCTGGACGCAGTATAAACAGAGCGAAGTCATCACCACGCAGCTCTTGCCCGCTCTCTTCGGCGGACCTGCATTGGCCGACACGACGCCGCTTGCAAATCTGATTGCCAAGTACATCGATCGCGACATGCTCGACCGCATCGCCGCCGAGTATCGACGCGGCCGCATTCTCATGGTGCTGACGACCAACCTCGATGCACAGCGCCCCGTCGTCTGGAACATGGGCGAGATCGCGATGGACAAATCGCCGGCGGCAATGGAGCTTTTCCGCAAAGTCATTCTGGCGTCGGCCGCCATTCCCGCGGCCTTCCCGCCAGTAAAAATCGAGGTCGAGGCCGACGGCAAAATTTACGATGAGCTGCATGTTGACGGCGGGACGACGCGCGAACTGTTCGTGCTACCGGTGGAAGCGCCGCTCAAGGCGTTCGATCCGCTCTATGCCGAGCCGCCGATCCGGCGCTTCTTCATCATCAAAAACGGCAAGGTGTCTCCGGAACAGGAAGTCGTCAAAGCAACGACACTGCAGATCGCTTCGCGTTCCATCTCAACGTTGATCAAGAGCCAGAACGAAGGCGAACTCTATCGCATCTATCGCATCGCGCTCGACGGCGGAGCCGACTTCAACTTCCTATCCGTGCCGGCGTCGTTCGACTTCAAATCCAATGAAATATACGATCCGAAATACCAAACCGCACTTTACGCCGAGGGTATGAAAGAGGGCCGCAGGGGGATCTGGCTGAAGGCGCCGCCGGGCCAAACTCCGATCACCGTTCCGGAGACGACGAAGCAACCTAGTCCAAATGGAAAAGCGCCCGTGGTGAATTCGACACCCAGCACTGAGGTGCCGCAACCAAAGCGCGCGCCGACGCCCCCGAAGCCACGACCCGTAGCTTCGGCGAACGGCTGATCATTCTTAGACGGCTTTATTTAAAACCAGCGGGGCTGCCACCAGTGCAGCAGCGCGCGCACGCTGTCCGGCGCTGCGAAATAGGCAATTCCGACCACAATCGCGATCACTACCAAGGCGCCGAACAAAGCCCAGCCAAGCGGCGTCCGGTAGCTCAGGCCGGTGCCCGGAACGCCGAGCGTAACCATCGGACCATTCTTGCCGACGTTGACGGTGGCGCCATGGCCGCCGAGGCTCGAGCTGACGCCGGTCTTGCTGAGATTGATGCGCACGCCAGGGAAAATGCTGAACGTCTTGCGAAATCGGAAGTAGCCCATCTGTCTCTCCTCGTCGGCTATGCCAACGCCAGATCTTCGTATTAACGCCCTAACAGCCCGAGACGGCGAATCCCTGAAAACTAATAGGTTCAACCCTGACTTTCAACGGATAGGCACGTTTCATCCCTTGCCGCGAAGGATGTTGGAAAACCGCGACAGCCGCTCCTTGATCTGGCCGACCGTCGTATTTCTTGCCTGCAGGCTTTCGTAGGCCGATTCGCGGTCGAGCAACGTGCCGTACTTTTTGAAATTGGCGGCGTCGGCTGCGAGCAGCTTCTTGCGTTCCGCGTCCGTCAAAGGGCCGACGCGCGACATCGGCGGACGAATGAGCGTCCGCTGCACCATCGAGGGTTCGCCTTTGTCGTGAAGCAGCGAAACAAGCGCCTCCCCGACTTTCAATTCCTGGATGACGCGTTCCGAATCGAGATCGGGATTCGGCCGGAACGTTTGCGCGGCGGCTCGAATTGCCTTCTGCTCTTTCGGCGTGAAGGCGCGAAGCGCGTGCTGGATGCGATTACCGAGCTGCGCTGAAACCCGATCCGGCACATCGCCTGGGCTTTGCGTGACATAGTAAACGCCGACGCCTTTCGAGCGGATCAGCCGCGTGACTCGCTCGACTTGTTCGAGCACCGCCTTCGGTGCCTCATTGAAGAGCAGGTGCGCCTCGTCGAATAGAAATACGAGTTTCGGCTTATCGAGGTCGCCGACTTCCGGAAGCCGCTCGAACAATTCGGTCAATAGCCAAAGAAGGAATGTCGCGTAGAGACGCGGCGTATTCATTAGCTTCTCGGCAGCGAGAATATTGACGATGCCGCGCCCATCGGGGGACTGCTTCAGGAAATCCATGATGTCGAGAGCCGGTTCGCCGAAAAACTTGTCGGCGCCCTGCTCTTCCAACACCAGAAGGCGGCGCTGAATGACGCCGACCGTCGCCGGCGCGACGTGTCCGTATTTGCTCCTGAGGCTCGCGGCACGCTTGCCCATCTCATCGATGATGGAACGCAGATCCCTGAGATCGAGGATCGACATTTTGTCGTCGCCGGCTTCGCGCTCGTCCTCGGCCCAGCGGAAAGCGATATTCAATACGCCTTCCTGCGGCTCGGTCAGCTCCATCAGGCGCGCGAGCAGCAGCGGTCCCATCTCCTGCACCGTTGTGCGCACCGGATGACCGTCGACGCCGAAAATGTCCCAGAACACCGTTGGAAAGGATGTATTGCCATAACGCTTCAAACCGATTTCTTCGGCTCGCGCGACCAGCTTCGGCGCCGGCGTGCCTTCGGCTGCTATCCCAGAAAGATCGCCTTTAATATCGGCTGCGAAAACGGGAACTCCGGCTGCGGAAAAACCTTCCGCCAACACCTGCAGCGTCACGGTTTTGCCGGTGCCGGTGGCACCCGTGACGAGGCCGTGGCGGTTAGCCAGAGCAAGTTCGATGCATTCGGCCGTCAGATCGCGGCCGGACTTGCTGCAGCCGATGAGGATCAGGCCGTCCTGCACGTAGTCGCGGGGATCGGCGACGGGTTGCTCAGGCCCCGAAGTGCCGGGCTTTCCGGTCATTTCCACTCCTCGAAATTCATCATTAGGGACTCAACGCTTAACCGCCGATCCGTGATGCCACGGCCCGCGCAGTGAGGCAAACCGGAGATCGGCCCGTTGCGCGGCAATTGGGCCACGCCGGCAGCATGATTTCGCACTCGCACCGAACCGCGTAATAGGTATACCGGAACTCCCGTTCAAAGGCCCGCATCTCGCCTCAGGAATCTCGCTGCATGACACGTTCGACGACTGAACCGCACCTCGCCGAAGGTTTTCCGGCAGCCGATTTCGAGCAATGGCGCGCACTCGTGGACAAGGCGTTGAAGGGCGCCGATTTCGAAAAGCAGCTCGTCAGCCGCACGGCCGACGGACTGAAGATCAATCCACTTTATACGCGCAACGACGCCCTGCCGGGCACCGCCGGGATGGTGCCGGGAACGCCGCCCTTCACCCGTGGCCGGAAAGCGGCGCGCGACGGCCTCGGCTGGGATATCCGCACGCTCCACATCGAAACCGATCCGAAAGCCGCGAACAAGGCGATCCTTGAAGACCTCGAAGGCGGCGTGACGTCAATCGGCTTGCAGTTCGGCGGCAACGGACTGGCGCCGACCAAAGAGGCGGTCGGAGTTGCACTCGATGGCGTGATGCTCGACGTTTGCCCGACCGTTCTCATCGCCGGTGAGCAATTCTTTGATGCCGCCCTCGCGCTCAACGCCGTATGGGAAGCGCGCGGTGTGGCCGCTGCCGATCGGCAAGGCTCGTTCGGCGCCGACCCGCTCGGCACGCTTGCAATGACGGGACAATTATCGGAGCCGGTCGACACGGCACTTGCCCGCGCCGTCGCTCTGATGAAGGCCACGGAAGCGAGCCCGCGCGTGCAGGCGATGACCGCCGACGGCGTCGTCTATCACGTCGCCGGTGCCAGCGAAGCCCAAGAGCTTGCCTGCATGTTGGCGACGCTGGTTGCTTATCTGCGCTCAGCAGAGCTGGCCGGCATCACACCCGGCGAAGCACTACCGAAGATCAACGTCGCGCTCGCCGCCGACATTGACGAGTTCGCAACCATCGCAAAGTTGCGCGCCGCCCGTCGCCTTGTCTGGCGCGTCGCCGACGCCTCAGGCGCTGGTGACGCTGCAGCCAGCGTGCAGCTCAATTGTCCGACATCTTATCGGATGATGGCGAAGCGCGATCCGTGGACCAACATTCTGCGCACCACCATCGCCTGCACCGGCGCGGCATTAGGCGGCGCCGATGCGATCGTCGTGCTGCCGTTCACGTTCGCACTCGGCAAACCGCAGGCATTCGCGCGGCGCGTCGCCCGCAACATTCAGATCGTCTGCCAGGAGGAAAGTCATCTCGGCCGCGTCAACGATCCGGCGGGTGGCTCGTGGTACGTCGAAAACCTCACCGAGGACATGGCGAAGAAGGCCTGGGAAATTTTCCAGGACATCGAGGCGCAGGGCGGCATGCTTGCCGGACTGATGTCGGGCTACATTCAAGACATGATCGCAAAAACGGCGGAGGCCCGCGCCAAAAGCATCGCGATGCTTCGCCAGGAACTGACCGGCGTCAGCGCATTCCCGATCCTCGGCGATGATGGCGTAAAGGTCGAGCCTTGGCCGCAACCACCCGGATTAGCCGTTTCGAATAAGGCCGCGATCACCGTCACGCCGCTCCGGCCGCATCGTCTCGGCGAAGCCTTCGAAGCGCTGCGCGATACCGCCGACGCGCATGGAGGCTACGACGTCTTCATCGCCAGCATGGGCGAGATCGTCGAACACAACGTGCGCACGACGTGGATGAAGAATTACCTCGCCGCCGGCGGCATCAATGCGCTGATCAGCGACGGCTATAAAACGCCCGAAGACGCTGCAGCCGCATTCAAAGACTCTGGCGCGACAGCGGCGTGCATCTGCTCTTCCGACGCCATCAACGCAACGCTCGCCGAGCCGACCGCGAAGGCGCTGAAGGCGGCAGGAGCCAAGCTTGTGTTAATGGCGGGACGGCCCGGAGACAACGAAGCGGCGCTGAAAACGGCCGGCGTCGATCAGTTCCTGTTCGCCGGAACCGACGCAGTCGCGACGCTCAAGGCCCTGCAGGAAAAACTGCGATAAGCCGGACAATGCCTCGCTGACTTAGGTCGCCGGCTACTTGATGGCCTCGGTAGAGGTCATGCAGCTCTCTTCGAGCCCGCACGGAATATCGTTCCCAACTTCGAACTGCAGCGTCGCGTGACGGATCTCGAATTCGTCGTTCAGTATCTTCGTCGCTTGTAGAATAAAAGCATCGCCGGGATGGCCGCCCGGCATGACGAGGTGACACGTCAGCGCCGTCTCCGTCGTGCTCATCGGCCAGATATGCAGATCATGAAGACTGGCGACACCAGGCAGCGCCGCCAATCGGCTTTGCACGCGTGCGGGATCGATCCCCGCAGGCACACCATGCAGCGCCAGGCGCGTCGCATCTCTCAGAAGTCCCCACGTCGCCCAGACGATCGCCGCGACGAGGACGAGGCTGACGACCGGGTCCAGCCAATTCCAGCCGGTCAGCAGCATCGCAATGCCGGCCACGACGACACCGAACGAAATCGCCGCATCGGCCGCCATGTGAAGATAGGCGCCGCGGATATTGACGTCGCGCTCGCCGCCTGAAGCAAAAAGCCAGGCAGTGAAACCATTGATCAGAATGCCGAGCCCGGCGACGACGATCATCGTCGTACTCGCGACGGGCGGCGGCGCCGAGAGGCGCTGCACGGCTTCCCAGGAAATCGCGCCCGCGGCGACGAGCAGCAAAACCGCATTGGCAAGCGCCGCCAGAATTGTCGATGAGCCGAAACCATACGTGTACTGCAGCGTCGGCCGCCGCTTGACGAGAACGCTCGCGCCCCAGGCCATCAACAGACACAGCACATCGCTGAGGTTGTGGCCGGCGTCGGCAAGCAGCGCCATCGAATTGGCGAAAACTCCGGCGGCCGCCTCCAACACGACGAACCCGACGTTCAGCGCCGTCCCGAGCGCGAAGGCAAACCCGAAATCTTTCGGCGCGTGGTTATGTACATGGACGCCGCCGCGATGATCGCGACCGCAATCGGCATGCGGATCCGCTCCGCTGTGCGGCCCGTGCTGATGCGAAGATTGCGTGGGGTGGCCGTGCGTCATGGGTTGCAATGTATTCCTGGTCACATCCTAGAGCGAATGTGGGACACAGGCGTCTTCGCCGCAACCCACGGGCGAAGTCAAGGACCGCCGAAGCTCTGGAAAGTCGCTATTCCACGATCGGTTTCGGCGTAAATGCCTCAGCGCTTGCGCAGAGCAGAGCGAACTCGGCCCGACGCTATCTAGCTTTTCTCGATTCCACTGATGCGCTCGAGCAGCCGGGGGCGGCGGGGCGGCTTTGCTCCGTTCGGCGTTTCCTCTGGCTCCGAGGCAGGCAGCGGCGGCGGACGCGACGCTTCGGGCGCCGGTGTCTCGTTTTCATCATTGTCGCGCGTCAGGGCGCGTAGATAGGACGCCGGCCGCCCCTCTCGCGGCGTTTCGGAAGCTTCGCCGGTGCCGGCTGGCTCATTGACGGCCGGACGAACGATACGCGGTGCGGTGATCCGTTCCGCCAAGGACTTCTTCGGTGCGCTTTCCGCCTCCGAACTCTTGCCTTCGGAGGACAACGGTCCCAGGCGGCGAAGTTCTTCGTGAAAATGCAGCGCCTGTCGCGCCTGACGCTCCTGGCTCGCGGCAATCTCGGCGCGGAGCGCGGCGATGGTACGGCGCTGCTCGTCGACCTCGGCCTGCAGCGCGCCGATATCTGCCTTCTGCGATATGCCGGCAGGCACGGCAGCGTCACCCTCATAAGCCTTGAGGGCCGCTTTGAGCTTCGCGACTTCTGTTGCCGCCGTTGCCTCGCGGGCCTCGAGTTCGGCGATGCGCGCATTAAGCGCTCGCTGTTTCTCATCGGGGTCGTCGCTAGCTTTGAGCGCCGCAAGTTCGGATTCGGTTCGCGAAAGTGCTGTCGTCAGGCGCTTGATCTCGGCAGCGCGGGTCTCATCCTCTACGGCAGTGGTCGGGCCCTCGTCTTTCGCAGTTTGGAGCCGCTCGATCAGCGACGCCTGCTCATCGTTTCGAGAACGCAGGGCTTCTATTTCCGCTCTGAGCGCCACCTTGCTGTCGAAACGCGCATCGCCGCGCGAGTCGCGATTGCGAACGGCGCGGGTATCGAGCGCCACGCGAAGCTGCGTCAGCTCTTTTTCCCTCTGCACGTTGAGCTGTATCGCTTCTTCGAGCGCACTCGCCTGCTTGGCGCTCGTCGCAAACAGTTCCCGGATTTCGCGGTCGCGTGTCGCTAGCAGCTTCCTTGTCTCCGCAAGGCGCTGCTCGACTTTCGGCAGACGGTCGAGAATGGCCTGCTCCAGAACACGCCGGGCATTCTCGTGCTCGTCGACGCTCATCTTCTGATCGGCAATCGCCTCGGTCAGCTCCTGGATTTTTGCATCCCGCCGATTGATCTCGACGCTCTGGCGCGCAGCCGACATGCCCGCAGCCTCGACCTTCGTCTCAAGCTTGTGAAGCTCGATTGCGAAGTCTGCGCGCAAGCGATCCTTGTCGGCGCGAATTTCGGCCTCGGTCAGAGGCAGCGTGCGCTTCAGAACTTCCGTGGTGAACCGCTCGATGCGGTGCCGGTATGCGGGCAGCAGCACGACAACGATCAGGGCTGCAATTAGGAAGCCCAGCGTCACGAGCATCGCGGCGTAAAGGGTGATCAAGCAACAAGTCCTGAACTGATAAGCGACGCGGCCCCCGCCGCGCGCAACGTCCCTCTCCGTGCAGACAAACCCGCTTTTTCTATTCTCTGCAACTCGGAACCACGTTCAAAGCTCCGCTCAACAGCTAAAATGGGTTCCAGGTCGGGTTTCGAGTATATTTCGCGTAGCCAACGTTTGCCCCGAGCCGCAGACCGACGCCGGCGCGAATGGGAGCAAGTGTGACATGCCCGGCTTTCTGCAACTGCACGCTGACGCCGCCGACAAGATAGGCTGTGCCCTCGACGCCCCCGAACCTGTCGAAAATATCTGAAGGATCACGAAGGTTATAGACGAGAGTCATCACTTTCGAACCGTCGGCGCCGAAATCGTAGCCTACCGATGGGCCCTGCCAGTAAACTTTGTAGGCGCCAGCGTCCTTTGTATAGAGCTTGCCCTCGCCATAGACCAAACCAGCGACGAACGCGCCGCCGGCGTCCTGTCCCAGGATGTAGCCGTTCGGCCTGCCGACTTTTTGGAAAGCCCATTCCACCGCCGAGGCCAAGCCGCCGCTGACCTTGCCGAAAAAGCTGTTACCCGCCCGGATGATCTCGTCTTCACTATAGGAGCCGCGTTGCGGTCCGCCTTCACCTTCATAAGGCGGCGGGGGTGGGCCGGGCGCGTAGTGTTCCTCGCGGCTGGCATTGTTCTGCGGCGCATTGGGATAGGGCTCGCCGTAGCCGCCGGGATCGGCGTTTCTGCGCGGCGCGCCGTCATAGGGTCCGTAAGCATCGTCCGGAGAGCCGCGGCCTGCCGGCACGTCGGGAGGTGGCGGAGCCGGGCGATAAGTGTCGACGCCGCCCTGACCGGTGTAGGTATCTGCAGGTGGGCGATAAGAGTCATCGACCGCGCCGGCGTTCGGTGCCAAGCAGGTGAGACTTGCGAGCAGCAAAACGGCTGCAACAACCGCGGCCTTGCCAGCACGCTCCGCTATATGGTTCGACCGTCTCTTGACCCCGCGGCTCATCGTCATGACCCCACGTTCATTCGCACGGCGATGTATTCGCGCGCCGCGCTTCCCTCGCGTACCATCAAAACCTCTAGCCACCCCTAACGCAAATTCGCGAGATTCTGGTGCTAAAGTATGGCCGACCGGCGTTGCTTATGCCCCTGGCGGCGGGCTGCTGGCATCGCCGCTGCTGAGCCACAGCGGTTGCCGGCCCCAGGCGACGAAATAGGGGTTACGAAACTTGCGATCGTAGTGGCCATAGGACAACGGCACGCCATCAATCGTGGTGACCGATCCACCCGCCGCCTCGAGTATGGCTTGGCCGGCAGCGGTGTCCCACTCGCAGGTTTCACCGAACCTCGCGTAGAGATCGCCTTCGCCCGCCGCGATCAGACAGAACTTCATCGACGACCCGAGCGGTTTCGCGTCGAGGACGTTCAGCGTCTTCAACAGGTTGCTGCTGGCATTGCCGGAGCCGCGGCTGTTGAAGGCGACAAGAGCGGCCGGGTCCGGCGCGCGAGTCGAGATACGGGCAAATTCGACGCCGGAAGTAAGTTCGGCAGTCGAAAGGCGCAGCCGGGCTTCGTAGGCCGCACCATCGGCGCGCGTCACGAAAAGCCTCTCGGATGGAGGCAGAAAAATGAGGCCGAAGCGCACCTTGCCGTCTTCGACCAAGGCGATATTGATCGAAAACTCCGGTTTGCCGCGAATAAAGAGCCGCGTCCCGTCGAGCGCATCGACGAGGAAAAACTGGCGCGCGTATTCGCAGGCGGCCCCCGCCGCGATCCGTTCCTCGGCAACGACAGGAATATCGGGTGCAATGGCCGCAAGCGCGGCGAGCAGCACGGCCTCGGCCTCATGATCCGCGACCGTGACGGGCGATCGGTCCGCCTTTTGCTCGAATTTCACGCCTTTCGTGAAATGCGCCATCTCGAGGCGGCCGGCCTCGCGCACTGCCGGAAGCAGCGCATCGATCAAGGCGTCGTGATCTTTGGCGTCGATCGGCAGCATGGTGAGAGCGAATGCTCCGGTTCGAATCGATATTCGGCCAACGCGGTGGCGCGTGGCCAATGCTTATTCTGCGCCGCAGCCTGGACCGTGGCGCGCAAGACTCAGGTCTTCCATGAAAATCCGGGCTTCAACCGCCCACCGGCAGCGGGACTTGGCAATTCCGATCCGGCGCATGTATCAGAGCATAGAGCAATTTCGCAAGCGGCCGGCGTTGGCTCGCGTCGCGCTGTCGCGCTTCAACCGCCGTAGCCCTTCGACGCAGGGGCTCTTCGAACAAAGGGTACGTAATGAGCCAGCGCGTTCCGCCAACCGATCTCGAACTCGCGGCGCTGATTTCGAGCCGTATTTGCCACGACATCATCAATCCCGTCGGCGCCATCTTCAACGGCCTCGAAATTCTCGACGAGGACGACGATCCGCAGGCCAAAAGCTACGCATTGAACGTCATCCGCAACGTCACGGAACAGGCATCGGCGAGGCTTGAATTTGCCCGCTTCGCCTTCGGCGCGACAGGGTCGGCCGGATCGATGATCGATCTCGCGACGGCGGAGAAGATTTCTCGCGGCTACATCAAGATTACGCAGGGCAAGCACAAACTGATGTGGCGCGGCACGCCAGGTCTTATCGTGAAAGATAAGGTCAAGCTGCTACTCAATCTCATTGCGTCCGCCGTCACGGCGTTGCCGCGCGGTGGCGAAATAGACGTTTCGATTGGCGGTTCGTTCGAACAGCCGAGCTTTCTGATCCGCTGCAAAGGCACCAGCGCCCGTCCGCCCCAATACCTCACGGATTTCGTTGCCGGTACCCCGCTGGCCCTCGATGCAATCACGATCCAGGCTTATTACACGTGGCGCATCGCGCCTTCGGCAGGCATGCACTTGGAAATTCTGAAAGACGGTGCCGACATTCTGCTTGTCGCCCGGCCGGCGACATGAGCCGGTGAGCGTTCTCGATCATGATATTGTGGCGACGCCGCCACATAACTTAAGCGCGGCTTAATATATTACCGTCAGGCTAACCAAGTCGTGCCGGGTGCAGCCTCCGGCGCAGTGGAACGGATGCGAGATCGCCACATCATGCTTCATTGCTTCGTGATCGATGATTCCGAAATCATTCGAAAGTACACCCGTCTCATATTCGAGAGCCTGGATTTCCGCGTCAGCGAAGCCGAGGGGCCTATCGCTGCGATGGAGCGTCTACGCTCGGACGCACCGGATTTCATTCTGGTCGACTGGCGAATGCCGGGAGGCAGCAGCCTCGAACTCATCGCCAAGATTCGCGCGCTGCCGCTCGATCCGCGACCGCACATCATGTACGTGATGACCGAAAACGATCCGCAGGAAATTCAGCGCGCCCTGACGCACGGTGCCGACAGCATCATCCTGAAGCCGTTCAACCGTGAGATCATCAAGCTCAAGCTTGATGAGATCAGCGCTGCGACGTCGCCATCTCCTGCATCGGCGTAGGGACCGGCACCTCAACCCGCCGCGGCGAACATGAGCCGCCGCGCGTTTTGCCGAGCCACACGTTTTCATCCTCAAAACCGCGCGTCCGAAAATCGGATGCTTACGGCGCCACTCCGTCTTGCGGCGGCATCGGCGTTGGGTAACCGCTGTCTTGTGCCGCCGGTTTTACAGCAGTGGTTTCGCCACTTTCCGGAGCAGCTTTTTTCGCCGCCATATGCTTCACCGGTTTTTTCGCAGTATCAGTCAGCGAACCGGTTTCGACGGGCTTTTTCGCGCTAGCGGCCGAAGCTGCTGCTGCTGCGGCAGGTGCCGTCACAATTGCTGACGTCGAAGTGGAAGCGGTAGTCGCATCGGGAGAAGCGGCCGCGGTTGCCGCAGCATTCGAGGGAGCCTCGGCAGGCTGAGCCGCCTCATCGTTGGTTTCAGCGGCGTGAGCGGCCGTATCCTTCGGATCCGGCACCTTGATCTCGGCGGCGGTGTTTTCAGCCGGCGGAGGAACCGTTGCCTTCGCGGTTTCGGTTACCTTGGCAGCTTCACTGGTCTTCGCCGCCACTTCCTTTTTCTTTTTCGAATGTTTCGTAGGCTCGGCGGCAGCGCTCTTTGCCTTGTCGCCCGGTTCGGCCTCGTCAGATGCCGCAGCCTGCTCGGAGCTCGGCAACGCCGAACCACCCCAGCAGACGGTAGCGTCGGCTGTGCACGTGTGCTCGTCGAAAACGATGAAGTTCAAGAACAGCTCGCAACTCACCTTCTTGGCGCCGGTCTTGTAGTCCTTCACACCCTGCTCGGCCATCTTCGTGGCGATGAGCTTGTCGAGCAAGCTCTTCGCGTCTTTCGTTGGCCCGTCCTTACCGTAGTCGTTGACGGTGAAGCCGTATCGTTTGCACTCCGCCGACGCGGGCAAAGTTACGGCGGCAAAGAAAGTAGCCGCTGTTGCAAGAGCGGCAACGACGTTGACCGAAGGGCGCATGCGCCTTCTCCCCCTAAAAACCATCCCCGACAATCCGCTGACTGGATAGTGTCAGCACCGTGGCATGATGAGGGCCGAGTTGCCCACAAGCGATAGCTTATGCCGTTTTTGCCACGACCTGTGGCCGTGGCATTTCGAATTGATCCACAGCTATTGAGTTTGCGCCGAGAACGTTAGTTCATGTAAGGCGCTTGGCCGCCTCGGTAGCCCATGGCAGAATCGAAGAAGAACCCAGAATCGAACGGCCCTGCAGGGGTCTGCGGGTTCAAAATGTGACCGCGATAAGCGGCGCGATCCCCATTCGTGCTGATCGAGTCGGAGTAGCCATAGGAATAGCCGCCGCGGCGACGAATGGCATAGCCCTTGACCTGCGGGCCAGACTGGTAGCCCCGCTTCGCAGGAGCTGCCTCGGCCGGAGCCGTAATCGCCAGCATCAAGCCACTGATCAATACGGCTGAAACGAACTTAAAC
>Ga0207678_10002230_pt1 | contig 17515 bp, 11 predicted proteins | sample KBSC63metaG_FD_184319 | JGI IMG/M metagenome (GOLD analysis project Ga0207678, IMG submission 184319) | Corn rhizosphere microbial communities from Kellogg Biological Station, Michigan, USA - KBS C6-3 metaG (SPAdes) (version 2) | ecosystem: Host-associated > Plants > Roots > Rhizosphere > Soil ...
TGTCGGTGTGCCCTGGCACCGACAGACGTCCAAGATCGCGTCAGATCAGGTCGTCGATGGCCTTGCGGAGGGAGGCCTTGGGCTTCGCGCCGACCATCGAGCCGACCACCTCGCCCTTGCGGAACACGAGCAGCGTCGGCATCGACATCACGCCGTAGGTGCGCACCGAGTCCGGGTTGGTGTCGGCGTCGATCTTGGCGATGACGACCCGGTCACCGTACTCGTCAGCGAGCTCGCGCAGGCTCTTCGAGATCATGACGCAGGGCTTGCACCACTCGGCCCAGAAGTCCACGACGACGGGGCGCTCGTTGCGGAGCACGACGTCGGTGAAAGTGGCGTCGGTGACGGTGACGACAGGCTCGTCGGCCATTGGTCCTCCCGGGCTTGAACGGCGGAATCCAGCTGTCTCTTCAGTTGATCGCGCACGGCACCGAGCCGGGCGACGCAGGCGTCGACCTCGGCCAGCTTGCGCCGGAGCACGGCGACCGAGTCGGGACACACGTCGCCGGACGCGTTACCGGCCCGCAGGCAGGCGACGAACGGGCGGATGTCGTCCAGGTCGAAGCCCACGGCGAGCAGTGCCCGGATCTCGCGGACGACCCGCAGCTCGGCGTCGGAGTACGTGCGGTACCCGGCGGCGGTGCGGTTCGGCTCCAGCAGGCCGTGCGCCTCGTAGTACCGCAACGACCGGGTACTGACGCCGGCGCGTCCGGCCAGTTCACCGATCAGCACGGGTCAACGCTAAACCTTGTCGCCGGTGTCAACGCAAACGGCCGGGACTTGGCAAATAGTTGAGCTGGCAAGTACCATTTGTGTGGGCCGACCGCCTTCCCCCGTGGGTGGTCGGCCCGATTCATGCCTCGATCCCGTCCTGGTGCCACTGACCGGCCACGGAACGTGCGGTATATCGATACCCATACGGTCTTGCCGCCGGTGTTAGCGTGGCGGCGATGCCTGAAACCCCGCCGCGTCCGCGCGACCAGGGCCCGGACGGCGATCCGTCCGGCGGTCCGTGGGCCACTGATTCTCCCTGGGGCACGCCGCCGGCTGCGGCACCCCGCCAGGCCGACGAGACCGATCCGATCGGTTGGCCGGCGCTGCCCGCCGACGGTCCGCCGCCGGGCGCTTCGGCCGGGCCGGCCGGGCCGGGCGCTTCGGCCGTACCCGCCGGACCCGCCGGACCCGCCGGACCCGCCGCCGCGCAACCGCCCGCGGGCCCGGGCGGGATGCCACCGCAGTGGCCGCCACGCGGGAACCCGGCGCTGCAGCCGCGGCCGCAGGCCCCGGTGCGCGAGTCGGCGCCGCCGCCGATCCCCGCCCGGCACGTGCTGAACCAGGAGACGCCGCAGACCGCACCTCCGCAGGGTGCGCCCTACCGGGCGCCGAACCGGGCGCCGTCGCCGTCGGCCGGGTACCGGCAGCCGTCGGCAGAGCCGCCGACCGCTGCCCAGCCGGCGGTGCCGCCGGTCCTGCCGCACCACGCGGCCACCTTCCAGCAGCCGCCGACCGCGCCGGCAGCACCCCACCACCCTGCCGCGCCCGCGCCGCCGGCCGGTCCGGTGATCCCGGCGCAGCGCGACGGCGCGCAGGCCGACCAGCAGGCCGGGCGGCCGGCGTCGACCCCGCCGATCCTGTGGCCGACCACAGCCGGCGCCGATCCCACCGCCGGCCGACCGCCGATCCACCACCCGAGCACCGGCGCGCCGGCGTACCCGCCCGCGGCGTCCGGCGGATACCAGGCCCCGCCCGCGGCGTCCGGCGGATACCAGGCCCCGCCCGCGGCGTCCGGCGGATATCAGGCCCCGCCCGCGCGTCCCGTCTCCCCGTCGCCCGCCGGCACCGTCTCCCCGCCGGCCGCATACCCCGTCTCCACGCCGGCCGCGGCCGGCGGCGCTTCGGGCGGCGCTCGCGGCGGGGCGCCCGCGGGTGCGGCCGCCGGCGCCGTCGCGGCTCCCCCGAAACGGCGCCGCGGGCGCATGGTCCTGCTCGGGCTGGTCGCGCTCATCGTGCTCGCGCTGCTCGGCGGCGGTGCGACGTTCGCCGCGCTCAAGCTGGCCGGCAACGACAAGGACGGCGGCGGCGGCTCGAACGCGGCCGGTGGCGGCGGCGCCTGCGCCGGGAAGACGCGGCTGCGGCTCGCGGTCGCGCCGGAACTGAAGGCCGTGATGGGCACGGCGATCTCGAAGGTGGCGCCGTCGTCGGGCAGTTGCCCGGTGGTCGCGGTGACCCAGCAGCAGCCCGCCGAGACGCTGGCGCTGAAGGACCAGGCCGCCAAGAACTTCGACGGCTGGGTGCCGTCGTCGACGGTCTGGCTGAAGCTCGCCGAGGCGGACAAGCTGGGCTTCGCCGCCGAGGGGCCGCTGCTGGCGCGCTCGCCGATCGTGGTCGCGATGCCCAAGCCGTACGCGGAGAAGCTCGGCTGGCCGGCGAAGCAGCCGGCCTGGGCGGAGATCACCGCGATGGTCTACGGCCGGCAGATCCCGAAGTTCAGCATGCCGGACCCGCTGCGCGACACGACGGGCATGCTCGCCACGCTCGCCGTGTACGCGGCGCTCGCCCGCACCACGCCCGATCCGGGCATCGCCCAGCTGCGCGCCCTGACGCTGCGCAGCCGCCTCGCCGACGCGGCCGCCGACCCGGCGAAGCTGCTGGAGACGATGGCCGCCCAGCCCGACCCGAACCAGGCCGTCGCATCCGTGGGCCTGTTCCCGGTCACCGAGCGGGCGCTGTGGGCGTACGACCGCGGCACGCACGAGACCCAGCTCGTCGCCGCATACCAGGCCGACGCGCTGGCCGAGGCCGAGTTCCCGCTGGCCCTGACCCCGGCGGCCGGCGGCTCCCGGCCCAGCAGGGAGGTCGCCGACAAGCTGGCGGCCTGGTTCGCCAGCCCGGAGGGCATCGCCGCCCTCGCCGACCAGGGCCTGCGCGGCCCGACCGGGCGCGACGCGACGAACGTCGTGCCGAACGGGCCCGGCTTCGTGGCCCGCTACCCGCAGCCGTTCACGGCGCCCAAGGACGTCGCGACGATCCGCACCGGACTCACCCAGTGGGCGCAGTACAAGCGGCTGGTGTTCCAGGTGCTGGTGCTCGTCGACGCGTCCGGGTCGATGAACGAGCCGGTGAAGGACCGGGCCGGCAACACCACGACAAAGGCCGGCCTGCTGCGGGCGGCCGGCACGCAGGCGGCGCAGCTGTTCGGCGAGGACACCAGCGTCGGCATGTGGATGTTCGGCACGCCGACCGCGCAGAGCCCGCCGTATGTCGACGTCCTGCCGTTCGGACCGCTCGACGAGCCGCTGAACGGGCAGCCGCGGCGCAAGCGGCTGGTCGACGTGGCGGGCGCGTACCAGGCGATGCCGGCCGCCGGCACCCCGCTGTTCGAGACGATCCTGCGGGCGAACGCCGAGATGGAGAAGCGCTGGCGCCCGGACGCGGTGACGATGGTCGTGGTGCTCACCGACGGGCACGACAGGGACTCGTCGTACGTGATGCCCAAGGCGGAGTTCCTGAAGAAGCTCAACGCGGCCCGGGATCCGAAGAAGCCGCTGCCGATCCACAGCATCGCCTACGGCGCCGACGCGGACCTGTCCACGCTGACCGAGCTCGCGAAGGCGACGGGGGGCGTGGCGGCACCGTCGACGGATCCGGCCGACCTGGCAAGCGCCATGGCCAAGATCTTCCTGGCGGCGCGCCGCGCCCAGATCTGACCGGACCGCGATCGTGGTGATCCAGGGCTCGGAAGCGGGCCCCGGATCACCCGGATCGCGGGACGTCAGACCTCGCCGTGCAGCCGCGGCACGTCGGCGAGCAACTGCTGGGTGTACTCGTTCTGCGGGCGGAAGATGACGTCGTCGGCCGGCCCGCTCTCCACCAGCTTGCCCTGCTTCATCACCAGCACCCGGTCGCTGACGTAGCAGGCCTGCCCGATGTCGTGGGTGATGAACAGGATCGTGAGACCCATGTCGCGGCGCAGGTCGGTCAGCACGTTCAGCACGTTCGCCCGCAGCGACGCGTCGAGCATCGAGGTCGCCTCGTCCGCGATCAGCAGCACCGGGCGCATCATGAGCGCCCGCGCGATCATCACCCGCTGCCGCTGACCGCCGGAAAGCTGGTGCGGGTACTTGTGCAGCACCTCTCTGTCCAGGCCCACCTGATCCAGGGCGAACTGCATGCGCTCCTCGAGGGCGTCGCCGTCGACGCCGATCAGCCGCCTCGACCGGGCCAGCAGCCGCCGCACGTGGAAGAACTGGTTGAACGCGCTGAACGGGTCCTGGAAGACGGCCTGCACCTCGCGCCAGTAGCCGGACAGCTCCCGGTTCGGCAGGTTCGTGACGTCCTTGCCGTTCAGCTCGATCCGCCCGGACGTGGGCGGGATCAGTCCCAGGATCAGCCGGGCCAGCGTCGACTTGCCGCTGCCGCTCTCCCCCACCACCGTCGTGATCGACCCGGGGCTGATCGAGAACGACACGTCGTCGACGGCCCGGACGACGGACGCCTTGCGCCCGAAGACCTTGGTCAACCCCTCGACTGTCAGCAGGTCGGTCATGACGCGACCCCGCTCCGCGGTGTCGCGCCCTGACCGGGCGGGCTGAGCTTGATGATGCCCTCGCTTGGCTCGGTCATAGGTGGGCCTCCACCGGCTCGCCGGGATGGTCCTTTGCCCACCAGCAGGTCGCGTAGTGCCGCTCGTCGCCGACGATCGGCGGCTGCTCGGTGTGGCACACGTCCATCGCGAGGCTGCACCGCGGGTGGAACCGGCAGCCGGGCGGCGGGGCGGCCAGGTCCGGTGGCGAGCCGGTGATCCCGGCGATCCGGCGGGTGCGGATCTGCGGCTCGGGCACCAGCACCGACCGCAGGAGTGCCCCCGTGTACGGGTGCCGGGCCCGGTTGATCACGTCTTCGGTGGGGCCGGTCTCGTGGATCTGGCCGGCGTACATGATCGCCACCCGGTCGGCGACGAGGCGCAGCACGGGCAGGTCGTGGGTCACGAAGATGACGCCGCCGACCAGCCGCTGATTGATCATCTCCCGCAGCAGCTCGATGACGACGCGCTGGCTGGACACGTCGAGCGCGGACGTCGGCTCGTCGGCGATCAGCAGTTGCGGGTCGAGCAGCGTCGACAGGACGGTGACCACGCGCTGTTTCATTCCGCCGGAAAGCTGGTGCGGGTACGCCTGCAGCACTCGGTCGGGCAGGTCCAGCTGGGTGAACCGCTCGGCGGCCCGGGCCAGCGCGTCGGTGCGCTTCACCTTGCCCTCGTGCGCGGCCACGATCCGGACGGCGAAGTCGCCGACCCGCATCGTCGGCGAGAGCGAGTTCATCGCGCCCTGCGGCAGCAGCGACACGACGGTGCCCCGCCACGAGCGCGGCGGCGCCTTGTCCGGCTCGAAGCTCAGCCGCTTGCCGGCGACGTCCAGTTCGCCGCCGAGCACGTTCAGCGGCGGACGCGCGGTCAACGACAGCACGGCGGCCAGTGTCGACTTGCCGCAACCGGACTCGCCGGCGATGCCCAGCACCTCGCCGTCGTTGACGTAGAGCGACACGTCGTCGACGGCGACCGTGTCCCGCGTCCGCCCGGCGTACGCGGCCCGCAGCCCGCGGGCGGACAGCAGGTGGCCGGTGCCCACCTCGTCCGGGGCGTCCTTCACACCGGAAACGTCCAAGGTCACGGTCGCACCCCGCTTCGCGCGCTGCGACCGTGCCATCGATCCGGGCGCGGACCGATGGCACTGCGCCCGATGGTGACCCCGCTCCGCTCGGTCACGATCCACCCCGATCGGCCGTGACGGCGTCGACCGGCTCGTCCGCCGCGATGATCGCGCCGGCCGCGGCCGACGCGGGCGCCGCGGCGGACCTGTCCACCGCGCCCGGAGCCACGATGGACGCGCCCCGGCGCGCGCGCCGCGGGGCGCCCCGACGCAACCGCGGGTTGAAGATCTCGTCCATCGACGACTGCATCATCAGCAGGCTGAACGCGATGAGCGTCAGCAGCAGCGTCGGCGGGACGAACGCCCACCAGGCACCCGTGCGCACCGCCTCCCAGGCCAGCGCCCAGTGCAGCATGATGCCCAGCGACACGCCGTTGCTGGGGCCGAGCCCCAGCAGCGAGAGCAGCGCCTCGGCGAGCACCGCGCTGGACACCTGCAGCACGAACGCCATGATGATGTACGAGAGCATGTACGGGATCACGTCGAAGACGATCAGGCTCGCCGTGCGGGCCCCGGAGAGCCGGGCGATGTCCAGATGCTCGCGGGTGCGCACGCTCGACGCCTGCGCCCGCACCGCGCGGGCCAGCCAGGTCCAACTCGTGATCGCGATGACCAGCGCCACGCCGGACGCCGTGCGGGTCTGCAGCGTGATCGAGATCAGCAGCAGCACGATGAACGACGGGATCGTCAGCACGACGTTGGTGATCCCCATCAGCAACTCGTCGAGCCAGCCGCCGCGGTAGCCGGCGATGGTGCCGATCACCACGCCGATGAGCGTCGCGACGGCGCCGGCGAGCAGGCCCACGTACAGCGAGGTCCGGGTGCCGTAGATGAGGTTGGTCCAGACGTCGTGCCCGAGGTTGTCGGTGCCGAGCCAGGCTTCGGAAGACGGCGGGTCGTACAGGCCGCCGACGACGTCGTTCGGCGTGTGGCTGGTCAGCACGTACGGGCCGAGCACCCCGAACAGGGCGATGGCCAGGAAGATCCCCAGCGCCACGAGGAACCGGGGGCCGAACCGGACGAGTCCCACGTCTACCGCTCCCCTCTAGTCGCGGCCCGGATCCTCGGATCGATGAAGCCGTACGCGATGTCGACAATGAAGTTCGCCAACAGCACGGCGATGGTGATCATCAGTGCGATGCCGAAGAACACGGGATAATCATTCTGCCGGATCGCACCGAAAAGCAGCGTGCCAAGACCGGGGTAGGAGAAGACGATCTCGGTGATCAGCGCGCCGCCGATGAGCGTGCCGATCGACAGCGCGAGGCCGGTGACCTGCGGCAGCATGCCGTTGCGGAAGATCTGCCGGATGATCTGCCGGTCGCGCAGGCCCAGGCCCCGGCTGTAGTTCACGTAGTCGGAGTTCAGCTCGTAGATGACCATCGAACGCATGCCGACGGCCTGCCCACCGATGAACACGAGCACGAGTGACAGGAACGGCAGCCAGTAGTGCTCGAGCGCGTCGGCGATGAACTCCGGCGTCAACGACGGTGTCGTGCCGAACGAGTAGCCGCCGCTGGGCGGCAGCACCGGCCAGGCCACGGCGAAGGCGTACAGCAGCAGGATCGCCAGGCAGTAGTACGGCATGCTCGAGATGAACAGCGAGCCGAGGAACGCGCCCCGGTCGGTGTTGCCGCCCTTGTAGCCGGCCACCGCGCCGAGCGTGTTGCCGAGGATCCAGCCGATGAGGATCGCGGGCAGTTGCAGCGCGATCGTCCACGGCAGCGCGTCGCCGATGAGCTCGCTCACCGGCGCCGGGTAGAGCGTGAACGAGACGCCGAAGTCACCGTGCGCGAGGTTCTTCAGGTACAGCAGGAACTGCTCCCAGATGGGCTTGTCGAGGCCGAACTCGGCGTTGTACGCCTCGTAGACCCGGCGCAGCGCCTCGCCCTCCGCCCCACCCCGGCCCAGCGTCGACACGATCGAGTCGACCGGGTTGCCCGGGATGAGGCGGGGCAGGATGAAGTTCAGCATGACCGCGGCGACGAACGCGCCGAGGAACCAGAGCGTCTTGCGGAGCAGGTAGCGGGTCAAACTCATCGCATCGCCTCGCTATGCTCGCCGCGGTCCGCTGTCCTGCCTACTTGGGGCCGATCTCGTACAGCCACTGGATGCCGGCACCCCGGAAGGTGGGCGGCGCGGTGGGGTCCTTGGACGTCGGGAAGCCCTTCCAGGTCTGCTGGTTGAACTCGTAGAAGTCCAGCGGGCGGTACATCAGCACGATCATCGGCACCGTCTCGCGGTAGATCTCGTCGAGCTGCTTGATCGCAGAGACCTGGTCGGCCCCGGTGGTGTTGGCCGCCTTGTCCAGCAACGGTGCGACCCGGGCGTCGGTGAACCGGCCGTAGTTGTAGAACGAGGACTGGCCGACCGGGTTGGTGCCGCGGATGTCGAGCACGTCGCGGTAGCGGGCCCATGGCGTGCTGGGCGTGGTGGAGGCGCCGATGTACCAGCAGGCCAGCTCGTAGTTGCCGTTCTGGACGGCCGGCGTGAGGGTGTTGGCCTCCGGGAAGTCGGGCTTGATGTCGAACCCGGCCGCCTTGGCGCTCTCGGCCACGATGTTGATGGCGGCCTGCCAGTCCGACCATCCGTTGGGCGTCTGCACCTTCCACGGGCCCAGGCGGGTACCGTCGCCGAGGGTGTAGATGCCGTCGGCACCCTTCTTCGCACCCAGTTCCTGCTCCAGGATCTGCGCCGCCTTGGCGGGGTCGAACTTCCAGCCGGAGGCGTTCATCGCCGCCTCGTCGAGGTACTGCTTCTCGGCGTCGGTGGGCAGGATCAGGCTGGCCTTGGCCGGGATCGAGTACCGGGACATCGCGGTCTCGGCGATGCGGGCGTAGTCGATCGCGTAAGCCAGCGCCCGCCGGACCTTGGGGTTGTTCAGACCGGGCTTGGTGGTGTTGAGGGTCAGCATCGGCGTGCTGCCGGGGATGTAGTACGGCTCCTTGTCGAACCAGGTGCCGACGGGCAGCTTCTTCTCCTCCCACATCTTCCAGATCGCGGGGGTGAACTGCTGCATGATGTCGACCTCGTTGCGCTCGAACGCGAGGTTGCCGGCCGCGTTGTCCTTGAAGATCGGGTGCACGATCTTCTTCGGAACCGCCAGCTTGCCGCGCACCCCCTTGCCCCAGTACTCGTCGTACCGGGTGAAGACCAACTGCTGGGCGTTGGAGCTGTCGAGCTTGTAGGGCCCGGAGCCGACCGGCTTGTCGTTGGTGTATTCGGCGATCTTCGGGTTCTGCGACTCGATGTCCTTCCACAGGTGGCTGGGAAGGATGTAGGTCTGGCAGAGGTTCGTCTTGGTCATGCCCGGGTTCGCGCGCTCCGGGCTCAGCTTGAAGGTGACCGTCTTGTCGTCGGTCTTCTCGACGCTCGCGAGGTACTCCCAGGCCGGCGAGTAGTACAGCGTGGTGATGCGCTTGCCCAGGTCGAAGGTGTAGACGACGTCGTCGGCGGAGACCGGCTTGCCGTCCTGCCACTTGGCGTCGGGCTGCAGCTTGACCACCATCGTCATCGGGTCGGGCGTGCTCATCGACGCGGCCAGCCCGGGCTTGAGGCTGCCGTCGAGGATGTCGAACTGGAACAGGGTCTCGTAGATCAGCTGCATCTGGTCGGCGGCGGTGGGCCAGGCGGCCGTGGGGCTGGTCGGGTTGAAGTTGGGCGGCGGGCCCCATTGGAAGCCGGCGATGAACAGCGTCTGCTGACGTTCGGTCAGCTTGTCGCCGCTGTCGTCGCCGCAGGCGGCAAGCGCACTGGCGCCCACGACGGCACCGCCCACGAGGGCTGCGCCGGCGAGGAAATGACGCCGTGAGGTGCCGTTCACGTCTGACATGTCGTCTCCAGAGGTGCGAGGGGCGGTGGCGGAGGAGCGGGTGGCGGAAACGTCGCGTTCGGCCGCCCGACGACACACGGATGGGGACGCTCGTACGCCGGGCGTGCTACGGATCACAGCACTGAACCGTTTAAGTGTCAAGCACGGTACGGTCACGAAGAGAGCGCTCTCTCGTCAGGTGGGATCCTTACGGAGATCATTGGCCGAACGCAGCACCGGCGGGCGGGCCATTGTGCCCGGGTCGAGCGGGCCGGATGTCCCGATCACGAACGCGGCCGTTTCCCCGGGCAGCAAGGTGACCAGAGCGTCGTCCACCGTGGCGGCCGGATCGAGCCGGTCCGGGAACAGCGCCAGATCGCGCACGAGCGTGCGCGCGGTCACCTCGACGCGGGCGCCGGCAACGTCGCCGGTGACCGACACGTCGTATTCCGGCCGCGGGTAGGCAAGGTCGCGGTCGGCGGCGAAGAACCACGTGGCGCGCCCGCCGTCGACGTCGGCGACGAGCAGTTCCGCCGCGGGATCGGCGGGCGTGGCCACCCCGGGCGGCAGCGCGACGGTGCACGCCGACCCGGCCGGCAGGTCGACCTCCACCGGGTGCCTGGCCAGCGGCGCGCCGTCGAACCTGGCGCGGACCACCTCGAAGCGGGCCCGCCAGGGCGTCGCCCCGTCGTTGACCGCGACGACCGCGAGGCCCTCGTCGCGCGGCTGGATCGTCACCAGATGCTCGGCGAACGCGCGCCGCAGCGCGTACCAGAGCGGCTTGCGCCGGCCGTCGCCGTCGACGGCGGCCCACGAGGTCACCGGCCAGCAGTCGTTGAGCTGCCACACGATCGCGCCCATGCACAGCGGCCGCAACGAGCGGAAGTGCTCGATACCCAGCGTCACCGCGCGGGCCTGGTTGAGCTGGGTCGCCCAGTGCCAGTCGTCGAACGTGCGCGGCTCGGGGAAGTGCCCGGCGAGGCCGCGGGCCAGCTTGCCGTTGCCGTCGGCGGCCTTCTGGTGGTGCAGGACGCCGGGCGAGTCGGGCGCGAGCGGATCGTCGGCGACGGCGCGCCGCAGCGTCGCGAACACCGGCGGACCCTGGAAGCCGAACTCGGCGACGAACCGCGGCCGGTAGGCGCGGTACTTCAGGTAGTCGTCGGTGTTCCAGACGTCCCAGATGTGCGTGGTCCCGTGCGCCGGGTCGTTCGGGTGCACCGCCGGATCACCGGAGTAAGGGCTGCCCGGCCAGTACGGGCGGGTCGGGTCGACCTCGGCGACGATGCGCGGCAGCACGTCCAGGTAGTAGCCCTCGCCCCAGGTGCGCCCAGCCAGCGGCTCCTGCCAGTTCCAGTCGTGGAAACCCCAGATGTTCTCGTTGTTGCCGACCCACCAGACCAGGCTCGGGTGCGGCATCAGCCGGGCCACCTGCTCGCGGGCCTCGGCGGCCACCTCCGACGCGAGCGGCTCCTCCTCCGGGTAACTGGCGCACGCGAACAGGAAGTCCTGCCCGACCATCAGGCCGAACTCGTCGGCGAGGTCGTAGAAGTCGGCGCTCTCGTAGCGACCGCCGCCCCAGACCCGGAGCAGGTTCACGCCGGCGTCGACGGCCTGCCCCAGCCGCTGCGCGTAGCGCCCGCGGGTGACCCGGGTGACGAACACGTCGTCGGGGATCCAGTTGCAGCCCCGCACGAACACCGGCGTCCCGTTGACGACCAGCGTGAACGGGCGGCCGTCGGCGTCCGGCGCGGTGTCGACCTCGACCGTGCGGAACCCGATGCGGCGCGTCCAGCTGTCGAGCCCGTCGAGATCCACGGTCAGGTCGTAGCGCGCCTGCCCGCCCAGCCCGCGCGGCCACCACAACTCGACGCCGGGCACGTCGACCTCGACCGTCGCCTCGCTGGCACCCGCGGGGATCGCGGCGTCCGCCGTGCGCCCGGCCACCGCGACCCGCACGGTCAGCGGCCGGTCGCCGTCGAGACCGGACCTTTCGACGCGGACCCGCGCCGTCACCCGTCCGGTCCGATCACCCGGACCGCCGCGGACCGTGACCTCCGGACGGACCTCGGCCAGCCGCGCCACCGACCAGGTCTCGAGGCCGATCGGCTGCCAGATGCCGGCGGTGACCGCGGTCGGCCCCCAGTCCCAGCCGAAGTTGCAGGCCATCTTGCGCACGTACGGGAACGGGTACGCGTTGCCCGACTGCGGCCGGGCGCCGACCGCGTCGCGGACCGCCTCGGCGTAGCGGTGCGCCGAGGCGAACCGCACGGCGAGGTGGTTGCGGCCGGGACGCAGCAGGTGGCGCACGTCGAACCGGTACGACCGGTGCATGTTCGCCGTCGTGCCGATCTCGGCGCCGTTCAGCGTCAGCGTGGCGACGGTGTCCAGGCCGGCACAGACGAGGTCGACCCGCTGGCCGCCGGCGTCGTCCCAGTCGAACGCGCACTCGTAGAGCCAGTCGGTGTGCCCGATCCAGTGCAGCCGCTCCTCGTTGTCGTCGAGGTACGGGTCGGGGATCAGTCCCGCCGCGAGGAGGTCGGTGTGCACGCACCCGGGCACCGCGGCGGGAAGGGGGGTGGGCGGCAGCGCGGCGGCCTCCGCCGGCGACCCGCCCGGGTGGTCGGCGGCAACCGTGAGGGTCCAGTCGGCCAGGGGTCGGAACGACACCATCGAGCGCGTCCTCCGGGGCGGGGGGTCGGCGACTTAACCGGGTAAGTTGGAGTGCCCAGCACCATAGAACCGCGGCGATGCGGGTGTCAACGGGAGGGTGACGGTCCGAATGCGCGCCGGGCCGGCGGCGCCTACGATGACGGTGCGACTGTGACAGCGGGACTCGGCCACAGGGGGAGACGTGGACGAACCGGTTCGCCTGTCGACGCGCGCCGATGGCACCCTCCGCGTTGCCTTGCGCGGTGAGCTCGGGTTCACCAACGTCGACGCCCTACGGAGATCCATCAGCGACGCGGTGCGCCGGGCCCGGCCCGCCCTCGTCCTCATCGACCTGAGCGAGGTCACCTTCCTCGACTCCAGCGGCCTGGGCATGTTGCTGGCCGTCCGCCGCGACGCCGACCGCAACGGCGGCGGCTGCCTCGTGGAGCGCGGCAACGAGCTGGTGTTCGCGCGCCTGGACTTCGCGGGCCTCGCCCAGGTGTTCGGGCTGCGGGCGGCGGCCCGCCGGCTGCGGTGCGGGCACGATGCCGGTTGAACCGGCGCCCGCCGCGATGCCGGTTGACCCGGCGCCCGCTGACGCCGGCGCCTACGAGTGGGACGCCCGTTCCGGCGCGCTGACCTGGTCGCCGCAGCTGTACCGGGTCCTCGGCCGCGACCCGGCGGCCGGGCCGCTGCAACTGGCCGACCTGCCGGCGCTGGTCCGCCCGTCCGACGTCGCCGCCGGCGCCCGTGCGGCCGGCTGGCTGGTGGAGCACGGACGCACGGTCGACGTCACCTGCCCCGTGCGCATCCGCGGGCGGCTGCGGCACCTGCGCGCGGTGGCCGAGCCCGTGCACGACCCCGACGGCCGGCTGGTCGGGGTGCGCGGCGTCGTCCGCGACGTCACCGACCCCGGCCCGTCGCCCTGCCGCTGGCGGCCCGCGCCGGACGGCCTCGACGAGCCGGCGGTCGACCGGATGGCCGCGCGGCTGCAGGCGCTCGTGGTGCCGGCGCAGCCGCCGCCGGTGACGCTCGCGGGGCTGCGGGTGGAGCGCCGCTACCTGCCGGCCGCGCAGGTGCCGAGGGCCGGCGGCGACTGGTTCCACACTGCCGTGCTCGCCGACGGACGGGTGCTGCTCGCCGTCGGCGACGTCGCCGGGCACGGGCTCGCGGCGGCCGCGGCGATGGTCAACCTGTGCGCCTGGCTGGCCGCGCTGTCGGCGCAGACCGCCGACCCGGCGAACCTCGCCGCCGGGCTCAACCGGATCCTGCTCGACGGCGGCGAAGACCGCACGGCCAGCGCGCTGCTGGCGTGCTGGGACCCCGTCGGGGCGCAGCTCACCTGGGCCCAGGCGGGTCATCCGGGTCCGGTGCTGCGCCGGCGCGGCCGCCCGGTGCGGCTCCCCCGCCCGGCCGGCATGGTGCTCGGGTCCGACCCTGCCGCCCGCTACGAGGTGGCGACCACCCCGTTCGGCCCCGGCGACGCGGTGGTCCTCTATACCGACGGGCTGCTGGGGTCGCCCGCGGCCGACGACGACCGGGTGCGGGGGCTCGCCCGCGCCCTGTCCGGCCTGCCCACGGGCCCGCCTTCCGAGCTTCCTTCGAGCCCGGCCACCGGCCGGGCCGGCGCCGCGCTGCCCGCCCTGCTCGCCCGGCTGCCGGCGGTCGACCCTGGCGACGACGCCTGCGTCCTGCTCGCCTACCCGGTGGCCGGGCCGCCCGATCCGGTGCCGGGCCCCGTCGCCGCTCCCCTGCTGTCCCGCGACTTCGACCGCGACACCCTGGACGAGACGCGCGACGCGGTGCTGACCCAGGGCGCCGGGCACGGCCTCGCCGACCTCGCCCTGTACAACTTCACGCTCGCCGTCACCGAGGTGGTGACAAACGCGGTGCGCCACGGCGGCGACCGCGGGCACCTGTCGATGTGGCGCGACGCCGACGACCTGGTCGTCGAGGTCGCCGATCGGGGCCACGGCATCCCGGCACCCCGGCGCGCGCCGACCGGGCCGCGGCCGGGGCAGGTCGGCGGCTGGGGACTGTGGCTGACCCGCCAGATCTGCTCGTCGGTCACGATCGACTCCGGCCCGACGGGAACCCGGGTCCGGCTGCGCTACCCCCTGCCGACCGGCGGCTAGCTGACCGGCCCCGGCGCCGATCTTGGATGCGCGTGGCAGCCAGGGCGACGACGGGAATCCAGGATCGCGCATCAGGGCGGCGCGGCCTGGACGGGCAGGCCCGCCCCGACGCAGACGAACCCGGCGGCTGCCGCGAGCTCGGCGGCGCCGCCGCCCTCCCCCACCTCCCGCTGGGCGGCGGCCAGCGCGCTCGCCGGCGCCTGCCCGGCCGCGAGCCGCTGGTGGAAGGCGACCATCAGCGGCGCGGTCGCCGCGTCGGGCACCGGCACCACCGGTGCGACGAGCTGCTGCGCGCCCTTGGCCAGGAACGTCGCCGCCAGCCCGAGCAGCTCGTCGCCGGCGTAGACGACGTGCCGCCCGCTGTCGCACGCGGCCAGCACCACCGTCGGCGGCACCCGGGGTAGCTGCTCCAGGTCGTAGACCATGAGCGGGCCGTCGGCGAGTTGCAGCGACGAGAACAGCGGGTTGTCGGCCGACAGGCGGCCGTGCATCGCCAGGTGCGCCAGGTCGGCCTTGGTCAGCGCGGCGGCGGTCGCCTCGGCGGTCGCCGAGCCGCCCACCAGCGGCGCGGTCGCGTAGATCGCGGCGACGGTCTCCGCCTCGCTGCGCGCACCCGGCAGCTGCGGACCGGCGACCACCGCGACGTTTCCGGTCGGCGGGTAGGTGCGGGTGCGGGCCAGGTACCACGATGTCGCCGACGGCGCGACGGTCACCGGGCGCCCGGCGCACGTCGGCAGGATCGACCACGGCAGCGACTGCAGCCGCCCGGTCGGCACGAGCACCAGGGGCGCGTCCCCGAGCCGGCGCGCGACGGGATGCAGCAGGCGCGCGTCAAGCCGCGCGGCCGCGTCGCGGAGCAGGGCGACGGCGGCCGACCGGCCGGCGGCGCTTCCGCGGTGCCGGGCCAGCCGGTGCAGGGCGAACGGCACCCGGTCGAGCAGCTCGTACACCGGCGCGGCGGGGCCGAGGTGGTGCAGCCGGGCCTGCCAGGCGACCAGCGAGACCGCGTACAGCTCGCCACCGAGCTCGGCGAACTCCAGCAGGGCGGCGTCACCGAGCCGGGCGACGAGCGCGTCGAACGGCGTCGGGTCGGACAGCTCCGCCTGGCCGGGTTGGCGCCGGCAGTAGTTGCGGATCTGCCGCTCCAGCGCGATCTGCCGCGCCAGCACCCGGGCCGGATTGCGGCCGCTGCCGCGCAGCTCCGCCGCCTCGCTGACCGCCAGCCGCAGCTCCGCCAGGGCGGCGCCGAGCACCGGGTCGTCCGGCGGGCGCACCGGCCGGATCAGGAACAGGCTGGCCCGCCCCCGCTCGGCCCACTCGAACACGGCCCGCGCCGACCCGGCGTCGACGGCGACCCGCAGGCCGAGCTGGGCCAGCTCGGTGCGCTGCGCCGCGGTGTGCGCGAGCACGTCGGTGGCGCCGAGGGTGGCCCGGTGCTCGTCGACGATGCGCAGCCCGGTGCGCACCGCCCGCACCGCGCCCCGGCTGTTGCCGCCGGACAGCCGCAGCAGCGCCGTCGCGTACCACGCCCGCGCCCGCAACGCGGCCGGGCCGCGCCGCCGCGCCGCGTCGACGCGCGTCAGGTGGCCGCGGGCGACGGACACCTGACCCCGTTCGAGCGCGAGCTGGGCGGCCTGCACGCGGGCCTCGGCGGCCGAGGCCACGAACGGCGTCTCGTCCAGCAACTCGGCGACCCGCTCGGCGTCGCGCAGGCCGACGCGCGTCCGGTGCGGCCCCCGCAGCCGGGCGGCCAGCACCGCGAACCGGGCGACGGCGGACCACTCGGTCCGGTCCTGCCGGACGAACTCGCGCACGGCGGCGCGCGCCTGGGTCAGGGCCGTCGCCGGGTCGCCGTCCAGCAGCGCGGCCCGGCTGTGCAACAACCGAACCTCCGGCACCGCGTTGAGCCGGCGCTCGCGGCCCAGCTCCGCGACCGCGCTATCGGCCGCCGCCCGCGCCTCCGCCGCGAGGTACATCGACAGCAGCAGCTCGGTGCGGTCCCGCAGCACCTGGCCGAGCTGCGCGCCGAGGCCGCGCAGCCGCTGCTCGGCCTCGTCGAGGTTGCGCAGCGCCTGTGGCAGGTCCCCGGCCAGCGTGTTGATCCACCCGAGGTTCTGCACGGTGAAGGCGCCCGACGTGCCCAGTTCGAGCTCGTCGCTGAGCCGCACCGCCTCGCGGAGGTCGGCGACGGCGCTGGACAGTTCGAACCGGCGACCGTGCAGCACGCCGCGGTTGTTGAGCACGCGCCACACCCACATGCGGTCGTCGGCCCGGCGCAGCACCGGCAGCGCGGCGTTGTAGTCGGCGAGCGCGGCGTCGTACCGGCCCATCTGGAGCGTGATCGCGCCGCGCTGGGCCAGCCCCCGCGCCCGGTCGGTGCCGCGCAGGTCGGAGAGTGCGAGGTCGATCTCGCGCAGGGCGCGGCCCGACCAGCCGCGGGAGCCCATCGCGAACGCCAGCGTCATGCGGGCCTGGGCGGCGAGCTCAGGCGCGGCGGACCGCTCGCCGTAGCGGATGGCCGAGCGCAGGTGGCGCATCGCCACATCGAGATCGCGGCCGTGGATCGCGGCGAGGCCGAGCGCGCGCTCGGCGACGCAGGCGGCGGCGAAGTCACGGATGACCTTGGCGCGGACGAGGACTCCGGTGGCCCGATCGATCGCGAGCCGAGGATCGGAGTCCGCCGATCGCAGCGCCTCGCGCGCCTGATCTACTAGCGCTGAACTCATGAATGGACCGCCGGATACAACTTCACCGAGGTTCGTCGTATCAACGACACTCCAACCCGCTCCGTAGGTGTGGAGTTTACCGCGATGGCTTCTGCAGAGAGGACCACGACATGTCGACGGGTGGCAATCCGGGTCACGGGGCGACCTCGGTACCTGACGAACTGGTGGTGGATCGTCCGTACGAGAACGAGGTCGTGGCCCGGCTGGCCGACGTGAGCCTGGACCACGAGGTCCGGGCCCGCAGCCGGGAGCTGGATCTGAGCCGCATCAGCGTGCACGGGCTCGACGAGGCGGCGCCCACGCTGCGGGCGGAGGCCGACCGGCTGGCCGGCTCGCCCGGCTCGGAGCCGTGGCGCGCGGTGTTCCCGCGGCCCGCCGACCAGGCGTCCCCGCTCGACCTGCTGCTCTACTACATCCGGTTCCGCACCGCCCAGGCGAACGCCGGTTGGGTCTTCGAGATGGGCAAGAACCGGCACGTGCGTAGTG
>Ga0207678_10002234_pt1 | contig 17509 bp, 15 predicted proteins | sample KBSC63metaG_FD_184319 | JGI IMG/M metagenome (GOLD analysis project Ga0207678, IMG submission 184319) | Corn rhizosphere microbial communities from Kellogg Biological Station, Michigan, USA - KBS C6-3 metaG (SPAdes) (version 2) | ecosystem: Host-associated > Plants > Roots > Rhizosphere > Soil ...
GCCGAACGAATCCAGGATCGTCAGGCCGTCCTTCCTCGCCAGGATCTCGAAGTCGGCGTACGTGCCGACGCGGATGTTCGGCGTGTCGTACCACTCGTACGGCAGCACGCGCGTCACCGGCATGCGGCCGGCGGCGACGTGGAGGCGGTTCGGCCAGTGCGCGAAGTTGGGGAAGCTGACGATGCCGATCCGGCCGACGCGCGCCGTCTCGCGCAGCATCTTCTCGGTGTTCCTCAGGTGCTGCAGGGTGTCGAGCTGGAGGACGACGTCGAAGCTCTTGTCCTCGAACAGCGCCAGCCCTTCCTCGAGGTTGAGCTGGATGACGTTGACGCCGCGCTCGTGGCAGGCGAGCACGTTGGCGTCGGCGATCTCGATGCCGTAGCCGCTGCAGCCGCGCTCGCGCTCGAGCAGCGCGAGCAGCTCGCCGTTGCCGCAGCCGAGGTCGAGGACGCGCGAGCCCTGGGGGACGAGCTCGGCGATCACCTCGATGTCGCGCCGCTCGCTCATTCCAGCTCCTTGGCGAGGTTCGCGAACGAGGCCCGCATCACCGCGTGGTAGCGTGGATCGTCGAGCAGGAAGGCGTCGTGGCCGTGCGGCGCTTCGATCTCGGCGTAGCTGACGTCGCAGCGGTTGTCGACGAGCGCCTTGACGATCTCGCGCGAGCGCGCCGGCGCGAAACGCCAGTCGGTCGTGAAGCTGACGAGCTCGAAGCGACACGATGCCTTCGCGAACGTCGCGGTGAGGTCGCCGCCGTGCTCGCGCGCCGGGTCGAAGTAGTCGAGCGCGCGCGTGATCAGCAGGTACGTGTTGGCGTCGAAGTACTCGCTGAACTTGTCGCCCTGATGGCGCAGGTAGGCCTCGATCTGGAACTCGACCTCCTGCGTCGAGTAGCCGAGCGCGGCGCGCTGCAGGTCGCGGCCGAACTTGGCCTCCATCGAGTCGTCGGAGAGATACGTGATGTGGCCGATCATGCGCGCGACGGTGAGGCCGCGCCTGGGCACGACGCCGTGCTCGCCGTAGTGGCCGCCGTGGAAATCGGGGTCGGTGATGATCGCCCGCCGCGCGACCTCGTTGAAGGCGATGTTCTGCGCCGAGAGCTTGGGCGCGGTCGCGACGGCGACGCAGAGCCGGAGCCGATCGGGAAAGCGCAGCGACCACGCGAGCGCCTGCATGCCGCCGAGGCTGCCGCCGATCACTGCGGCCAGCCGCTCGATGCCGAGCGCGTCGACGAGGCGCGCCTGCGCGTCGACCCAATCCTCGACGGTGACGACCGGAAAGTCGCTGCCGTAGGCGCGGCCGTCGGCGCGCGGATCCGGGTTCGGGCTCGTCGGCCCGGTCGAGCCGAAGCACGACCCGGGGTTGTTGACGCCGATGACGAAGAAGCGGTCGGTGTCGAGGGGCTTGCCGGGGCCGACGAGGTTGTCCCACCAGCCCCCGCTTCTCGGCTGACCGGCGTACGTGCCGGCGACGTGGTGCGAGGCATTCAACGCGTGGCAGACGAGGACGGCGTTCGTGCGCGCCGCGTTCAGCGTCCCGTACGTCTCGTACGCGAGCGTGTAGTCGCGCAGCACCGCGCCGCTCGCGAGCGGCAGCGGCGCGGCGAAGTGCATCGATTGCGGCTGGACGACGCCAACAGAAGAGCTCATCGGAGCGCAGGCAAGAAAAAACCCGGCGGCCTAAGCGGGACACCGGGTGCTGCGTCCTGTCTTTAGCCGAATTTGTAGAGCGCCCGCAAGCCGGAACAAATCGGCGCTTGTCTGGAAGTATACGGGCGCGCTCGCCCGCTCGCGGACCAGAATCGCGCCGGGCGGGCGAGGAGGGCCGACGGGCTGGTTCGACGGTTTCCCGGGCGGGCTGCACGACGCGGGCGGCACGACGCTGTTCGCGCGCGTCGGCGGCAACCCCGACGGGCCGCCGCTCCTCCTCCTCCACGGCTATCCGCAGACGCACGCGATGTGGCGGCGCGTTGCGACCAAGCTCGCGGCCGACTTTCGCATCGTCATGCCCGACCTGCGCGGCTACGGCGATTCGGCCAAACCGGCGCCGGCGGCGACGCCCGAGCTCGACCACGCGCAATACAGCAAGCGGGCGATGGCGGCCGACATGGCAGCGCTGATGCGGTTGCTCGGCCACCAGCGCTTCGCCGTCGTCGGCCACGACCGCGGCGCGCGCGTCGCCCATCGCCTCGCGCTCGACCACCGCGACCGCGTCGCGCGTCTCGCGCTGCTCGACATCGTGCCGACGCTCGATGCGTACGAGCGCACCGACATGCGCTTCGCGACGCTCTACTACCATTGGTTCTTCCTGATCCAGCCGGCGCCGCTGCCCGAGCGGATGATCGACGGCGATCCGGCGCACTTCCTGCGCTGGACGCTCGGCGGCTGGGGCGGCCGCGGCACCAGCTTCATCGAGCCCGAGGCGCTTGCCGAGTACGAACGCTGCTTCTGCCGCCCCGAGGCGATCCACGCCTCATGCGAGGACTACCGCGCCGCGGCGACGATCGACCTCGAGCACGACCGCGCGTCGCGCGCCGCCGGCGAGAAGATCGCTTGCGACCTGCTCGTCGTCTGGGGCTCGCGCGGCGTCGTCGGCCGCCTCTACGATCCGCTCGCGCTCTGGCGCGCGCAATGCTCGGCGAGCGTCACCGGGCAGGCCCTCGACGCCAGCCATTTCCTCGCCGAGGAGCTGCCCGACGAGACCGCGGCGCTCCTGTCAGGCCACCTCCTGCGCTGACGACTACGATCGCGCCACTTCGCCGGGAGCTCCATGTTCGCCTGGGTCCGTCGCCTCGACCACGTCTTTCCGGTCCGCTACTGGGTCTGGGCGCTCACCATCGTCGGCTTCGTCGCAGCGACGTTCGCGTGGGCGAAGATGGGCATGGACAAGTCGCTCGCGATCGTCTTCTTCGTCCTCGCCGCGACCGGCGTGCGCGACCTGCTGCAGAGGCGCCACGCGGTGCTGCGCAACTATCCGCTGATCGGGCACATCCGCTTCCTGCTCGAGTTCATCCGGCCGGAGATCCGCCAGTACTTCATCGAGAACGACAGCGAGGCGGCGCCGTTCTCGCGCCAGCAGCGCTCGCTCGTCTACCAGCGCGCCAAGGGCGACTCCGACAAGCGCCCGTTCGGCACCCAGCTCGACGTCGGCGCGCTCGGCTACGAATGGATCAACCATTCGCTGACGCCGACCGTGCTCGCGTCGCACGACTTTCGCGTCACGATCGGCGCCGGCCGCGCGCAGCCGTACAGCGCGAGCCTGTTCAACATCTCGGCGATGAGCTTCGGCGCGCTGTCGGCGAACGCGATCCTCGCGCTCAACGCCGGCGCCAAGCGCGGCAACTTCGCACACGACACCGGCGAAGGCTCGATCAGCCGCCACCACCGCGTCCACGGCGGCGACCTGATCTGGGAGATCGGCTCGGGCTACTTCGGCTGCTGCGGCAGCGACGGCAGCTTCTCCGAGGAGCGCTTCACCGCCAACGCGCGCGACCCGCAGGTGAAGATGATCGAGGTGAAGCTTTCGCAAGGCGCCAAGCCCGGCCACGGCGGCGTCCTGCCGGGGCCGAAGGTGACCGTCGAGATCGCCGAAGCGCGCGGCGTGCGGCCATGGGTCGACTGCGTCTCGCCGGCGTCGCACGGCGCGTTCAAGACGCCGATCGAGATGATGCGGTTCATCGAGCGGCTGCGCACGCTCTCGGGCGGCAAGCCCACCGGCTTCAAGCTTTGCGTCGGCCATCCGTGGGAGTGGTTCGCGATCGCCAAGGCGATGCTCGAGACCGGGATCCTTCCGGACTTCATCGTCGTCGACGGTGCCGAAGGCGGCACCGGCGCGGCGCCGCTCGAGTTCTGCGACCACGTCGGCGCACCGTTGCAGGAAGGGCTGCTGCTCGTCCACAACACCCTCGTGGGCTTGGGCTTGCGCCAGAAGATCAACGTCGGCTGCGCCGGCAAGGTCGTGAGCGGGTTCGACATCGCGCGCATGCTCGCGCTCGGCGCCGACTGGTGCAACGCCGCGCGCGGCTTCATGTTCGCGCTCGGCTGTCTGCAGGCGCAAACCTGCCACACCGGCAACTGCCCGACGGGAGTGACGACGCAGGATCCACAGCGGCAGAAAGCGCTCGACGTCGGCAACAAGGCCGATCGCGTCTACCACTTTCACCAGCACACGCTGATGGCGCTGAAGGAACTCGTGCAGGCAGCGGGCCTTTCGCATCCGGGCGAGATCACCTCGTCGCACATCGTCCGTCGCACATCGGACCACGGCGTCAAGCTGCTCGCCAACCTGCTGCCGTTCGTGCAGACGGGCTCGCTCCTGCGCGGCGAGGTGCCGCACCAGGTGTTCAGGATCTATTGGCCGATGGCGAGCGCGACGAGCTTCGCAGCGGTGCCGCCCGAGCCGATGGCCGCGTCGCGGGCCGTCGAGCAGGCGGCCTGACGGTCAGGCCTTCGGCGGCGCGGTGTCGATGAAGGTCTTGCGCGCGTTCAGCTTCTCGGCGAGCCGCGCGACGTTGGCGTGGTCGTTGCGCCAGCCGAGCTCCGGGAAGCGGAAGTCGAGATAGCCGAGCGCGCAGCCGACGGCGACGTCGGCGAGCGTCATGTGGATCCCGTTGCACCACGGCTTGGCGGCGAGGCCGGTCGAGATCGCCTCGAGCGACGCCTGCACCTTTTTCATCTGGCGGTCGATCCACGCCTGCGAGCGCTGCTCGGGGCTGCGCCCGGGCCAGTTCGCCTCGAGCCGGGCGAGGATCGCGGCGTCGATGATGCCGTCGGCGAGCGCTTCCCACGTGCGCACCTCGGTGCGCTCGCGGTTCGACTCGGGAATCAGGCGCGCCAGCGGCGAGCGCGCGTCGAGGTACTCGACGATGACGCGCGAATCGAACACCGCCTCGCCGCCCTCCATCACCAGGCACGGCACCTTGCCGAGCGGATTGGAGGCGAGGATCGCGTCGCTGTTCCAGACGTCCTCCTCGACGAACTGGTAGTCGAGCTTCTTTTCCGCCATGACGATGCGGACCTTCCGCACGTATGGGCTGTTGAGCGATCCGATGAGCTTCATGGTTGAGCGGCCTGCAAGGAACCGCTTCCTCGTTCGACGCTTACGTTTGATTTCATTCTAGGGGCAGCGCCGATAATGGCCGGCCGGCGCGACCGTCCGTTGCACCGGCGCCACCACCGCAAGATGCAAGCCACGCCCATCGCCGCGCTGTCGCCACTCGACGGCCGCTACGCCGCCAAGGTCGACGCGCTCCGGCCCTGGCTCTCGGAATACGGCCTGATGCGCTGCCGGGTGCGGGTCGAGGTCGAGTGGTTCCTCGCGCTCGCCGACGCCGGCCTGGCCGAGCTGCCGCCGCCGGGCGCGGCCGAGCGCGCGTTCCTGAGCGACCTCGTCGCCTCGTTCTCGCCCGCCGACGCCGAGGCGATCAAGGCGATCGAGCAGCGCACCAACCACGACGTCAAGGCGGTCGAGTACTGGCTCGGCGAGCGCTTCGCCGGCCAGCCCGGGCTCGCGCGCGCGGTGGGCTTCCTCCACTTCGCGTGCACCAGCGAGGACATCAACAACACCAGCCACGCGCTGATGCTCGACGCCGCGCGGCGCGAGGCGCTGCTGCCGGCGCTCGACGGCATCGTCGGCACGCTCGCGGGAATGGCGCGCGCGCACGCCGGCGTCGCGATGCTCGCGCGCACGCACGGCCAGACGGCGAGCCCGACGACGCTCGGCAAGGAGATCGCCAACGTCGCGATCCGCCTCCACGCCGCGCGCGCCGCGGTCGCGGCGGTGCCGATGCGCGCCAAGATGAACGGCGCGGTCGGCAACTACAACGCCCACGTCGCCGCGTATCCCGAGCTCGACTGGCAGCGCATCGCGCGCGACGTCGTCGAACGGCGGCTCGGCCTCGAGTTCAACCCGTGGACGACGCAGATCGAGCCGCACGACGCGATCGCCGCGCTCTTCGACGCCGTCAAGCGCTGCAACACGATCCTGATCGACTGGTCGCGCGACGTCTGGGGCTACGTCAGCCTCGGCTACTTCGTGCAGCGCGCGGTCGCCGGCGAGGTCGGCTCGAGCACGATGCCGCACAAGGTCAACCCGATCGACTTCGAGAACGCCGAGGGCAACCTCGGCCTCGCCAATGCGCTGCTCGCGCACATGAGCGAGAAGCTGCCGATCTCGCGCTTCCAGCGCGACCTCACCGACAGCACGGTGCTGCGCAACGTCGGCGTCGCCTTCGGCCACGCCCTGCTCGCGTACGACTCGCTCGCGCGCGGCATGGCCAAGCTCGGCGTCGGCCGCGACGCGATCGACGCCGACCTCGACGGCGCCTGGGAGGTGCTCGCCGAGCCGGTGCAGACGGTGCTGCGCCGGCACGGTGTCACCGACGCCTACGAGCAGCTGAAGGATCTGACGCGCGGCAAGGCGATCGCACGCGACGCGCTGCACGCGTTCATCCGCGGCGCGCCGATCCCGGCCGAAGCGCGCGATCGCCTGCTCGCGCTGACGCCGCGCAGCTACGTCGGCAAGGCCGCAGAGCTCGCGCGTGCCGCTGCAGACACGATCGAGCGCGGCGGCAGCGGCAAGCGAGCAACTCCGTGAGCTTCGTCGCCAAGCTCGCCGGCGCCGAGCGCGCGAACCGCTCGCTCCTGTGCGTCGGCCTCGATCCCGAGCCGGCGCGCTTCCCCGGCGCGATGCGCGGCGACGCGTCGCGCATCTACGAGTTCTGCGCCGCGATCGTCGACCGCACCAAGGATCTCGTGCTCGCGTTCAAGCCGCAGATCGCGTACTTCGCCGCACACGGCGCCGAGGCGCAGCTCGAGCGGTTGCTGGCGTACATCCGCGAGGTCGCGCCCGACGTCCCGTTGATCCTCGACGCCAAGCGCGGCGACATCGGCCAGACCGCCGAACAGTACGCGCGCGAGGTGTTCGTGCGCTACCGCGCCGACGCCGTGACGCTGTCGCCGCTGCTCGGCTTCGACTCGATCGAGCCGTACCTGCGCCACGAAGGCAAGGGCGCGATCGTGCTCTGCCGGACGTCGAATCCGGGCGGCGCCGATCTGCAGGAGCTCGCGCTCGCGTCCGGCGAGAAGCTCTACGAGCGGATCGCACGGCTCGCCACCGAACGATGGAACGCGAGCGGCCAGATCGGCCTCGTCGTCGGCGCGACCTACCCGGCCGAGATCGCGCGCGTGCGCGAGATCGCGCCGACGCTGCCGCTCCTCATCCCGGGCATCGGCGCGCAAGGCGGCGATGCCGCCGCGACGGTGCGCGCCGGCTGGCGCGGCGACGGCGAGCGCACGACCGGCCCGATCATCGTCAGCTCGTCGCGCGCGATCCTCTACGCCGGCAGCGACGAAGCGACCTACGCCGACGCTGCGCGCGCTGCCGCGAAGGCAGCACGCAGCGAGCTCGAAGCCGCGCGAACCGCCTAGGAACGATGCACTGCGCTCCGTCGGAGCGCGAGGGCTGGGGCGGATGGCTGTGTTGCGCTCATGTCCCCCGGGCCTGGCCTGAACGGCCGGCCCTCCTCCTTTACTTCGCTCCACACAGCCACCCGCCCCAGCCCTCGTCAATCACCGAGCGGCCGTGGCTGCTGCCGCGGACGTTGGGTGACCGGCGTAGTGAAGTATTAGGAGGAAGGGGGCTGCCTTCAGGCAGACCCCGGGGGACATGAACGAAGCCGGTCACCCGGCGGCCGCGGCAGTCGCTCGGTCGCCATCAGAGCGTGAGTGGAAGATCGCGCAGACGCTTTCCGGTGAGCGCGAACAGCGCGTTCGCGAGCGCCGGCGCGAGCGGCGGCACGCCGATCTCGCCGACGCCGCCCGGCGGCCGCGTGCTGTCGACGAGGTGCGTCTCGATCGTCGGCGATTCGGCCAGGCGCACGACCGGGTAGGTCGGGAAGTTGGTCTGCCGGACGACGCCGCGTTCGATGTCGATGCGCCCGTAGAGCGCCGCCGAGAGCGCGAAGATCACCGCGCCTTCGAGCTGCTGCGCGACGATTCCCGGATGGACGACCGTGCCGACATCGGCGGCGCAGACGACGCGGTGGACGCGCAGCTTGCCGGCGACGATCGACGCCTCGACCACCTGCGCGACGATGCTGCCGTAGCTCTCGTGCAGCGCAATGCCGCGCGCGCGACCCGGCGCGAGCGGACGCGACAAGCCGAAGCCGGGCCAGCCGGCGCGCTCGGCGGCCAGGCGCAACACCGCAGCGTGACGCGGCGCGTCCTTCAACAACGCGAGCCGGTAGTCGACGGGGTCGCGGCCGGCGGCGTGCGCGAGCTCGTCGAAGAACGACTCGCTGAAGAACGCGTTGTGCGAGTGGCCGACCGCGCGCCAGTAGCCGACCGGAACGCCCATCTGCGTCGCGACGTGCGCGATGCGCTGGTTGGGAACGCCGTAGAGCTGGTCGAACAGTCCTTCGCTCGCCGTCTTGTCGGGCGTGTCGACCGGGCCCGCGAGCGCCGGCAGCGCGCGCTCCATCCAGCGCGGCGTGATCGCATCGCCCGCGCTGGTGATGCGCAGCGTCGTCGGCAGGCCGTCGGCGCCGAGGCCGGCGCGCAGGATCGTCACGCCCGCGGGGCGGTAGAAGTCGTGGCCGAGGTCTTCCTCGCGCGACCACACGAGCTGCACCGGACGGCCGCCGGTCTCGAGCGCGACCCGCACCGCCTGGCCGACGACATCGACGTCGAGCCTGCGGCCGAAGCCGCCGCCGAGGTACGTCATGTGCAGCGTCACCGCGTCGACAGCGACGCCGGCGGCTTCGGCGGCGATCGCGCGCGCGAGGCCGGGCACCTGCGTCGGCGCCCACACCTCGACCTTGCCGCCGGCGACCCTGGCCGTGCAGTTGATCGGCTCCATCGTCGCATGGGCGAGATACGGCGCGCGGTAGACCTGCTCGACGTGGCGACTGGCGCGCGCGTCGGCGACGGCGATGTCGCCGCGGCTGTGGAACGCGAAGCCGCCGTCGTCCCCGTGCGCCGCGCGGGCGCGCTGCTCGAGCGCGGCGAGGATCGCGGCGCTGTCGAGTGCGCCGGCCGGTCGCTGCTGCCAGTCGACCGCGAGCGCCGCCGCGCCGCGCTCGGCGTGCCACCATGTCCTGCCGACGACCGCGAACGCCGCCGTCGATCCGCCGTACGAGCCGAGCCGCACGACGCGATCGACGCCGGCGAGCGCGAGCGCCGGTGCGACGTCGACCGCGCCGGGCCGGCCGCCGAGCATCGGGCAATGCCGGATCGCAGCGAAGACGAGTCCCGGCGGCCGGACGTCGATGCCGAAGACGGCGCTGCCGTTGCTCTTGGCGACGACGTCGACGCGCGGCGGCGACGTGCCGATCAGCTTCCATTGCTCGCGCTGCTTGATGCGCACCTCGCCGCTCGGCGTCGCCGCCGCCATCTTCGCGAGCTCGCCGTAGTGCGCCGAGCGCCCGGACGGGTGGCTGACGATGCCGTTCGCGACGACGAGCTCGTGCAGCGGCAGCTTCCACGCGATCGACGCCGCGCCGAGCAGCCGCGCGCGTGCCGTCGCGGCGGCGACGCGCAACACCTCCCAGCTGTCGACGACGCTCGACGAGCCGCCGGTGAGATTGATGCCGAGCTCGCGCGCGATCTTGGCGACGACCCACTGTCCGGCGCGCGCCGGCGCCGTCTCGTTGCCCGGCTCGGTCTCGCGCGGGTGGAAGTACGGCACGCTCGCGACCATCGTCGCGACGTTGCCGTAGAGGCGATCGGCCGGCGCGTCGAACAGGCGCATGCTCGCGAGCGCGACGTCGAGCTCTTCGGCGACGAGCATCGCGAGCGCGGTGTGCGGCCCCTGGCCCATCTCGCTGCGATGCATCGCCAGCATCACGGCGCCGTCGGCGGCGATCTTGATCCAGCCGTTGAGCGCGACCTCGCCGGCCGCGACCGGCAGCGCGTCGACGCCGCCGAGCCGCTCGCGCGGCGGCAGCAGCGCCCAGCCGACGACGACCGCACCGGCGGCGCCGACGCCGCTGAGCAGCAGCGCGCGACGATTCACGACATCGTCGCGGCGGCAGCGCGGATCGCCGCGCGCAGCCGCGGAACCGTCCCGCAACGACAGACGTTGTCGATCGCGGCGTCGATCTCGGCGTCGCTCGGACGGCGGGTGCGCGCCAGCAGCGCAGCGGCCGCCATCAGGATGCCGCTCTGGCAGTAGCCGCACTGCGGCACCTGGTGCTCGACCCACGCGCGCTGCAGCGGGTGCGGCTTGTCGGCGCTGCCGAGCGCCTCGATGGTGACGACGCGACGACCCTCGAGCTTGCCGATCGGCAGCGTGCACGAACGCACCGCAGCGCCGTCGACGTGGACCGTGCATGCGCCGCACGCGGCAACGCCGCAGCCGAACTTGGTGCCGGTGAGGCCGAGCAGGTCGCGCAGCGCCCAGAGCAGCGGCAGCCCCGGATCGGCGAGGTCGTTGGGGAGCTGGCGGGCGGCGCCGTTGACGAAGATCTCCATCGCGCGTCGTGGTCGAAGCCCAGCGATTGTGGCGGCTTCGACGCACTCGCCCGCAGTCGGCGCGGGAACGCGCGCGATCTCGGCCAGAATGCAGCCCGGCGCCCGCGTGCGCCGTCACCTTCGCCAAGTCCGAGATGCCGCGTCCCAGTCGTTTCCTTCGTGCCGTCCTCGCCGCGGGCGCGGCATGCCTGTGCAGCGTCGGCAGCCAAGCGCAGACCGCGATCCTCTACGGCCTGATCGACGCCTCCGGGAGCCGCGTCAAGGAGGTCGGCGGCCAGTCGAGCTGGCGGCTCGAGAGCGGCAACCTGCAGTACAGCTACATCGGCTTTCGCGCCGCCGAGGACCTCGGCGGCGGCCTGCGTGCGGTGTTCCGGCTCGAGTCGTACCTCAGCGTCGACAGCGGCAGCGCCGGGCGGAGCCCGAGCGCCACCGATCCGTTCTGGGCGCGCGAGGCGAGCGTCGGACTCTCCGGTTCGTTCGGAACCACCGTTCTCGGCCGCACCGAGAGCCCGCTCTACCGGGCGACGATGAACTTCAACCCGTTCGGCGAAAGCGCGGGCTTCTCGCCGAGCGCGCGCCAGTACTTCGGCGCGCGCGGCGCCGTCGTCGGCGACTCGCGCTGGAACAACTCGCTTTCCTACACCAACAACGCGAGCGATGCACCGCTGCGCATCAACTTCGCCGCCAACCTGCCCGAGGACCTGCCCGGCATCGTCCCCGAGCACGGTCGCAACTACGGGCTGAGCGTTGCCTACATCACCGGTCCGTTCGCGGTCGTCGTCGCCGGCGAGAAGATCCAGAACAGCGCGTTCGCGCTGCCCGCCGGCTTCGACCGCCAGATGGCGTACCAGATCGGCGCGACGTACGACTTCTCGTTCCTGCGCGTCTACGGTCAGGTCGGTCGCGTCAAGACCGAAGCCGATGTCGACGTGCAGACGATCCTCTACCAGCTCGGCGGCGCGATCCCGGTCGGCAACAGCCTCATCCTCTTCGCCTACGGCAACTCGCACATCAAGACGAGCGTGAAGGCGGTGACCGACAAGACCGCGTCGATCGCCTACGACTACTTCCTGTCGAAGCACACCGACATCTACGTCGCGGCGATGGTCGAGAAGCTGAGCTTCACCTCGTCGGGCAACGGCTTCGCCGGCGGCGTGCGGATGCGCTTCTAGGCGCGACCGCAGCGGTGGAAGAGCGAAGGTTTCGCGTCGGGCGCGCGATCACGCCCGAGCAGTTCGCAGAGCTCGACGACGACGAGCTCGCCCGTCTCGTCCCGCGCGCGTACCGCGACGAGTTTCCGGGCAAGGACGGCTGCGCGAACGGCCACTTCTATCTCCACGACGGCCGCGCGTGGAGCTTCTTCAAGGGCGCAATGCTCGACGAATAGGCCGGCGAGCGCCGCGCTCAGTCGAGGACGACTTCGGCGCGCACTGCGCCGGCCCGATCCGAGCGCGCGCCGATCGCGAGCCGCGTCCCTTTCGGCGCGCGCACGACCCACTCGCCGACGGCGCGATCGGCGGTGATCTCGCGGCCGGGCAGAAACGCGTTCTGCGATGTCTTCGGCGCGTGGCCTTCGAGCTGCGGCCCTTCCATGCGGGGCTTGCCGCTGACGAGCGAGACCGCGCCGTCGTTGTCCGGGATGTGGATCTCGAAGATCACGCCGCGCACGGTCTTCCGCTCCAGCGCGCGCTTGCTGACGTAGCTCGGCAGCCAGCCGCTGTTGGCGACCGCGATGCGCACCCGCCAGGTGTCGGGGCCGAGCGCGCGCACCTCGGTGCGCAGCAGCTCGAGCTTCGGCAGCGAGAGCGCGATCGTCGTCATCCACTTCGGAAAGCGCGCCGCCTCGCGCTCACGCAGCGACGGCGGCGGGTTGCGCCAGAAGTTCATCTTGTCCCAGCCGCCGATCTCGACCGCGCCGAGCTGCGGGTGCATGAACGGCTTCCAGTCGACGTGCGCCTGTCCGCCGCAGTGCTCGTCGCTCCACTTGATGAGCTTGAGGTCGTCCTCGACCGGATGCTCGCGGTACCAGTCGATCCACTTGTAGTCGGTGATGCCGGCTTCGCGGTTCGGCGCCCAGATCTCGACGACCCAGAACAGCGCGCCGAGGTGCTCGTACATCCAGTCCTGCGTGCCGCTGATGACTTCCTTCGGGTGGTACTTGAAGTCGTGCCAGATGCTGATCGCCGGATAGCCGGTGAGCTTGGCGCCGAGCTCGCTGAAGCGCTTGATCGACCAGAGGTCCTCCGGGATCATGTCGTCGTCGCTCTGCGTCCCCATCGGCCGCAGGATCACGCCGCTGTGCGTGTGGTAGCTGACCGCGGCGCCGATGTTGCGGTGGCTGACGACGAAGTCGACCATCGCCTTCACTTCCGGCTCGCTGGTCGGATACTCGCCGGCGCCGACCTGCTCGAACTCCTGCCGCCAGCCCGAGGGAAAGTTGCGGTTGAGGTCGAGCCCTTCGAGATCGGAATTGACGTTGATCGTGAGACCGTCGTAGCCCCGGATCAGGCCTTCGGGCATCAGCCGGTAGTACTCGCCGCCGAATTCGCCCGGCTCGCGCGCGACCATCAGCCGCGGGTCCTGCGCGCACTTCTTCCACGTCCCGTGCGGATCGCGCACGCGCATCGAGAGGATGCGGCCGTCGCCGTCGATGTCCTCCTTGTCGAGGCCGTCGACCCGCTCCTCGTCGAAGGGATAGCGGCGCGTCGACGAGCGGATGTGGCGCGGCCGCTCGGCGAGCGCGAGCTCGGCGCCGTCGGGGTTGATGCGCGGGCAGAGGTAGACGGCGCGCGTGTCGAGCAGCTGCGTGATCTCGGCGTCGCTGCCGTAGCCGGTGAGCAGCTGGTGGAGGTAGTAGAGGACCGCCGTCGACGCCGTCAGCTCGGCGGCGTGGATGTTGCCGTCGCACCAGAACGCCGGCTTGTCGTCGGCCGGGCCGGTTTCGCTATTGGTGACCGTCGCGACCCAGATCTCGCGACCTTCGTAGCTCTTGCCGATCGAGCGGATCGCGGCCAGCGTCGGGAACGCCTGCGCGTATTCGAACAGCAGCTTGGTCAGCTCGTCGTGCTTGTAGAAGGTATCGAAGCGGGGAGTGGGTGCGGGGGTCTCGGTGGCCATTGGGGTGGGGGCGCCGGAAGTGGCGGGCTGCATTTTGTTGCAAACGCCGGCCGCCCCCGCGACCGCTCGGCTAGCGCGCGACTTCGCCGTCGACGAAGACGCGCAGCTCGCCGGGCGCGAATGCGACCCACTCTTCGTCTTTCGTCAGCGGTTCGGTGACGACGACCGCGACGCGGTCGCGCGGCGACGTGTGCTGGGCGAAGTCGACGGTGAGGTCCTCGTCGTGCAGCGACGCGCGCGCGAACGGGTGCTTCCTCACGATGTGGTGCAGGTGCGTCGAGCAATGCGCCCAGAGCGCCTGGCCGTTGCTGAGCATCGCATTGAAGACGCCGTGCGCGGCGATCCGCGGCATCAGCTCGGCAAGCGTCGCGCTCAGCTCGCGGATGCCGGGAACGCTCGCGTGCGACTTCGCGAGCTCCTGCATCAGCCAGCAGAACGCGCGCTCGCTGTCGGTCGCACCGACCGGCCGGAACGCGCCGTGCAGACGCGGCGCGTAGCCCTGGAGGTCGCCGTTGTGCGCGAACACCCAGTAGCGCCCCCACAGCTCGCGCACGAACGGATGGGTGTTCTCGAGCGCGACCGGCCCCTGCGTCGCCTTGCGAATGTGGGCGACGATGTTCGTGCTGCGGATCGGATAGTCGCGCACCATCGCCGCGACCGGCGACTCGCGTGCGCTCGACGTGTCGACGAAGAGGCGCACGCCCTTGTCCTCGAAGAACGCGATGCCGAAACCGTCCTTGTGCTCCTGCGCGCGCGTCGCGAACCCCGTGAAGCTGAACATCACGTCGGTCGGCACATTGGCGTTCATGCCGAGGAGCTGGCACATGAGGCGGCGCTGCGGGTGTCCCGCCAGTATCGCCGCCGCCGGCACGCCTATTCGACCGCGAGGAGAAAGCGGCGCACCGCGGCGTCGCTGCTCAAGCCCACCGCGCGCGTTCGCGCGCTCGCGGCCGTGGCCGCGTCGCCCGCGCTGCGCGCGAGGTGCGCGAGCGCGGCCCAGTACGGCTGGTAGCCGTCGACGTCGCGTGCCGGGATCGCGGCGAGCGCCGCCAGGCCCGCGGCGGACCCTTCCGCCTCGGCGACCGCGCATGCGCGGCTCACGAGCGCGCCGACCGTCGGTTGCAGCGCGACGAGGGCGTCGTAGAGGGCGACGATCGCCGCCGGTGGCACGTCGGCACCGAGGCGACGCTGACTGTGCGCTGACTGGATCGCCGCCTCGAGCTGGTACGGCCCCGGCGCGCCGAGCGATGCCGCCCTGGCGAGCGCACTTTCGGCGACAGCGATGAGCTCGCGGTCCCAGCGCGCCGCGTCCTGCGCGTGCAGCGGCACGTAGTCGCCGCGGGCGTCGCGTCGCGCCGTTGCCCGCGACTGGCAGAACGCGACCAGCGCGACCAGACCCCAGGCCTCGGCCGCGTGCGGCACCAGCCGGGCGAGCGTCGCGGCGAGCGCGAGCGCTTCCACGGCGAGCCCGCTCTTGGCCGGATCGGTGCCGGCGACGTCGTCCCAACCGGTGCCGTAGGCGGCATAGATCGCGTCGAGGACGTCGCCGAGGCGGGCGTCCCACTCGTCTTCGCCCGGCACCTCGTAGGCGATGGCGGCGGCGCGGATCTTCGTCTTGGCGCGCACCAGCCGCTGCGACAGCGTCGCCGGCGCGACGACGAACGCCGACGCCATCCGTGCTGCATCGAGGCCGAGCACCGCCTGCAGCATCAGCGCCGGCCGCGCCGCCGGGTCGATCGCCGGATGCGCGCAGACGAACATCAGCTTCAGCCGCTCGTCGGGAAAGCGCGTCTCGGCGGGTGCCTCGGCGAGCTCGTCGAAGAGGATCGCGAGCGTCGGCTCGGCGTCGGCCTCGACCCGGGCGTGGCGCCAGCGGTCGTGGAGCCGGCGCCGCGCCGTGGTCAGCAGCCAGGCCTCGGGCGCATCGGGGACGCCGTCGCGCGGCCAGTGCTCGAGCGCGGCCGCGAACGCATCGGCGAGCGCGTCTTCGGCAGCGGCGATGTCGCGCGAGCGCGCCGCGAGGTAGGCGACGAGCCGCCCGTACGACTCGCGCGCCACCGCCGCGGCGGCGTCGCCCGACGAACGCCCGGCCACGCTCAAGCGGCAGCGGGCGGCGGCAGCACCGGCCGCACTTCGACCCCGCCGGTCGCCGCGCACGGCGCGCGCGATGCCCACGCGAGCGCGGTGTCGAGGTCGGGCACGTCGATGACGAAGAAGCCCGCGAGCTGCTCCTTGGTGTCGGCGAACGGGCCGTCCTGGACGTGGCGCTTGCCGCCGCTCGAGCGCAGCGTCGTCGCCGTCGCCGGCGGCTGCAGCCCGGCACCGCTCTTGACGAGGCCGGAGGCGTGCATCGACTGCACGTACGACATCCATCCCGCCCAGTACGGCTGGCTGTGGTCGCGCGAGCTGCGCCGATCGAAGTCGTCCTGCGTCTCGTAGAACATCAGCATGTAGTCCATCGTTCTCTCCGTGAATCCGAGCGCACGACGCGCCCGCAACGATGACGTTCGACGGCCGCCGATTTCGACACCGCTGCACTCACCGCCAGTCGAACAGTCGCCTCAGCACGCCGCGAAGCGTGGCCACGTCGGTCGGAATGTGCGTCTCCTCGAGGACGCCCGTGAGTCGCTGCAGGCGCCGCGGGCTGCGGCGCGCGCTCCAGACGAGCAGGTCGACCAGCCACGGATGCTCGTTGGCGCTGCTGGCCTGCTCGTAGACGTCGAAGCGAGGCTTCAGCGCAAGCACGCGCGCTGCGTAGTCGGCGCGCACCGCCGCGTCGGCGGCGGCGCTCGTGTCGTCGACGCCGCGGCCGAGGATCGCTTCGGCGGCGTGGATTCCGGTCTCCATCGCCTTGCCGATCCCTTCGCCGGTGAACGCGTACGTGCTGCCGGCGGCCTCGCCGGTGACGAGGACGCCCGGCGCTTCGAGTCGCGCGCCTTCGAGCGAGAAGCGCAGCGGTGCGCCCTTCAGCTCGTGCTCGGGGTCGCCGAGCCAGCACCCGCCGTCGACGAGCTCGCGGGCCGGCTCGTAGATCGACTTGAACGCGACGAAGACGTCGCGCAGGTTGGCGTGGCGCGTCGCCTCGCCGCCGCGGGAGCGCGAGACCTGGGCGAGGCCGACGCCGATGTTGAAGACGTCGTGCCCGCACGGAAAGATCCAGCCGTAGCCGGGGGTGAGCTTCTTGTGCCAGACGACCTCGAGGCTCGTGATCTTCGGCGTCATCGCCGCGTTCTCGACGTAGCCGCGCAGCGCGATCGCGCTCGGCGTGCGCCGCTCGCACAGCCCCGCCGCGATCGTCGCCTGCGGCTGCGCGCCGCTCGCGACCACGAGCCACGGCGCGCGCACGTCGCGGACGCGGTTGCCGTCCTGCAGGCGCGCACCGACCACGCGGCCGCTGCCGTCGCCGCCGTCGCGCAGCGGCGCGACGAAGCGCGCCGGCGCGAACATGCGCGCGCCGGCGTCGACGGCGGCGCGGCAGATGATCTCGTCGAGGCGCTTCCTCGGCAGCACGGCGAGCCGGCCGGGGACGTCGATGCGGCCGCCGCGCGGCGCGATGCAGCCGAGCGTCGTCGCCTGCCGCGCCTCGGCCATCACCGCGTCGAGACAGCCGAGCCTGGCGAGCGCGCGGTGCGCGTCCGGGATGAGGCCGTCGCCGCACACCTTGTCGCGCGGGAACGCCTGCGCGTCGACGAGGACGACGTCGCGGCCGCCGCGCGCGAGGATCTGGGCGACGGCGCTGCCGGCGGGGCCGGCGCCAACGACGATCGCATCGCAGCGCTCGGGGAGGAGTTCGAGGTCGAGGTTCATGAAGACTGTGCCGGCTGCGACCCCGCGTGCCTGGGCAGCGTCATCCGCCACGCTGCGACGATCGCCGCTGCGGTGATCGTGCCGACGAGCGCGAACGTCTCGTGGTAGGCGGCGATCGG
>Ga0207678_10002237_pt1 | contig 17496 bp, 11 predicted proteins | sample KBSC63metaG_FD_184319 | JGI IMG/M metagenome (GOLD analysis project Ga0207678, IMG submission 184319) | Corn rhizosphere microbial communities from Kellogg Biological Station, Michigan, USA - KBS C6-3 metaG (SPAdes) (version 2) | ecosystem: Host-associated > Plants > Roots > Rhizosphere > Soil ...
GCGATTCCGACTGCCCGACGAAAATGTTCGCGGCGGCGGACAGCGACTCCACGCGGCTGATGCCCGTCACCCAGCCGATCGCGCCGCCAACCCAGCGCACGATCCGCTGCATGATCCCGAGATAATAGAGAATCGCGACCAGGCTCGCGAAGAAGATGATGACCGGCAGCGCGGCGATCGCGAAGGTGTTGGCGAGGGGATTCTTGTCCGCGGGGCCGAACAGGAATTCGGTGCCCTTGCCCGCATAATTGAGCAGGTTGGCGACCCCGTTCGAAAGCATCTGGATGCCCGCGCGCCCCCAGCTCGTATAGAGGACGAGGAAGGCGACCGCGGCCTGGAGCGCGAAGGCGGCGCCGACCACGCGCGGACGGATCGCGCGGCGGTTGGTGGATAGCAGGAAGGCGATGCCGAGGATGACGAGGATCCCGGCGATGCCGAGCAGCTTGCTATTCATGAAGGCCCCTCCCCCGAGGCGCGAAAGACTCTACCAGACCATGCCCTGCGTAGCGGCTTCGGCGGCTTCGTCCAGCAGTTCGAGCGCTTCTTCCGGGCTCGAGGCGACGAGCAGCTGCCGCCGCCGCTGCACCGACAGGAAGCCCTTGTCGGTGGCATGGTCGATGAAGTCGATCAGCCCGTCCCAGAAGCCTTCGACGTTGAGCAGGCAGAACGGCTTCTTGTGATAGCCGAGCGCGTTCCAGCTCCACGCCTCGAAGAATTCGTCGAGCGTACCGATCCCGCCGGGAAGCGCGAGGAAGCCGTCGGCGAGTTCGGTCATCTTGGCTTTGCGCTCGTGCATCGTCTCGACGATGTGGAGCTCGGTGACGCTCGGGTGCGCGACCTCGATGTCGACCAGCGCCTGCGGGATGACTCCGTACACTTCGCCGCCGAGCTCGAGCATCGTGTCGGCGATCAGGCCCATCAGGCCGAGCCGCCCGCCGCCGTAGACCAGCTGCACCTTGCGCTTGACCATTGCCGCTGCCGTAGCGCGCGCCGCTTCCGCGAAAACCGGATCGCTACCCGGCGCGGAGCCGCAATAGACGGCGAGCTGGTCGAGGTTCTTCACAGCGCCACCAACTGCCTGAGGTCGGCTTCGGGCCGCGCACCGAAATGGGAGATCACCTCCGCCGCCGCGATTGCGCCCGCTTCAAGACACGCCTCGAGCGCGCGCCCGCGAAGCCGCGCCGCGAGGAAGCCGGCGGCGAACAGGTCGCCGGCGCCGGTGGTGTCGACCACCTGGGTTGCCGGGGCGGCCCGAATTTCCACGCAGCGGCCATTCTCCGCGGCAACCGCACCCTCGGCGCCGCGCGTGATCACGAGCGTCCCCACCTTCGGGGAAAGAGCCTCGATGCACTCGTCGAGGGGGCCGCATCCGGTCAGGTGCCGCATCTCGTGCTCGTTGCCGAACAGCATGTCGACCACGCCGGATTCGACCATTCCCAGCACGCCCTCGCGGCGGTCGCCGATGCACAGGCTTTCCGACAGAGTGAAGGCGACGCTCCGGCCGGCCGAATGCGCGATCCGCGCCGCTTCGAGCATCGCCGCGCGCGGCCGCTCGGGCCCCCACAAATAGCCTTCGAGGAAGGTGATGGACGCAGAGCGGATCAGCTCGGGATCGAGCGCGGCGGGGGTCAGCTCGTGGCTCGCGGCGGGGCAGGTGTTCATCGTCCGCTGGCCATCGGGAGTCACCAGGATCAGGCAACGCCCCGTCGGCGGCGGCGCCTTGAGCGCGGGCGTTTCAAAGCGGACTCCGAGCGCGAGCATGTCGTGCGCGAAAATCTCGCCGAGCTGGTCGTCGGCGACCTGGCCGACGAACGCCGCGTTCAAGCCGAGCGCCGCCGCTCCGGCCATGCTGTTCGCCGCCGAACCGCCGCTGATTTCGCGCGCCGGGCCCATCGCTGCATAGAGCGCATCCGCCTCCTCGGCGGTCAGCAGCTGCATCCCGCCCTTGGGCAGCCGGTGCTCCTCCAGGAACGAATCGTCCGCGGTCGCGATCACGTCGACGATCGCGTCGCCGATCGCGACGATGTCCAGCTTGGCGGAGGTCATTGCGCGCGAGCGCTAGCCGCCGCTTTCGATTCCGGTCAACGGCCGCTACGCCTCGCGTCCATGGATTCGGATACCCGTAGCGGCGCAATCCCGCTTTCGCTCTTCGCCTTCGCGATCTTCTACGGCGGCATGGTCTGCATCGCGGGCGTGCTCGGCAACAAGCAGGTCGCGCTCGGGCCGCTCGCGGTCGAGTCGGGCATTTTCGCGTTCCTGCTGCTGGTCGTGACCTCGAGCGCGGTGGCCGAGCTTCACGGCCGGGCGGTCGCGAACCGGCTCGTTCTGATCGGTTTCGTGCCCTTGCTCGCTTCGCTTGTGCTGAGCCTGTTCGTTCTCCAGCTTCCGGCTTCGCCCCAGATGGATCCGGCGCGGCTTTCGGCCTTCGAGACGGTGATGGGCGGGACTCCGCGAATCTGGATCGGCGGAATCCTCGCCTACGGAATCTCGACCTTCCTCAACGTCACCATCTTCAGCCGCCTGAAGGCGCGCGAGGGTGCGGGGATGCTGTGGTTCCGCTCCGCCGTCGCGAGCGTGCTCAGCCAGATCGTCGACACCTGCATCTTCATCACCGTCGCCTTCTATGGAGTCTTCCCGATCGGGGAGCTTCTGCTCGGTCAGATGCTCGCGAAGGTGGTGCTTTCGGCCGTCCTGGTGCCGCCCTTCGTGTACGGGTTCGTTGCGCTTGGGCGGCGCCTCGACGGCGGCTCAACTAACCTTCGGTAGTGGCATTTCTGCAACGCCTGGGAGAATCAAGACTCCCCCTCTTTCGCTGTAATGACTCTGCCTTAAACCGAGGCTAGCCGCTTCGCGGTTCACCAAAGATTCGTTGTTCTCCGGGGGAGTAAATTTCCGTGAAAAGATTCGCGTTGCTGTGCAGCTGCGCAGCCATTGCCGTGCCGTTTGCCGCAGCCACTGTCGCTCCGACGGCGGCCGAGGCCCAGCAGATCACCACGTCCATCCAGGGACAAGTCACCAACGAGGCCGGCGCTCCCGTCCCGAACGCGACCGTGACCGTCACCGATACGCGCACCGGCGCGACTCAGACGATCACCACCGATTCGCAGGGCCTGTTCTCGGCCCAGAACCTGACGACCGGCGGACCCTACACGGTCACCGCGGTCGCCGGCGGGTTCCAGGGCCAGACGGTCAACCAGATCAACACGACCCTGCAGGGCCCGACCCAGCTGACCTTCGCGCTGTCGCCGGCCGAGGCGGCCGCGGCGGAAAATGCGATCGTGGTCACGGCGGCGCGGGCAAAGGTGACCCAGCTCGAGGTCGGCCCGGGAACCTCGTTCACGACCGAGGTCATGCAGAACGCGCCCTCGTTCAACCGTGACGTTCGCGACATCATCCGCATGGACCCGCGCGTCAGCCTCGACCGCGAGGATGCGGCGACCGGCGGATCGGGCCAGGACCGAATCTCCTGCCTCGGCGGGAACGACCGCTTCAACACCTTCACCGTCGACGGCATTCCGCAGAGCGACATCTACGGCCTCAACGACACCGGCTTCTCGTCGCGCAGCTCGACCCCGATCCCCTACGATGCGGTCCGCGAGACGCAGGTCCAGTTCGCGCCGTTCGACGTCGAATATGGCGGCTTCACCGGCTGCGCGATCAACGTCGTCACCAAGTCCGGCACCAACCATTTCCACGGCAGCGGCTTCTTCGAATATTCGGACAACGGCCTTCGCGGCGACACGGTCGACGGCAATCCGGTCGGCCCGATCGAACCCGAGAAGCGCTGGGGCGTCACGCTCGGCGGTCCGATCATCAAGGACCACCTCTTCGTCTTCGGCGGCTACGAGCACCAGCAGGGCGGGGCGTCGCAGGACGAAGGCCCGGTCGGCGGCGGCTACCCGAACGAGATGCCGGGCATCACGGTCGACCAGTTCAACGCCATCTCTGACGTGCTGAAGAACGTCTACGGCATCGACACCGGCCCGCTGGTCACGAGCCGTCCGTTCTACAACGACCGCTATTTCGGCCGCGTCGACTGGCAAATCACCGACCGGCACCGGCTCGAGGGAACCTACCAGCGCCTCGACGAGACGACGATGCGCAGCGACGACTTCTTTACCGGCTCGTCGCCGCAGCTCACCGGCGCCAACACCTTCTATCTGAGCGGCACGCACTCGAAATATTACTCGGGCCGGTTCTACTCGAACTGGACGGACAATTTCTCGACCGAGCTGCGCTACTCCCACGCCAACATCATCGACGCTCAGGATCCGGTCGGCGGCGGTGAAGCGCAGTCGGGCAACCCGATCCCGCGCATCATCGTCGGAGTCGACAATCCGCCGCTCGGCACCAGCCCGATCGGTCAGGACGTTCCCGACGCGACGGTGCTCGCCGGGCCCGGAACCTCGCGTTCCGCCAACGACCTCAAGACCAAGGTCGACATCGGCAAGTTCGTCGCCAACTATGACGCCGGCGATCACAAGCTGAAGCTCGGCGCCGAGTTCAACCGCGCCGATATCTTCAACCTGTTCGTGCAGAACGCGACGGGGACGCTCGTCTTCCGCAATATCGCCGACCTCGAGGCGGGCATCCTCTCGCCCGGCACGACCGGGACGACGGACACCCGGCCGTTCAACGTGGTGCCCGGCAATACCGTCGGCGCGTTCGGCAACTTCTCGCGCACTGGGGACGTCAACGACGCCGCCGCGGCGTTCAAGCGGACGATCTGGAGTTTCTACGGCCAGGACGACTGGCGCGTGAACGACCAGCTGAGCTTCGTGCTCGGCCTCAGGACCGACATCTTCTCGGGCGACCATCCGGACGTCAATCCGAAGTTCGCCGAGCGCTACGGCTTCGACAACACGACCGGCTTCAGCGACCTCAATCCGGTCGTCCTTCCGCGCCTCGGCTTCACCTACAACCTCGACGACATGGGCTGGCTCACCCACGGCAAGCTTCAGGGCGGGTTCGGCATTTTCTCGGGCGGCGATCCCTTGGTGTGGTTCGGCAACGCCTTCCAGAACAACGGCTTCGGCTTCGCCGAGGGGACGACGAACTCGGCCGCCTGCCCGGACACGGTCGACGTTGTCGAGAACGGCCAGTTCACCGGCGTTCCCGACTGCTTCCGTCAGGACGCGATCAACAAGGCGGCCCAGGGCCTCGGCGATACCCAGTCGATCGATCCGTCGATCAAGATGCCGACCGTGTGGCGCGCCAACATCGGCTACCAGACAAGGTTCGAGTTCAACCCGAGCCCGTTCGGGCGCGGCTGGCAGCTGAACCTCGACTACATCTTCAGCCACTACAAGGACCCGTACGGGCTGGTCGACCTGTCGCAGACGCCCGACATCCGGAAGGGTCTCAACGGCTTCACGTCGGACGGGCGCCCGATCTATGCGGCGATCGATCCGACGGTCGCCGGCTGCGATGCGACGCTCGCGTCGGCCGGCGCGCCGCCGGTGTGGCAGAACGTCACCGCGGCCTGCTTCAACACCAGCCGCGACGACGAGCTGATGCTGACCAACACGGACGGCTACAACACCCACGTCTTCTCGGCGATCCTGTCGAAGAACTTCGACGGCGGCCTCTTCACGCCCGGCGGATCGAGCTACTTCACGCTCGGCTACGCCTTCACGGCCGCGAACGACCGCCGGAACATGTTCAACTCGACGGCCGGATCGAACTACGACCTCACGGCCGCGGTCGACCGCCAGAACCCGGGTGTCAGCCGCAGCTTCTACGCGAGCCGGCACAACATCAGCTTCAGCGGCAACTTCCGCGAGAAGTTCGTGGACGACCTCGCGACCTCGCTCGGCTTCACCTTCGTCTCGCGCGCGGGCAGGCCCTACAGCCTGACGTTCAGCGGCGGCGGCGTGTTCGGCGACAGCGTGTCGGGCAACGACAACGCCCTCGTCTACATCCCGACGGGGATCAGCGACCCCAATATCTCGCCGCTCTCCAACATGACCGCGGTGCAGCAGCTGTCCGACTATGCGCGCGGTCTCGATTGCGCGAAGAAATATGTCGGCAAGTCGATCAAGCGGAACACCTGCCAGAACGACTGGTACAACGACCTCGATATTCGCCTGTCGCAGGAGCTGCCGGGGCCGGGCGCGTGGTTCGGTCACCCGCTTGGGATGCACGACAAGATCACCGTTTATGCGATGTTCGACAACTTCCTGAACTTCCTCAACGACAAGTGGAACCTGCAGCATCGCCGCAACTTCGCCGGCCTGCAGGACGTCGCTTCGCTGTCGAGCGTGAAGGTCGATGGAGTCACGTACAACGGCGTCGACGCCCAGGGCCGCTACATCATCGGCGGCTTCAACGGCGCCGACTCGATCGCGGCGGACAATTTCATCAACGTCTCGGGATCGGTGTGGAGGATCAAGGTCGGCGTCAGCTACGACTTCTGATCGAATCCCCTGAACTCAACAGTCGCGGCGCCTGCAGCAATGCGGGCGCCGCGATTTTTTTCGCGCCATTGTCCGCTTGCCGCCATTCTGTAGATTGCTCGGCGAGAGGGGAGCGGCGAGTGGCCAGCCTGGAGCTGAAGGGCGTCCGTAAAGCGTTCGGTTCGACGCCGGTGCTCGACGATGTTTCGCTGACCCTCGAATCGCGCGAGTTCATCGCCTTCCTCGGCCCGTCGGGATCGGGCAAGTCGACGTTGCTGCGCATCATCGCGGGGCTGGAGACCGCCGATGCGGGCGAGGTCTGGCTCGAGGGCCGGCGCATCGACCGGCTTCCGCCGGGCGACCGCGGCGTGGCGATGGTCTTCCAGCATTACGCGCTCTACCCGCACATGAGCGTCCGCGAGAACATGGCGTTCGGGCTGAAGAACGCGCGCGTTTCGAAAGACGAGATCGAACGCCGTATCGCCGATGCGGCGGCGGTACTCGAAATCGACCCGCTGCTCGAGCGCAAGCCGGGCCAATTGTCGGGCGGACAGCGCCAGCGCGTCGCCATCGGTCGCGCCCTGGTCAAGGAACCCAAGCTGTTCCTCCTCGACGAGCCGCTGTCCAACCTCGATGCGGCGCTTCGCCTGCGCACCCGCGTCGAGCTCGCGCAATTGAAGCAGCGGGTCGATGCGGCGGTGATCATGGTCACCCACGACCAGGCCGAGGCCATGACCCTGGCTGATCGCGTGATCGTGATGAACGACCGGAGAATTCAGCAGGTCGGTCCGCCCATGGAAATCTACACGCGCCCTGCCAACACATTCGTCGCGCAGTTCGTCGGATCGCCCGCGATGACCCTGTCACCGGCTTCGCTGGTCCAGGGAGAGGGCGAATTTGCGGCGCTGACGCTCGGCGACGGCACGCTCGTCGAGACGCGGGTCCCGCGCACATCGCTTCCTGCTGGCGAGCTTCGGATCGGCCTCCGCCCGGAGGCGGTGCGCGTGGCGCGCAGCGGAGCGAAGGCGAAAGTCGAGCTGGTCGAGCGGCTCGGCGAGCGGACGCTCATCTACGCGCGTCTCGCAGACGGCCAGCCGATTACCGCTGAGGATTCGGGCAACAGCCGGGTCAGGATCGGCGACGAGGTTTCGCTGAAGATCGAAGGAGCTTCGGCGCACGTGTTCGACGCCGAGGGGGCGGGCTACCACAGGGCCGAATCATGAGCGGGACTCGCGACTGGCGCGGACTCCTGTTCGTCGCGCCCTTCGTGCTGCTTTACGGCCTGATCCTCGTCTTCCCGCTGCTTCGCGGGCTGTGGCTCAGCCTCAATCAGGTCGATTTGTTCGGCGCGGGCCATTTCGTCGGCGCCGCCAATTACGCCCGGCTCGCGCGCGATCCGATCTTCGCGGCCTCGCTGATGAACACGTTCGAGGTGACGCTGATGATCGTGCCGGTTCTCACCGTGCTCGCTCTGGCGCTCGCCCTTGCGCTGAACCGCGCGACGAAAGGCGCGGCGATTTTCCGCGGAATCTTCTTTTCGTCGGCCGTGCTGTCGGTGACGATCGTCACTTTGATCTGGCGCTTCGTGCTCGCGCCGGATGCGGGACTTCTCGGCGATCTTTGGACTGCGCTCGGCTGGACGCCTTTACCGTTCCTGAGCGACGCGCACCTGGCCCTGCCGGCGCTCGCGCTCACCACCGTCTGGTGGTCGATGGGTTTTCCGATGCTGCTGTTCCTCGCGGGCCTGCAGCAGGTCCCCGAGGACATGTACGAGGCGGCGGCGCTCGACAATGCGAGCCGCTGGACGACCCTGTGGCGGATCACCGTCCCCGCGCTTCGCCGTACGATCGTCCTCGTGGTGATGCTGCAGACGGCGGCCCAGCTCCAGATGTTCGGCCAGTCGCAGCTGCTGACGGCCGGCGGCCCGAGCGGCGCTTCGCGCACGGCCGTCCTGTTCCTGTTCGAAACCGCATTCGCGCAGTGGCAGCTCGGCTATGCGAGCGCCGCCGCCGAAGTCCTGTTTCTCATCATCCTCGCCGTCACCGTCACCCAATATTGGGCGACGGGCCGCGCGACGGCGCAGGGCAAATAGATGGCGCGGGGTCGCCTCACGCCGCTCGGCTGGGCGCTGCTCGTCATCGGCGCGGCGATCATGCTGGCTCCGCTCGTCTGGACCCTGCTCCTGTCGCTCAAGAACAACGCCGCGCTGGTCGGCCACAGCGAGGCTGCGCTTCACGGTCCCTACACGCTCGAGAATTACGCCGCGATCTTCGGCAACAGCCTGACGACCCGCTGGCTGCTCAACAGCATCATCGTTTCGCTCGGCACCACCGCCGGCGTGCTCGTCATCACCAGCCTCGCGGGCTACGGTTTCGCGCGCCTGGACTTTCCGTTCCGGCGCACCTTGTTCGTGATCGTGCTGCTCGGGCTCGCGGTGCCGAGCCAGGCTGTCATCCTTCCGCAGCACCAGCTGTTCGCCTGGCTGCACCTCCACAACAGCTATCCGGGGCTGATGCTTCCCGGCCTGGTCGCCCCGTTCGGCGTGTTCTTCATGACCACCTACATGCGCGGGATTCCCATCGAGCTCGACGAAGCGGCGATGCTCGACGGCGCGTCGCGGTGGACGATTTTCTGGAGGGTGATCCTGCCGCTCACGATTCCCGCGCAATCGACGCTCGCGGTGTTCACGTTCCTCGGCAGCTGGAACGATTATTGGTGGCCGCTGATCAGCGCGACGCGAAGCGACATGTACACGCTGACCGTCGGCCTTGCCGCCGCGCAGATGAACTATGCCCAGACGAGCGGCCTCGGCTATCTGATGGCGCAGGCGGTGTTCGCCTCGATCCCGATCTTCATCGTCTACATCGTCTTCCAGAAGCAGATCGTGCGCGCGATGGCGGGCACGAACGTGCGATGAGACCTATCGCCGCTGCGCTCGCCGCGCTGCTCGCGCTCGGAAGCTGTGCGCGCTCCGACGACAAGACCCACATCTATCTCCAGCGCTTTTTCGGCGAGTGCGGCGCGGAATATGGCGGCAGCATCGACGTTTCGAAGGCCGAAGGCGAGTGCGGGATCATCACGACTTTGGTCGATCGCTTCAACGCCGAGAATCCGGATGTCCACGTCGACGTCAACGTGATCGCCTGGCCGGGCTATCCGCAGCTCACCGCACAAATGGCCGCGCGCGATCCGCCCGACCTGGTGACGATGCACGAGGGGGTGATCAGCGACTATGCGTCGAAAGGGTTGGTCGAGCCGGTCGACTCCTATCTCCGCGCCGCCGGAATCTCGCCCGCGGATTTCACCGACGCCGCGCGGCAGGGCGTGACGATGTACGGCCACGTTTATGGGCTTCCGTGGGACACGCATGGCGGCCTGTTTCACGTCAACACGGCGCTGTTTGCAAAGGCCGGGCTAATGCGCGGCGGTAAGCCTGTCCTCCCCAACACTTGGGACGAGCTGTTCGCCCAGGCGCGCCAGTTCGAGCAGCGCACCGGCAAGCCCTACCTGATCCAAAGCAACGTTGGCGACACGGCCTATGCCGCGCGCAACCTTTACACCTACATGATGGCGCGCGGCGCGGTGATCTTCCCCGATCCGAAGCACATTCGATTGAACACGCCGATCGGCGTCGAGGTCGCGACCTATTTCCGCCGGATCAATGCGGAGAAGCTCGGCACCCAGAACATGGATACGCCGGCGGCGATCGCCGCATTCGTGAACGGGGAGGGCGGCATCTACCCGACGGGAACGTGGATGATCGGATCGTTCGAGGCCGAAGCGGAGACGCCCGGTCGTCCGCTCTACAAAAGCTATGCCGTCTTTCCTTACCCCCGCCTGTGGGGCGAGCATGTCGAATATGTGAGCGGCCACAGCTGGGTGGTCCCGGCGCGAAAGCGCACGGCGCAGCAGCGCGCGGCGATCGCGCGCTTCTTCAAGTTTATGGCCGCGCATAATTACGACTGGGCGCGCACCGGCCACATCCCCGCGTTCAAGGCGGTGCTGAAGGACCCGCGCTTCAAGGCGCTTCCGCACCGCGACGACATCGCCCCGCTCGCCGAGATCGGCCGTCCGCTGCCGTCTTACGTGCTCAGGCAGAATGCGATCGAGGGCATTGTTGGGGAGGAGGCCGTCGCTGCGTTCACCGGACAGAAGACGATTCCCCAGGCGCTGGCGTCGGCCGAGCGGCGCGTCGACGTCCTCCTCGCGCAGGTCGATTAACTGATCTTGATCAGTGTTGCGCCATTGCTTCTTGTCACTTCGGGAACCTCTGTCATACCAATGACAGACAGTCTGTCATGATGGCTACAGGGGGCTCATCCATGCGGCGCATGCACAATTTGCTTTGGTCGACGACCGCGCTCGCGGCGGCGTTCTCAATCTCGACGCCGGCAGCGGCGCAGGACCAACCGGTTCCACCCGATCCCAACGCCACCGCGCAAACCAGTCCCGCCCAACCCGCGCAAAACCCCGACGCAACGACGATCGTTGTGACTGGCCAGCGGCGCGCGCTGCAGTCGGCGCGGAACGTCAAGCGAAACAGCGACCAGATCGTCGATTCCATCGTCGCGTCCGACATCGGCAAGCTGCCGGACATCGCGGTCTCGGACACTGCCGCGCGCATTCCGGGCATTCAGGTCACGCGCGAACGGGGCGAAGCGAACCTCGTCCTCCTGCGCGGTCTCGACCGCAGCTTCTATACGACGACCTACAACAGCCGGGAGATCTTCACGGCGGAGACGCGCTCGGTCGCGCTCCAGGATTTTCCGTCGGGCGCGATCGCCGCGCTGGAGGCGTTCAAGACCTCGACCGCCGATCTTATCGAGCCGGGAATCGCGGGCCTGATCAACGTCCGCTCGCGCCGCCCGTTCGACTTCCAGGGCTTCGAGATCGACGGCTCGGTCTGGGCGCTCCACCCGCGCCAGGCGCACGGCTGGTATCCCAATGGAAACATCCTGATCACCGACCGCTGGAAGGTAGGCGATGAAGGAGAAATGGGGGCGCTGCTCGACTTCTCCTACACCAAGCTCCATTACCTCGATTCGATCATTTCGAACGCCGATTTCGTAGCGCCCTTTGCGAACGGCACGCGGTCGCCGGACTGGCCCTTGATCGAATATGACGAAGCCACGCGCACGCGGCCGTCGCTCAACGGCGCAATCCAGTATCGCGCCAGCCCGGACCTCGAACTCTATGTCGAAGGCTTGTGGCAGGGGTTCCGCCACGAAATCCAGGACCGGCACTTCGAGCAGCCGATCTGGGGCGGGCAGACCTACACCAACATCGTCACGCAGCCCGGCACCAACCTCGCCGAGAGCGGGACTGTCTTCAATCCCCGGCGCGGCGAAGGCTGGCAGGGCGGCACCTTCAACAAGACCAATACCTACCAGTTCGCCGCCGGCGGGCGGTATGACGCAGGGCCCCTGCGGATCACCGCGGACGTTGCGCGCACGAGCAGCACGTTCAAAGGTTCTACAGAGAGCGTGGACTACCGGCTTTGCGCCAGCAGACCGCCAGGGACGAATGGGCCCACCGATCCGGGCGACCGAGATCCGTTCAATTGCGGCCAGACCGTGAACTTCGTGATTGGCGCGCCGGGCGACATTCCGAGCTTCGAGCTCGCCAATTTCGATCCCTCCGATCCCAATAATTATGCGTTCCGGGGTCTCTTCGAAGAAAACCAGATCGCGAAAGGCAAGGATTGGCAGGGCCGACTGGACTTCGAATATCAGACGGGGATGTCGTTCCTGCCCAAGCTGCAATGGGGCGTGCGTTACGTCGACCGCGACGCGAGCCGTCGCTACGGCAATCGATACAGCAGGGATGCGTTCCGCCGGCTCCCCGACGCGCGAGACGTCTACGGCGATCCATTGAGCGCTGTGCCGCTCGATTACGAGATGTTCAGCCCGGGTTTCATCGGTGCCGACAATCCGCCGTTCCCGACGTCTTGGCTGGCACCCACTTATTCGAGCATTCGGGATAATATTGTCGCGCTTCGGCAGTATGTTGGCTTCCTGACTACGACGCCGCCCGACTTCGATCCGACCGCGGGCTTCACCGCGAACGAGAAGAGCCTCGCGGGATATGTGCAGGCGAACTGGGGATTCGACCTTGGCGGAATGACGGTGGATGGCCAGCTTGGCCTCCGCGGGGTCCACTCGAAGCGCAACATTCGTGGTACGCAGCGAACCGACACCGGATCGGGCACCACTTTCGCGGACGTGGATGCAAACGACAGCGAGACCTACTGGCTGCCAAACATCGACGCGCGACTCCATTTCACGCGCGACCTGCAGTTGAGGCTCGCCTGGACGAAGACCAGGACGCGCCCGCAGTTTCTCGACCTCAGCCCGTCGATCAGCGTGGGCCGTTCGCCCGATCCGAACTGCGGACCGCCGACGCTATGTGAAACGGTGGGCACCGGCGGCAACCCGAACCTCGAGGATCTGAAGAGCACCAATTACGACGCCAGCCTCGAATATTATTTCTCGCCGACCGGCTTCGCCGCGCTCGGCGCATTCGACCATGAGTTCGAAGGCTTTGTAACACCGTCCTCATTTACGCTGGGAGACGTCAACGGATTCCCGTTCCGCGTCTTTGCGCCGATCAACTCGGGCAAGGGACATGTCCGCGGTTTCGAGGCGCAGGTTAATACGTTCTTCGACTTCTTCGGCGGACCGGAATGGCTGCATTGGTTCGGGATCCAGGCGAACGCCACCTATCTGAAGCACGGAGCCAAGTTCCCACGTCCGTTCTCGGTGCCAACCTGCAACGGCAATCCGGATAGCTGCACGCGGCTGACCAACGATCCGTCGGACCAGATCACCCGACCGCTGCTGAACGTCTCGAAATGGTCCTATAACCTCATCGGCATGTTCGAGCGTGGGCCGGCGTCACTCAGGCTCGCCTACAACAAGCGCAGTCCGTATGAGGACACCTGGCGTGAAGTCGCGGATTTCTCCAGTGGCGTCGTGACGGAAACATCGGGTCCATTCGCCGGAGCTGCTTTCCACCCGCCTTATGTGATCCGGCACCGGATCCACGAGCCGGGACGGCTCGACCTTTCGGCGAGCTACACCTTCTTCGATCGCTTCACCTTGTTCGGCGACTGGACGAACATCCTCTCGAAGCCGCAGAAGATCGATCTCATCCGCATGGACCCGACCGGTGCGGTGTTCGACCCGAGCACGAGCGACATCATCAAGTTCGCCTACCGCGCGCGGTATACCGAACGGGTCCTCTCGCTAGGCATTCGGTTCCGTCTGGGCGGCGCCGGACCGCCGCCTTCGCCCGCGCCGCCGCCGGCTTATGTCCCGTTGCCGCCTCCGCCGCCAGTTGCGGAGCCGCCGCCGCCACCTCCTCCACCTCCGCCGCCGCCGGCGCCGGTTGAGCGCGGCGAACGCGGCAGCTGATACGCCAGAGCTCGGGAAGTACTCCTCTGGCGCTCGGTGCGGCTTAACCGCCCGGCCTTCACGCTTGCGCGAACTCGGGCCGCGTGCAGGATGGCGGCATGAGCGATCATTCGATCCGGACGCTCGTCATCGTCGGCGGAGGTACCGCCGGCTGGATGGCCGCTGCCGCGCTATCGAATTGGTTCCCGAAAGGATCGATGGCGATCACGCTCGTCGAGTCGGACGAGATCGGCACGGTCGGCGTCGGCGAAGCGACGATACCGCCGCTCGTGCAATTCAACGAGCTGTTGGGCCTCAACGAGGACGATTTCCTCGCCGCAACGAAGGGCACGTTCAAGCTCGGTATCGAGTTCGTCGATTGGGGAGCGACCGGCGAGCGCTACTTCCACCCGTTCGGATCGCACGGCGCCGACATCAACGGCGTGCCCTTTCACCATTTCTACCTGCGCGAGTGCAAGCGGCGGACGCTCCCCGATATCCGCGAATGGTCGATGAGCGCGGTAGCCGCGGGGCTCGGGCGCTTCGGCCGGCCCGGAGCGGGGGCGCGGCTGCCGTTGTCACAGCTGGTGTACGCGTTCCACTTCGATGCCGGACTCTACGCGCGTTTCCTGCGCCGGTTCGCCGAGGACAAAGGCGTGACACGGATCGAAGGCAAGATTGTCGACGTCAGGCAGGATAGCGAGAGCGGCTTCGTTCAGAGTGTCACGTTGGCCGACGGGCGCAGCATCGCCGGGGAGCTGTTCATCGATTGCTCCGGATTCCGAGGTCTCCTGATCGAGGGCACGCTTGGTACCGGCTATGAGGATTGGAGCCGCTGGCTGCCATGCGATCGTGCGATTGCCGTACCGTGCGCGCTCCCCGGCCCTCCCGACCCGTTCACTCGTGCCACCGCGCGAAGCGCTGGCTGGCAGTGGCGCATCCCCCTCCAGCATCGAATGGGCAATGGCCTGGTGTATTCGAGCGCTCACCTTGAGCGCGAAGACGCGGAATCGCTGCTTCTGGACAACCTTGAGGGCGAACCGATCGCCCCTCCCAGGCACCTGTCGTTCACAGCGGGCCGTCGCAAGCTGGCGTGGAACGCAAACGTCGTCTCCCTCGGCCTGTCGACCGGCTTCATCGAGCCGCTCGAATCGACGAGCATTCATCTCGTGCAGAGCGGAATATCGAAGCTTCTCGCATTGTTTCCGGACCTGCGCTTCAACCCGGCCGAACGCGACGAATACAATCGGCAGGTCCAGGAGGTGTACGACGACGTGCGCGACTTCATCATCCTCCATTACAAGGCGACGCGCCGTCAGGATTCGGAGTTCTGGAACTACTGCCGGACGATGGACCTGCCCGATAAGCTCGCTTCGAAGCTGGAGCTTTGGCGCTCGAAGGGGCGCATATTCCGCGACGGCCAGGAGCTGTTCGGACCGGCGAGCTGGGTTGCCATTCTTCTCGGGCAGGGCATCGTCCCCGAAGAGCAGGACCCGGCAGCCTCCAGAATCGATCCGGACATGACGGCGGACATGCTCGACAAGATGCATCTCAGCTATCGTGTGATGGCAGAGCAGATGCCCGCTCACGCCGACTTCGTTGCCAAGGCATGCGCAGGGAAAGCGGCGCCGGCGAGCTGAACTTTAGCGCAAGCTCGGTCCGATCTGCGGCTTGCCGTCCTTCCAGAAGAGCGGCGCGATATAGAGGTAGCGGCGGTCATCGACCTTGCGGCATCCGCTGCTTGCTTCCCACGCGTGGAAGCTGATGAAGCTGCGCTCGCCGACGGCGAAGATGCTCTGATGCCCCGGGCCGCTCAGGCATCCCGCCTCGCGCTCGTAAAAGCTGTGCAGGACCGGGTTCTCCCGCGCCGCCTTGCACGGGCCGAGCGGGCCGGCGCAACTCGCATAGCCCATCGCATAGGGCGACAAGCCGCCCTCCTCGACGTTCCAGCCGAAGAAGCCGCCGGAGAAGAACAGCTCGTATCCGGCGGCCGATCGGATCATCGTCGGCGCTTCGACGACGCGCTCCTCCCAGCCCTGGTCGTCCTTGACCAGCTCGACCGGCTGTCCGGTGACCGTCAGCCCGTCCGGAGCCAGTGCCTGACCCCACAAGGAGGTGCGCGTACGGACCCGGTTCCCGTCGTTCTTGAAGTAGAGATAGAGCTGGCCGTCCGCGTCGCGGAACGCGTTGGCGTCGATGCTTCCGCCGAGCCCGGTCTGGCAGACGATCGGCTCGGGATTGCTGTCGACGAACGGGCCGAACGGATCGGCCGCGACCGCGACGCCGATGCATTGCGCGTTCCGGCGGGCGTCGCTTGCGGTGTAGTAGAGGAGATATTTGCCGCCGAGCTTCAGGACTTCGGGCGCCCAGGTGAATCCCACCTTCGCCCAGCTTCCGAGCTTCGGCAGCGCGTCACGCTTCTTGCCGTCGGCGTTCGCGACGAAGTTCCAGTGCACAAGGTCGTTCGAGGTCGCCATCGGAACGTTCGGCCCGTCGTTGGTCGAGTAAGCGATGAACCGGCCGCCATCCTGCAGCACGAAGGCGTCGGGGAAGTTGTCCTTGAGCACCGGCACGAACGACGGCCCGGCGGGCGACGCCGCGGCACACAGCAAGGCAGCAGCGGCTGCAACGATCGGGCGAGTCAATGCGCGAAGTGCCACCAGCGCCTCCTTGGCGCACCGTAGCAATCGAGCGGCCTTCCGCAACGCCGGGCCCACACTTATGGTGTTCCGATGCGAGCCTTCCTTGCCGTCGCCGCTCTAGTGTTTCTCGGGGCCTGCGCGGCCCCGCTCGCGCGGACGTCCGCTACTTACGTCAATCCGGTGCTCGACGCGGACTTCCCCGACCCAACCGTGATCAAGGCGCCCGACGGCAATTATTACGGCTATGCCACCCAGACGCAGCGCGACGGCAAGTGGGTCAACATCCAGCTCGCGCGCTCTTCCGACCTCGTTCACTGGCAATATCTCGGCGATGCGCTCCCGGCGAAGCCCGGCTGGGCGTCGTCGACGCAGGACTTCTGGGCCCCCCACGTCGAGCAGTCCGGCGACCGCTACATCATGTATTATTCGGCCAAGCCGGATAACTCGGACGAGCGCCATGGGCTGTGCCTTGGAGTGGCGACCGCCGGCTCGCCGCTCGGTCCGTTCGTAGACATGGGCCACCCGCTCGAGTGCGGCGAAGGGTTCGTCAACATCGACCCGATGGCCTTCGACGATCCGGCGAGCGGCAAGCACCTGCTCTATTGGGGCTCGGGGTTCGCTCCCCTCAGGGTGCAGGAGCTTGGCGCCGACCGCATGTCGTTTGCGCCCGGAAGCGCGCCGAAGGACCTCGTCTGGCCGAACCCGGTCAAGGGCGCATTCCCGGTGCTGGTCGAAGGATCATGGATGATTCGCCGCGGCGATTTCTATTACCTCTTCTACTCGGGCGACAATTGCTGCGGGACCAAGGCCAATTACGCGGTCATGGTCGCGCGCTCGCGAAGCGCGACGGGGCCGTTCGAGACGCTCGAGCAGGCGACCGGAAAGCCGCACAGCATCGTCCTCGAGAAGCGCGGCCATTGGCTCGCACCCGGCCATAACTCGATCGTGACCGATGCCGCCGGGCAGGACTGGATCGTCTATCACGCGGTGGATTCCCGCCACCCGCGCGAGAAAGCGACCGACGAGGTCAACACGCGGCGGGTGATGCTGATCGACCGCATAAGCTGG
>Ga0207678_10002238_pt1 | contig 17494 bp, 14 predicted proteins | sample KBSC63metaG_FD_184319 | JGI IMG/M metagenome (GOLD analysis project Ga0207678, IMG submission 184319) | Corn rhizosphere microbial communities from Kellogg Biological Station, Michigan, USA - KBS C6-3 metaG (SPAdes) (version 2) | ecosystem: Host-associated > Plants > Roots > Rhizosphere > Soil ...
AAAAGACCCCTGCTCGTCGTTGCAAATGCTCGCCATAGCCAAGCTATGGCTGCGCTTTGCGCCTAGATCAGGCGCCTTTTGACGTGCTGCTCGGACACGATCGAAAAACTCAGCCTCTCAGTCGACGCCAGCCAACACGCGCAAGTGCGCCGCGACGCTGCGAGCCAAAGCCCCGAGCGCATAACCCCCTTCAAGACACGACACCATCCGCCCTTGTGCATGCCGGTCCGCTACGGACTTGATACGACGAGTCATCCACTCGTAGTCCGCCTCGATCAGGCCGAGTTGCCCGAGATCGTCTTCCCGATGTGCATCGAAGCCCGCCGAAAAGAAGATCATCTCCGGCCGAAACTCCTCCAGCCGCGGCATCCACATCGCCTCGATCATCTCGCGAACTTCACCGCTCTTGGTGTACGGAGGTATAGGCAAGTTGACCATGTTCGTGCCCTTGGGCACGGTGCCGCTGTAGGGGTACAGGGGGTGCTGGAAGATGCTGACCATCAGCACTCGCTCGTCGCCCGCGATGATGTCCTCGGTGCCGTTGCCGTGGTGCACGTCGAAGTCGACGATGGCCACGCGCTTGAGGCCGCGCACGTCCAGCGCATGGCGTGCCGCGATTGCCACGTTGTTGAAGAAGCAGAAACCCATGGTCTGGTCCCGCGTGGCATGGTGGCCGGGCGGGCGGACAGCACAGAACGCGTTGTCGATGTGGCCGTCGATCACAGCATCGGTTGCTGCAACCGCAGCACCAGAGGCACGCAGCACGGCAGCCCAAGTCTGGGGACAGGCCGTGGTGTCAGGGTCCAGCGCGACGGACCTGCCCTCGGCTTTGACCCGTTCAAGCACATCCTTCAGCTCCGCCACGTAGCCGCTGCTGTGCGCCAAGGCGACGTCGCGCAGGTCGACCGCAGGCGCCTCGCGCATGTCGAGTGCGATGTCGAGGCCGGTCGAGCGAAGGAGATCGGTGATGGCATCGAGCCTTTCGGGGCATTCGGGGTGGCCCCGTCCCATCTGATGCAAGCGGCAGTCGGGGTGGGTGTAGAAGGCTGTGGACATCGTGATACGCCCCTTGAAACCGGGAATCGGAGGTTGAGCGATGAGGAGAATTTCGGTTAAGGTGAGCCGCATGCCTACCCACCTTGCGACTCAACTGACCCGCCTGATAGACCAGATTAGCACGATCATCGTCGGCAAACGCCGGCAGATCGAAGACTGCGTGGCCTGCCTTCTTGCAGGAGGACACCTGCTGATTGAAGACGTTCCCGGAGTCGGAAAAACCACGTTGGCCCATGCACTGGCTGTCTCTTTGGGTCTGCGGTTTTCGCGGGTGCAATTCACCGCCGACCTGATGCCCTCGGACCTCGTCGGCGTGAGCATCTACGAGCGCAGCAAGGAGTCTTTCGTCTTTCACGCGGGCCCCGTCTTTGCCCAGGTGCTGCTGGCCGACGAGATCAACCGCGCCGGGCCCAAGACGCAGAGTGCGCTGCTTGAGGCCATGGAAGAACAGCAGGTCACCGTCGAGGGCGAGACTCGCCCCCTGCCCCGTCCATTTTTTGTCATTGCCACGCAAAACCCCACCGACCAGCTGGGCACCTATCCGCTGCCGGAATCTCAGCTCGACCGCTTCCTGATGTGCATCACCCTGGGCTACCCGGATCGAACGAGCGAGCGGGCCTTGCTGTCGGGGCAGGACCGGCGCGAGGCGATCCATGGATTGCAGGCAGTGATGACACCGGATGAACTGGTCGCCGCGCAGAAGGCGGTGCTGGCTGTACATGCGTCGGATGGGTTGCTCGACTACCTGCAAGCGGTGATTGCCGCCACGAGGTCAGGAGCCTGGTTCATCGAAGGCCTGAGTCCGCGGGCAGGAATTGCGGTACTGCGCGCCGCAAAGGCTCGGGCCCTTCTGGACAAGCGCGATTACGTTGCGCCTGATGATGTGCAGGCCATCCTCGCACAGTCAGCCGCGCATCGGCTGGTGCCGGTGGCGGGGGCTGGGCGGGGGCGGGTCGAGCAGGTGCGGGCGATGGTCGAGGCAGTGGGGTTGCCTTGATGGAGATGGGTGTGATTTTTGAGAGACCCCTCACCCCAACCCTCTCCCCCCGGCCGGGGGAGAGGGAGCCGACATGCGTTACTTCGAAGCGGGCCTGAGCGAGCTGGCCTGTATTGCTCCCTCGCCCCTTTGGGGAGAGGGCTGGGGTGAGGGGCTGGGCCTCTGAGCAAACATGAACTTGTCCTCCGTCAACCCCGCCTTCTTCATCGCCAGCCGCTTCCGCTCATCGTGGCAAGCCCGCCTGCCTAAAAATCTTTGGGGCTGCCTTGCCGGGGGAGAGGGAGCCGACATGCGTTACTTCGAAGCAGGCCATTGCGAGCTGGCCTGTATTGCTCCCTCGCCCCTTCGGGGAGAGGGTTGGGGTGAGAGGAGCCTCTGATCAAGCATGAACCTGTCCGCCGTCAACCCCACCTTCTTCATCGCCAGCCTCTTCCGCACGTGGTGGCAAGCCCGACTGCGCAAGAGCGACACGATCCTGCTCACCCAGCGCAACATCTACATCCTGCCGACCAAGGCCGGTCTGCTCTTTGCGGCAACGCTGGTCACTCTCCTCATAACATCCATCAACTACCAGCTCAACCTCGGCTACGTCCTCACCTTCCTTCTCGCAGGCAGCGGCGTCGTGTCGATGCAGCTCACACACAACACGCTGCGCGGGCTCACCTTGCACATGAAACCTGTCACGCCGGTGTTCGCGGGCGATGCGGCCGGTATGGATGTCGTCTTGTCCAGCCCATCGGGCGCGCGACATGGGCTCGGGCTCAAGATCGAATCCGCCGACGTCACTACCCTTACCTGGGTCGACGTGCCGTCCGGCGGACAAGCCACGGCACATGTGAGCTTCGTCCCGGCATCGCGTGGCCTGCATGAGCTTCCGACATTGAGCGCAGAGACCCGCTTCCCGCTTGGCTTCTTTCGTGCCTGGACCGTCTGGCGACCGTCCGGCCAAGTACTTGTCTATCCGCAGCCCGAACGCCCTCCCGCCACCCTGCCGTCGGCACGGCCTACGCCAGGCGGGCCGGCGCAATCCAAGCGCACTCAGGGCGCAGAGATCGAAGGCATTCGCGCCTACCGCCGCGGCGACCCCTTGAAGCTCGTGTTCTGGAAGAAGGCCGCCAAGTCCATGGAGACCGGCGGTGAGCTCGTGAGCCGCGATACCAGTGCGTCCTCGCAGCATGAGCTGTGGCTCGACTGGCACGCCTGTGGATTGCTCACGCCGGAAGAGCGCCTGTCGCGTCTGACCGCGTGGGTGATCGCCGCCGATCGTGCCGGCGTCAACTTCGGGCTCAAGCTGCCGGGCGTCGACATCGGCCGCGACCACGGGGACGGCCACCGGCGCCATTGCCTCGAGGCGCTTGCGCTGTGGAACTGAACGTCCTTCAACGTATTCGTCGCCTGCCGCGGGAGGCACGCGACACCTTGTTTCTGCTCGCCGTCATTGCATGGACGGTGCTGCCGCATTTGCCGCACCTGCCCGTGTGGTGCGTGGCGCTCACCACCGTCATGCTGGTATGGCGCACTCAACTCGCTGTCGCAAACGGGCCTCTGCCCAGCCGATGGTGGCTGGGCGCGCTGCTCGTCATTTCCGCGGGTCTCACACTCTGGACGTTCCGCACCTTGCTCGGCAAGGAGCCCGGCGTCACCATGGCTGTGGTGCTGATGGCGCTCAAGACACTCGAACTTCGCGCACGGCGCGATGCTTTCGTTGTGTTCTTCCTCGGTTTCTTCATCATCCTCACGCACTTCCTGTATTCCCAGTCGCTGCTCGTCGCCGCGGCCATGCTGGTTTCGGTGTGGGGGCTGCTGACAGCCTTGGTGCTGGCCCACATGCCGGTGGGCCAACCGGCCTTGCGTCACGCAGCCACCCTGGCCTTGCGCACGGCAATCTTCGGCGCGCCCATCATGGCGTTGCTGTTCGTGCTCTTCCCGCGCATCGGACCTTTGTGGGGCGTCCCGACTGACGGCCCGCCCACCACCGGCCTGTCGAACACGATGCACATGGGCTCGGTGGCCGAGATCGCGCAGGACGACAGCGTAGCCATGCGCGTGCGCTTCTTCAACCGCGTGCCACCGCCAGAAGCGATGTACTTTCGGGGCCCGGTGCTCACCAATTTCGATGGCCACGTCTGGCGCGCCGTACCGGATTCCCGCGCCATGAGACTCTTCGACCTGCGTACGCGCGGCGAGGCTGTGCGGTATGAGATGACCCTCGAGCCGCAACGCCTCGTGGTGCTGCCCTTGCTGGAAGCGGTGACCACACCGCCGTCCGTCGACGGCTACCGCGTCATGGCGCGCGACGACCTGCAATGGATCACCGACCGACCCGTGTTCGAGCGCCTGCGCTTCGAGGCACAGTCTCACATCGACTTTCGCTCGGGCGCATCGGCGACGCGCGCATCGCTCGACGAGGCACTGGAACTTCCGCCCGACTACAACCCCCGCACCATCGACTGGGCATCGCGGCTTCGACGCGACCCGCGTTATGCACGGGCCGATGCGCGAGCGCTCGCGCAAGCCGTGATGACGCACATCCGCTTCTCAGGCTACAGCTACACGCTCGCGCCGGGCGCCTATGGCAATGTCAACCCCAACGGTGCCATCGACGAGTTCTGGCTCGATCGCAAGCTTGGCTTCTGCGAGCACTTCGCGGCCGCTTTCGTCGTGGTGATGCGCGCCATGGGCGTCCCGGCTCGGGTTGTCACAGGCTACCAGGGAACCGACCCCTTGCCCGTTGACGGCTATTACATCGTGCGCCATAGCTCTGCCCACGCCTGGGCCGAATACTGGCAACCCGGCATCGGCTGGACACGTGCCGATCCCACCGCTGCCGTCGCGCCCGACCGCGTGCTCAGAAGCCGAAACCTGGCTCGACCGCCAGGACTCGTGGTCGGCGCCATTGGCACCATGAGCCCCGCCCTGCTCGGCCAGATTCGCGACGCATGGGAAACCGTGAACAACCGATGGAACCAGTGGGTGCTCAACTACTCCCGCGGGCAGCAACTCGACCTGCTCAAGACGTTCGGCTTCAGTTCGCCGAGCTGGGAAGACCTGTCGCTGCTGCTCATCGGCTCCTTGAGCTCCATGGCATTGGCAGGCGCGGCCTGGGCATGGTGGGACCGGCACCGCATCGACCCGTGGGCGCGGCAGATGGACAGCGTGCGTCGCGCGCTGCATTCGCTGCACATCGATGCGGCCTTGCATGAAGCGCCGCGCGCCCTGGCCGATCGTGTTCGGCTGCAACTGGGCGATGCGGGCACAACGCTCGCCGAACTGCTGCATGCCATCGATCGTCACCGCTACAGCCGTGCAGCGGCCAAGCGGCCCGACAATTCCATGACACGCCAATTCGTGAATGCGGCACGGCAATTGCGGCGGAACCGATAATTGCAGGCTAGCCCAGGGTCTTTCGCATGCTGCATCTCCGCTCTACCTCAGTTCGTCTTGTTCTCGCTTGCGCAGCGGGTCTGGTGGTCGCGCTGAGCACGCCGGCCTTCGCAGCCAAGTCAAAGCATCGCAAGCATGTGAACGTCAAAGCCGACAACGCGCCTGATGCCGTGATCTATGGTGGGCGCGAAGACGTGATGCGTTTCGCAGCCGAGGTGGCCGAGCGGCACGAACTCGACCTTGCCTGGACGCAGGCTGCCCTGTCGCAATCGCGATTCATGCCGAGCGTAGTCAAATACATCATGCCGCCGCCAGCGGGCACCGCCAAGAATTGGATGGCCTATCGCGGGCGCTTTGTCGAGCCGACCCGCATCAAGGCCGGCGTGGCCTTCTGGAATGCCAACGAAGCGTGGCTGCGGCTGGCCGAAGAACGCTACGGCGTTCCCGCGGAAATCATCGTTGGCATCATCGGCGTGGAGACCATCTACGGGCAGCAAATGGGCAACTTCCGCATCATCGATGCGCTGGCCACGCTGAGCTTCGACTTCCCAAGCGGCCGCAAGGACCGCAGCGCCTTCTTCCGCGAGGAGTTGGAGAATTACCTCGTGCTGACCAGCAAGGAAGGCGTCGACCCTCAGTCATGGCGTGGCAGCTATGCGGGCGCCATCGGCATGCCTCAGTTCATGCCCTCCAGCATCCTCAAGAATGCTGTCGACCTGAACGGTGACGGGCACATCGACTTGCTTGGCGATACGGCTGACGTGATCGGAAGCGTGGCGAACTTTCTCGCCAACGCGGGTTGGGAGCGGGGACTGCCTACGCACTTTGACGTGGCGGCGCCAGTAGACACAACAAAGCGCGCATTGCTGTTGGAGCCGGACATTCTGCCGAGCTTCACTGCCCAGGAATTTGACGAGCATGGCGCGGCGCTGAGCGATGCCGGCACAACGCATCCCGGCAAGGTCGCGCTTGTCGAATTGCAGAACGGGGATGCGGCACCGACGTACGTGGCCGGGACGGGCAACTTCTATGCAATCACACGGTACAACTGGTCGAGCTATTACGCGATGGCGGTGATTGCCTTGGGGGATGCGGTGAAACGGCAGAGATAGTTTGGTCATCCCGGAAACGCCGGGATGAATCGTCACAATGCCACATCAGAGCGGCCACGCAAAGAAGCGTGTCCTTCCTCCTTTCTCCGCTATGCGAACTCCAGTTCTTCGGCAAGGCCGCTGAGTTCAACCTCCAACCATTGGTCCAAGTGAGCATCTGCTGGCACGCCTTCGCGCACTATCAACCCGCGTCTTAACTCCCAGCTCGAGTCGTACCAGCCGCCGATACCGATGGGGACGGATTCTTTCCCCATGAGTTCAGTCTGATCCCCGAATTTTTCAGTTGCATGCGCCGCGACCGGCGCCTCGACCTCTCTCAATTGTTCGGCATCGAACATCCCCTGATCCCATCCACTGAATCCGACACTCGCCATGACTTCCTGTTCCACGCTGTAGTTGTGAAACCGAAGTGTCTTGGCGATGAGCTCGCGCGACCATCGCTCGAAGGGTGGCTAACCGGCCCCCTCGATGGGCCGGACGTCCGTTCGGGGGAAGAAGCGTCACACAACCGATGAATGCAGCTGACCAGAAACTGACCAACAACTGGTCGCTCGGCTGACGACTATCACCACGAAAAGGCTTTGTGAGGACCGATTTCGTTTCGCCATCGCCGACTTCGTGCAAGTGCACTGACAAAGTCTTGTCAATCGGCATGATGGATTCTTCTACTGAGGTAACGACACATGCGTCTGAACTGGAAAAGCTGCTTTACCGCACCCTTTAAATCCGCAGGCAATAGCACGTCTTCGAATAGCAATGCACCTGGAAAGTCTCAGGTTCGCAAGCATGAAAGCACAGGACTTCAGCCTCGCACACCCCATAGTCCGAGTACCGGTTCACCTACTGAAGAAGCGAGCTTTACATCGCGGCCAAGGGTCACGCTTCGCAGCTTGATGGACGCGGAAGAACAGTCCAGTGTCAGAAAGATAGTTGCCGCACTCGATGACACCGAGATTGCACGGGTCTCCGAGAAGGCCTTGCAACCTCGTGCCGACGAGCCCGTCGACCACCCATCAGCCGCAGCAGGTGTTGCCGTCGATGCCAGCGACATTGCCACCGTGGAGGGCAAGTCGACTGTTCCGGACACGCCGCGCACGCACTTGAATAGCGACATGCAATCAAGGCAGCACCTGCTGGTGCAGGTTGATCAGCAGCTGTCGTCTTGGATAGAAGGCATCGACGCGCTGACTTCGAACGTGCAGGACGGCAAGAAGAAGGTCGACATGCAAGGCGTGATCAAGCGCTACTTCAGGCCTCGGTCAGATTGCCTGTTGACCACCGAGGTCAAGATGAGCACCGGCGCGGGCGACGTCTTCGCCGGTGTCCATGCGCTGGCCGAGCAACTTGAGCACACTGAACTTCTGGCACACCATGCGCTGGTCATGCCAGCCCTCGACGGCGGCGTCCTTGTAGGCAGCAGTCTATTGCTCTTGGCTGGAGCCGAAGGCATGAAGAATGGCATTGAGGACACTCGGCGACTGAAGCGACTCATCAAGCCGTTGACGAACTATCGGAATGTTCTCGCGGAGCTTCAAGAGGAGTTGAAGAACTCGGCCGATGTGTCCGTTGCAGCCACGGAACTGATTGCAATGAACTTGCAGGGTGTGCAGGCCAGGTTGCGAGCGGCCAAACATCAACTGAGTGATTCGGTGGTAGAGCTGGGAATTTCCGGCATGCACGCAACGGTAGGGGGACTTGGCATTGCAGAAGCTGCCACGGCAATCGCCGGCGCAGCCACTGCAGCCAAAGCTGTGGGGGCGGCCTATGGTGCAGCTGTCGCCGGGTTCGGCGCGGTCACGGCAGCGCAAAGCGGCCTGCGGATAAATGAACTTGACAAGCTGGCGAAGGCGGTCAAGCAAAGACTCGATGAGGTGGACCCGCTGCGCCAAGCGCTGCTCGACCTGATCAAGCACGAACGCAAGACGCGAAAATCCGAAGTCGTCGCGCGCTCCGTCTTGGGCGCTGCCGGCGCCGCCAGCATGAGCCTGGAGATTGCAGGCCTCGTGGGTGCAGTGCCGACGTTGGGCGCTTCGCTCGCTTTGACAGCGGCCGGCGTTGCCATGGGTGCAGCCACCGCCGCATCGTTCAACCCGATCAAGAGCCGACAACGAGCGCTGAACGCCGTGGGCGGCGTGGAGCGGACGACGCATATGCCCGCAACGTTTCTCTTCGAACCTGGGCATCTGCACCAACTACTGGACAAGATCAATGAGGAGGACAAAGTCGAGTCCGCAGCTCGCCGCCAGATCCTCAAAAGCAAATGGGAGAAAGTCAAAGGTGTAAACGTTTCCAAGCACCTTTCCCGCACGCAGCGCGCGTTGTCCAAGGTGATTCCTTCGGCTGACAACCGTGCTCTCGCCAACAAGATGCTTTCCAGTCCCCAGGCAGCCGCAGAACCTTCGATGAAGTTCATGCAGCAAACCACGAGGCTGGAGCTCAAGTACCTCGATGAGCACAAGCTGCCCATCCTTCAGAACGAAGTCGAAGTCTTGCTGGCCGAACTGGAACAGGCAGGCAGTGAATCCAGTGAAGTCGACTCACGCAAGACGGACTTGCTTGCGCAGCAACTCATGGTCAAAGCCGAGGCCTGCAGAGCCACGTCTGCCCGGCTGGAACATTTGAAGGACCTGGACCTCCAGCTGAGCGAATTCACAAAGCATATGGAAGACGAGTTCCTGCTCAAAGAGGACTTGAAGCAGAGGTGGGACAACCTTCAGGTGGACTTCATCATTGCCCATGACATGGTGGCCGAGGCACTTTCGAGAAACAAGCTCAACAGAGTGCAAAAGCAACTCGCCGCGCAAGTCGACAGCGATACCGATCCTCAGTCCGACTTGCTACGCAACGCGCTTCGGAAGAACATAGATGCGAGATTCGCCCGCATCTTCGCGCACTCCTACCCAGAAAAAATCGGCTATGAGCAGCGAGGAGCAATTGAAGTCGCACGAGCCATGTTCATTGAAGAGATGGAAAATCAGTCGACTCACGGCAACCGCAATAGGCACTCAGCCAGGATCGCGTCCACATTCGCCGCCCATAGTCCTTAAAGCTCACATTGCCCTTCTGTTTCCACAAGCCGCTGCCGGTTTTTGAATACCTTTGTCTGCGTTCCACGCGAGTCTTTTCGCGTTAATGTTGGAAGGGGACTCTCGGCCTTTCATCCAACGCCGTCCGATGCGGCAGAAGACGTGCGAAGACGTCTTCGATCGCTTCGTGAATTCAGAGGGTCGAGGGAGTTGCAAGAAGACATCTGACCAGCACCTGCGGGGCGCACTCTCCACGGTTGCCATGACCACCGTAGTGGAAGCAGCAAGACATGCCGCATGTGAGAGCCGCCTCGCAGTTGCCAGGCGGCGCGCAAACTCGCCACCGTTGGGTACCGGCCACCCGCGATCCGAGCGCCACAAATAGCGTACGGATTCCACCGAAATTCCTTATTGCGACAGAACCGCGCGGTTTCGTCGAGGTCGCATCGGCAAGCCGCTGGGCTGCTCCCATTCGCGCGGATTTTCTCTCGCGAGCAGTCCGCCATCCAAAGCCAAATCTCAGAGGCTGAGAGCTTTCTTGAGCGTGCCCGAGCAGCGCGTCAAAAGGCGCCTGATCTAGGCGAAAAGCGCAGCCAAAGCTTGCACTATGGCGAGCATTTGCAACGACGAGCAGGCGTCTTTTGACGTGATGAGCGGGCAAGATCGAAATACTCTCAGCCTCTCAGTTCGTCCCCTTCAAAACAAGGGCACGTACACGTTGCTCAGCCCATCGGCTCCTGGGACGATTATCTTCCTGTCGCGCCGATATCCGTACGAGCAATCCTTGGAGGTGAAGGCTATGACCTGCAGCGGCGTCCCCCCCCAGAAGCGCACATTGGGTGACCACCAGCCCCGCGGAAAACCATAATAGGGTGCCCGAAAGCATTGACCATTATCCGAGTTCGAGCTGTACACTTGGCGACCAATGACCAAGATGGATTGTGTAGCCGGCCCGTCCAGCTTGATCTGGAGCAGATGATCAGCTGCTGAGGCGGAAGTTGCCGCCCCGAATAGAGCCAATGCCGCAGAAAGCGTGCATACCATTTTAAATAGTTTCATTACGTCCTCGTGTTGATGGTCCGGGAAGAAGCGAACATTTCCCGATGAAAATCGTATCGACCCGAATATGCCGAACCTTGATCGATTCGTGATCCTTTCATGACCTGGCAACACAAGGGTAAGGATGCACAAGAAACATCACGAACTCGCTGCGCGCTCTGGGCAACCAACTGGCGCCGCTCATCGGCAGTCGCGAACGGAGCAGGGGTTTTCAAGGCCATGATGATTCATCATGAAGTGCGAAAGTCGTGTTACCAGACTTCGAGCTGACATTTGACTAACGAAGCGGCTGCGCCAGCAGCACTGCAACATGGAAACCGCACTGCACAGCTGGAGAAAATCTCGGCGAGGCGCCGGCCGAAAGCAAGTGTGGCCTGCGATATCGGTGTCACATTGACCGAATACCATGAACTTCTGGTCGGTCGACGAAGGTGGCAACTTCCTCCTCGACCGTCACGTGATCAGCAGCCTTTGTCTTGGACAAAGAAGGCATCAATGTCCTGACTTGGGCTGCCCGCAGCCCCTTGCTCAAGACGGGACCACGTTGACACTGACCTGCATCTCCTGCGTACCACCTCCGAGGATCACGCCTCGCAATGGAACGACGTCGGCGAAATCGGCACCCCAGGCGAGCGTGATGTACCGATGGTCTGCCAACTGGTCGTTGGTCGGATCGAACTCCACCCAACCGTGCAGGGGCGAGAACGCAGCCACCCACGCATGCGATGCGTCCACACCCATCAGGCGAGCCTGCCCCGGCGGCGGCTCGGTGAGCAAATAGCCCGACACATATCGAGCCGGCAAGCCATGCGTGCGCAGGCATGCAAGCATCAGGTGAGCGAAATCCTGGCATACGCCGTGGCGCTTGGCGAGCACCTCGTCGACCGATGTACTCACCGTGGTCGCGCCAGGCTCGAACTCGAAATCAACATGGATGCGCCGCATCAATTCGCTGACCGACTCCAGCCAATCGCGCCCGGGTTGAAGCGAAGGCGCGGCATAGGCCTGCGCCGCTTCCGACAAAGGCACGAGCGGCGTCGGCTCACTCATGCGCGCGGGGTTCAGGTCGTCGAGTGACGGACCGAGTCGCACAGCCTCTCGCACAGATTCCCAAGCCTGTGCTTCTGCAGCATCGATAAGCAAAGGTCGCGGCGCCACCTCGACCGTACAGTGCATTCCCACCCGCAAGACGCGATGCGCACTGTGCAAGCCGAAATGCGTCACCGAATTGCCGAAGCTGTCGACGGCATCGTGCTGCTCGTCGGGTGGCGGGTCGATCTGCAGTGAATGCGATAGCAGCTTCTGCCAGGGCAAGGAGCGCGGCGTCAGTCGCGCGAGTTGCCACGATTGCGAGACTGGCGCGGTGTACGCGTAGCTGGTTTCATGCTCGACGGTATAGCGCTCGGCGCTCATGTAGCCTCGACCGTCGATGGCGTCGTACTTCAAGGTTCAGACCACCAGCGAAAGCGCGCTGCGCGAAGTGGCGTGCGAGAAGAACTTGAGGCTCAACTCGTCTGATACCGCCAAGGCCGCTCGGTGCAGGCAGCCTAGCACGTCCGCCACCATCTCGCTCTCGGGATGCAGGTCTTCGGGGCGAAGGTTGCGCAAGGCTGCGTGCGCGGGCGCGATCACGTCGCTCGCGAAGCGCCCGTGCAAGAGTTCGAGCTTGGCGATGTACTCGCTCAACCCCTTGATCTGGAACGCCACCGAGCGAGGATTCGCCTCGTCGCGCAGAACAAGGTCAAGCACTGGCATCCACTCCGGGGCCACCAGGTAACGCGAGCGATAGGTCACGGTCGAGTCCGCCAACTCGAGCAGCCAGTCGAGGCCATGCCTTCGGCCTTCGTTCGTCGCCACTTGGAGCATGCTGCACGCGTCGGCCAGGCGTTCGATGCGGCGGCCGAGCGACAGGAATCGCCAGCCAGTGCCGCGTGTCATGCCGTCGAGCACAAAGCCCGACAGCGTCATCATCGACGTGACTGCCCTGTCCAACCACCCAAGCGCGAGCGGCAGCGACATACTGCGCTGGAACACCGGATCGGCGATGAGCTGATTGAGCGTGCGCCAGTTGTCGGCAGACATTCGATCCCGCAGATTGAAGGCCACGCGCGACAACTGCCGAAAGCGTTGACTCAAGGCTTCTTCCGGATGCGTCGCCGCACGCAGCAAATCGGGGCCGGGGTTGTTGGTCTGTGTGATCAGTCCGAACCGCTTTGCGAGCACCAACGCAGGAGCCACACCTTCGGCCTCTTCCGCATTGTCGTCAAGCACTCCGCCAATCGCCACGCGCAACAAGCGTGTTGCCATCTCACAGCGCTCGCCATAGCGGCCATACCAGAAAAGATTTTCAGCAGATCGCGAAGGCAGGTTACCGCGCGCAGTCACGAGGTCTTCCGGCCGCACAGTGCGCGACATGAGCGAGAACGCGACGTTCACTGGCGCATCCGACAGCACCCATGTGTCCTTTGAACGCCCGCCGCGCTGCATGGCAATACCGCGCGCATCGCCCTCCGCAGCAACCCGTGTCAGCCCGCCTGGCATCACGCGATAGCCGTCGGGTGTGGCGACCGCGAACACGCGCAGGCCCACATTGCGTGCGCGCAATTGCTCAGACAAATCACCCAGTCCGCGTTCGAGCACCGGCGCCTGCGAGCCGTGGACCCACTCCTGCGCGACGTAGCGCTGCGGTCTTGCCTTGACGCGCGCAGCCAATGCATGCCGTTCATCGTCGGTGAGATCGGCACCAAATACGGCTCGCTCGCCGCTCGATCGGTCCAGCGGCTTGATCAGCACTTGGTCGAGGCTTTGCCATGCATCCTTGAAGGCTGCCTCCTCGCCCAGCCACCAGGTGGCAATCGATGGCAACTTGAGCGGCTCACCCAGCAGTTTCTCGCTCAGCGCCGGCAAATACCCGAGCAAGGCACCAGATTCGAGAACGCCGGAGCCCAGCGCATTGGCGAGCATCACCGTTCCGCGGCGTGCGCAGTCAGTGAGGCCGGGGACGCCGAGCGCGGAATTGGTGCGCAGCTCCAAAGGGTCGCAGTAGTCATCATCCTGGCGTCGCAAGATGGCGTGCACGCGCTTCAGGCCTTCGACGGTTTTCATCCACACACGGCCGTCACGCACGGTGAGGTCGCTTCCCTCCACGAGCGCAAAGCCGAGGTAGCGCGCGAGCAAGGCGTGCTCGAAGTAGGTCTCGTTGTACGGGCCAGGGGTGAGCAGCACGGCCAGCGGCGCGTCGTCACCTCGCGGTGCCCAATGCAGAAGCGAGACCCGCAAGGCGGCGAAAAAGGCGGCCAGGCGCTCGACGTGCAGGTCGCGGAACATCTGAGGAAACACACGCGAGATGACGAGTCGGTTCTCCAGTGCATAGCCCGCGCCGGAAGGTGCCTGGGTTCGATCGCCGACCACCCACCAGTGGCCATCGGGCGATCGCGCGAGGTCGGCTGCGTACTGGAACAAGTGAATACCGCCCGGCGGACGGATGCCTTGGGCTTGATGCAGGAAACCGCTATGGCCGAAGATGATGGATGGGGGGACGTCACCCGAGCGAAGCAGTTGCTGCGAACCGTACAGATCGGCCAGTACGCGGTTGAGCAACTCGGCGCGCTGGGCAATACCCGACTCGATGGCTTCCCATTCGTCTGACGGAATGAGCAGCGGCAGCGGGTCGACTTCCCACAATCGGTCAGCGCCTTGCGGATCGGCGTAGACGTTGTAAGTGATGCCGTTCTCACGAATCTCGCGCTCGGTCAGCGAGAGCGTGTCGTTCACCTCTGCACCTTCGCGCGAGGCAAGCGCGTGCAGGAAGGCCTCCCAGTGCGGCCGCGGGCGGCCCGGCACGGAAAGCAGTTCGTCGTATCGGCCGTCCAATGCGGAATAACCGGAGAGCAGCCGTCTCAACATGGGAGGTAGGAGATGCAAGTCACGGGGGTGATTGTCGCGGGTAGGCGTGGGATCGGCGAAATGCGTGAAACCCTGGATGCGCGACATGGCCTGCAGCCTCTCCCCGGAAAGGCTCCAATTAGGCGCTTTGCTGCTACCGAGCCAAAGAACTTGTAGCTTCGTGCCAGATGCGAGACCCTGCCTCGCAGGCCGAAAATGGACGCACTCAATGTTGCCTCCCTGCGACGCTGCCGAGCGGGCGAGCACCTACTGGCTGCCACTTGTGACTCGGACGCGTGGTGCGATGGAGCCAAGACGCTTGCAGGCCGAGGCCGCGGTGAGGCGCGTTGCTAAACGGTGCGGCCGACAGGCAACGAGAGCCTCAAGGAGGTTATCCGCTGCACCGACAAGGCGCTGGCAACTTCAAGCACCGTGTGGGCGAACTCACGGGGCGCAGTTGGGGCGTATCCATGGAACACCGGCTACAAAAGCTGGAGCAATACGTACAGGGGCTGGATGGGGTACTTCGGCATCAGCCAGTACTACCGTCCGGTGCCCGAACTGGATGACTGGATCAGACGGCGAATCCGCATGTACTACTGGAAACAGTGGCGCTGGCCACGCACGAAGATCCGGCACTTGCTGGACTTGGGCGTGAGCCTGAAGACAGCGATCCAGCATGGCGTCAGCAGCAAAAGCTATTGGCACATGGCGAGAGGTGCAGCAGGTACTGTCCAACGCGTGGTTGAAAGCGCAAGGCTTGGTCAGCGTCAAGGACCTGTGGTGCAAAGCTCAGGGCTACACGAGGTGACAGCTTCGTCGAGCGAGCCGACTTGTTGAACCGCCCACTGCGGACCCACATGGTGGGTGGTGTGGGGGCTGGGGGTTAGATACCCCCGAGGCGGCTCAATCACCGGCGCACCTCACGTTGACTTTGCTTCACCACGCCGCACTGAAGAAGCCTGCGAGCCGAAGTACGAGAGCTGACATGGCCTTTCCGCCTTGGGTCTCATGCTGCTCGTGGAGGGCAACCTCGCGGCCCAAGTGCCAAGCCGTGGAGGGTCGCCTCGAGCGAAGGGTCAGGCCTCATTCGCTCCCGACGACGAGCGCAGGCCCCGAAGCCAGAACCTCATGGTCTCGGATGCCTTTCGCTCGCCTTCGGAGAGCTTCTCCAGTTCTATGTGTTCCAACGTCTCAAGGACGCGCTTGGTGCCCACGGCACGAGCCAAGAACAGGGGCAACTGCTCGACACTCAGCTCGTATCGCGGCAGCACCGCGCGGATGTAGGTCTGCAATTCGTTTGGCGCCACAGGCTCGGTAACGGCCAGCAGTGCTCCTGCCAGCTCTTGAGCCGGGGATCCCTGAGGAGGACTCTCGCCGCTCGCGAACACATCGAGCAAACCCCGTGCTACCTCGATCGACGCTGCTTTTGACAGCCGGTCCTTCAGTTGGCGTAGTTGCTGTGGGTTGCGGTCGCCGAATCGCGCGGCTGAGTCTCGGACGAGTTGAGCGACATCGGTGCGGTTCATGAGGCCTAACGTTTGAGCTGAGCGGACGCCACCGGCAAGGCGCCTTGGCCGCGAGGTGCAACATGTACCTTAGCACCTCGCGGCCAAGGCGCCTTGCCGGTGGAGGTCCGCTCGAGCGAAGGGTTGTACGAAGCCGCTACGCGGAGCAAACCCAAGCCGCTCGGGTGTCTCGTAAGGTGGAGATTCACGCACTTGATTCTGAGAGGCGTGATTCAGAGCCACTTCTCGAGAGTACCAGCTGCACCTGAAGCATCTCAAGCTCAAGGGTCTGCAGCCCAAGACGATCGACGCCTACGCGCGCGCCATGCGGCGCATCGGCGAGCATTTCGCTTCACTGTGGCTAGGGCAAGAAGCTGCCTGTCCCTGGTTTCCACTCTCTAGCAAGCGTGTCCGCTTTACGAAGGTCGGCTGCATTTAGCAACTCTCCGAGCCTTTCGACTTGCACTCGAGCGTCTTCGTGCCCGCGTGCTGCCGAGAGTTTGAACCAGGCCAGAGCGGTCACCTGATCAGGCGGCAACCCGAATCCATTTGCATAGCAAGCACCCAGGTCGTACTGGCCATCTGGGCTTTCCTTTGCCGCTGCAGCACGAAACCACTTGACCGCTTCGGTGGCGCTCTTTTGCACACCAAGACCATCGCGATACATCAGGCCAAGTAAGTGCTGAGCGTCACTTCGACCTTGAAGTGCTGCTTGCATGTACCAATGGGCTGCCCCTACATGGTCTTTTGCGTCGTCAAGGGTTACGCCAAGTAGAAGCTGAGCGCGAGCGTTCCCGCGTTTGGCCGCCCTTTCAAACCAGCGTCGTGCTTCCGCAGGGTCCGCTTTGACGTCGTTGCTAAATTTGTAGGCCACTCCGAGTTCGACTTCAGCTTCAGCGAAGCCTTGCGCAGCAGACATCTTCAGCCACAACAAACCACTTTCGACGTTCTTGGTCACGCCGCCTTTGCCTAGAACCTGCATCAATCCAATGGTGTATTGCCCTTCTGGGTCACCAGCTTCGGCACGGGGAAGCCAACGCCGAAGGAGGGCATGACGAGGCTCGTCTGTGGCGGTCGGAAGAACAGGGAGCATCGCTTGCCCAAAGGTGAGCGAGGTCCACATAAGGGCGACCGTTGCGACGCTTGTGATTTGAAGTTTTCGATGTTTCATGTAAGAAGCTGAAAGTAGTCTTCCACGAACACTACTTGCGAAAGCGGTTCGATTCGACCGGAGTCAACGAGGTGTCCATAGGTGCCTAACGTTTGAGCTGAGCGGACGCCACCGGCAAGGCGCTTGGGCCGCGTGGCCGATGATCGCCACCACGGCCACGCGGCCCAAGTGCCATGCCGGTGGAGGTCCGCTCGAGCGAAGGGTGTGCGCCCAGCATGGGCGCGAACTTATGGGGTGGAAGTCCCCTGTGGAGGTACCGACTTGGACTCATCGTGAGCAAGGATAACCACGAGCCG
>Ga0207678_10002239_pt1 | contig 17494 bp, 4 predicted proteins | sample KBSC63metaG_FD_184319 | JGI IMG/M metagenome (GOLD analysis project Ga0207678, IMG submission 184319) | Corn rhizosphere microbial communities from Kellogg Biological Station, Michigan, USA - KBS C6-3 metaG (SPAdes) (version 2) | ecosystem: Host-associated > Plants > Roots > Rhizosphere > Soil ...
TCGGCTTGTCTGCGCTGGTCTGGGCATGTTCGGTGGTTCGCTTCATCGCTCAGATTCTCGCCCACGGTACGCAGCGTAGCCGACAAGTTGACAGTACCGTTCAAGGCACCCGTGCCGGTGTCCACGGCCAGCGTGGTGCTGGCGGTGATGCGTCCCTGGTCGTTGGATGTGAGGCCCGCGGCGTTCAGGCTCGTGGCGCCCGACGACGTGATGCGCCCACTGGGGTTGTTCAATGGGCCGCTCGCGTGGATGCCCAATGCTCCACCGCTGCTGATGCTGCCCGCGGTGTTGTCGAGCTCGCCGATGGCAAGGGTTGCGTTTCCGTTGGCGGCCACGACACCGCCTTGGGTGTTGGCCAGATTGCCGCTCGCGAGGTCGAGCGCGCCGCCTGCGAACACCGCGCCGCCCGCGTTATTCAAGGCCCGACCCTGGGTGTTCAGCATGAGATGGCCTTGGGCGCTGACGAGGCCAGCGTCATTGGCGACATCGAGCGTGGTGGCGCTGACGGTCTCGCCGACGATCTTGCCGCTGCGGTTGTCGACCGAACCGCTGGCAAGGGTCAAAGCCGTGAGCGAAGCGATGCTGCCGTGGCTGTTGGTGAGGACGCCGCCTGCGAGCTGGAGGGTGACGGCCGCGTTGGCGTTCACTTGGCCGCGGGTGTTGTCCAGGCCCTGCGATGCCAGCTCGAGTGCGCCGTTGGCCCCCAGGGTGCCGCCGACATTGCTCACTGCGCCGCTAGTAGTGAGCGACAGCGTTGCACCGGACAGCAGTTGCCCGCCGTCATTGGCGAGGGTCTGCGCGCTGACGCTGGTGTCGCCCGCACCTTGCATGAGTGCGCTGTTGTTCACGGCGCCGCTGGTGCTGATCGCGAGCCGGTGGCCCGCCGAGATGACGCCTGGGGTCGTGGCATTCTCGTTCGACAGCGACGCGGAGCTCACGGTGAAGTCGCGCGTGGCCTGGAGGCTGCCGCCGGTGTTGCTGACGGCGCTCGCGGCGGCGAGTTGCAAGTCGGTACCGGCTTGAAGGGTGCCATCACCGTTGGCAAGGCTTGCCACCTTGAGCGTCACGCCCTGGTTGCCGGCGATGAGACCGGCGTTGTTCACTGCTCCCGCCGTGAGGTCGAGCTGCTTCTGAGCCACGATGCGCCCGCCGCCGTTGTCCAGCGATTGGCCTGCGGCTTGGAAGGAGAGCGTGTCGCCCGCGGCGACTTGCCCGCCCGACGTGTTGTCGATGGCGCCAGCCACAGTCAGTGTCAGCGCCTGGCCCGCGACCACGATCCCGCCCTGGTTGCCCAGCGCGCCGGTGGTGAGCGTCATGGCCGTGGCCGCCTGCAGCGTGCCTGTGGTGTTCTTGAGCGCCTGACCCTGCGTGTCGATGCTTTGCGTGGCGGCGCTTGCGATGGTGCCGGCCGTGTTGTCCAGGGTCCCGGTCGTCAGCGTCGATCCGCCGGCGCTGACGATCTGGCCGCCGCGGTTGCTCGCGCCGCCGGTGGCGGTGATGTTCAGCAGGCCGTTCGCGGCCAGGCTGCCGCCGTCGTTGTCGACCGTCGCAGCATGCACCACCAGCTGTCCTTGCGCCGTGACGGCCGACCCGACATGGTTGGTCAGGGTCTGCGCGAGGCTGAGCGTCGCATCGCCGCCGGCGGCAGTGGTCGCGGCGGCAGTAGTCGCCGCGGACTGCGTCATCCGTGCTGCCGAGATGTGCAGATCACGCGCGGCCACGATGCTGCCGCCTGCGCTGGCCACATCGCCAGTGGCGACGATCTTCAAGTCCTGTCCCGACTGCACAGTACCGCCGGAGGTGTCGAGCCGGTCGACGTTCAACGCCGCGCCATTGTTCCCCGCCATGGTGCCCGCGACGTTGCTCACGGCCCCGGCCTTCAGCGTCAACGCCCCCTCGGCGACGACGCGCCCGGTGTCATTGCTCAAGGCCTGGCCTTGCGTGTTCAAGCTGATGGCGCCCTGCGCACCGATGAGCCCCGCGTCGTTGGCCACGCCCTGCGTCGTCGCCGCAATGGCGCCGCCGACGATGCGGCCGCCACGGTTGTCGACCGCACCGCTGGTCACGGCCAAGGCCTGAGCCGCGCTCACCATGCCGCCCGCATTCCCGAACGTGGCATTTGCGAGCTGAAGCCCAACGGCCGCATTCGAACTCACCGAGCCGCGTCTGTTGTCCAGCCCTTGGGCATCGATGCTCAAGCTGCCGTCCGATGCGATGGTACCGTCGACGTTGCTCCCTGCGCCTTGCAACTTAAGCGTGAGGCTGTCGCCTGAGAACAATTGCCCGCCGTCGTTGGAAAGGGTCTGTGCGGCCACGCGGTTCACACCGGTCGACTGCATCAGTGCGCTGTTGCTCACTGCGCCGCTCGTGTCGATGTCGATCTGCCGCCCTGCGGTGATGACGCCCTGGTTCGCGCCCTTGGCGTTCGACAGGCTGCCGGCCTTGATCGACAGGTCGCGACCGGCCTGGATACTGCCGCCCGTGTTCCCGATCGCGGCAGCGGATTCGAGCACGAGGTCGCCTGATGCTTGCAGCGACCCGCTGCCGTTCACGAGGCCGCCGGCCTTGACGGTGGCGTTCTGCCCCGTCGCGATGGTCCCGGCGTCGTTGCTCAAAGCCCCGGCCGTGACGGTCAAGGCCTGCACGGCTTGCACCGCGCCGCCGCTGTTGTCCAAGACATGCCCTTGCGTGTCCAGGGTCAGCGACCCGCGGCTGCCGATGACACCTGCGCGGTTGCTGCTCGTCCCTGCCTTGATCGAAAGTGTCTGCGCCAACACTTGGCCCTGGTCGTTGACGAACGTGCCGCTGCCGTCGACGTTCAAGCTCGCCCGCTGGGCCGCGTTGATGAGGCCACGCGTGTTGTCCAGGTTCTTTGCATCGACGGTGATTGATCCATCGCCGGTGATGCTGCCGCCGGTGTTGTCCAGGCTGCCTGTGCCCACGGTCAATGCAGCAGCACCCGCGCTAATGCTGGCGTCGCGATTGCTCAGGGTCGCCGAGCGGATGGTCAACGCATCACCGCCGGCGATTTGACCGCGTCCGTTGTCCACTGCTGTGGCGGACACGGTCAGTGCCCCAGCCGCCTGCATGGTGCCGCCGCGGTTGTTGGCGGCGCCTGATGCGGTGACATCGAGCGGGCCGTTCGCACCGATACCACCGCCGTCGTTGTCGACGCTGTCGGCGCCAAGGCTCAGCTTGCCTGCAGCGAGGATGGTGGACGCGCGGTTGTTGGCCAGCGTTCCGGCGATGCTGATGGCGGCATCGCGTCCCGCCGAGGTGAGCGCCGATGCGGATTGCGAGAAGCTGGATGCCGTCACGCCCAGGTCGCGCGAGGCCACGATGCGGCCGCCGGCACTGGTCACGCTGGCCTGCGCGGCGAGATGGAGGTCTTGCCCCGACTGCAAGGTGCCGCCGGAGGTGTCGAGGCTGTGTACGCCGAGCGTCGCATCGCTCGCTGCGGCAATGACGCCACCGGCCGTGTTGCTGACATCGCCACTGGTGAGCTTCAGCGCCGCGCCGCTTGCGACCTTGCCGGCATCGTTGGCGAGGCTGGCCGAATTCAAGCTGAGCGCCGCGTTGCTGGCCAATGTGCCGGCGCTGTTGTCGATCGCGCCCGCGGACTGGATGTTCATCGCCGCGCCCGACGCGATGCGACCACTGTCGTTCTTGACGCTGGCGGCCGTTGCCGAGATGGCGCCGTCGGCGGCGATCTCGCCGCTGCTGTTGCTGAGCTTGCTGACGTCGAGCGTGATCGACTGGCCGGCGGTGATGTGTCCGGTGTCGTTGGAGAGGGTTGGCGCGTGGACATGCACCTCGCCCGCGCCTTGCATCAGCGCGCTGTTGTTCACGGCGCCGCTGGCCGCGATGTCCAGCGTGCGGCCGGATGCGATCACGCCCTGCCCGGCGCTGCCGTTGGCGTTCGTGACGCCGGCCGCGTTCAGGCGCAGGTCTCCACCGGCCAGGATGCGACCACCCGTGTTGCTCACGGCCCCCGGCGCATCAAACTGCAGATTGCCCACGGTTTGCAGCGAGCCGTTGCCGTTGACGAGCCCGGCCACCTTGACGACGGCATCCTCGTTCGTCGCGATGAGGCCAGCCCCCTCACTGCTCGAACTGTTGGTCACAGCGCCCGCCGTGAGCTTGAGTACGCCTTGCGCGACGATGCGTCCACCTTGGTTGGCGAGTGCGCTCGTGCCGGCGTCCAGCGTGAGCGCGCCGCGGCTGCCGATGCTGCCGGCCTTGTTGCTGAGCGTGCCGGTACTGGCCGTGACGGACTGGGCCGCGATGTCACCCCGGTCGTTGACCAGCGTGCCGGTTGACACATTGAACGCCGCGCCGGCGAGGAGTTGGCCGCCGGTGTTGTCGACACCCGCCGCGGACACGGCCATTGCGCCACCCGCCTGCACCGTGCCGGCACGGTTGCTTGCGTTGCCTTGCGCCGTCAGTTCCAGACTCCCGTTGACGGCAATGCTGCCGCCGTCGTTGAGCACGCCGGCACGGGACACGATCTTCAGGTCGTTGCCGGCCAGTACTGCCCCTGCCGAGGTGTCGAGCCGATCGGCTGTGAGCGTCGCATCGCCGTGGCTGGCCAGGCTCCCGCCAGCATTGCTGATGGCTCCGGCGTTCAGCAGCAAGCCGCCTTCCGCCACGACGCGGCCACCGTCGTTGGCCAGCCGCTGGCCGTGGGTATCGATGCTCACGTTGCCGCTGGAGCGGGCTGCATCCATGCCCGTGCGCGCGGCACTGATCTCGCCTGCGGTGTTGTCCAGCATGCCGGTGCTACTCACCCGCGTGGTTGCTGCGCTGCTCAGGCGTCCCTGAGCGTTGACGAGCTTCGCCGCCGCGATGCTGAGTTCACCGCCGGCCTGCACCGTCCCCTTGGTGTTGTCGAAATCGGCGCCTTGCGTGTCGATGCTGAGCGCGGCATTGGTCGATACGTTGCCGCCACGGTTGTTCGTCAGGCCGGCGCGCAGCGTCAGCCGCTCACTGCCGATGATGAAGCCGTCCTGGTTGACGAGGCTTCCCGCGCCGACGTCGATGGCCGTGCTCGCCGCCGACACGGTGCCGCCGGTGTTGTCCAGCCCGCTGGCGGTGATCTGCACGCTGCGGCCCGCCGCGATCTGGGCGAGTGCGGTATTGCCGACCCCACCTGCGGCGATGCTCACGCTGTCGCCCGCCTGCACGATGCCGGCCGCGTTGTTCAGCGCCCCGCCTTGGGTGTCGATGGCGACTGTTCGGCCGGCTGCCACCTGTCCGGCGTGGTTGTCCATCGCTTGGGTCTTGATGCCCGCATCGGTGGCGGCGCTGATCAATCCGGAGACGTTGCTTGTTGCCGTCGATTGCAGCACCACGTCTGCGCTCGTGGAAGCAATCAGCCCGCGGTCGTTGGCCAGTTCGCCGGCGCGCAGGCCCAGCGCGTCCCGGCTGACGATGCGCCCGCCGTCGTTGACGAACCGCGCCACATCCGCCTGCATCGTTCCCGAGCCGGCCGATGCATTCGCCCCGGTGCCTGATTGCAATCGCCCACCGCTGTTGTCGAGCGTGCCAGACAAGCCAACCTGCATCTTGGCAGCAGCGTCGATCAGCCCGCCGTTGTTGATCAGGCTCGCCGCCTGGATGCTCAGCGTCGAATCTCCTTGTCCGCGCGAGACGATCTGCCCGCCGTGGTTGGTCACCTCCCCGCCACGCAGGTTCAGCGTCGCATCCGACACCAGCAGGCCACCGCTGTTGTCCACGGCGCGGCCCTGCGCATCCACGGCAAGCACCGTCTTGGCCGAGAGAATGCCGCCCTTGTTGTTCAGACCCTCGGACGCGCTGACGGCCGTGCTGTGGTCGCTGGCTACCAGCGACTGGTTCGATGGGCTGTTGTCGTTGACGAAGCGTCCCGTGGTGATCGCCACCGATTCGCCGCCCAACAGCTTGCCGCCGGTGTTGTCCACCAGCCCCGCGCTGGAGACAGTCAAGGCGCCCGACGCCAGCACCGTGCTGTCGAGGTTGGCGATGCGCGCAGCGCTGGGCGTCACGCTGAGCGTCACATCCTTCGCGCTCTGCCACAGGCCCTGCACGTTGGCGATGTCGCCCTGCACCGCGGCCACCAGGCTGCCGCCCACGTTGAACGTGGTCTGCGAGCTTTGCAGGCCGCCGGCCGTGGCCTTGAGCTGCAAGTCGCCGCCGGTGGCGATGGACATCCCCATCGCCGAGATGCCTTGTGCGCCCGTTGCGCTCAGGCCGATGCGCCCTTGGGCCAGCCAGCGGCCGTTTGTGTCCTTGACCTGCCCGGCAGAGACTTGGAGATCCCCAGCGCTGTACAGCGTCCCTGTGTTGCGCGCGTCGCCGCCGATGTCCAAGGTCATGGCTTGGGCGTCACCACGCTGGATGGTCGTGCCGCTGTGGTCCAGCGTGAGCGCGGTGATCGTCACCTGCCCCGCGGCATCGATGGTGCCGCGCTGCACCAGCCCGTTGGCCGCGTTGATGCGGATGTCGGCAGGCGGCTGGCCATCGTCCGGTGCCCGTGCAGGCAGCGGCGTCTGCGTCTGCCCCGTGAGCGTGGTGGTGCCGCTGCTGGCGAGCGTCATGCCTTGCGCGGCGTAGCTGTCCTTGAGGGTCAGGTCACCGTTGGACGAGAGCTGCAGGTTGCCCTGCAGCGCCGCGATGCGGCCGGTGCTGTTCACGCCCAGGCCGCGCTCGGTGGCCACGAGGTAGATCTGGTTGGCGAACATGCCGCCCAGGTCCTTGATGTCCACCGCGAAGGCCGGTGTCCCGCCGGCACCACTGGCGCCGTCTCGCGGCGTCACCTGCAGCGTCGCGTAGAGCACCTGGTTGGCGCCGGCCAGCACCTGCAGATTCTTCGCCCAGACCTCGCCTTCGAGCACCAGCCCGCGCGCGATGAGATCGAGCTGTTCGAGGTTGGTGGCGTTCAGGCCGCCTGCCCCCACCGTCAGCTGGCCCTGGCGTACGTCCAAGCCGCTCAGCCCGCCTTGCGCGTCGTACTGCGGGACACCCGTGCTGAGCGTGGCCCGTCCGGCGTTGAGGAAGTTGCAGCCGTCGCACAGCAGGCCGTTGGGGTTGGCGATGACGATGTCCGCGCGCCGGCCCGCGACTTCGACCGTGCCGCGCAGCACGCTATTGCCGGTGCCTACCACCTCGTTGACGATGAGTCGCGCCGGCACGTAGCCCAGCTGCGGGTTGCCGTTGATCCAGCCACCCAGCTGCGTCTGCACGTTGCCCGCGCTGTTGTTCAGGATGAGGCCGTTCGCATCGACGTTGAACTGCTGGTATTGGTTGCGGCTCACACCCGCCGCGCTGGGCGGTGCGATGTGCACGATGGGCACGCCGTTGCGCGCCGCGTCCGTGATCGGCCGCTGGCCTGACGGGGCCGTGGTACTCGCCACCACTGGCAGGTTGGGCTGGGCCTGCGACCACGCCAGCGGCTGCATCGCCACCAGGCCGAAGGCGCACACCAGCCGCCATGCCAGTTCGCGGAATCGAACGGAGCCGCCTTGGCCGCCGCCGATCTCGCCTGCGCGGGCCGGCTGGCCTGTGCGCCCTCGGGCACTGTCTCTTGCCCCTGAGGCCGCGCCGCTCACGCTGCTGGCGGTCTCCTGCACAACCATCAGCTGGCCGCGCGAACGGTTGAAGACGATGCGGTAGAGCTGGCGGTTCATGTCGTGTTCCCCCTGGGTATGTGTTGTTGGGTGTTCTCTTGGGTCAGAAGGCCACGGTCATAGAGGCGTACGGGTTGAGCTCCGCCGTCTTGAATCCCTCAGGCTTGTGCAGCGGCGCGGCCAGCGCCAGGTCAAACTGCGTGCGCCGCCACTTGCCGCGCACGCCCACCGCCGCTCCCGCGAGGAAGCGCCCGACCAGGTTCGCGTCGCTCGGCCCCCAGACGCGCCCGAAGTCCACGCCTGCATAGGCCGAGGCATCCACATCCGGCCACTGGATGGGCGTGCTCAGCTCGTTGCGCACCGTGTAGCCGCTCTCGGCGATCAGCACCACGTCGCCGTCGAAGCCGCGCACCGTGCCGCGGTTGCCGATGGCCATCTGGTCGATGGACAAGCTGCGGTCATGCGTGGATTGGGCATGCACGCTGGTGTTGAACTGCCACATGCGCTCGGCCATGGCCCCCAAGGCCGGCGACTTGAATGGAACGTTGAGGCTCGTGTTCAGTGTCCAGATGTGCGGGCGCAGCGTGATGCCGCCAGCCTCGGCCGGGAAGTCATCTTGCGCATCCAGCCACGGCATGCCGCGCCGGTACCCCACGCTCACGTCCAGGTTCGATCCGCCCGCGTACATCTGCCGGAAGCTCACGCCTGTCTCGATGAAGGTGGTGCGGCGGCGCTGCACCAGCAGCTCAACATCGTCGATGAAGCTGCGTGCCTTGCGGGTGGACAGGTCGGCGTACAGGCCCGTCTTGGTCGAAGCGGTGCGCCAGGCGATGTGATCCCACCTCAGGTCGGCCGAATCCGAGCTGCCGCTGGACAGCGTGCGCGTGGTGGTGAGCTGCACGGCTTGGGCAAAGCGGCTGTGGCTCGCACTCGCGCTGAAGGTGCTGTAGCCCAGGGGCACGCTGTAGTTGATCGCGGCGCTCTGGCTGCGATGCTCGGCCTGTGGATACTCGGCATTGCTGTTGACGTTGAGGCTCGCGATGTCGTTCAAGCCCAGCGCGTTGTCCAATGCGACATTGGCCGACAACTGCGTTCGCCCAAGGCTGGCGCTGCCGGAGTTGTCGAGCGTCACGCCGCCGCGAATGCGGTCCTTCAATTCAGCCGTCTGGCGCTCGATCGTCACGATGCTGGTGTTGGGCGTGGGCCCGGGTTCGAGCGTGGTGGTCACGTTCTGCGAAGGCAGCCGCTTCATCTGCTCCACGCCCTGCTCGATGTCACGCGTGTCGAGCAACCGGCCCGCCGAGGTGGGGAAGGCATTGATCCAGGTACCCCAGCGATCGTCGATGCGCTTGGGGTTCTGTCCGGATGCGGATCCGGCTTCGACCATGCGCACTTCCGCGACACGGCCGGCGTCGAGCTGGAACACGAGGCGGCCGCCGCTCAGGTTCTGCTGGCCCAGGCTCACGCGGCTGGTCACCAAACCCTGATCGATGAGCGTCGCATCCAGCACGTCGGCGATGCGTTGCAGGCCCTTCACCCCGACGCATCGCCCCAGGAACGGCTGGGTGCTGGCGAGAAGCCAACTCAGGCGCTGGGCCTCGGGCCCCGCGAGCGCGATGTCGTTGATGACGAAGCATGGCGATTCTTCCGGAAGCCTGCCCGCAGGCGCCGCAGCAGGCGCAGGACGCAGCACGTCGGCATGCGGCTGCAGGCTGCGCTGCTGCTCGCGGGAGCGTTCTTCCTGGCGGCGCAGGCCCTCGTCGGATACCTGCGGCGGGGTGGATTGGGCATGTGCAACAGGCATGAGCATCGCCGCGCCGGTAGCGGCTGCAACGGCAACTTGCCTGATTCGGAACCGTGGAAGAAGACGGGAACGGGCCATGAAGATCGACACCTGATTCTTTTTGTGCAAGAGCGAGCGCGCGGGCGCGCGCCTGAACCGCGCGTGGCTCGATGAAAGTGAAGGAGGCTCGAGAGCGAGGGACCTGCGGCGCTGTCAGCGACTGCGACGGGGGGATGGCACCCGGGCCACGCTCATCGCGTGGCAGCGTCGTTGGAGGTCAGCGCAACGCGCCGTGGCGTTGCGCAATGGGTGTAGAGATGTTGACTTCAAAAAAACTCCCCTTTGGCCGCACGATCCGAGGACCTTTACTGATGACTCCTATTTGGGAGTTCAGCGAAGTCCGCAGAGTGAGAACTTTGTACGGCCTGAAACAAGAAGTCATGACCAACTCATTGCGGGTTTCTGACGGCCGAAACGCCAGGCCGGTCAATGGCGGCTGACAAGCATCAATTGCCTCTAGGAGTCTGCGCGGCAGAAGACCGTTGCCGCAAAAAGTGGCAATTTCAGGGGTCGCTGACCCCTTGGCAACATCGAGAAAATCAAGCCTGCGCGATTCTGAGAGGTCAAATTTCGGAGGATCTTTTTTCAATCCTTCTGCCGCGCAGACTCCTAGGAGGTCGGCTTGTGCCAAGCTCTTGAGCGCGGCGCACTCGTGTCAAGCAGACTTTCCGGAACGTCAAGCTACAGGCTACATGTTCCGATCTGGACACCGCACGGCGACTGCGACTTTGCGGCCTGCATGGCCACGCGCGTGCAACCTGGCATTGCTTCTTGCACGACGACCAGCGCCTGCTGGTTGTCGTGCTGTTGTTCTTGGTAGTGCTCGCATGACGTCTTCCCGAGGCGGCAGCGTAGGGATGCACGCCGGCGCTTGCGAAAAGTTTCCAGGCAGCCTCACTCCCGCGCTGCAGATCTGCGATGTCCTCGAAAGTTGCAGTGATCGCCCACGCCAGGGACTTAAGAAACAGGTCTCACCGTGTAGAGCGTGAAAGCGAACCCATGCGCAGGACATCCGTTCGCCAATCACTCACCACCTCTGCGCGCACCGCTCGCGCTGCGCAGTTCGCCTATACAGCCGCGATTTCGCAAGCGGCCCGCACGCGCAAGCGAACGGTCCAAGAATCGATCCAAACCTCCCGCAAAACACCCTTCTCGCATCCCATGAGCCCGCTCCGCCGCCCTTCGGGGACATCGTCCCTCCCCAGCAGCAGCGCTGCGGCGTCTGCGAACCACGCCGCCTCTCCCGGCAAGCCGGGAACCGCCACGGCGACGCTGGCGGCGGACCTTCCGCCGCGCCGACTGTCGACGTCGGATGACACTGCGCGTCCAAGGACTGCGCTGCCGGCCCTCGCTCGCCCGGAAAGCTCGTCGGCCGCCCACCGGCCAAGGAAGCGGGCGGCGGTGTCCGATGAGAAACGCGAAGCCGATCTCGAACGCAAGCGCGTGACAAAGATGTGGAACCGGATGGCTGCAGACTGTGGGCGATTGCTGAGCGGCTACAAGGCCCACTGCCACTCCAAGGCACGGGGCATCGACATAGTGCGCGCCCTCCTCGCCGCCACGGCAAGGGCGCAGCCCCTGCCGACCGCACTGTCTCCGGACCTCCCCGGCATCCAGCACTTCCAGGTCAAGCTCCACGAACGGCTTCCGACCAGCAACGTGCTGGTGCTGGGCGAAGGCGACGAACGCATACTCCGGGTGGCGCCGAGCGACCGCCCCGAAGACCTGAACCTCGTCGGCCATGCCCTTCTGCGCAGCGCGAAGTCGCGCACGAACAGCCGGAAGCGGTATATCGCCGCCGACGCCTCTGTCGGCGGCGACAAGGACCGGCCGCTCTCCGAGCTCTGGCGACTGCGCAAGGCCGACCCGGTGCTGCAGCAAGTGCTGCGCGCATGGAAACGGCTGCCTGGCAACGCTGGGCTAGGCGATTACCACGTGCTGGACCACCTGCAGGCGTTGATGAACGAGGCGAAGCCTGTGCGCACATACGCCCCGAACCCCCAACACACCAACAATCGACACCCCATCGAACTCTTCGCGCTGCGTGTCCCCGGCATTGCGCGCGAGATCCGCGTGTTGCGTCGGCTCGACGGTACCCGCCTCGCCGACGTCCACATCGCGCCCATCGAGGACTGGCAACTGCTTGGCGTGCTGGACCAGATGGGCCGCAGCGAAATCAAGTCGGAGTCGATCCGGCAAGCACTGCAGGCGGCGCCCGAGACCGAGGGGGAACGCCCCCTTCGCTACGTCAATGGGCCGATCGTCAAGCAGTTGAAAGAGGCTTTCGAGGCATTCCAACGTGCCCGACAAGGCTCTTACAAGGCCCGGCACGGCGCGGCCGCCTTTGTGGAGCACCTGAATGCGCTGTGCGAGGCGGCTGGCAGGGGCGTGCTCGTCGACAAGGCGAGCAACATCCGGCGCTACATCGTCCTGCCCGAGGGTAGCGCCAAGCCGGTCACCCTGCTGCGGCGAACGGACGAGCGCGGGCTGGCCGCCATACGCCGCATCCGTGCCGACCTGTCGGACCAGGCGGAGGTCGTCAAGCAGCTGCTGCAGCGAAAGCATTTGTCGGCGCGGCGCATTGAGCTGCGAATGGAAGCGGTGAAAGCGACCGGCACCGCGTCCGCGCCGCGCCTCTCGCCAAGCACCGAGCCAGCGGGCTCCAACGCGCGCGTGCCGCAGGAAGCGTCCGAGTTGGTGGACCTGCTGGAGCGCGTTCTCGAGAACAAGCGACAAGGCAAAGCATTGTTGGAAGGGGTGGCGCAGGCCACCGGCATCCCCGACACCGAGGCGCGGGCCTGGCTGAACGCCGACGGCACATTGAAGCGCTCCGTTTACAAGATCCCCCGCTTGCGCGGCTACTTCGAGCTGCGCGACGAGCTGTGCGGTCTCCTCGCCGACCTCGGGGACACGAATCCTCAGCGCCTTCCCGGAAGGCCCACCGCGGCGCATCTGGTGCGAGTCCTGGAGGCCCGGATCGAGCGTCCGGAAGCCAACCTGGGCGAGCTGGCGCACATCACTTCGCTCAACGTAGAGGCGCTGCGCACCTCCTTCACCTACCAGGACGTCCGCCTAAAGTCCGGCAACGGAGCGCTGCGCATGCTTGTTGACTACTGCGAACACCGGGATGCCCTGCAGGACGCAATTGCACGCGCGGGAGACCTCGAACGGGCGGCGACCTTGCCTGTCGCGGAGACGCCTGCCGAGACCTTTCTGCGGCGACTGGAGGGACAGGCCTATGCATTGAGGCTAGTCATGTCCGAACTCCAGGCCGATCCCACGCTCGACCTTGCCGAGGCCGTGGCACGGGTGAGCGTGTCGATCGAACTGAAGGATGTGGCCAGGCGAGTGATCGGGCCGGGAGGCGTATTGCGGCCACCGGACGAGATCGTCGAGGACTTACCAGGCCTGAACCAAGCGCTGCAGGCAGCGGTGCAGCCACTGCTAGCTCAGATCGCCCAGCCTCCGAGGTCGAACGGCTTGTCCGTACAGCTGCTGCGCCGCCGCGGGCCATACCCGGCCAAGCTGGTGCTCGTGAACGAGACCCGCGAAGCGCCGAAGTCTGGCCCCGCCGTGGATTACGGTCGCCGCAACCCCACCGACCTTGAAGGGCTGTACGCCAACAGCCCGAGGTTGATCGTGCCGCCGCGCTCGTTCCGCCACGAGCGCCTAAAACAGGTCCTGCGATGGCTCTCCACCGTGATCAAGAGCCAGTTCCAGGGGGCGCGCGAAGTGCAGGCGTACTGGGACACCGCTCACGGCGAGCTGTGGCTCGCGTCTAACATTTCGACGATCAACCGAAAGATCGCCGACTTCCTCGCCAATGGCGGGCTGCGTCAGATGCTGCAAGAGTTCGAGCCCGACTCATTCGTCAGCCGGGAAGCACGCCACGCATGGAAGCTGCGGCGCCTACTCGTCGATGAGGAGCCTGGAGCCGCCGCGGCGCGCCCTCTCCTTGCGGCCCTCGCGAATGGGAAGATCCGCGTGCCGACCGAGACGGTCATCGGAGCGAACACAGGCGTGCCAATCGAACTCCATGCGGAGCGACGCATCAAGCGGGCATTTGAAGCAGCCCATCGCGACGAGGGCCTGAAGATGAACTGGAAGCTGGTGGCCGGGACCATGCGCCCTTGCGGCACCTGCGCAAAAGACCTCGGACTGCCGGCGAATGCGCACCGCGGGCCGTTCTGGGTCTCTCACGCGGGGCGCGAGGGCTACGACCTCGATCAGGTGATTCGGGAGAACATCGAGGCATCCATCGGCACCTTCGCCACGAGAACCATCGGGGGCAAGCTGAACGTCACCGCCAACACCGACAGCGATTCCGACGCCCAGGGCCACGTCCACGACGGTCGCCCAGGCAAGCGCAAGGTGACGTTCTTACGGCCTGCGCCAGCGCCGAAGCGCCTCCCCATGCCCGGCCCCTCAAGCAGCGCCGGTGAGAAGTCGGCGTCGGCGTCGGCACCCGGATCGGCATCGAGATCGCCGACCGCGTCGTCAGAGCCAGAGGCGCCAGCGGTGGCGGCGGACCTCGCCTTCCTGAACGACCACCTCGACCCGTCAAGATGGGCTTGGCCAAAGGGCTGAGGAGATAAGTCGCCAGCGCCGCGGGAAGGCCCGTCGGCACCCGCACGTGGCTCGCGCCACTACCTGCCGTTCCATGCCAATTATTTTGCATGGGCAGCGTGTTCGAGACGGCGCGCATGCATGGAGGCTCAACGCCCAAGTGCGATATGAGCACCGTATACGAAATCACGACGGTTTGAACTCGGCTGACCGCGATGTGATCTCCTGGGCTCTCCCTCTAGTGCGGTGTTTCACGCTATGCGGAAGTTAATAAGACCGATGGATTTGGCCGCGTGGCTAGGCGCGAACCGCAGCGATACCCGTGGTATCGCGAGGATTTGCAACTGAGACTTCGGACAGCTTGATACCGAACTGCCTGATCAGCCGCTTCACGGTGAATCGACCGTTCGCCCGCTTGGTCGCACAGATATGTGTGAATCCCAGGAAGTCGAACGTCTTCGGCCTTGGCAGGCCTCGGATGATCGCCAGCGTCCACAGTGCGTACTTGAGGCCCTCATATAAATCATGAGGCTTTACTTATGCAGTTCTTAGTTGAAACTAAAACTGCTGGGAGTAGAGCCACTGCTATCATCATAATCAGGATACGGAAGATTGGGGAATAATATTGCCCACTCGGCCTCCAATTGCTTCTGCTTAGCATCGTCCCAACTGCTGCTCTCACTGCTCTCGCTTTCACCATCCCTTGGTGCAGAGAGCAGACGTGAAGCTATCGAATTTGAAACGCGCGGAGCAAACGGATTTGAAGCGGGCAGACGTGAAGCAAACGGATTCGAAGCGCGCAGACTTGCAGCGAACGGATGTGAGGCAGGCAGACGCGAAACGGATGGACTTGAAACGGACGGACGCGCAGCTGGCGCACCTGGAGCTGGCGAACGTGGAGCGAGCGAATGAGAAGGGAGCGCACGTGGTCGTGCCGAACTACTACCCTCGCCCCCTCGGTCGCTGAGCACTGCCGCTTGCCATGGTTGTACGGGTTGGCTACTGCCTGTGGATCTGCGGTTATACATTTAGTTTTAAGGTTGGTTTTAAGGTTAGGGAAACGCTGAACAATTCATTCGCCGCGCCGCCCACCCCAACGGAGTCAACGACTTGCGCGCGATTTTTTTAAAAATCTGAATTGATCAGCGTTTCCTTAGGGGGTGTTTGCTTGGTTAATGGAGACGGTAGCGAAAAGCCCGCCCTGCACGCGCGATCGGACGCGCTACTTCAGCCAAGCGGCATTTTCTAGCAGCTGCGCGTTCTTGATGCGCGAATGAGCGAACCCATTACTGAAAGTGCGAAATCGCGCCGATCGCCAGCAAGCTGAACCGACGCAGGCCTGCTCGAGTGGGGCGCATTGGCCATCACCACGAGGCCGCAGAAACACTGCACTAGCCGCCCGTGACGAGATGCCCACGGCCCTCAACGACTGCTCCGGCAACCACGCGGCTTTCATCTGCCTTGCCCGCAGCTTGATGGGCTGGAACGATGAAGACTTGAACCTCGTGACCGCCCAAGCGCCCAAGGTGCGCCTGGTGCGCCAGACTTCGCCCAACGGCAATCTGCGCCTGCTCGTCACCAATCTGGATTCGAAGGATCACCCCTGCCATGCCTTCGCCGATGTACCGCCAGCGCTGGAGAATCGAAGAGGCGTTCAAGCGCTTGAAGCTGCGCATGAAGCTGGAAGCCGTCTCGGGACTCTCTCAGCAGGCGCTCATCATCGACGTCGCCGCCAAGGTCCTGGCCGACAACCTCACGTCGCTGACGTGCGCCGCCGCCCCTCACCCAACCTCTCTCCCAAGGGGAGAGGACCCAACACAAGACCTTGAAAAGGATGGCTCTGAAGCCATCGAGAGATGTCTGCTCGCGCACTCACCATGCTTCGGCGTTGCCTGACACATGCACAGGCACTAACAAGGCGGCAATCCCAAGAGATGCCGCCCTCCAGCTCACCCTGCCCAAGCCGCATGAAAACCGAAGGGGATAACCTGCGGCGCATGCAGCGTCGCCAGGCATTCCATCGTTGCTGCGTCAATCACACCAATCACGCTGCTCTCATCGTCGTCCGCCAGCGTCGGAACCAACAGCACACCATCGTCTTCGGCGCTTGAACCTGGCCGCGCCACGAACAATGGTTCGAGTTGCACCGCGGCAGGACGCTGCCAAACGCGCCGTTCGCCGCTCGCCAGGTCCAGGCGGAACGTTCGGTCGAGGAAGATGCTGCTGCGTCGCGTGTCGATGCCCGCACCCCAGGCCACGGTTGCCTCGGACTGCCCGAAGCGGACGGGACGCACTTGCGGCAATTCGAAGCCTTCGCCGAAAGTTTCGAGCAATGCATCGCTGCGTCCGCTTTGCAAGCGGTAGCGAACCAGACGAGGCATCGAGCGCATGACGCTGTCGCTGCGCAGTCGTTCGAGCAGCAGGTCGTCAAAGACGGTTGCATCGTCATAGATGCACAGCTCGGCCACGATCTCGTCACCGCGTTCGTAGGCCTGGATTGCGTGGAAACACATCATCGCCGGCATGTCCCAGGTTTTCACGCGGCCGTCGGCCAGCGATACGGAGTGCAGCTTCGATCCATGGGCTGCGTCCCACTTGAAGTTGTGGATGTAAGACCGCCCGCTGAACATAAAGCCCAGCGGTTGAGCACGCATCGCTGTCTCCCAGATCAGCGCGTGCTTTGGCGTCATCGCGAAGGCATGTGTGTAGCCCGCCTTGGCGACGCGAATGCTCCCGACCAAGTCGCGCCGATGGTTGCCGGGGTGCACGCAGAACAGCTTGTAAACGCATTTCTGCCCGAGTGCGATGCCCACGTTCCAGTAGCTTCCGTGGCGGTCGGTGATGCCATGCGCGGCCATGATCTGGAAGTCCAGCTCGTCATCGAACTCCATGCGCGGCAGGGTCTCCAGCGTGTTGGGGTCGAAGCCAACCAGATACGGGGATTCGGTGGTGGCGAACCAGCGCGTTCCGATTCGAGACATCACGACTGCCGGGTTGTCGGTCACGCGCCGCTTGTTCAGGTGCTTCAGCCGTTCGACGAAAGACTCGGGGTCGCGCGTATCGAAGGCACTGAAGGCGGGCGCCCCGGCCGCCACGCTTTGCTTGTAGTCCTCGCTGCGGATAAAGCGGCTGCAGTAGCGCACCTGAGCGTCGTTGAACTGGACGCGATGAAGCATCGCAAGGCCATCGAACCAGTGGCGATATCCGCCCTTGGGCAAATCCCACAGTGCCGGGCCATTGAGCAACAGGCCTCCGCGCAGCCACAAGGGCAACTGGCCTTCGACACGCATCTCGGTCGAATCGATTTCGCGAGCCCCGCTGTGAAAGCCCCTCAGGCGGCCGGGCGAAACAGCGCCTGGGATAGGAGTTGCAACGCGTTCAAGGACAACACGCAGCTTCTCGAGCCGATCATGAAGATCGAGGTGTCCACGCCGGACGAAGCGCTGGGCGCAGTGACTTCCGACCTGAACGCCCGGCGGGC
>Ga0207678_10002240_pt1 | contig 17494 bp, 18 predicted proteins | sample KBSC63metaG_FD_184319 | JGI IMG/M metagenome (GOLD analysis project Ga0207678, IMG submission 184319) | Corn rhizosphere microbial communities from Kellogg Biological Station, Michigan, USA - KBS C6-3 metaG (SPAdes) (version 2) | ecosystem: Host-associated > Plants > Roots > Rhizosphere > Soil ...
GTCTCGTAGGCAACGATCTGCTGCATCCTGAGCGACCATTGCTGGTCCCACGGCCGCGGTAATCCGAGGGCCTCGTTCCACGCCGGCAACTGCACGGCGCGGGCGCGGGCATTTTTCGATAACGTGACGGCCAGCATTTCGAGCAGGATGCGATAGACGTTGTTCTCGGCCTGCGGCTCGGTCAGCCCCAGCGAGTTGACCTGCACGCCATAACGAAAGAGGCGATTTTTCGCGTCCGTGACGCCGTAGCGCTCGCGCGTGATCTCGTCCCAGAGTTCGGAGAATGCGCGCATCTTGCACATCTCAGTGATGAAACGCATGCCTGCATTGACGAAGAACGACACGCGACCAACCACCCTGCCGAACTCGGCGGCCGGAACTTCACCGGACGCTTTGACGGTATCGAGCACTGCGATGGCCGTTGCCAGCGCGTAGGCGAGTTCCTGTACCGGTGTCGCCCCGGCTTCCTGCAGGTGGTAGGAGCAGACGTTGGTCGGATTCCACTTAGGCACGTTTTTGAACGAGAAAACGATGGTGTCCTTGATGAGCCGCAGCGACGGCTCGGGCGGAAACACGTAAGTGCCGCGCGACAGGTATTCCTTGATGATGTCGTTCTGAATTGTGCCGGTGAGTTTATCGCGCGATGCGCCCGTTTGATCGGCAACGGCGATATAAAGCGACAACAGCCAGGCGGCGGTCGCGTTGATCGTCATCGACGTGTTCATTTGCTCGAGCGGAATACCATCGAGCAATGTCAGCATATCGCCGATATGAGAGACCGGCACGCCGACTTTACCGACTTCCCCGCGCGCCAGCTCGTGATCTGAATCGTAGCCGGTCTGGGTCGGCAAATCGAATGCGATCGAGAGGCCGGTCTGGCCCTTACCAAGGTTCTTTTTGTAAAGTTCATTCGACTTGGCTGCAGTCGAATGGCCGGCGTAGGTCCGGAATAGCCACGGTTTGTCGCGCTGGGCCTTCGAAGCTTTTTCTTTGACGCGCTCTGAAGATTTCGTATCCGGCATATAGGGGCGCCTTTTGGCTCAGGTCGATCATACTGGAAGGCTTGTAAGGTAACGGAACGCCGAGGAAAGGCAAAAACGGCAGTTCGCCGCGCTTCCTGGCTGAAGGCGGTGGGCGTTCTTGGTGTTGGGAGGTCGAGCTAGCGGGCCGGGCGGCTAAGTTTCGTCACCGGGGCAATCTTCTTATTTCCGATCCGCCATTCTTTGACGAGGACCCAAAGCCATTTCATGACGACCACGGCTATCAGGGCGGCGAGAACGCCAACGCCGGTCGTCGCGGCCACGTTGGCATCCTTGTCGTAGGAAAGCGTAATCATCTGGTTGCGGAAAACGACGGGCGCGAAAACGCCCCCAGCCATCAGAAATGGCACCGCAAACAGGGCTAGGGCGGGGGCGGCGACGATCTCACGAATGAACCAGAACACCGCTGCGGCAAACGCTGCAGTGATATAGACGGTAAATGCGTCGGTTTCTTTGAGCTGCCAGATCAGGTCTTGCATTGGGCTTTCCCATCGGCCGGCATGCGGCGAACAAGCGGCTGCAAAATCGCTTGCAAATCTTGTAGATGCCTAGGATATGCGCCGCCGGTTAAGGACTTATTGAACCGTAGTTAAAGCTCGGCTTAAACTTCTTCATTGCAGCGCAAAAACGTGCTTGATACTGCAGCCTATGCGGTAAGCGCGGGGGGACACGCGAAGTAGATGGGCCGTTATGACCCCTCGTCGCGAAAAATGTTCGGGAGACGCAGGATCAATGTCGAGCCAGCAAGTGGCAGTAAAAAACGACACGGCCGGAGCCCAATTATCGGCGGCGGCCGGCGTCAAGAAAGACCTCTACGAAATCGGGGAGATTCCGCCGCTCGGCCACGTCCCGAAGAATATGTATGCCTGGACGATCCGCAAAGAGCGCGAAGGTCTTCCGGAAACGGCGATGCAGATCGAGGTCGTTCCGACCTGGGAACTCGATAGTCACGACGTCCTCGTCCTCGTGATGGCGGCAGGCGTCAACTACAACGGCGTATGGGCATCGCTCGGGACGCCGGTGTCGATGTTCAACGTCCACAAGCAACCCTACCATATCGCAGGCTCCGATGCCTCGGGCATCGTTTGGGCCGTCGGCTCGAAGGTCAAGCGGTGGAAGGTCGGCGACGAGGTCGTCGTTCACTGCAATCAGGACGACGGAGACGACGAAGAGTGCAACGGCGGCGATCCGATGTTTTCGCCGAGCCAGCGCATTTGGGGTTACGAGACACCCGATGGATCGTTTGCGCAGTTCTGCCGCGTTCAGGACCGTCAGCTTCTCGAACGGCCAAAGCATCTCTCATGGGAAGAGAGCGCCTGCTACACGCTGGTGCTGGCAACCGCCTACCGCATGCTGTTCGGGCATCGTCCGCATGTGCTGCGACCGGGTCATAATGTTCTCGTCTGGGGCGCGTCCGGCGGACTTGGTTCGATGGCGGTGCAACTCTGCGCGACGTCAGGCGCCAACGCCATCGGCGTCGTTTCCGACGACGACAAAACCGATTTCGTGCGCCAGCTCGGCGCCAAGGGCGTCATCAACCGCAAGAAATTCAATTGTTGGGGCCAGCTGCCGAAAGTCAACTCGCCGGAATTCAACGATTGGATGAAGGAAGCTCGGAAATTCGGCTCCGCGATCTGGGAGACGACGGGCAAGGGCACGAACGTCGACTTCGTTTTCGAGCATCCGGGCGAATCGACATTTCCGGTGTCGGTGCTGGTCGTGAAGCGTGGCGGCATGGTCGTCATCTGCGCTGGCACGACGGGCTACAATCTTACGATCGACGCGCGCTATTTGTGGATGCACCAAAAGCGCGTGCAAGGTTCGCATTTCGCCAATCTGATGCAGGCGAGCCAGGCCAACCGCCTCGTCATCGAACGTCGCGTCGATCCGTGCATGTCGGAAGTGTTTGCGTGGGAGCAGATCCCGAAGGCGCACATGCGCATGTATCGGAACGAGCACAAGCCGGGGAACATGGCGGTGCTGGTCTCGGCTCCGACGACCGGTCTGAAGACGCTCGAGGACGTGATCGAGGCCGGTCAGCGCCGTCGTTGACGCATCCTCGATAACCAGTCGCTTCGAAAATTAGGACGGGCTCGCAAGAGCTCGTCCTTTTTTGCGGTCTTTCCGTTAGCTCGGCGAGCCGGAGCCGAAGGCGCCCCGCTCGGCATCCTCGCGCCGCATGCGCTTCATTTCCATGATGCCGCGATTGAATTCGGCGCCGAGCAGTATCGTGATCGCCGTGAACTGAAAGAAGATCAACGCGATCATCAGTTGCGACAGGCCGGCGTAGAACAGCGAATAGTTGGTGATCTCGAGGTAGTGCGACCAGAGCCCGGCGAGCGTCAGCCAGAGAATGATCGAGAGCGAAATTCCCGGCCACACGTCGGCGACGCGCCGGCGGCCTGCCGCCAGCCAAAGATGAAATGCGAAAAGCTGTATCGCGATCACCGCCGCGGCAAGGCCGTAGCGCACGCCGGGACCGAGTCCCGTCGAGTCGAAGAGCGTTTTGATCCAGCCGGTCTGAAACTGCGAGGCGATCGCCGTTCCGAACACGCTTGGGCCGAAGACCACGGCCCACGTCAACACCAGCGACGATATCGCGCTGACGAACACGAACAGCATGCTGATGAGGAGGCATAGCGGATAGGGGCGCGTTTCACGGACGCGGTATGCTCCGTTGAGAGCGGCGCGCAGCGTCTCGATGGCGCTCGTCGCAAAGAACAGGGCAAGAAATCCGCTGACTGTTAGAAGGTCGATGCGGCTCGAGCCCATCACGGCTTCGACCTCGGGAGCCAGGCCCTTGGCAACCGGTCCGGGCAGGATGGCGAAGAGCTGAGTTATCGCATCCTGGGCAAGCTCGCGGCCGCCAAATATGCCGGATATCGCACCCAAAAAGATGCAGAACGGAAAAAGCGAGACGACGAACGAGAACGCGACCGCGCCGGCCATTGCGAAGCCGGAATGCTCATAAACCCGATACAGGGCATCGAACAATCTCCGCATTCGCTTCATCGGGGACCTGCTCTTCGTTTCGCTAAGTTTCGTCAATTCTCGTGGCCGGGCTTGCCGGGTTCACGTCGCCGCTGCTTACTATTAAGAGGCGGCGGAGCAGCTCATGCAACGCCGGCATACTTGGGTTAACGTCCAAGGCCCTGTCGTGATCCGATGCGCGTTAGGATGCGCACGAGTCAAGCGACTTGCGATATTCGCGCCCTAAGGTCGCGTGACAGCAGGTTGCGGTGGCGGGTGAGTGGACTAATCTGCATCCACGAAATAGGAAACGAGCCGGCCCCCCGCCCTTTGGCCGCCCTTAGCATTTCTCAGGAGATCTCAATGCCCGTCGCGCCGCTGAAGGCCGGAACCAACATTCTTTCCGCCGGTCCTGAGAAACTGATCGAGCGTTGCGGCGAGGCTGTTGCGGCTGCCGATCGCGTGCTGCAGGCGGCGAAGGCTGGTGTCCGGATCAAGATTCAGGAAGCGGGCGGTATCGACAATGCTCAGCATGCAGCCCACGGGCTCGCGTGGCTCGCGACGGCTGTCGAAGGTTTGCGTCAGATGCACGAATGGGCGAGCCGGCTCCATGGCGAGGGCCGGTTCGGCGAATTCGAGCAACTGCTGCTGATCGCGGCATTCGCAGAATACACGGCTCAGATTGCCGGTGGCATTCCGATGAGCCAGGTCGAGATCATTCGTGCCGAGGCGCTCGGTGTGCCGAAAACGGATTTGCGCCGATTCGAGGATTCGGTTGCCGATCTGATCGCCGAAGGCGGCTCGGAGACGATCAAAGCGCGGCTCGGCGAGTTGATCGCAGCGCAGCCGGGCGCGATGACGTTCGGCGACACCGGGCTCGATGAGACGCACGCACAAATCCAAGACCTGATGCGCCGCTTCTGTCTCGATGAAGTTTATCCGCATGCCCACGAGTGGCATCTCAAAAACGAATACATTCCGCTCGAGGTGATAGAGAAGCTGGCCGAGCTTGGCGTATTCGGGTTGGCGTTGCCGGAAGAATTCGGCGGCATGGCGCTCGGCAAGGAAGCGATGTGCGTCGCCTCGGAAGAATTGTCGCGCGGTTATATCGGCGTCGGCTCGCTCGGCACGCGCGCAGAGATCGCCGGTGAGCTCATTCTGCACAACGGCACCCCCGAGCAGAAGGAAAAGTATCTCCCGAAGATCGCCTCCGGCGAGATGCTGCCGACGGCTGTCTTCACCGAACCCAATACGGGTTCCGATCTCGCATCATTGAAGACGCGCGCCGTCAAGGACGGCGATGTCTACAAGATCACCGGTCAGAAGACGTGGATCACGCATCCGGTGCGCGCCGACGTGATGACGCTGCTGACGCGCACGAACCCAAATGAAGCCGGCTACAAAGGGCTCTCGATGTTCCTCGCCGAGAAGCCGCGCGGCAGCGATGCCGAGCCATTCCCGGCGAAGGGTATGACGGGCGGTGAAATCGAGGTGCTCGGCTATCGCGGCATGAAGGAATACGACATCTCGTTCGACGGTTTCGAGGTGCCCGCCGAAAATCTTCTCGGAGGTGTCGAAGGCCAAGGCTTCAAGCAGTTGATGAATACCTTCGAGGGCGCGCGCATTCAGACGGCGGCTCGCGCCGTCGGCGTCGCCCAGTGCGCGATGGATCTCGGATTAAAGTATGCGCTCGACCGTGTGCAGTTCGGCAAGCCGATATATGCCTTCCCGCGCGTCAGGAACAAGGTCGTGATGATGGCCGTAGAGACGATGATCGCTCGGCAGCTCACGTATTTTTCGGCGCGCCAGAAGGATGCGGGCCGGCGTTGCGATCTCGAAGCCGGTATGGCCAAGCTGTTGGGTGCGCGTGTCGCCTGGGCTAACGCCGACAACGCGCTGCAGATTCATGGCGGCAACGGCTTCGCGCTCGAGTATCCGATCAGCCGCGTGCTTTGCGATGCGCGCATCCTGAATATTTTCGAGGGCGCGGCAGAAATCCAGGCGCAGGTCATCGCGCGGCGTCTGCTCGAAGGCGCCAATTGATCGCTTCAGGCGGAGTGTGGATGCGATGAGACACAAGGCCATGCGTTATGCGGCGCTCGTCATCGGTGCGGTCGCGTTGATGTTCAGCGTCGCGGCGATGGCTGATGATGACGACGGACCGCTGACGGCGAGTTGGGTTGCTTTCGAACTCAACGGCAAGGCCGTCGCGGGCCCGACGCTGCAGTACACCACGGACAAGGTTTCAGGGACCGGCGGCTGCAATCAATTCAACGGCCCGATCGCCATCGAGGACGACGCGGTTCAGATCGGTCCGCTCGCCTCGACGCGCATGCTATGCGAGGGCAAAGCCGAAATCGAAGCGCAATACCTCGCGGCGCTAGAGGCGGCCCGCACTTTTACGCTCGATGGCGAGGTGCTCGTGCTCAAGGCTGAAGACGGGCACGTGTTGGTGAAATTCAAGAAATGACGGCAGCGCCGTCGAGGCTAGGCTCGTCGCGATACCGTGTGGCTGCAACCCCGGAGCAGCGCGTTCTTGCCTCGGATGGCATGGTACCGACGGTTGCGGGCGGATTTCTTCGTCGAAAGTGCCGCAATTGCTGCGGAAATCCTGCATTTCGGCACGCCAAAGGGCGGCCCTAAGTCCGAGAGCGTGCTAAGGCATCGCGCGGGACTCAACTGAAACCGCAGAGCGCGATGACACGTTCGATTTTGATTACGGGATGCTCTTCGGGCATCGGCCTCGACGCTGCCCGGACGATGCGGGATCGCGGCTGGCGCGTTATCGCGACGGCGCGGAAGGCCGATGACCTGGCCCGGCTCAAGACGTTCGAGGGCGTGGAAGCGCTGCGTCTCGAACTCGCCGATCCGCAGTCGATCGCGACGTGCGCAATCCGGACTCTCGAGCTGACGCGCGGCCGGCTGACAGCTTTGTTCAACAACGCGGCGTTTGGCCAGCCGGGGGCCGTCGAAGATCTGACGCCAGCGTTGTTACGCGAACAGCTCGAGGTCAATCTTGTGGGCGTGCACGATCTGACGCGGCGGCTCATCCCGGCGATGCGCAAGAACGGCGTCGGGCGGATCGTCAACTGCTCATCGGTGCTCGGCATGATCGTCGCGCCCTATCGCGGCGCTTATTGCGCATCGAAATTCGCGCTTGAAGCGTTGACGGCGTCGCTGCGCCTTGAACTCGAAGGATCGGGCATTCGGGTTTCCCTGATCGAGCCGGGACCGATCCGCTCGCGCTTCGTCGAGCACGCGGTCGAGCGGTTGAAGGCGACGATCGATATGGAGAGCTCTCCGCATCGCGAGGTTTATCGCGCCCGGCTCGAAGCGATGAAGGCGGGTGGGCAGATGTATTTCAAGCTGGAGCCTGAGGCGGTCAGCAAACGCTTGATCCACGCTGTCGAAAACCCGCGGCCGCGCCGGCACTACTACGTCACGGTGCCGACACATGCGGCGGCTGCGCTGCGCCGGCTATTGCCGCAATTCGCGATCGACTACTTCGCGCGGAAGTTCTGAAGCGCGAACGCAGACAGTTAGCTAGCGCCTATCGTGCTGGCCAACGCTTCGCGCCATTTTGCTGCTTTTTCTTCAAACGGCCGCGCATGGGCTGGGCTGGTTGCTGGGAGAAAAAGTATGCGGATCTGGTTCAAAGGAAAATTCTGCTTCTTTTCGACGAAGCGTCGAAAGAATTTGTGCGCGTTGTTGCCGTTGAATGCCAGCGTGCGGATATTCGGGTGGCCCGCAAAGAACGCGCCGAAGTCATTCGCGATGGGATTCTCGATCTTCGAATCCAATGACCCAACGCGCTGGGCGCTTTGAAGGACATCCCAGAGGGCGATCCGATGACGCCCCAACATCGCGATGCGATCGTCGTACGAGACGGGCAGTACCTCGCCGAATGCCGCAGCAATGATCGGCCAGAAATGGTTGCGCGGATGCCCGTAATACTGCCGTCTGATCAAAGATTCCTCGCCCGGCAGCGTTCCGAGAATGAGCAGACGAGAGTCCGGCGAGACAATGGGGCCAAAGCAAGCTTTGACCTCGACAACGGCGTCCGGCGTCGGAGCATTCACCTGATCCATTGTTTGTGGCCTCACGCGCGATGATAAGGGTGACCGGAAAGAATCGTAGCAGCGCGGTATAGCTGCTCGATCAGGACAACGCGGGCAAGTCCGTGTGGCAGCGTCAGCGGCCCGAGTGAAAGTTTCATCTGGGCGGTACCAAGCGCAGCCTCGCCGTGGCCATCGGGTCCGCCAATCAGAAACGCGCAGGTTCTGACGCCGTCATCGCGCTTGCCGCCAAGCAGAGCGGCAAAGGCTTCGCTGTCGAGCGATCGTCCTGCGGGATCAAGCGCGATGCTGAAATCGGCCGAGCCGGTTGTCAAAAGCCGGACCGCTTCGTCGCGCTTGCGCTCGCTGGCGCTGCCGGCGCGGCTTTCCGGCAATTCGCGTATTTCGATCGGGCCCAATCCGATCGCGCTACCGGCGCCGTTGAAGCGCTTGGCGTAGCGTTCCGAGATCGCCCGCTCCTCGGCATCCTTGAGCTTGCCGACGGCGGCGATCAAAATGCGCATGACATCACGCTCGCGGCGACTAAGGTTGCCCGCGCACGAGCGGTGGTCTGCTTACCGTCAGTGCTGCGACGGGTCGCTGCGCGATGCGTCCGGCGGAATTTCCGCTTGCCACATCTTCTCGAGATTATAGAAATCGCGAACCTCGGGCCTGAAGACGTGGACGATGATATCGCCGGTATCGATCAGCACCCAGTCGCAGGCGCTCAAGCCTTCGACCCGGATGCGGGCGTCGCCGCGCGCCTTGATCTTCTCGCGCAGCTGTTCGGCAATTGCGCCGACGTGCCGATCGCTGCGGCCCGACACGACGACCATGTAGTCGCCGAGGTCAGATTTTCCTTCGAGTGGGATGGTGACGATGTTCTCGGCCTTAGCGTCGTCGAGCCAACGGACGACATCGGCGAGGAGAGCAGCCGAGTCCGGCCTCTTGGCGGCGGACTGGGCGAGAGAGGCACCCTTGCGGGCGACCCCAGTTGTGGTTCGGATCAAGCGGCGAGCATCCTTTGCTGGTTAGTCCCGCATGTCTGACAGCTCGGATAACACCCGAGCCTGTGGCATAATAATCGGCGTCGCGACAAGCCGCAAATGAAATCAGGCAGGCGGCTGTCGTGAAAATGTCATAAATTTCAATGTTCTAGGCGATTATTTGCCGCCTGCTGACGATTTCCCAGTGCGCAAAGCTGTCGACGACAAGCCCGAAAGCCGGATCGTCAGCAGCATCCAGGCCGGAGGTTTGCGGTCCGCTAAAGAACGGGCTTCAGATTCCGGCAGACGGCTGCGCGACAGGGCCTGCGCTGCCGGGGACGACAATCCTGCGAGCCGCCAGCCCGGCCTGTCGACGACGGCGAAAGGCATGATTTCCGCGATGCGACGCCAATGCTGCCAGCGGTTGAACGAGGCGAGATTATCGGCCCCCATGATCCAGACAAAGCGGACGTCCGGATGACGGCGCTTCAAAAACTCCAGCGTAGCGGCGGTGTACCTTGTCCCAAGTTCGCGCTCGAAGCCGGTTATCTTCATCTTCGGGCCACGGACGAACGGGCGGACGAGACCCATCCGGCCGCTTTGCGAGGCGACCCCGTTTTGCGGCTTCAACGGATTGCCCGGCGTGATCAACCACCAAAGCTGATCTAATCCGAGGCGCTTCATTGCGGCTTCGGCGGCGAGGCGATGTCCGTCGTGCGGTGGATTGAACGTGCCGCCCATGACGCCGATGCGCTGGCCGGGAAAGCAAAGCGGCGTGCGGACTTGGAGCGAACCGAAGCTTTGCAGCGGAATTTTACGCGCCAAATCTAACGGGCCTCATTCCGCACAGTCATTTCGGCCTGATCTGGCCGTTGCCGCGAACCTTGTACTTGAAGCTCGTGAGCTGCTCAACGCCGACGGGCCCGCGCGCATGCATCTTGCCGGTTGCGATGCCGATTTCGCCACCGAATCCGAATTCGCCTCCATCGGCGAACTGTGTCGAGGCGTTAACCAGCACGATCGCCGAGTCGACGCGGTTCAGGAAGCGCTCGGCCGTCGCATCGCACTCGGTAATGATCGCGTCGGTATGCTGAGACCCGAAGCGCGCGATGTGGTCGATGGCGCCGTCGACGCCGTCGACGGTTTTGACGGCGATGATTGCATCAAGAAATTCCTTACCGTAGTCGTCGGGCGCTGCCCTTTTGACACGGGGATCGACTTTCTCGGTTTCCGCGTCGCCGCGAATTTCGCAACCGGCATCGAGCAAGCCCTTAACAAGCGGTGTCAGAAAATCTCCCTGCGCGTTCTTGTCGACGAGCAGGCACTCGGTGGCGCCGCAGACTCCGGTGCGCCGCATTTTGGCGTTGAGGACGAGCGGGACCGCGATGTCCATGTTCGCGCCCTGATCGACGTAGGTGTGGCAGATGCCTTCGAGGTGCGCGAAGACGGGAACGCGCGCCTCTTCCTGCACGCGCTGCACGAGGCCTTTTCCTCCGCGCGGCACGATGACGTCGATGGCGCCGTTCAGACCACGCAGCATTTCGCCGACGGCGGCGCGGTCGGTCGTGGGGACGAGCTGGATCGCAGCCTCGGGGAGGCCGGCGGCGCGCAATCCTTCGACGAGCGCATCATGAACTGCGACGCTCGAATGATGGCTTTCAGAACCGCCGCGCAAGATTGCGGCGTTGCCGGCTTTCAGAGAGAGCGCACCGGCATCGGCCGTCACGTTCGGGCGGCTTTCGTAAATGATGCCGATTGTGCCGAGCGGCACTCGCACGCGCTGGAACCTGAGACCGTTGGGTCGCGTCCACTCGGCTAGAACGGTGCCGACGGGATCGGGCAGTTCGGCGATTTCTTCAAGCCCGGTTGCTATACCGGCGATGCGCTTCTCGTCGAGAAGCAGCCGGTCGACGAAGGCGGCCGGGCGGCCGGCAGCTTTCGCAGCCTCGATGTCTTTGACGTTGGCGGCAAGAATCTTCGGCGTCGCCGCACGCAGCGCCTTTGCCGCCGCGACGAGCGCTGCATTCTTCTCGATCGCCGTGGCGATGGCCAGGCGACGGCTGGCGGCCTTGGCCGCTTCCCCGATGCCGCGCATCAGCTTGGCGGTATCGTCGTCGATGCGCTCCGGTTTGTTCATCGCAGTTTCCTCGCCAGCGCCATGTCGTCCCGGTGAATGAGCGTAGAGCGACCTTCAAAACCGAGAATGGCGGCGATGTCGCTCGAACGCTTGCCCATGATACGCCGGGCGTCGTCCGCCGCATAGGCAACAAGGCCGCGACCGAGTTCCCGTCCGTCCGCCGATCTGATGACGACGGCATCGCCGCGGTCGAATGCGCCCTCGATCCGAGTGACGCCGGCCGGTAGCAAGCTCTTGCCGGAAAGGAGCGCCTTCTCGGCCCCAGCATCGAGGAAGACCTGACCGTTCGGAACAAGCTGGCCGGAAATCCAGCGCTTCTTCGCCGTGACGGGATCGGAATTGGCGATGAACCAGGTCACGCGCGCGCCTTCCTTGATGGCGCGCAGCGGGTGCGGAACTTTGCCCGACGTGATGACCATATCGGTGCCAGCCGCGAACACGATCTTGGCAGCTTCGATTTTGGTTTTCATTCCGCCTTTCGAAAGCTCGGTACCGGCGTCTCCCGCCATGGCCTCGATGTCGGGCGTGATGGAGGTGACGAGCGGGATATGCTTGGCGTTTGGATCGTCATTCGGCGGAGAGGTATAGAGCCCGTCGACGTCGGAGAGCAGCACGAGGCAATCGGCCGTGACCATCGAGGCGACGCGCGCCGAAAGCCGGTCGTTGTCGCCGTAGCGAATTTCGGCGGTTGCGACGGTGTCGTTCTCGTTGACGACGGGGATGGCCTTGAGCGACAGCAAGACCTCGATGGTGTTGCGCGCGTTCAAATAGCGCCGGCGCTCTTCGGTGTCGCCGAGCGTCAATAGAATTTGCGCAGCGGTCAAGCCGCGCGCGCTCGCCAGTTCCTGATAAGCGTGCGCAAGACTGATCTGGCCGGCGGCGGCGGCAGCTTGGCTCTGCTCGAGTTCAAGCGGGCCTTTCGGAAGGTTGAGGGCGTGACGGCCGAGCGCCACGGCGCCGGACGACACGAGCACGACTTGCTTGCCGGCTTTCGCGAGTTCGGCGACGTCGTCCATCAGCGAGTTGAGCCATTCCGTCTTGATGTGACCGGTGGCCCGATCGGTCAACAACGCCGAGCCAATCTTCACGACGATGCGCCGCGCTTTCGCCCACTCGGGACGGACGGTCAAGGTCGTTGCATCGGTCGACGTGCGGCCCATTTGAGCTCTGGTTCGATTATTCAGGCTACGTTTTGCTGTGAGCCTTATCTGCAAATGCGGGCTGCCCGGCAAGGGGCTAGCCTGCATATCGGTAACGCGTCGGCATTTTTTACCAACGGCGGTTACGGACTTGTTACGGGACGAAGGCGAGGAACAGGAATGTCCCGAAGATAACGAGATGCAGAAATCCGAACAGGACATTCGTTCGGCCGGTGCCGAAGGTCAGCATGCTGGCGGCCAGCGTCATCACGACCAGCGTCATATCGCGGGGGTCGAGACCGAGAATGAGCGGCTTTTGCAGAAAGATGTTGGCGGCGGCGATGGCCGGAATGGTCAGCCCAATCGTCGCGAGGGATGAGCCGAGCGCGAGATTCAAACTCCTCTGCAGATCGTCGCGGCTAGCGGCCCGGACGGCCGCAATTGCCTCCGGCGTCAGCACGATAAGGGCGACGATGACACCGGTTACGCTTGCTGGCGCGCCGACGGCCGCTACGCCGGCGGTGGCGATCACGGCGAAGAGCTTGGCGAGCAACACGACGGCGCCGAGGGCGACGCAGAGAAAGAAAATCGAGACTGCAAGCTTGCCCTCACTCGGCGCCGCGCCTTCGCGACCGGCATGCTCGCCGTTGAAATAATCGCGATGCAATACGGTCTGGGTGAACAGAAAGACCAGATACAAGGCTATCGTTGCGATGCTGATGAAAATGAGCTGGCTTTCAGAATAGAAGTGCCCGGGCGCCGAGCTCGTGTAGTTCGGTAGAATGAGCGTCAGCGTCGTCAGCACGATCAGCATCGCGAGATAGATTTTTGCCGACGTAACATCGAAGGTCTGCTCGCGATAGCGAAGGCCGCCGACGAGAATACACAGGCCAACGAGGCCGCTGGTGATGATCATCACCACGGAGAACACGGTATCGCGCACCAGGGTCGGCGTCGCTTTGCCTGTGATCATCAGCGATACGATCAGAGCTAGCTCGATGACCGTGACGGCGATCGTCAGCACCAGTGTGCCGACCGGCTCGCCGGTGATGTGCGCCACGTCTTCGGCATGGTAGACGGCGGCGAACACGGCACCGATGAGCGCCGGCACCAGCAGAGTTGCCGTCACGAGGCCAAGTGGGTTGGAGGCGAAATCGTCACGGAAGCCAATCGCCGTGGCGCCGGCAAAGAGCAGCAGGCCAACGAGCGGCACCAGCCAACTCCAGACGGGCGTTCGCGTGGAGTGCACCATCTTCGGTATAATTATCCTGATGAGGGGGAGTTTTAGCGAATGGCCGATTGCGTGCGAGTACTTGGCGGGTGGCAAGCGGGTGCATCCATTTTTGCGGAGCCATCCCAATCAGGGTTGCCACGGCCCCGCTTCCGCTTCGGCCTCATCTTCTGTCGCGGTGGTACGCGAAACTTCGCGCGCGATCGCGTAAAGCGCGTCCTGTACGCCATGCCCAGCGACGGCGGAGAGCACGAGGGGCGTCTTTCGTGCGGCCTTCTTCAAAGCTTCGCGGCGCTCAGCCATCGTTGCCGCGTCGACGGCGTCCGACTTCGAGAGCGCGACGATCTCTTTTTTCTTCTCGAGGTCGCTTCCGTAGGCTTTGAGCTCGCGCCGCACCGTCTTGTAGTCGGCGACCACGTCCTCCGATGTCGCATCAACGAGATGCAGGATAACGCGACAACGTTCGATATGTCCGAGGAATCGGTCGCCCAGTCCGGCACCATCATGAGCGCCCTCGATCAGACCCGGAATGTCTGCAAGTACAAAATCAACGTCGCCGGCACGCACGACGCCAAGGTTCGGATGCAGTGTCGTGAAGGGATAATCGGCGATCTTCGGTTTAGCGGCTGAGACGGCTGCAAGAAATGTCGATTTGCCGGCGTTGGGCAGGCCAACGAGGCCGGCGTCGGCGATCAGCTTCAGTCGCAGCCAGATCGTCAGTTCTTCGGCGGGCTGTCCGGGGTTGGCGTGGCGCGGGGCCTGGTTCGTCGCACTTTTGAAGTGGGCGTTACCGAAGCCGCCGTTGCCGCCCTTGGCGAGCATGACGCGCTCACCGGGGGTCGTCAGATCGGCGAGCAGCGTTTCGCCGTCTTCGGCGAAGACCTGCGTGCCGGGCGGCAACTTGATGATGCAGTCGCGTCCGTTCGGACCAGCGCGCTCCTGGCCCATGCCGGGCTTGCCGTTCTCGGCCGAGAAATGCTGTTGGTAGCGATAGTCGAGCAGCGTGTTGAGGTTCGCGACGCATTCGACCCAGACGTTGCCGCCTCTGCCGCCGTCGCCGCCATTCGGGCCACCGAACTCGATGAACTTTTCGCGCCGGAACCCAACGCAGCCGTTGCCGCCGGCGCCGGACTTTATATAGATCTTGGCTTGATCAAGAAACTTCATGATGCGAGTGCCCGTATGCTCATCGTCCACGGGCGGCGGCGTTCGTACGTCAACGTCGGAAGTTCGCATTGGCGTGCTTCACACCAGCCGCTGCCGTTGCCGATGTATCTGAAGCCGAGCTTGCGGATAACTCGGGCTGACGCCGGATTTTCCGCCAAATGCTTGCAGAGGAAACGGCGCACGCCGGTTTTGGTAAACCCATAGGTCATCACGGCGCTGGCCGCTTCGGTCGCAAAGCCGCGACTCCAATACGGTTTGCCGATCCAATATCCCAGTTCCGCGTCGCCGTTCGGGTGGCGCGTGAATCCGCAAATGCCGATCAATTCGCTTTGGTACTCGATACCGAAAACTTCCTCTCGCTCGACCAGGCCACTAACCCAATGATGCGCCGCGTCTTCCGAATACGGATATGGAATGCGTCCCGTCATACTCGCGACATCCCAGTCGCCGGCCAGTACCGCGATGCGCGCAGCGTCGCCGTACACAACTGGCCGGAGGTGTAGGCGGGCTGTCTGCATGACGTCCAAATAAAGCGTGACTGGGTCGCAAGTGATAAGAGGGTGCGACAGAAAATGCAAAAGGGGATGGCGCAGCCATCCCCGATACATCCTGAACCACAATTTTCTCGCAGAGCGAAAATTATTCCGCTGCAACGACCCTGGGCTTCACGGAGATATAAATTCTGCCGTTCCGCTTGCTGTTGAATTCGACTGTCCCTTCTTCGACGGCGAAAATGGTGTGGTCGGTACCCATTCCAACGCCGGCGCCCGGGTGCCACTGGGTGCCGCGCTGGCGGCAGAGAATGTTGCCAGGAATGACGTGCTCGCCGCCGTAGCGCTTGATGCCAAGACGTTTGCTTTCGGAATCGCGGCCGTTTCTCGTCGAGCCGCCTGCTTTTTTCTGTGCCATTTCAGAATCCTCGAATAAAGCGCCGGCTGGTTACGCGCCGGTGATGTCGGTAATGCGCACGATCGAAAGGTCCTGCCTGTGGCCCTTCTTACGGCGCGAATTTTTGCGGCGGCGCTTTTTGAAAGCGATCAGCTTCGGCCCGCGTGATTGCTCGACAAGCTCCGCGATTACCTTGGCACCCGAAACGATCGGCGCACCGAGCTTGATGTCGGAACCCGAGCCGACCATCAGCACTTGGTCAAATTCGACCTTGCCGCCAGCGTCACCAGATACTCTTTCGATGGTGACGACGTCGTCTTTGGAAACGCGGTACTGCTTGCCGCCTGTCTTAATGACAGCGTACATGGCTTATCCTTTCGGCCTTTTAGGCCTGTTTCCGCGCCCTGCGGCGCCATCGAAAAACGATGGACTTTCAATGAGATGCTAGTAAATCTAGCATAAGCCTCGGGCAGCGCATTTTACGCCGGCGATGATCACGCCTGCGATGGCGGGCTTTATTGTCGAACTGAGGCACATTGTCAATTGCCGTGCGGCGTTTGGGCGTGGGCTGTGATCCGAGCGCCCTATCCTCGTAAACGCGGCGGCGCGTGCTCATCTGTTCGTTTCGAGACGGGCCAATTGGCGTTCGCGTCGTTGAAAGGGATAAATGTCCAGCGCAATGACGGCTTCTCACGACGGCAAGCAGTCTGCGCTCCCGCCAAGCGACGCTGCGTTGTCGAACATTCCGGTGATCGAGACCGGGCCTGATTTTCCACTCGCAACGCTTTTGGCATGCAAAGAACGGACGCACGCCCTTCTTGATGCCGCAGCGCACCGCTATCCGCGGGCGGCGCTGGTCGCGTTGGATAAAGTCTCGCGGGCGTGGCTGGTGCGCTGGGACAACGAGCACCTCGCTGAGATTGACAGGATTGGCCGCGAGTTGGATCGGCCCGGAGCCTACTTTTTTTCGGTCAACTACGAGTGGGCCTGCACGTGCGGTGCCGCGCCGTCTCCGGACAATCGTTCGGCGCGGCTTATCCGCGTACTCGATTGGCGGACGCCGGGGCTCGGCGCCAACCTCGTCTGCGCTAAAGTCACGGGAGCTGCGGCGGGGCCGTTCGCACTCGTGACATGGCCCGGTTATACAGGCGTCCTGCAAGTCATGGCGCCCGGTCGCTTTTCCGCGGCGCTCAATCAGGCGCCGATGCGCAAGGCAACCGGGCTCTTTTATATGGATTGGGCGGCCAACCGGCGGCGCGTCTGGTCGATGCCCTATCCGACTCCGGCGCATCTATTGCGCAAGGTGTCGGAAGAGGCCCGGAACTTCACCGAAGCCCGGCGATTGCTGATCGAGCAGCCAATCGCGACGCCCGGCATCTTTACGCTGGCAGGGATTGATCCGCGCGAAACCGTGGTTATCGAGCGCACCGAGCGTGAGGCGCGTGTTCGTGACGGCGCGCAAGTCGCCGCCAACCATTGGGAAGCGGCTGGCTGGCACGGTCACGCTCGCGGCAAGAACAGCCCAGGACGGTCCCGCATGATGTGCGGCATCAAAGCCGAATTCGATCCGGCGTTTGCCTGGTTGCAGCCGCCGATCCTCAACGACTTCACGCGCCTGGCCATGGTCGCCGACGCAAAAGAGGGCCGCATGATTGCGCGCGGCTATGAGATAACGGGCGTGGCCACCGATACTCTCGATCTTACTTGGCACGCGGCCGCCTGACCCGCTTGCGCCGCCGGAAAAGCGAAGCTACAAGCCGCACTTCGCCGTTTGGCGCCACGGCTTCCGGAGAGGTGGCAGAGTGGTCGATCGCGCCGCACTCGAAATGCGGAGTACTCGCAAGGGTACCGGGGGTTCGAATCCCTCCCTCTCCGCCAGAA
>Ga0207678_10002242_pt1 | contig 17491 bp, 16 predicted proteins | sample KBSC63metaG_FD_184319 | JGI IMG/M metagenome (GOLD analysis project Ga0207678, IMG submission 184319) | Corn rhizosphere microbial communities from Kellogg Biological Station, Michigan, USA - KBS C6-3 metaG (SPAdes) (version 2) | ecosystem: Host-associated > Plants > Roots > Rhizosphere > Soil ...
CTTGGCGCGTTGTTCGGCAAAAACAAACTTCCAGTTGTCGTAGCGCAAGCCGACTAGGTCGGAGTCGTCATTGAAGTAGTAGAACTCCTTGCGCGGACTCTCCTTCGTCTGGCCGGTCAGGAGTGGCAGCATGTTGTAGCCGTCGAGATGCACCTTGAATGTCGTGTCGCCGGTCTTCATGCCCTTAAGGAGCTGGTCCTTCACATCGGGAACGCCCGCCGCCGCGAGGAGCGTGGGCAACATGTCGAGGTGCGACACAATGCCGTTCTCAACCGTGCCGGGTGTGATGTGGCCGGGCCATCTGATCATGCAAGGCACGCGATAGGCACCTTCCCAGTTCGAGTTCTTCTCACTGCGGAACGGCGTCATGGCGCCGTCCGGCCAGGTGTTCATGTGCGGGCCGTTGTCGGTCGAATACATGACGATGGTGTTGTCCGCCATGCCGAGATCATCCAGTGCCTTGAGCACCGTGCCGACGTTCTTATCGTGATCGATCATGGTGTCGTGGTAAGGGCTTTGCCAGCGGCCGGCCTGCCCGATGCTTTCGGGCTTGGTGTGCGTGCGAAGGTGCATGTGGGTGAAATTCACCCAGAGGAACACGGGCTTGCCGGCGGCTTTCTGGCGCTTGAGGAAATCCACCGAACGCTCGGCGAATTCGTCATCACAGGTCTCCATCCGCTTCTTGGTCAGCGGACCGGCGTCCTTGATGGTCTGCTTGCCGATCTTGCCGAAGCGCGGATCAACCGTCGGGTCGTCCTTGTCGGTGGCCTTGCAGTCCAGCACGTTGCGGGGTCCGAACTTGGCGAGGAAATTCGGGAAGTCCTTGGGATTCGGGTAATCCGGTAGTTCCGGCTCTTCCGAGGCGTTCAGGTGATAGAGCGCGCCGTAGAACTCATCGAAACCGTGCACGGTAGGCAGGTGTTCATTCCGGTCGCCGAGGTGGTTCTTGCCGAACTGAGCGGTGGCGTAACCCTGGGCCTTGAGCAACTGGGCGATGGTCACGTCGCGGGCCTGGAGGCCTTGCGCGGCGCCGGGCATGCCGACCTTGGTGTTGCCCGTGCGCAGACCACATTGGCCGGTGATGAACGAGGAGCGCCCCGCCGTACAGCTTTGCTCGGCGTAATAGTCGGTGAAAATCACGCCTTCCTTCGCGATGCGATCAATGTTGGGCGTCTTGAAGCCCATGAGTCCCATGGAGTAGGCGCTGATATCGGTCTGGCCGACGTCGTCTCCCCAGATGATGACGATGTTTGGTTTTTTTTCCTGCGCGTTGGCTGTGCCAGGCCCGGTGAAAACACATGCCATCATAAAGATAAACATGTGCAGATGAATTTTCGTTTTCATAAGTCGTGGGTTGTTTTGCTATTTGTCGTTAGGCCCAAAAAGGGCGTTGTCCATCTCCTCTTTCTCGCCCCTCGGAATCGCGGAGGATTGATGACGAGGGACGAGCATCAGAAAAGCTGCGCACGCGCAGCGATCCAATCAGTCAAGTAGTTCCTGAGGAACTTTCCCGCCGTTTTCCGATATTTTTATCAACACTTGTTTATGCAGCCAGACATTCATCGATGCTGAATCGTTTGGATCGCCTGTGAAATTGAGTTCCTGCGCCAATTGCTTGCGCGCTTTAAAACTGCTGTCCATTCCCACGAGTTTCATAAGATCCACAATCGATTTTTTCCAATCCAGTTTTTCGGGATTCTTGGCAGCTAATCCATCAAGGATCGCTGCGACATCTACGGCTTTAGCCGGGGCTGCCGGCGCGGCAGTCGAAGGCGCGGCTGCCGCTGGCGCTGCAGGTTGCGCAGTGGCTGTAGAGGCCGCGGTAGCTGGAGCGGCGGCAGCTGCGCCCGCTAACGCTGCGTTGGTGCCGGAATGGCTGAATATCTTCGTTATTAGATTGCTGAGTAAACCCATAATAGGTCCTTTCTATTTGTTGTTACTGTGACGTTGTTGTTGTTTTGAAATCATTAGATGTAAATCACCTCGTTCTACGTTCCGACCTGTTGTGCGTTATCGTTGGTCGTTTCATTCACCACCAGAGAGCGCGCGGTCCCCACGCTCCGTACCAACCACGGGCATAAACGGTGTTCATTTGCGCGGCCATGTAATAATTCTGCGCGATCTGCTGCTGAATGCAGAGTTGTTGGTAGCGCTGGTATTCAGCCTCGTGGCCTACGTATGCAACGCCTGCCTTTTCGTCTTTATAAACATAGAAGGACCTTCCCTTCACTGTCGCGTGCTGGACTGTGTAGGGTGGCAGAGCAGCATAGAGTTGCTGTTGCTTTGGCGTTTGCGGCGTGACGGCGTGGAAGCCAGCCGCCGACAGCAGCGATGTTGTGTTTCCTGATCCCATCTCGGCGCAACCAGCCACAAAGAACGTGGCGGCCGCGGCAGCGAAGATGAGGATGACGTGTAGTTTGGGTTTTTGGATTTTCATATTTTGTTGGATTAGTTGTCCTGAATTGAAAGTGGCGCTGTTGATTTTCGTGATTTGAGAATCGTTCCTGAGTTGCCAGCGTCATCACCATATTCGTTTACGTCGTTCGAGGTGGCTCCATGCAATAGCGGCGCTTTCTATGGGGATGGATCGGTAGCGTGAATCCGACCTGCGCTCCGCGTCAGTGATGCGAATGTGTTCGGCACGATCAGTATCAATTCTGTCCCAGTATTGAGATCCAGAAGCCCGGGCAAGGATGAATGGCTTACGCCAACCGACCTCATCTATGATAAGACCGCCGGTGTCATACGGCGCAAGCAAAGCAAATTGGCTGGAATTACCGATTCGTTTCAAACGATAGCCGTGCGCAATCTGCTTCGAATTGGAATCAAACGGATCACCCTCGCATGAGCAAAAACAAACAAGCCCCGCCAGAAATGCGACACGCCGGAAGTTGTGAAACCGATTATCGCTCCTCATTTTCTCGCCGAGACTACGCGGACGAGGATGATTACCCGGTCCCAGCCTGCGCCAGCGTATCACGCACGGTGGTGATGAATTTTTCGTCGTCGAATGGCTTCATGAAAAATGCGACCGGGCCAATGGCCATTGCGGTGGCGCGAGCCGCCAAATCTTCGCGCGCAGTGATGACGATCACTTTAGTACGCGGTGAGATTGCGCAGAGGCGCGCCAGAAGTTCCAAACCAGTTACCTCATCCATCCAGATGTCAGTCACGACGATCGGTACATGATGAGTGCCTGCGTGCGCCAAAAAATCCTCGGCCTTATTGAAGGGGCGAACTTTGAATCCTTCAGACGCGAGCAGATAATGTATCGATTTGAGCACGGAAGGGTCGTCATCCACTACACACACCTCGTTTGCTTCCGCCTGGCTTGATTCGGTCATGCCGCCGCCTTGCTCTTTTGAACGTGGCCACGGGCTGCCGGCAGACGGACAACCATGCGCGCGCCGCGATCGGGCGGGTTCTCTGCTGAGATCGTGCCGCCGTGCGCTTCGACGATCGACCGAACGATAGCGAGTCCCATGCCCATTCCTTTTTGTTTCGTAGTAAAGAAGTGATCGAAAATTTGGTCGGGGCGATCCTTCGGCAGTCCAGTTCCAAAGTCACGAACGCTAACCTCAGCCACATCTCCCTTATCCGAACGAGTACTGATAACCACACGGCGTTCTGACGGCGGCAGTTGTTCCACTGCGTCGAGCGCATTCATGATTAGGTTAAGCAACACCTGTTGGATCTGAACAAGAGCGGCCTGCACCTGCGGAAGATGTGAATCCAAATCTGTCGTGACGACGCTTTCACGATTTAGGACATCAGAGCTAACCAGGCGGACGGTATCGGTAATAACAGAATTGAGGTCTAACAGAGTTTGTTCGCTGGTTTCCTTGCGTACCAAACTTCGAATTCCACGGATCACTTCGCCTGCTCGCTGACTGTCTGCGACCATCTGCTGCAATAGCTCCGGGAGCAGCACCGGATCAATGTTGCCACGCTCGAGAAAGCGGCGCGCTGCAGAAGCATTGTTCGCGATTGCGGTCAGCGGTTGATTGAGTTCGTGCGCGAAGGACGCCGTCATTTCGCCCATTAAAGCGACACGATTTCGATGCGCCATTTCTTCGCGTTGAACCTGTACCTGAAGGGCGGCCTGCTTTTGCGCGCTAACATCAAGCGTTACTCCGATTGTTTCCAAAGGGTTCCCATATTCATCCTGAAGACAACGCCCCCGCATGATTACCCAACGTGTCTTGCCATATGGCAAAAGAAGGCGGTGCTCGCTCTCGAAAGTGCCCTGCAAGGCGCAGCCGCGCTCGTACTCCGCTTTCACTGCTCCACGTTCATCAGGATGTATGCGCGAAAGAATCAGGTCACACGTCAATGGCAGCTTCGAGTCGAATCCATAAATGCGGCGTCCTTTATCGCTCATCCAGGCATTTCCTTCCGGATACAAAACCCAGAAGGCCAGTTCGGCCGACTCCGCAGCCAGGCTAATGCGGGCATCGCGCTCCCGTAAAATTTCATGCTGCCGCTGGCGTTCAATGGCGATTCCAGCTATGTGCGTTGCGATATTCGTCAGCCGATCCTCCTCGGGACGCGGTCCTCGTTTTTCCTCGCGATACATTGCGAACGATCCAAGCACGTCGCCCTGTGAAGAAAGAATCGGAGTGGACCAGCAGGCGCTCAGTCCACAAATCTTCGCGAACTCACGATAGTCAGTCCACAGCGGATCAGTCATCACATCCTCCACGACCACTGGCTTGCGCGTGAACATCGCGGTACCGCAGGAACCGTTGCGCGGCCCGATGGAGGCACCGTTCACTGCCTTAACATATGCTTCGGGAAGAGTTGGCGCTGCGCCATGGCGGACATGTTTTCCGTCGCGATTTAAAAGGAGGATGGAACAACGCAGTCCGTCTGCCTGGCCTTCCATAAGAAGAACAAGCTCGGTCAGGACCTGAGAGAGCGGCGCGTCGGCCGCAATCATTTCCAGGACCCGACTTTGTCCGGCGCGAAAAAATTCTTCTTCTTTGACCCGGGTGAGGTTGCGACAAACGACCACGCCACCCAACAACTCCCCGCTGGCGTCCCGGAGTGGGCGGCCGGAGATTCGCGTCCAAAGCCCGTGCGGCGCCTTCTCGTGTCGCACAAACATTTCAATATTGTCGACGTCCTCGCCACGAATCGACCGTACCATGGGCAATTGGTCATGCGGGAACGGAGTGACCTTGTCCGGCAGGTAGAGCCCGTAGTTGTGCGACCAGTCAGCCGTCGGCATGTGCATGGCGCCCTTCCCGAACATGCGTTCGGCAGCTGGGTTAAAGACAAGAAAATTGCCGCTTTTGTCGGCGACGATGACGGCGTCGCCCATGTTCGACAGAATGGAGCTCAGGATTTCATTGGTACGTGAGAGCTCGGCGGTGCGGTCGGATACTTTTCGTTCCAATTCGTCCCTGCTCACGCGCAGCGCCTGCTCCAATTCTCTCTGCTCGGTAATGTCAGTGTTCGTGCCAAACCAGCGCGATATCTTTCCGTCTGCATCAAAGATGGGGAGAGCGCGGGAGAGGAACCATCTGTATTCACCCGTCTTACTTCGTAAAGGAAAGGTATCTTCCCACGGTTCTCCGGTGGCGAATGCGACTTTTATGCGTTCGACAACCCGGCCCACCTCATCTGGATGATGGACCTTTTGCCAGCCCCAGCCCTGCATCTCTTCCAGCGTGGTACCTGTGTACTCGTACCAGCGGTCGTTGTACCAAAAGATGTAACCTTGCCCGTCCGCCATCCAGGCAAGCTGTGAAATGGAGTTCGCCAGAGTGAGGAACTGGCGCTCTCGCGCCTCGGCCTCTCCGCGCGTGGCTCGCCTGACCAGGTCCAATTGGTCGGTGACCGACGCGATTACATTAAGCAAACGCTCATTCTGCTCACGTGATTCACGCATGAAGAACTCGAGAACGGCGATGACTGTGCCGCCCGACAGAATGGGGATCGCTACTCCTGTTTTTAATCCGGCCGTTCGCGCCGCATCAGATCGAGGAAAGTTAGGATCGCTGGTGACGTTCTCAACCCACGCCGGCTGCTTCGACTTCCACACACGTCCCGGAAGTCCAATTCCGGGTTTAAAGCGAAGTGCCTCGGAGGTGGTCCTGAACGGTTTGAGTTCACCATCACCGCAATACCACGCCGAACAAAATTCGAGAGCCGTCCCACCCTGGTTCGGCACCCACGCATGTCCGAGGATCCAACCGGTCTTCTCACAAACATCGCGAAGCACAACTTCGAGCGCAGAAGCCAAATCGCTGGCCGCCGCAACCTCCATCGTAATTGTCTGAAGCAAAGTGAGTTGCTCGTCACCTTGCGTGTGGTCCTGTCCCATGGGAGCGCTATGTTTCATTTTTGGCTATTCACATATTGTGCAGCCGCTTCACGTTTCTCCGATGCTACGGAATTCATCGAATCACCCCTGGGTAGCCATCGCTTGAATCTTACCCTACGGAACCTGACCTAAGCAATTTGTAATCGGCCATTTTTAAAAATCCATCTTCGTTTTGTAACAATATGGTCACGTGGAAAGCAGCGGCGCCAGCAATTGCCAGCAGTTAACCGGCACACCGATATTGCCTTTCTTCGGTGCAATTGAAAATAGGACTTAAGGCCTATGCCGGTTAGGCCGGGAGGATGCAGACACTCGTTACGGGCAATCTCCGCCATGCCTAACCAAAGGACACTTTTAACACCGAGCAATCGTCGGGAGGCGGTGCTCCGTGAAGGTGGTCGAGCGTGCGATTACGAACCTCGGCAACGGTCCGGCCCTGGCCATTGGATGGCGCCACCAGGAAATCCACGAGGCGATCGAGGGGAGCAGCATCCTGTTGCCGGCGGGTTTCAAACATGCCGTCCGAAAAAAGATAAAGGTCGGTCGGAAAACTCAGAGAAATCTCCACGGTCGGGTATTTGGCATTCGCGAAACAACCGACGGGCGGCCCACTAGCCGGCAGGATGGGGTTTTTGCATCCCAGCGTACGAATAACAGCGGGAGGATGACCGCCACCAGAGTAGCGCATCAGTCTTTTACCTGTATCCGCGATTCCGTACCAGATGGTGAAATAGAGATGATCGTGGGATTGCGAGAAGTAAACGCGATTGAGAGAACGAAGCACCGCGCCGGGATCATTCCAATCGGTGTGCGCGAGTCCGCAGGTGCGCAGCGTGTCAATGATTGAAACTGCGAGCAAGGCGGATTTCACGCCATGCCCGGACACATCCAGCAGATAAAAAGCGAAGCGCTCCGAATCCATCCAATGATAACCGAGTCCATCACCGCCAAGCTGCGCGGAGGTGGTCATCGACCAGTCTGCTGAGACACGTTCCTCAGTGATTGGACGTGGCAAAAGCGAGAGCACATACTCTACTGCGCCAGCCAGTTCGGCATTCAAAGCTTCCTGCGTCGTCCGCAAAGTGTCGTATGCCTGCGTGACTTCATGTGCGCGTTGTTCTGCGGCAATTTTCGCCACGCGCAATTGCTCCACGGCGCGCGCGCGTTCAATCACGATACCAGCCAAATGCGTGGCCATGCGAATGAGTTCGCAGTCGTGCGCACTTGGTTCGTGTGGTTGACGATAGTACATCGCTACAGTTCCCAATAACATTCCGTCACTCGAAAAGACTGGTGTCGAACAGCAGGCTCCGATTCCAAATTGCGTAGCCAAGGCAACGAAATCGGCCCAGTGCGGATCAGTGGTGACGTCCGTCGCGAATACCCGCTCACGTGTGTAAGCCGCGCTGCCACACGAACCGACGCGCGGTCCGATGTGTAAGCCATCGACAAGTTTGTTGTATTCGGCCGGAAGGCTTGGCGCCGCTCCGTGCCGAAGGCATTGCGCATCTTCGTCAAAGATCAGCACGGTGCACATCATGCCGTCACAAGATTGCGCCTCAACGCCGCGAACCAATACATCGAGCACTACCGATAGCGAGGCACCGGATGCGATCTTCTCCAGCACCCGTTTCTCGTTAGCCAGCGCGTCCTGTGCGCGCTTGCGCTGCGTGATGTCGCGGAAACTCCACACACGACCAACGTTCCGTTGCTTGATCAGTTGAATTGCCGAATTCCGCTCGAAAACACGCCCGTCTTTCAACTCAAGGACATCGAAAGTTTCGGGAGCACAGGACGCAACGATGTCCTGCAGACGTGCCAAATAGGCGGCTGGATCCTTCAACTGCGGACTAATGTAATTCCACAATTCACCCGCATGCGCGGTTACCATCATGTGCGGCGGAATTCCCCAGAACTTGACGTATTTTTCGTTGAATTCCCTCACGTAATTCGCCTCGTCAGTCACAAGGATCGCGTCGGTGGTGGACTCGAGTGTGGCATGCATTATCGCAAGCGCCGTTGTCAGGTCATCGGTGTCAACGCTGTTGGGCCGCGCGCTTTTGGCGAATGCACCCTCGCCAGGCGACATTGCGTTTGCTGAAAGGCTGTGATCTTTCATCGCATCAGGTCACGCGACGCTGGCGGCAGGCTTGCCGTAAACGTCGCAATACCGCGCAGTTATACAGTGAGAGTGTCCGCGATGAAAGCGAAACCCAAGAGGGTTGCCAGACTAACGAACAACGACGGCGATCACTTTGCCGCCACCTGTGAAGGCAATTTTACGCAGCGAAAGCCGAGATGATTAGTGCCGGTGTTGACTTCGCCTTTGCCGCGCGTCCCTACGATGTACCGCGAGCAATATTGCTCGTTGCAAAGAAACGATCCACCGCGATGCACCCGCTTCTTCTCGTTAGGTTCGGCAGGATCCAATGGCGAATCCGGCCCCTGCGGGTTGCGCGCCACTCCGCCTTTGTTCGTCAGCGTCTCGTAGTAATCAGGGCGATACCAATCGCTGCACCATTCCCAAACATTTCCTGACACATCGTAAAGACCGTAGCCATTCGGCGGAAACGATTTCACCGGTGCGATCCCCTTGTAACCGTCTTCGCCTGCATCTTGCACCGGAAATTTTCCCTGCCATGTGTTGGCCATCCATTTACCGTCGGGTCGCAGTTCATCGCCCCAGACGTACGTTTTTCCTGACAACCCGCCACGCGCAGCGAATTCAAACTCCGCTTCGGTCGGCAAACGTTTACCTGCCCATTTCGCGTAAGCTTCTGCGTCAGGGTATGCAATTTCCACCACGGGATAGTTCTCTTTGCCTTTAAGATCGCTTTGCGGACCGAACGGATGACGCCAGCTCGCACCCTTGATGTAGGTCCACCATTGATAGTGATCGTTGAGCGGAACTTCGTGATCCGTCGGCGCAAAAACCACGGCGCCTGCCACGAGATTCTCCTCCGGCGCCGTCGGGAACTCCTCTTTTGTTGGTGCGCGCTCGGCAATTGTGACGTAGTTCGTTGCCTTAACGAACTTCTCAAACTGCGCGTTCGTGACTGGAGTCGCATCCATCCAGAACGCATCTACGTACACACGATGCACAGGCTGTGAGTCATTCGATGCCATCGGCATTGCGTGACTTCCCTCGCCGGCCACCGCCGCGCCCATCGAAAATTCGCCGCCGGGAATCCACACCATCCCTTCAGGCGCTTTGCCTGACGGCCGATTCTTGTTTGCAACGGTCGGCTGAAATTCCGCCGTGCCGCAAAACGCCGACGTTTCGATTAAACCGATGATCGCGAAAAGGACCAGCGTTTGATAAGTGCGGTTTTTCATTGACGCTTTTGTTTAACTGCAAGCCAGCAGCCGGGCGCTATTCGGTTTTCCCTGTGGGCTTGTCTTTTTGTGCGACGAGAATTTGAAAATTCGGAGGGCTCTGCGTGCTTGGATCTACGGGCCTGTCTGTGAAGATAAGTGTCGCGCCCGATGTGATGACGGACTTTGCCTTATCCAGGAACGCAGCTGGCAGCCCGCTTTTCTGCGACGCCAGGAAAATACTCTCACTCGATTTGCTCTTTTCGGTCGCTGTCACTTCCGCCCAACGCAGATGTCCGTCTGCATCCGTTCCCTGAAGCGCGGTAAAAACCAGGTCGTTCAAAGGTCCAATGACCTGTGGATTTGGTATTCCCGCGCGGCCGATTTCCACGCCGTTTCGATATACATACACCGTTTTATCTGCGCTGCTGACGATCAAAGAGACTGGACCGCTGGGAGACTTATCTGGATTCCAGTCGAATTGCCCTGCAGCGATTGGCTCACTCTCCTGGCCGCTCCTGGCGAAGAATAAACCGGGATGCACAGTCGTCGCAGGCGCAGACTGTGTATTGGCGATGATAACGGTCGCGCCTTTCATTGTGACGCCGAAGAGGAGCTTCGAAAACTCAAGCGGAAGCCGGACACATCCATGGGAGTCGGGATAACCCGGCAGATCGCCAGCGTGCAGTGCGATCCCGCCCCAGGTCACGCGCTCCATGTAAGGCATCTCTGCCCCTTTGTAGATACTCGAAGTATGATGAACCTCTTTTTCCAGGATCGTGAAAACACCCGTGGGAGTAGGATGACCTGGTCGCCCAGTGCTCACGCTTGATCGCGCAATGCGGATACCATTCCGATAAACGTACGCCACCTGCTCGGGAATGCTGGCGACGATCAAAAGTGGTCCTTCCGGCGCGCGCTCAGGCTCCCAAACATATTGGCCGGGCTTCAAGCTAACCGTTTCCGGGGAGACGCGGGTGCCTTCGGTAAAGGTTTCAGCCAACATGAATGACCACGCAAGAACTAACAACCCGGTAAGGATGGCGATGGATGAGGATAAAGATTTCATGGCGTTAATGGACAGTTAAGGAGTACGCGTGATGCTTCAGGTCGCTATCGGCTGTCAATCCTTTTGCTCTGACGCTAAGCGGGCCTGCCGTGCTAGGCAGCCGGCTCGGAATGTAGTTCTCGCTGCTTTTGTTCTAGGTCAGCAGCCGGCAAATCGGAGTCAAGAAAACCGAGCGCGTGCGGCACCTTGATAACACGCACTCCAGCCCTGTGCTGTTGATCGACAATTTGATCGTGGAGTGCCTGCATTCGAGTCCAATGCACCTTCGGCCGGAAATGATGTTCGGCATGGTACCCATTGTAGAACCACGTCCAGTTATAGAGCTTACCGTAGGCGCTCACGCCCCAGGCAATCGGCTCGTCGGGATTGCCTCCGTAATGCCGATAGTAGCCGTTCAGATAAGAGAGGCAGTGGCCAAAATACCAGAACGGAAGAAGGAAACAGATGTAATGCCAATTCAGTATCCCGAGGATAACAAACGTCGTGACGAAGCACACCAGCTCGAACACCCCCCAAAACGCCTCGCGCGGATTCTTGCGCTTCAGTTCCCTGAGAACGGTCTTGGGATCCTCGCGAAAGAAACTAATAAACGTGTATTTCAACGGATGTTCGGCTTCACCGTCATGGCCGTGCTTGTAAATCGAAATCCAATCGATCGTGTCACCATGATCGTCAGGCCGGTCCGCGTTGCCCTTGTGATGCTGCATGTGAATGCAATCGTAAAAGACCTGACCGAAACCCACGGTGATCGATTCCATGATGCTGAATAAGCGATTCAGCAGCGGCGAACGAAAATAGGGATTGTGAATGAAGTTATGGGATATCCCATTGATGTTCCACGAAATGCTGATCGAATAAATAAAACCCAGAATCAGCATGACCCAAAGCGGCACGCGCGGGAAAAGGTAAAACATCCCGAAGAAGTAGACGCAGTGAAGAACGCCTGCGGCCAAAGGAATGACGTCCCAGCGCGTGTGCGCAAAGATCCGGGAATTTGTCTTTGGACGCTCGATCGCGACCACATCACTCGAAGAAGTTCGCATTGTGTTCAGGGACCCGTCTTGGAATACACAATTTTTGCTTAAAAATCCAGTCGGAAATTCCGTTCCGACTTACGTCCGGCCACAAATCGGGATCAAATTGCCGAAAGTGCGAACCGAACCGCGGTAAGAAATTCCTCGTCGTCGAATGGCTTGGTGAAAAAAGCTGAGGCGCCGGCTTTTAACGAGGTGGAACGAACGAGCGGATCATCCTTGCCCGTAAACATGATTACGCGCGTCGACGGCGAAAGTTCCCGCAATCGCGATTGAACCTCAAGCCCATTCATGAGTGGCATCCAAACATCGATGATGGCAACCGTAGGCCGATGAACCTTTACGTAGCTTAAAAATTTGTCCGGCTCACTGAACTGTTCCGGGTGCCAGCCTGCCGACATGAGAAGCCGATTAAGGCCTCTTAACACGGATGGATCATCGTCGAGAAGACAGATCAGATCGGGACATGGAGCTTGCAACACAAGTGAATACTACGGCTGCGATTAACGCAGCCATATTAGACCTTAGTCTCACGTCAGGTGGCCGGCGTAACCCGCGCTATTTCAACCAAACGCACCAGCTCGGCGACGGACACGATACCTAGTTTTTTCATTACGCGCCCACGGTGTACTTTGATCGTCTTTTCCGCGGTGCCTAGCTTATTTGCAATCTGTTTGTTCAACATGCCTGTAACCACGAGTTGCATCACTTCGAACTCACGCGGTGTTAGTAAGTCCAAAAGGTGGCGTGCTGCAGCTTTTTCGGTGCCGCTCTGTCGTTGGTCCGCGGAACGGGCCAGAGCACGCTCAACACATTCCAGCAGTTCGGCGACCCGAAATGGCTTTGGGAGAAAATCGACTGCGCCGGCCTTCATGGCCCTGGCACACATCGAGATGTTGCCGTGGCCAGTGATAAACACCAGTTGCTCTTCACGGCGCCGCTCAATCAAAACACTCTGAAGATCCATCCCATTCAGCCCGGGCATCCGCACATCTACCAGCACACACGCCGGGCCGGGATGTTGTTCACGCGCTAAAAAATCGGACGCCGAGCTAAACACCTCATTCTTGTAACCAGCGGAGCGCAATAGCCGCGACACGCCTTTTCGAACCGATGAGTCGTCGTCGATCAAAAATACAAGGCTATTCGAGGGGATCATGGGGAGGAGGTGCCGTTCACCGGAAGAATAAATTCAAACCGGGTGCCGCCGCCGTCGACATTTTCAGCTGTGATCGTGCCGCCGTGCGATTCAACGATGGATCGTACAATGGCTAATCCCATTCCGAGTCCTTCGGTTTTCGTACTGAAGAAAGGATCGAAAAGACGGTCGCGCATCTCTTCGGAAATGCCGACACCATAATCGCGCACGCTGGTGCGAACTGTGCCATCGCCATTTGATTGCGTTGCGATTAGCACCTTCCGTTTCGAGACCGGTGTGTCTCGCATCGCGTCAAATGCGTTGATCGCAAGATTCAGCAAGACCTGTTGAAGTTGAACCGGATTGCCGTCGATCGCGGGCAAATTTGGATCCAGCGAAGTTTCCAACTGGCACGAGTGTAGTAGCGCATCTGGTGATGCCATGCGCCATGCGTCCATCACCACCTCGTTAAGATCCACCGACCGGCGTGGCATCTGTCCCTTCTTTACCATGCCGCGGATGCCGCGAACTACGTCACTGGCACGGCGACTATCTGAAACGATGTCACCAAGGAGTTCGCGAAATTCGCGAAGATCAACGTCCCCGCGATCGATGAAGCGCTGTCCAGCTGCGGCGTTACTGAGAATTCCAGCTAACGGTTGATTTAGTTCGTGAGCGATCGAAGCAGACATTTCTCCCATCAACGCCACACGGCTCAGATGCGATAGCTCTGCGCGATCGCGCTGCGCATCCAGTTCGGCCTGTTTACGCGCTGTAATGTCGATACTGATTCCCAAAAGCCGTGAAGGCTTTCCGGCGCTATCAAAGTGAGTGCTGCCGCGTGTCGACATCCAACGCACGATTCCATCGGGTAAAACGAGGCGGTACTCCGATTCGTAGTCTTTACCGTCGCGAATCGCGTCATTGACGGTCTGTCGGATTCGGCTGCGGTCCTCCGGGTGCACTTGAGATATGAAATCTTCAAAGGTGACCTTTCCCGTCGACGGCCAGCCCAGAACCGCGCGCCGCGCGTTCGTAGCCCAGATCTCATTCGTCGGCAGGTGCCACTCCCAAATTCCGAGGTTGACCGCGGCCGTCGCCAATCGCATACGCTCCTCGCTTTGTCGCAATGCCTCGTCCTTGGTCATCAATTCCGTGACGTCCACGCACGATCCAATGTACCCGGCGAATGTTCCTTGAGCGTCATAGCGCGGGACGCCCTGGTCCGATATCCAGCGAAACTCGCCATCCTCTCGTCTCAACCGGTATTGCATAACGAATGGCTGCCGCGCGTCGAATGCGCTGGTGTAAACCTCCAGGCATCTTTCCAGGTCATCTTGATGCACGCTTTCAGCCCAGCCGTTTCCTAGCTCCTGTTCCATGCTGCGCCCGGTAAACTGCAACCACGGCTTGTTAAAGAAAGTGCAGAGCTTGTCGGTACCGGCCATCCAGATTAAAACCGGCGCGGCATCCGCCACGATCCGAAACCGCGACTCACTTTCGCGCACCTCCGTCTGTCCAGTTACGCGCTCCTCCATGACTGTCGCCAGAAATAAAAGCGGAAGGGCCAGACCGATTAGAAATATTTGAATTGAAAGCGCGTTTTGTTCAGGCGTTTCGCCAGAGAATGGCCCATGGCCGTGGGATGCACTCCAAATCGCCAAAAAGCTGACAATCGAAATGGCAGTGCTTGCTCCCAGCGTGCCGAATCGTATCGCCGCCCAAATGAGAAATGGCAGAGGAAGAAACAGAAGAGCCAAATCGACGGCCGGTCCAAACTCGTAGAGAACAGCGTAACTGAGCACCGACAGACCAAGAAAAAGAACACATGCTTCCAGATAACGGGAGAGTCGGGCTGTTCGCAGGTCCGAAATTCCAGTCGTCGCCGACGTTACGATCAACGGCACGATAATTAATGCCGCGAGCGCATTTGAAAAAAGTCGTATCCGGATCAGCTCCCAATAGCCGTCCTGCCCCCAATAATTCCATACAACAAACGCGGCATCTAAAAACGAGGACAAAAACGGACCAATAAACACTACACAAAGACAAAAAAGGCCGACGTTGCGCAGCGTTGTGAAACGAATAGGCCCACTCACCAGGTAGCGCATCAACCCGGCGCCGATTACTGCTTCGCAGGAGTTGCTGATGAACCAGCATGAAATCATCAGCGGCGGAACGTGACTCTGCAATTGCGCCGCCAGATGCGCTGGAAGCGCAGCCAAAAGCACGACCCACCACCTGCGCGGCGGCGTCAATAAAAGCGCCGCGACAAGAACAGAATTCGGAGGCCAAAGAACGGAGACAGGATGAGGTTTAAACGTGAGTGCAAAGCCGATTTTGCATCCAAGATAATATCCAGCGAACACCCACAATGCCGTCGCCAACATGTGCCGGTCAAAAATTGCGCTGAGTGTGGTCGCGCTCCGCGCGGCTGACTGAACATCCGCGGTCTCAAAGGATACGGAAGCACTCTTCATCTTCGGCGAACCTCATCGCCTCAAAAATCTAACTTTGGGGAGAACGCTTTGTCAGATAAGAGCGAAAGACAGTTTTCGGAAAACTCGGGAACAGAAACCATTCCCGAGATACCTGTGGCATTCTCGGCGCCAACAACACCACTACACATGTTCCCGTCACAAAGTCTTTCCACGGCATCCCGGATCATACGATGTCGCACCGCGAAAGAGGAGCGTTATTTTGTGCGTATCTTTTGCCTCTCCGAGGTCTGTTGCTTCGTTAAAGTGCCAGGGAGGGGACTCGAACCCCTAAGGATTTCTCCACCAGATCCTAAGTCTGGCGCGTCTGCCAATTTCGCCACCCTGGCTTCAACCTCAGCATTTGATTTAACGAAAATCGTAGCACATCGGCGCAGTCAGCGACAGATGTCGAGCGGAAGATCCTTTCACTACCAGACTTACACTCGGGTCGTTCGTATCAAATCGAGCTTGCTCAAAATGTCGTTACATCGTCGTGCGAAGCGGCCGGAATGTCTCCGCCTGATCTGAATATGCTGACTGGAACATTTTTGTTAGCTATGCTCGCGGTAACCGCAGCATGAGAGTTTTATCGGTCAACGTTGGACTTCCCCGCGAACTAGAATGGAACGGCAAGATTGTCCGCACTTCCATTTTCAAGCAGCCCGTTACAGGTCGGGTTCGGGTGGCGAGACTGAATGTAGAGGGCGATCAGCAATCGGACCTGACCGTGCACGGTGGACCCGAGAAGGCCGTTTACGCCTATCCATCGGAGCATTATCCATTCTGGCGCGGTGAGCTTGCTAACATGGACCTGGCTTGGGGAGTTTTCGGCGAGAACTTCACGACCACGGGTTTGCTAGAGGAAACGCTTCATATTGGTGATCGCGTTCGGATCGGGTCTGCAGAGTTCGTGGTGACACAGCCGCGGATGCCCTGCTACAAACTTGGCATTCGTTTCAACCGTTCGGACATGGTGAAACGGTTCCTGCAGAGTGGTCGCACGGGGTTCTACTTCGCCGTTCTCAGGGAAGGGGAAGTCGGAGCTGGCGATTCAATCGAGTTGCTTGAAAAAGATCAGAACAACATTCCCGTCGCCGACGTTGTGAATCTTTATCGCGGAGCAGCGAATCAGGAGCTATTGCGTCGCGTCAGCGAACTGCCCTCACTTCCAAACAGCTGGAGAGAATATTTTCGTAAGCGCCTTTGGAATCCCGACGATAGATAACAGCGCAACAACTACGAAGTCGCGACCTTTGGATCGGGCTCAGAACGGTATCCTTTCGCGAGTGATCTCCTTATTGACGGCCTTTGCGACTGACGCGTTCTACTACTTCCGTCGCGTTACTCTCCAAGCGGTCCAAAACCCCTGAACTGCTGAATGAGAACGCGCTGTTGGCCATGCGTGTCCTGGACAAAATCCGGGCTAGTAGTTAATCCATATGCCACGACCGCTTGCTTGTAGGCGTTGTATTGGACCTTGTTGCCAACAAAGATGCGATCCTTGGTCGCAGTCGGATAGACGTAATACATTCCTCCTTTGTATCCGACCTCGGAAACCTGCCCCGGTGGAAGTGCGCTCACCTGCTGTTGTTGCTCGGGCGTAGTCACCGTCTTTGCCCTGAATCCAGATTGCACCAGCAGCTGTTCCTTTTGCGATGCCACGCCGGGACCTACGGCGGTGGTGCTTTGGCATCCCGTGATAAAACCGATCAACAGCGTAGCGACAGCGAAGTTTAGGAATAACGTTTTCATTTGAGCTTCCTCTTTTAGGCGTTTTTCGCTTGGACTACGAACTCAAAAAACTGCGCCAAAGCTGACGAGTGGTCAATCACAAGCAACGCAAGTCGCTTTATCCGCTACAATTTGGACTGAGATGGCGATGATGTGGCTGCCGTTGGTTTCGTCTCACTGGTTGCAGCGGCAGCTGCCTTCGCTGCTGCTGCTTTCGCCGCTGCTTCAGCTGCAGCTTTCTTCTTCGCCTCCGCGGCGGCTGCCGCGTCCGCAAGGTTCTTGTCAACCGCCTCTGCTTCGACGGGATGAATCTTGTGATAGTACCCGTTCGATTTGGAAAGTTGCTCTTTGCGCAAAAGCAAGTGATCGAACCGCTCGCGCTGACTCAGTTCAAAT
>Ga0207678_10002243_pt1 | contig 17489 bp, 19 predicted proteins | sample KBSC63metaG_FD_184319 | JGI IMG/M metagenome (GOLD analysis project Ga0207678, IMG submission 184319) | Corn rhizosphere microbial communities from Kellogg Biological Station, Michigan, USA - KBS C6-3 metaG (SPAdes) (version 2) | ecosystem: Host-associated > Plants > Roots > Rhizosphere > Soil ...
GCAAGGACTACACCATGGCCGACGGCGACGTGGTCGAGTTCCGCTTCAACGTCTGAACCTGAAGGCGTCCGCTGTCCGCATGATCACTGACCTGGCCGGCGCCCTCTGGGGGCATCGCGCCGCGCAGTTTCCTCGCGAAGCCGGCCGCGGTGACGTTCGTCGTTTCAGTTATGTATTTGTAACTGACCGTGAGACCTCAACGTCAACTGAAAGCGCCGGAGGGTCGATCGTACTGCTGTAAGGTCTTCTGGCTTAGGTAGCCGCATATGGACGATCCGATTGCGGATAGGGATTAGCCTTCTGAGGTCTACTAAGACTCTCTGGGTCAGGCCAGCTGCGCGGCCTTCGATCCGTTTCTCGGCGATGTCGAGCAGCTGACCGAGTGTTAGATAGTCGAGCGGATTGGCTAGTTTGTCGAGCCCGACCGTAGTTGCCATGTTCGATGCTTCCCTGATGTAGTCCTGCTCTTCACTCTGCAGAACCTGCTTCGCCCACTTCCTGCCTAGGGAGTATTCGAGTGACTCCGCAAGCGCTTGGCGGACAAGTCTTTCGATCTCGAAGAGACTGGCGGACGTTTCACGCCAATCATTGGGTGCGCTCGTGCACCGCCTGCTCGCAGATTTTAGTCCACTCTGCCAGCCATTTCCGAGAGTTGCCGGGAATAGGTGAAGATACTTCTGGTCGATGTCAATTTCAGCTACACCTGATATGAGCAGCTCCACTTGCATCCACTCTGGCACATCAATCAAAGGGACTCTGGTTTCGCCAACCTCTGTAATCCACTCGTCCAGCCATGATATATAGCTGGGGCCAAGTTCGTGGAGGGTCGCTGTCGATACCTGATGAAGTATTTCATCTACTTTATCAGATGATATTTCGCTCAGAATTGCTTGTTCAAGTTTTGCGGCAAGCCCTCGGCTGCGTGCTGCCTGTCGAGGGAGTCCGCGAATCAGATTTTGCGCTTCGCTAATAACCCAATCGGCGTAAGACGATTCTTTAAGATGTATATCTTTTGAATCCAAAACAAGCGAGCTTCCGTCTCCTATTGGGAAGCGTGATCGCGGAGATCGCGAAATGATTAGAATCTTGCTGCCGTTGCCCGAAATCCAGGTGTTCGCCACGGATCGAAGCTGTTCGAGGGCGCGAGGGAACTCTGCTAGCTTCTCCATGTTGGTTACGACGGCGACATTGGTGGTACTGGCGGGGCGGAACACCAACGTCGCGCTCCGTGAGATTGCTCCGTGTAGGTTGATTAGCTCGGCGTTGTAGCCTTGCTCGTTTAATTCATCAAAGATTACTGTCCCGAATTCATCGACACGATGGTAAGCGCCGTAATGCAAAAAGAAGTGCGATCCAGTTGTCAGGGCTTGAACAACTTCGGGATACCACAGGTGATCGGTCATCGGGTTCTCGGCCTCTTTCCGAAATTGGTCAGCGTGCTGCGACGAATTCCGGATGGAGTCTCAATAATGAGCCCAAGTTGTAGTAAATGGTTCACGATGCTCGGGTACTCATCTTCGATATCCTGTAACTCGGTAGGATTGGTGCGCAGGAGGTCGAATATGCTGTACTCGTCCGGGTAGTATCTAGAGACGCTCTCCAGCATTTCGTGTACTTGACCTGCGACTGATCTTCTCCAGGACCTCAAGGAGGATTCTAGGATATTTTGTGTGACGGTCCTTTTTGCTAAGTCTCTCGGTAGATTTTCCACAACGTTTGCGGCCATTGTCCTCAGCAGGAAGACGTGGCCGTCAGAAATCTCCGCGGCACGCACTGAAGCCTCGGGTGTCCAGGTGACCGCCATGCGTTCGCCGACATTTTCGAGAATTTCCGTGCACTCTATGGTTGTCAATGGAGGGATGAATAGGGTGCTCGCCCAGGCAAAAAATGGGTTTTCTCGAGCGAACAGCTCACCTTTCTCAAGTATGCTACTCGTGAGGCCGCTGACTAAAACGTTAAAGTTGTCGTTCTCCTGTACGAGAGCCCGCAGTGCGCCGAGTAGTTCCACGACCTCCGACCTGTTGATGTTCCATTCCGCGGCGGGACCTACGAGACTTTCGATCTCGTCCAGTGCGAGTACGACATTAACATCTTGCTTCGAGATATGGGCGAGAAGATAGTGAAGGGCGCGCCTAAATTCGCTGACTGTGGACTGAGGGCTGAGATTCGCAAGTTCAAAAGTTCTCAATTTTTCCGACCGCAGCTCGGAAAGTAGGTTTACTTTGAGGTCTTCTATTAAGTTAGGCACCTGACTTTCTTTCAGGCTTGGCAAAGTTTCGAGGTCTCTCAGTACAAATATCTGGTGCACCTCCGGCGCGCTTTCTGCGCGCCTTCCGAGTTCTTTCACAAGTGAGGTCTTGCCTGTCTTGCGAAGTCCGAACACTCCGGAAACACGTCCGGCAGTCAAGTGTTCAGTTAGCTGTCTTAGGGATGTCTTCCTGCCGAAAAAGTCTTGCCCTGTAACGGGCAGGGTTTGGTCGTAAAGATTTGTTCCGGTCAATCTTTTTGACAGGTTTGACCATATTTCGTGCGCGGGCTCGGTAGTATTAGCTCGTGGTAGTGCAACGACGACTTGGCTTGACCTGCTGGACCAGTCGTCGAGGCGCCGATTCGCAGAGGGGTCGGCGCTCCATAGTAGAAATATATCGGGCGTTGCTGGTCGAGGAGTCTTGTTGGCTAGTTCGCTTAGTCGCTGATACGATCTCAACTGCAAGTCGTGGTGTGGCGAATAGTAAGCTAAAACTTCTCGAGTGAGACCGAATCTCTTTTCTATAACCTGACCAAATCTGACCAGGCAGATCCAAGAGCCGTGATCATTAGGTATTGGACTGGGTGCGGCGTATACTATATCGCTGCCCAGATGGCGAAGGGCTTTCCTGTGTAGATTCGCAATTGGAAAATGCTTAATTAGTTCGTCGACAAAATTCTGAACATTGCGATCGTGGACTCTGACCGCCCCGACAGTGAAGTCGGCCGAGTTTATGGTCATGGATTCTCCTGATCTGGCCCGCCCTTTGGTTCAAATTATTGAGTCGCGCTTGGTGGGGAGATTGTTACACTGCTGAGTCAAGTGTAATCAACTAGATACATTTTGCTTTGCGCAGTATCATTACCTCGAACTGGAGGCAAGTCTTGGGCGTCTGTAAATCGCTCGATGTTAGGGCGCGCCGCTGAAGGTGCATTGAGTTTACTGGGCTTATGCGGATTCAGGGTGTGCCGACGGCTCGTGTGTGGGCGAAGCCTTGTTCGCCGCGGGCGCTTAGGGTGCGTAACAGGATGTGTACGTGTGGTTGTCCAAAGACTGGCGATGGCCTGTGCTGCCCGATGACGAGGGGCCGCGTGTCGCTTCCGTCGGGGCTGTAGTCAGGAGTGACTAGGTGGGCACGCCGTGCGTGGCGGCGTCGACAGCGTCGAGGGCCTGGTTGATGCAGGTGGTCACTTCTATGGCCGAGTCGGATGGTGACGTTGATCAGTTCGGCGCTGGTCGAGTTCCGCTTCAACGTCTGACCCGTATGACTACTGACTGTTGTTTTCATTGAACGCAGGATATGCTGCGTCCAATGAAAGCTTCGCCGAGCTTGCTGCCGCTGCTGCGTTCGCGCATGCAGGGCGAACTGCTCGCGCTGGTCCTGCTGCACCCGGAGCGCGAGTACAGCATCACCGAGCTCGCCGAGGCTTGTGGCGTCAGCGCGACGGCCGTGCTGCGTGAGGTCGAACGGCTCGTCGGCGGCGGCATCCTGGAGGACCGGCGGGTGGGCCGGAGCCGGCTCGTCAAAGCCCGCACCGACACCCCGCTCTACCGGCCGCTGAGTGACGTCATCGCCGTCACCTTCGGGCCGCTGCCGCTGCTCGCCGAGGCCCTGTCCGGGCTCTCGGGCGTGCGCGAGGCCTACATCTACGGGTCCTGGGCCGCCCGCTACAGCGGTGAGCCGGGGCCGCCGCCCGGGGACGTCGATGTCCTCGTCGTCGGCTCGCCCGATCCGGACGCGCTTTTCGACCTGGCCGAGGGTGTGTCGCGGCGGCTGGGGCGGGAGGTCAACGTCCACCGGATCTCGCCGGCGTCGTGGGCGTCGAGCAGCTCGGATCCGTTCCTCACCAGCGTGCGTGAGCGTCCGCTGGCCCCGCTGCCGCTCGATCAGGAGAACCGATGACCCGGTGGAACCAGGGCCGCGCCACGATCGACGCGCTCATCGCGCGCGGCTCGCTCGAACCCGTTCCGGCTTCGCGGGAGGCCGCGGAGGCGGAGCTCGCGAGGGCCCGCACCCACGTCGCTTCGGCGCGGCAGCTGCTGGATTCGGATCCGGAAGGCGCTTACACGCTCGCGTACGACGGGGCACGTCGCGCTTTGGCGGCCGTCCTGCAGAACCAGGGCCTGCGTGCGACCAGCCGCGGTGGCCACATCGCCGTCTACGAAGCGGTTCTCGCGCAGCTCGATCCGCCGCTCGGGCCGCTTCTGCGGCCCTTCAACCGGATGCGGGTGCGGCGCAACGAAGTCGCCTACCGGTCTTCCGAAGCGCCTTCGGTGACCGCCGAGGACGTGACGGCCGACGTGGCGAAGGTCGAGGACCTCATCGGGGTCGCCGAGAAGACGATCCCGAACATGTCCCGCTACTGATGGCCCGCCCGCTCACGCCGAACGAGCGCACCGCACTGGACACGCTGCTCGCGGCGGAGTTCCCCGGCGCCGCGGAACTGCGGGCACAGGCCGCCACGGCTCGGGTGACCGGCCGCTGCGACTGCGGGTGCCCACGATCGACCTCGCGGTGGACGAATCGGCACCACGGGCCGCGGTGGCGAGCCGGGTGCCGGTCGAGGCCGATGTCCCGGACGGCGGGCTGATCGTCTTCGTCGAAGACGGCAGGCTGTCCGTGCTCGAATACTGGTCCACGGCCGATGGGAAACGGCCGAGTTCCCGCCGCCCGAGCAGATCGCCTGCTAGCCGAGGAGGCCCAGGAGGGCGATCACGATCAGCACCACCGCGGGGACGAGGGTGTTGATCCAGGCGCGCTGAGCTGCGGACAGAGTGCTGTTCATGGGGCGTTCCCTACGGGCCGAAAACCGATGCTTCCGCAGGAACAGCGCGCCGATCATGTCCTTCGTTAACCGCTGTGATCGAACTCTCAGCTGTCCAGGTGGCGGCGGTTGCGGACGGTGAACCAGAGGACGCCCCCGGCCGCCGCCACCATCGTTGCGAATGCTGCCGTTCCGACCACGATTGCCTGAGTCATCTCTCGTCTCCCTTCCGAAGGTTCCGGTAACCGAGAGACGTCGAGACCCGGCAAAAGTGCACTGAGAGTAACCGGGATCACAGGGAGCTGAGCACCGAGTCGATCTGGGACGCGAGAGAAAAGTCCTTTGCCGTCAGGCCGCCCGCCGAATGGGTGGAGAGGCGGAACGTCAGGGTGCGCCAGCGGATGTCGATGTCGGGGTGGTGGTCGGCGGCTTCGGCGAGCACCGCCACGCGGTCCACCACCTCGATCGCCTGGGGGAAGCTCGCCAGCTCCACCTCGCGGGAGATCACCGCACCGGACCGCGTCCAGCCCGCGCCCAGTCGTCCGTCGGCCTCGGAGTCGCTCAAGATTTCCGTCATGTCTCCATGGTCGTCCGTCCTCGACTACGCTGCACCTTTGCCACGGGAGTCCGGTCAGCCGGGCTGAGAGGCGGGTCACCCGCGACCGTTCGCACCTGACCGGATCATGCCGGCGACGGGAGGGCTTCCCTCCGCGTCCGGCGAAGTGCAGGAGGGTAGATGAAACGCAGGGCTGCGACGGCCATTGCCGTCGTCGGCGTGGTCGCCGCGGGGTGCTCGCTGTCGGACGGTGACGGTGGCACGCAGCAGACGCCCACCGTCACCCTCGTGACGCACGATTCCTTCCTCGCGCCGCAGGAGGTGCTCGACGCCTTCCAGAAGCAGTCGGGCATCAAGGTCTCCGTGCTCAAGCAGGGCGACGCCGGATCGCTGACCAACAAGCTCGTGCTGACGAAGGCCAACCCGATCGGCGACGTCGCCTTCGGCGTCGACTCCACCTTCGCCTCGCGCGCGCTCAGCGAGGGCGTCTTCGAGCCCTACACCAGCCCGGAGGCCGACCGCGGGCCGCAGCGCTACGCCGTCGACCCCGAGCACCGGCTGTCCGCGGTCGACGTCGGTGACGTCTGCGTCAACGTCGACACGAACTACTTCACCACCAAGGGGATCCCCGCGCCGGAGACCTACGACGATCTGGCCGACCCGAAGTACAAGGACCTGCTGGTCGTCGAGGACCCGGCGACGGCGTCGCCCGGCCTGGCGTTCCTCCTCGGCACCATCGCCAAGTACGGCGACGCCGGCTGGAAGGACTACTGGACCAAGCTGAAGGCCAACGGCCTCAAGGTGGTCAGCGGCTGGGAAGAGGCCTACACCAAGCAGTTCTCCGGCTCGTCCGGCAAGGGGCCGCGGCCGATCGTCGTCTCGTACGCGTCGTCGCCGGCCGCCGAGGTCGGGGACGACGGGAAGCCGCGCACCAAGGCGCTGCTCGACACCTGCTACCGGCAGGTCGAGTACGCCGGTGTGCTGGCGGGCGGCAAGCAGGTCGAGAACGCGCGCAAGGTCGTCGACTTCCTGCTGTCCCAGCAGTTCCAGGCGACGGTCGCGGCCAACATGTACGTCTACCCGGCGCGCCAGGGCGTCGACCTGCCCGCGGGCTGGGCGCAGGTCGCGCCGCTGCCGCAGAAGCCGCAGACGCTGCCCGCGGACCAGGTGCAGGCCGGACGCGAGAAGTGGATCGGCGAATGGCGCGCGCTGGTGCAGTGACATCCGGGGCGCCGCCCCGGGCCGGGGGCTCCGCCACCCGGAGCCTCCGAAAAGCAGCCTCACCGCGAACGGCCCGCGGCCTCGGCCTGGCGTTGCTCGGGCTGGCTCCGATCGGCTTCCTGGTGGTCTTCTTCGCCTGGCCGGTGCTGGCGATCATCGGCCGAGGGTTCGCCGCGGGCGGGCTCGCGGTGGTCCTGAAAGACGCGCGGACCTGGGAGCTCGCCGGCTTCACCGTCGCGAGCGCGGCCGCGTCGACGGTCGTCGCGGTGCTGGCCGGGCTGCCGGTGGCGTTCCTGCTGGCGCGGGTGCGGCTGCCCGGCGTCGGCCTGGCGCGGACGCTGGTGCTCGTGCCGTTCGTGCTGCCCACCGTGGTCGTCGGGCTCGCGTTCCGGGCGCTCTGGCCGGACGGCGGCGTGCTGCCGATCGTGCTGGCCAACGCCTTCTTCAACGTCGCCGTCGTCGCGCGGACCGTCGCCGGGCTGTGGGCGCGGCTCGACTCCCGGACGACCGACGCGGCCCGGGCGCTCGGCGCGTCGCCGTGGCGGGCCTTCCGGTCGGTGACGCTGCCCGCGCTGGCGCCCGCGGTCGCGTCCGCTGCGGCCGTCGTTTTCTTGTTCTGCGCCACCAGCTTCGGGGTCGTCCTGATCCTCGGCGGCGCCCGCTACCGGACCCTGGAAACCGAGATCTACCTGCGAACCGTCGACCTGCTGGACCTCTCCGGCGCCGCGGCGCTTTCGCTGATCCAGTTCGCGGCCGTGGTCGCCGCGCTGGTGCTGGGCGGGCTGGCGCGGCGGCGCAAGGAGGGCGCGAGGACCGGTGCCGGCGGGGCACGGCGGCCGAGGGGCGGCGAATGGTGGGCCGTCGGCGCCGCGGGCGTCGTCCTCGCGCTGCTGGTGACGCCGATCGTCGCGCTCCTCGCCGAATCGCTGTCCACTGAGGACGGCTGGAGCCTCGCCGGGTACCGGGCCCTGACGAGCACCGGCGAGAAGGGCGCGCTGCAGGTGTCCGGCTGGGACGCCGCGGTGAACTCGCTGAAGGTGGCCATCGACGCGACGCTGCTCGCGATGGTCGTCGGCGTGCTGGCGTCCGTGGTGCTGGTGGCGCTGCGCCGGTCACCCGCCAAGGCCGCGCGCGGCCTCGGCGAGACGATGGACGCCGTCCTGATGCTGCCGCTGGGGGTGTCCGCGGTGACCGTCGGGTTCGGTTACCTGGTGACGCTCGACGCGCTGCCGGGCGACCTGCGGACGTCGCCCTACCTGGTGCCGCTGGCGCAGGCGCTGGTGATCATCCCGCTGGTCGTGCGGATGGTGCTGCCGGTGCTGCGCTCGGTCGACGTCCGGCTGCGGCAGGCCGCGTCGACGCTGGGGGCGAGCCCGCTGCGGGTCTGGCGGGAGATCGACCTGCCGCTGACGCTGCGGCCGCTGGTCGCGGCGGCGGGCTTCGGCTTCGTCGTTGCCCTGGGCGAGTTCGGCGCGACCAGCTTCCTCGCCCGGCCGACGGCACCGACGCTGCCGGTCGCGGTCGCGACGCTGATGGCGCGCCCGGGGGAGCTGAACAACCAGATGGCGTACGCGGCGTGCGCGCTGCTGATGCTCGTGACGGTGCTGGCGGTCGCGCTGATCGACCGGCTCGGGCGCGGCGGGGTGGGAGAGTTCTGATGGCGTTGTCGGTGCGGGACCTGACTGTCCACTACGGATCGTTCGCGGCGGTCCGCGAAGCCCGGCTGGACATCGCCGACGGCGAGGTGCTGGCCCTGCTCGGCCCGTCGGGCTCGGGCAAGTCGACGCTGCTGCGCGCGATCACCGGGCTCGAGCCCTCGGCCCGCGGCTCGGTGAGCTGGGACGGCGAGGACCTCGGCGCGGTCCCGGTCCACCGGCGCGGGTTCGGCCTGGTCTTCCAGGACGGCCAGCTGTTCGCCCACCGCGACGTCGCCGCGAACATCGCGTTCGGCCTGCGGATGCACGGGGTGCCCCGCACGCAGTGGGCGCCGCGCGTGGCCGAGCTGCTGGAGCTGGTGGGTCTTTCCGGCTTCGAGAAGCGGCGGGTGACGGAGCTGTCGGGCGGGCAGGCACAGCGGGTGGCGCTGGCCCGGGCGTTGGCGCCGAAGCCGCGGCTGCTGCTGCTCGACGAGCCACTGTCCGGTTTGGACGCCGGCTTGCGCGAGCAGCTGGCGATCGACCTGGCCGATCTGTTGCGGCGCAGCAAGATCACGGCGCTGCTGGTGACGCACGACCAGGAGGAGGCGTTCACCCTGGCGGACCGGGTGGCGGTCCTCGACGCGGGGGAGGTCCGCCAGGAGGGCGCGGTCCGCCGCGTGTGGCGGAACCCGGCGGACGACGACGTGGCCCGGTTCCTCGGCGTGACGACGTTCTTGGCCGGCACCGCGGCGGACGGGCACGTGCACACGGACCTGGGGGACCTGGCCCTCCCGGACGTCGACGACGGCCCGGTGCGGCTGGGGCTGCGGCCGCACGCGCTGCGAGTGGCCGCGGAAGGCGTGCCGGGCGAGGTCGTCGCGGCGGTGCACCGGCGCGAACACGTGCGGCTCGTGGTCAGGCTGAAGGAGTCCACTGTGGACGCGGTGGCCCCGGCGGCGTCGGACCTGCGCGCCGGGGACGCGGTGAAGCTGGAGTTCGACCCGGACGGCGTCGCGCTGGTCGGCTAGCCGTCCGGGAACAACCTCAGCCGTCGCGAGTGGACAGTCGGGCGTACGCCAGCGACAGCCCGATCACGATGTAGCAAGCCGCACGCAGGGCACCCTCGCCCAGCATCTGCGTGCCCATCGGGTCCTGCAGCACCTCCGCCGGTGCCATCGACCAGTTCTGCGTCAGCAGGAACGGGTGCAGCCAGTCCAGCGACGTCAGGAAGCCGAGGATCGTGAACACGATGTCGGCCGCCAGGACCGAGGCCACCACCAGCATCGGGTGCTCGGTCCAGCTGGAGATCGCCAGCGCCACCGCGCCGACCGCCCACAGCTGCAGCACCACCCAGCCCGCCACCAGCAGGATCCGCACCAGGGCGCTGCCGAGGGACAACGTCGTGCCCGACAGCGTGAACAGCGAATCCGTGCCGTTGATGATCAGGCCGGTCACCACGCCCGTCACGCACATCGCCAGCACCGAGACCACCGACACCGTCGCGACGCCGAACGCCTTGACCGCCAGCAGCCGGCCCCGCCCGACCGGCGCGATCAGCCAGCCGCGCAGCGTGCCGTGGGACGTCTCGCCCGCGATCGCGTCCGCGCCCGCCATGGCCGAGGCCAGCGGCAGCAGCAGCGCCAGCGACATCACGATCGCCGCGATCGGCAGCACGAACGCGTTGTTGACCGCGGACGCCAGCAGCGCTCCGCCGCCGTCGTCCGGGCCGCCGCCGCTGCCCGGCTGCTCGTCCACCAGCGTCAGTCCGACGCCGATCACCACCGGGATCAGCGCCAGGAGCCCGAGCACGGCCAGCGTCCGCGGCCGCCGGAAGATCCAGCGCAGCTCCGCGGCCAGCAGCCGCGGCAACGGCACCGTGTCGTGGCCCGTGCGGGCCGCCGGTGCCTCCAGGACCGCAGTCATTCCGCCCCCTCCGTGAGCCGCGCGAACAGGTCTTCCAGGCCGGTGCGGGCCCGCGTCGCCTCGTGGACCGCGACCCCCGCGCCCACCAGGACCTGCAGCACCCGCGGCGCCTCGGCCGCGGTGAGGTCGGCCCGGACGCCCTCCGGCGTCAACCGTGCGCCGATCCGGTTCTCCCGCAGCACTTCCACGGCCTTCTCCGCGTCCGGCGTGCGGACCAGCAGGGCCGCGTTCCCGGACTCCAGCAGCTCCGTCAGCTCGCCCTGCGCGACGACGTTCCCGCTCTGCAGCACGGCCACGTGCGTGCAGGTCGCCTCGACCTCGGCCAGCAGGTGCGACGACACCAGCACGGTGACGCCCTCGGCGTGCAGCTCGGCGACGATCCTGCGGATCTCCCTGGTACCAGCAGGGTCGAGGCCGTTGGTCGGCTCGTCGAGCACGACCATCTTCCGCGGCACCAGCAACGCCGAGGCGAGGCCGAGCCGCTGCTTCATGCCGAGCGAATACCCCTTGTAGCGTCGCCGCGCGGCGACGGTCAGCCCTACGCGCTCCAGCGCCGAGTCCACCGCGGACGGGATCCCGGCCGACGACAGCCGCGGTTCCGCCGCGGCGAAGCGCAGCAGGTTGTCGCGCCCGGACAGGAACGGGTGGAAGCCCGGCCCCTCGACCAGCGCGCCGACGTCCGGCAGGGCGTGCGCGGCGGCGTCCGGCATCGGACGGCCGAGCAGCTCGACCTCGCCCTCGGTCGGCCGGACCAGGCCGAGCAGCATCCGGATCGTGGTCGTCTTGCCCGAGCCGTTCGGCCCGAGCATCCCGACGACCGCGCCCTGCGGGATGTCGAGGTCGACGTGGTCCACCGCGACCGTGCTGCCGTAGACCTTGCGCAGTCCCCGGGTCCGCGCGGCGAGCGGAACCGCCGGGGCGGACGCCTCCGAAGAGACATCCGCCCCGGACTGGACAGCCGTGCTGGTCACTTCTGACCCAGCGCTTCGTACAGGACCTGCTCCGGCACCGCACCGGCGGCGAACCGGCCGTCATCGGTCAGCACCGCGGTACCGACCTTCGTGGTGAAGAGGTAGCCGTTGCCCCAGGCGCCGCTGACCTTCTTGCCGAACCGCTCGAGCAGCGCCTTCGGGTCGGCGTTGGCACCCCGGCCCTCACGACCCTGCTGCTTCGGCGCCGCGTTCAGCGCGTCCGCCGGGACCTTGCCGGTGACGACGGTGTCCCAGCCGTCGCCGACGACCTTGACGTCCTGCTTGGCCTGCTCGGCCAGGTCCTTGGTCTCCTGGTCGACCTTCGGCGTCTTCTCCTGCACCTTGGCGCCCTTCGGCGGGGTGAAGGCGAAGAGGTCGGCCGGCTGCTGGGTGAACTCGATCTCGGTGAACGCGACCTCGAGCGCCGGCGTCGACGTGCCGTTGCTCAGCACCGACACCCGCAGCGGCATCCGCGTCTGCGAGTCGACGGCGACGCGGATCTCGCGCAGCAGCGTCCGCTCGGTCGGCTTCGGCGTCAGGACCAGCTCGTAGGCCGGGCGGCCGGCGACGGTCGCGGTGCCGTCGACCGACACCGTGCTGCTCTCGCGGACCTTCGCGAGCAGTTCCGTCGACGCCGCCAGCGGGTCGGCGGTCTTGTCGCTGCCCGCGCCCTTCCGCTGGGCCACGTCGGCCGGGATGGTCACCTTGGTCGCGGTGTTCGTCTTGGAGCTGTAGTCCCAGACGGTGGTGCCGTCGTGGACCACGGTCTCCTGGCTCGCGCCCTGCGTGACGGCCAGCCGGCTCTTGCCCGCGCCGTCGGTGAAGATGTGCGCCGAGTCCATGTTCAGCGCCTGGGCGCCCGGCACCGCGTTCCCCACCGCGGGCAGGCCCAGGTCGTTGCTGACCTTCAGCGTGCCGTCGAACGCGCCCGGCTTCGCCTTGACCACCGACTGCACCAGGTCCTCGGCGCTCACCTGCGGCAACGCCGGCTTGTCGTCGGCACTGGCCGGCATCGCGACGAACGCGAGGCCGCCGGCACCGAGCGCGGTGCCGAGGACCGCGGCGGTGATGCCCTTCGTCTTCGGTTTCATGCGTCTCTCCCTGTGGTGTTCCCGGACTCGAGTGTGCCCGGCTCCCTGGCACCGACGCTTCCCTCTCGAGGCTGAGATACCCCTGAAGGTTCTCCCTCTCCGGCTGAGATCGCGCTGAGAACCGACGCACGACCTGCGCAAACCGGCCATGATGAGTCTCGTGAAACCTCGGGTGCTGGTGGTCGACGACGAACCGGGCGTGCGGAAGGCACTGCAGCGCGGGCTGCGTGCGGAGGACATGGACGTGGTCACGGCCGCGGACGGGCCCACCGGCCTGCAGCTGGCGAGCACGGGCTCGTTCGACGTCGTCCTCCTGGACATCATGCTGCCGGGCCTGTCCGGCTACCGCGTGCTGGAGCGGCTGCGCAAGGACGGCGTCACCACGCCGGTGCTGCTCGTGTCGGCCAAGGACGGCGAGATCGACCAGGCCGACGGCCTCGACCTCGGCGCCGACGGCTACCTCGTCAAGCCGTTCTCCTTCGTCGTGCTGGTCGCACAGGTCCGCGCGGTGCTGCGCCGGGCCGGGCCCGAGGCCGGCCGCGGCACGCTGCGGCTCGGCGCGCTGGCCGTCGACCGCGGGCTGCGGCAGGTGCACTGGCACGACGAGGAAGTCGGGCTCAGCCCGCGGGAGTTCGCGCTGCTGGAGGTGCTCGTCGGCCGGGCGGGCACCGTCGTCACGAAGGACGAACTGCTGCGCGCAGTCTGGGGCGAGGAGCAGTCGGTGACCCGCAACCTCGTCGAGGTCTACGTCGGGTACGTCCGCCGCAAGCTCGACGCGGTCGGGGCCGGCGCACTGCTGCGAACCGTGCGCGGCCACGGCTACCTCGCGTCCGACGCGCAGCTCGACGAGGTCATCACCCCGTGATCTCGTGGTGGCGGGGCCGGACCCTGCAGGCCCGGATCACCGTGCTGGCCGCGACGATCACCCTGTGCTGCCTGCTCGGGCTGGCGGCGCTGGCCGCGTCGAACCTTTCGCCGCTGCTCATCGGCTCGGTCGACCGCGAGCTTTCCGGAGCGCTGGGCCCGGCGGGCGCCGAGGTGAGTGCCGGGCGGGCGCTGTCCGGTGCGGCGCCGGTGACGCTGCGGGTGCTGGACATCGCGGGCACGCCGGTGGACGGCGGCACCCCGACCGGGCTGGCCCCCGAAGACGTCTCGACGCTCAAAGCGGGCCAGCCGGTCCAGCGGGACGGCGCTCGGTACCTCGGCACGGTCGTCAGCGCGCCGGACGGGGCGCAACGGCTTGTCGTCGCGGGAGCCGGCCTGGTCGGGTTCGCCGCCGCGGTGCACTACGGCGGCGTGTGGCTGGTGGTCGTCGCGACGATCGGCGCGCTGGTGGCGGGCTTCGCGACGTGGCTGGTGGTGCGCCTGTCGCTGCGGCCGGTCGCGCGCATGCGGGGTTCGGTGCGGTCGCTGCCGCCGGGGGCGCGGCTGGCGCTGCCGGACTCGCACGACGAGCTGCGGGCGCTGGCGGAGGAGTTCAACGCGCTGCTGGAGCGGCAGGAGCAGGCCAGCGACCGGCTCCGGCGCTTCACCGGCGACGCGGCGCACGAGCTGCGCTCGCCGGTCGCGTCGATCCGGGTGCAGGCCGAGGTCGCGGTGACCAACCCGGATCCGGAGCTGTCCCAGGAGACGCTGTCGGACATCTTGACCGAGGCCGAGCGGCTGTCGTCGCTGCTGGACGGGCTGCTGTCGCTGGCCCGCTCGGACGCGGGGGAGGTGCCGCCCGCGTCGCCGGTCGAGCTGGTGAGCGAAGTGCGGGCGGCGGTGGCCCGGCTGCCGGCGGGGGCGCCGGAGACGCGGGTGAGCACGGCGGTCGCGCAGGCGTGGGCGGCTTCGGCACACGCGGAGGTCGAGCTGGTGCTGGACAACCTGCTGCGGAACGCGTGCCGCTACGCGCGCGGGCAGATCGTGGTGTCGGTGCTGGCGTCGCGGTCTTCGGTGCGGGTGGTGGTCGACGACGACGGCCCGGGGATCGCGCCGGAGCACCGCGAGAAGGTGTTCGACCGGTTCTACCGGATCTCGGACGACCGGGCCCGGTCCTCGGGCGGCACGGGGCTGGGCCTGGCGATGGTCGCGGAGACGGTGCGACGCCGGGGTGGCCGGGTCCAGGTGAGCGAGTCCCCGGACGGCGGCGCGCGCTTCGTGGTCGTCTGGCGCGCGGCGGCGGCCGGTCCGGGCTCGTGAGTGGTAACGCGGGTTAGAACCCGCCTTACCACTCACGACCAGGTGCCTGCGCCGACAGGGGACGCACCGGCCTCCCCAACTCAGCAGCAACACCGGCCACAACCTCCCCGGGACGGCCAACTCGCCCACCGGAGCGGCCAACTCGCCCACGTGCTCGGCGAGTTGGCCGCTGCGAGCGGTGAGTTGGCCGGTCCGGTTGGTGAGTTGGCCGCTGCGAGCGGTGAGTTGGCCGGTCTGGGCTCAGGAGCGGCTGGGGCGGGGGCTTCCGGGTAGGTTCCGGGACTGTGAACGCTGTGATCGTGGGAGCCGCCCTGGTGCGGGACGGCAAGCTGCTGGCCCAGCAGCGGGCTTGGCCGCCGAAGCACGCGGGGCAGTGGGAACTGCCCGGCGGCCGGGTCGAGGAGGGGGAGTCGGAGGCCTTCGCGCTGGCCCGTGAGTGCAGCGAGGAACTCGACGTCGTCGTCGAGGTCGGCGGCCGGGTCGGGGCGGACGTCCCGCTGCCCGGCGGCAAGGTTCTGCGCATCTACGCCGCGACGCTCGTCTCGCCCGGGGAAGAGCCGCGGGCCGTCGAGCACCGAGCCGTGCGCTGGCTCGGGCCCGACGACCTCGACGACGTCGACTGGCTGCCCGCCGACCGGATCCTGCTCCCGGCCTTCCGCGAGCTGCTCAATTAGCCCCGATCATCCGCAGGGCCGCATCGAGCCGGTGCGAGCCGCGTTCCCGGGCCCGCTCCGCGCCCGCCTTCCGGACCCGGTCCAGCTCGGCGACGTCGTCGAGCAGGGCCATCGCCCGCGAGCGCAGCGGGCGCAGCTCCTCGACCACCGCCTCGGCGACCGCGTCCTTCACCGCTCCGTACGACGTGAACTCGTCGGCGAGCTCGGCCGGGGACCCGCCCCGGCACGCGGCCAGGATCTCCAGCAGGTTCGCCATCCCCGGCCGGGTCTCCGGGGCGTGGACCGGCACCGAACCGCCGTCGGTGACCGCGCGGCGGATCTTGCGGCGGATCTGGTCGGGCTCGTCGAGCACGAACACCACGCCCACGGCGTCCCGCGCCGACTTCGACATCTTGCGCGTCGGGTCGGCCAGGTCCTTCACCCGCGCGCCCGCCGGCGGCAGCACCGCGCGCGGGATGGTGAACACGTCGCCGTACGTGCCGTTGAACCGCTTGGCCAGCGTGCGCGTCAGCTCCACGTGCTGCCGCTGGTCCTCGCCGACCGGCACCTCGTCCGCGCCCTGCAGCAGGATGTCCGCGGCCATCAGCGCCGGGTACGTCAGCAGCGACAGCCGCACCCCGGCCTGACCTTTGGACTTCTCCTTGAACTGGATCATCCGCGCGGCCTCGCCGTAGTTGCAGGTGCACTCCAGGACCCAGGTCAGCGCACCGAGCTCGCGGGCGAGGTCGGACTGGACGAACACCCGCTCGGGATCGATGCCGGCGGCGATCAGCACGGCGAGCTGCTCGCGCGCCAAGGATCGGAGTTTCGCCGGATTGTGCGGGGTCGTCATGCCGTGCAGGTCGGCGACGAAGTACAGGTCGTCCGCGCCGCCGTCGAGGGCCCAGCGGCGGACGGCGCCGAGGTGGTTGCCGAGGTGGACGTGACCGGAGGGCGTGATGCCGGACAGCTTGCTCATGGTGCGTTCCCTTCGAGGTGGGGCCACCCCGGAGAAGGCACGAAAAAGGCCGCCCGTCCGGGGCGGCCGCTGGTGATCAGCGCAGGACTAAACGGCCGCCGAGGGCGGCCACCAGCTGGACGTCTGCGCGTGCACGGCGCCGACTATAGCTTGGTCCGTCACCACTTCGCATCGTCCGGAAGCGCGAGGGCGCGAGCGGAGTTACGGTCTTAACCATGTATGTCGTCCTGCTGAACTACACGGCCCCGATCGAGGAAATCGACTACGCGCTCCCGGACCACGCCGAGTGGCTGAACAAGCAGTACGAGCACGGCCACTTCCTGGCGTCCGGGCGGCGCAACCCGCGCACCGGCGGCGTGATCATCACGCGGCCGATGTCCCGGGGGAAGCTCGACGCCATCCTGGCGTCCGACCCGTTCTGCGTGAAGCACCTCGCGAAGTACGAGGTCATCGAGTTCTCCCCGACGAAGACCGCACCCGAACTGCGGCAGATCAACGAGGCCGTGCCCCACAGCTAAGCGGCCAGGTCCAGCTTCGCCTTCTTCAGAGCCAATACCGGGCACTTCTTGCAGCGCGGCTTCGACCGGCAGCACTTCTTCTTGACCTTGCCGGCCTTCATGAGCTTGCGCACGACCTTCCGCGGGTCGTCCGTCTGCTTCTTGCCCACGCGCACGCACCTTCCGGATCGGCGACGCCACCGGGTTTCCACGTTAGGTGAGGCTAACCGATCTGGGGGCGTGGGGCTCCTCACAAACACGCGGAAGGTATCCTTGGTGAGGTCCGCGTGTGACCAGAGCCGGTCACGGGATGCCTGAACGGCTTGCGCGGCCATCCAACCCTTGAAGTTCAGGAGTTCTCGCGTGCCCGCAGCCAGCGCTACCGTCGAAACCGGCCGGCCGACCGGTAAGACCCGGCCCGACCTGCGCAACGTCGCGATCGTCGCCCACGTCGACCACGGCAAGACCACGCTGGTGGACGCGATGCTCCGCCAGTCCGGCGCCTTCGCCGAGCGCGCCGAGCTCGTCGACCGCGTGATGGACTCGGGCGAGCTCGAGCGCGAAAAGGGCATCACGATCCTCGCGAAGAACACCTCGATCCACCGCCAGACCCCCGAAGGCCAGGTGACGATCAACGTCATCGACACCCCCGGTCACGCCGACTTCGGCGGCGAGGTCGAGCGCGGCCTGGCCATGGTCGACGGCGTCGTGCTGCTGGTCGACGCGTCCGAGGGCCCGCTGCCGCAGACCCGCTTCGTGCTGCG
>Ga0207678_10002244_pt1 | contig 17488 bp, 16 predicted proteins | sample KBSC63metaG_FD_184319 | JGI IMG/M metagenome (GOLD analysis project Ga0207678, IMG submission 184319) | Corn rhizosphere microbial communities from Kellogg Biological Station, Michigan, USA - KBS C6-3 metaG (SPAdes) (version 2) | ecosystem: Host-associated > Plants > Roots > Rhizosphere > Soil ...
CGCATGACCGCGTTCCGGTAGATCCGCGCGGCGAACCAGATCAGCCCCGGAATCAGCAGCACCACCAGCCCCACCGACACCACCGCTTCCCAAACCGGCACCCCGCCCATCGCCATCCGCATCGGCATCAACGTCGGCGAGAACACCGGAATCACCGAAAGCACTTCGACGAACGTGTTGCCCGGATCCGACGGCAGCACGGAAATACCGATCACGTACCCGGCGATCACGAACATCAGGGCCGGCGTCGTCGCGCCGCCGACGTCTTCCTGGCGCGAAACCAGCGCCCCGAGCGCGGCGAACACGATCGAGTACATCAAGAACCCGAGCAGGTACCAGACGATCAGCCAGACGACCGTGCCCACGGCCGCCGAGACGGAGATCGTCAGCACGTCCGTGGCCAGCCCGGTCACCACCCCGCCGACGCCGATCACGATCATCTGGATCAGCCCGACCGCCCCGATGCCGAGCACCTTGCCCGCCATCAGCTGCCACGGCTTGATCGTCGACAGCAGCAGCTCGACCACGCGCGAGGTCTTCTCCTCGACGACGCCCTGCGCGACGATCTGGCCGTTCATCAGCAGCGACATGTAGATCAGGATGCCGGCGATGATGCCCAGCACGAGCTGCTGGCCGTTGTAGTCGTACGGCTGCTCCAGCGGCGGGTCTTCGACGAACTTCGCGGCCGCGATCGCGGCCTGGAACCGGGCCGGGTCCCCGCCCAGCGCGGCGATCTGCTGGTTGACCGCGACCTGCTGGGCCAGCACCTGCAGGATGTTCGCGAGCTTGCCGTCGAGGTCCTTCTTCACCTGGACGTGCACGCTCTTGCCGTCGCCGGTGAGCAGCGCGTCGAGCGAGCCGTCGGCCAGCTTCGCCCGCCCGGCGGCCTCGTCGGCGACCTGCGTGGTCTCGATGGTCTCGTCGAGGGTCTTCCCCGTCGCCGTCAACGCCGCCGAGAAGCCGCCGGTCGCGGCGGTGAACCCGACCTTCGTGTCGGCGCCACCACCGGCGAACAGCTTGACCGCCAGGATGCCGACCACGATCAGCAGCAGCGTGACCGCGGTGCTGATGCGGTAGGCCTTCGACTTCACGCGGGTGCTGATCTCGCGGGAGGCGACCAGGCCCACCGCCGCCGTCGGGCTCATCCGGACGTCCGGGACCGGCGTGTTCATGCGGGGACCTCCTCGGTCGTGACGACGGAACGGAACAGTTCGGTCAGCGACGGCTGCTCGCGGGCGAACTCGCGGACCGGCCCGGTGGCCAGCGCCGCCTTGAGCACGGCCTGGTCGTCGGCGTCCTCGCCCAGTTCGAGCTCGGTCACCGTGCCCGTCCGGCCGAGCACCTTCACCCCGGGCAGGCCGTCGGCCCAGCCGTCTTCGGCGTCCGGGGCGTCGACCCGCAGCCGCAGCGTGCCGCCGGCGCGCAGCTCGTCGACCGTGCCGACGGCCACCATCTGTCCACTGCGGACGATGCCGACCCGGTCGCAGAGCCGTTCCACCAGGTCGAGCTGGTGGCTGGAGAACACCACCGGCACCCCGTCGGCCGCCTTTTCCTTGAGCACCTGGCTCATCACGTCGACCGCGACCGGGTCGAGGCCGGAGAACGGCTCGTCGAGCACCAGGATCCGCGGCTCGTGCACCAGCGCCGCGGCCAGCTGGACGCGCTGCTGGTTGCCGAGGGACAGCTTCTGCACCTCGTCGTCGCGGCGGCCGGCGACGCCGAGCCGTTCGGTCCACCGCTGCGCCGACGCCTGTGCGTCGGCCGCGAGCATGCCGTGCAGCCGCGCGAGGTACGTCAGCTGCTCGGCCACCTTCATCCTCGGGTAGAGGCCGCGTTCTTCGGGCATGTAGCCGATGTGGCGGCGCGTCTCGTGCGTCACCGGCACGCCGTCGTAGCGGACTTCGCCGGCGTCGGCGGAGAGCACACCGAGCGCGATCCGCATGGTCGTGGTCTTGCCGGCCCCGTTGCTGCCGACGAAGCCGAACAATTCGCCCGGCCGGACGTCAAAGGTCATTTCACGCAGGGCGACCACATCGCCGTAGCGTTTGGACACCCCGTCGATCTCCAAACCGGTCATTCCGGTTCCCCCGTTCTCGTGTGGGCCGATCCTAGGCAGTGCGTACACGCGCCGCCTACCCTCGCGCGTTGCCGCAAGGGGCTACCAAAGTTGCGGGCACGTAGGATCGCCTCCGCCATGGATGGAACCACCGCCCCACGCCGGGTGCCGAAGCACCACGGACTGTCCGCGAAGACGCTCCGGCGGCTGGAGCACGCGTCCGGCAGCCTGGCGAGCGCGAGCATCGCGGTGATGGAGCGGCGGCTGCCCTGGTTCGCCCGGCTGCCCGCCGACCAGCGCGCGAGCGTCCTGCTGATCACCCAGGCCGGGGCCGCCGGTTTCGTCTCCTGGCTGCGTGACTCCAAGGAAGCGCTGAAGCTCACGACCGAGGCGTTCCGCGACGCGCCGGCCGAGCTTTCGCGGTGGATCAGCCTGCGCCAGGCGGTCGGCATGGTGCGGCTGGCCATCGAGGTGTTCGAGGAGCAGCTGCCGGATTTCGCCGCGACCGAAGCGGAACGAGCCGCCCTGATCGAAGGAATCCTCCGTTACGGCCGCGAAATCGCCTTCGCGGCAGCGAATTCGTACGCCGCGGCGGCGGAGGCGCGCGGCGCGTGGGACGCCCGGCTCGAGGCGCTGGTCGTCGACGGCATCGTCCGCGGCGACGCCGAGGAATCGGTGCTCTCGCGGGCCACCGCGCTGGGCTGGGAACCGTCCGCGGCCGCCACGGTGCTGGTCGGCAACCCGCCGTCGGAGGACCCGCCCACGGTGGTGTTCGAGGTCCGCAGCCGCGCGGCCCGCGTCGGGCGCCCGGTGCTGCTGTCGGTGCAGGGTTCCCGGCTGGTGGTCGTGGTCGGCGGGCCGACCGACGGCGGGGTGAAGGAGCGGGAGATCCTGACCCGGATGTCGGTGGCGTTCGCCGACGGCCCGGTGGTCGCCGGCCCGACGGTGCCGACGCTGGCGGAGGCCCACCACAGCGCGACGGAGGCGTTGTCGGGGCTGCGGGCGGTGGTCGGCTGGCCGGGCGCGCCCCGCCCGGTGCGCTCGGCGGACCTGCTGCCCGAGCGCGCGCTGTCGGGGGACGCGGAGGCCGAGCGGCTGCTGGTGGACACGATCGCGCGGCCGCTCGAGGAGGCCGGCCCGACGCTGCAGCGCACGGTGGAGGCGTACCTGGAGAGCGGCGGCGTGCTGGAGACGTGCGCGAAGACGCTGTTCGTCCACCCGAACACGGTCCGGTACCGGCTGCGGAAGGCCGCGGACCTCACGGGCTGCCAGGCGACCGACCCGCGCGACGCCTTGGTGCTGCGGATCGCCCTGACCGTCGGACGGCTGGCTCGCGCTCGCGGCCTCTGGTGAGCCGGCAGCTGCCGAAATCCGCGGGCCGGCTTCGTCTCGGGAACACGAGCGGCCACGAGGGCCGTTCCGGACCGGAAGGAACTCCCACCATGGCCGTCGCCGACGACCTCGACCGCGCCACCGACTCCGCCGACCCGCAGTGGGAGTGGGTCGCCCAGCAGACCCGCACGTACCTGGACTCCGGCGGCACTCTGGCCCCGGATGGCGGCCATCTTCCCGCTCTACGACGAGTACGCGCGGAAGACCGAACGCGTGATCCCGCTCGTCCTGCTCACCCCGCGGGACCGACCTTCCCGAGACGGGCGTCACGTGATGGACTTAACAGCGAAAGGTGATTGAACCCGACAAGGCATCCGGGTTACGCGCGAGCTTCTTCGGCGCGTCTTTGGAGGGTTCCGACAAAGACGCCGCACAGACACTGTGAACGTCGGCATCCCGGAAAACACCGGTCGCCGTGTTGTCTTGAAGGGTGACAGCAGCAGTCCTCGCTCCCGGTCAGGGGTCCCAGGCCCCCGGCATGTTCACGCCCTGGCTCGACCTCGACGGCGCGCGCGAGCGCGTCGCGCAGTGGTCCGAGCGCGCCGGGCTCGACCTGCTCCGCCTCGGCACCGAGTCCAGCGCCGACGAGATCCAGGACACCGCGATCGCCCAGCCGCTGATCGTCGCGCTGTCGCTGCTCACCTACGAGCACCTCCAGGCCACCGCGCCGGTGGCCGCGGACGCGCCGGTCGCCGGCCACTCCGTCGGCGAGCTCGCGGCCGCCGCGATCGCCGGGGTGCTGAAGCCCGAAGACGCCGTCGCGCTCGCCGCCGTCCGCGGGGCCGAGATGGCGAAGGCGTGCGCGCTGGAACCGACGTCGATGGCCGCGGTCATGCTCGGGGACCCCGAGCAGGTCGTCGCGTGGCTCGAAGAGCAGGGCCTGACCGCGGCGAACCGCAACGGCGCGGGGCAGATCGTCGCCTCCGGTGCCGCCGACGCGATCGCCAAGATCGTCGCCGAGCCCCTCGAAGGCACGAAGATCCGCGCCCTCAAGGTCGCCGGTGCGTTCCACACGCGGTACATGGCACCCGCCGAGGAGGCGATGCGCGCCCACGCCGCCGAGCTGACCCCGGCCGACCCGGTCCGCCCGCTGCTGTCCAATGCGGACGGCGCCGTCGTCACCAGCGGGGCCGAGTACCTGGCGCGGCTGGTCTCCCAGGTCACCCGGCCGGTCCGCTGGGACCTGACGATGGACGGCCTTGTCTCCCTCGGCGTCACCCGCACGATCGAACTGGCGCCCGCGGGCACCCTGACCGGCCTGGTCAAGCGGCAGCTCAAGGGCGTCGTCACCACTATCACCGCGCTGAAGACGCCGGCCGAGCTGGCGGCGCTGCGCCAGGAGGACGCCTCGTGACCGAACGACCCACCCTGAGCCTCACCACCGGCCCGCGCGGCAGCCGCGTGCTGGGCATCGGCAGCGCGCAGCCGGAGAAGATCGTCACCAACGACGACCTGTCGCAGATCATGGACACCAACGACGAGTGGATCCAGACCCGCGTCGGGATCATCGAGCGCCGGTTCGCCGAGAAGGACGAGTCGCTCACCGACTTCGCCGTCGCCGCCGGCAAGGCCGCCCTCGAGGACGCCGGGGTCGACCCGTCCGAAGTGGACACGGTGATCCTGCCGAACTGCACCATGCCGACGCAGATCCCGAACGCCGCCGCCCAGGTCGCCGCCCGGATCGGCATCCCCAGCCCCGGCGCGTTCGACCTCAACGCCGCGTGCGCCGGGTTCTGCTACGGCCTCGGCGTCGCCTCCGACCTCATCCGGGCCGGCTCGGCGAAGAAGGTCCTGGTCATCGGCGCGGAGAAGCTCACCGACTCCGTCGACCCGGTCGACCGGGCCAACGCGATCATCTTCGCCGACGGCGCGGGCGCCGCGGTGGTCGGCGGGTCCGACGAGCCGCAGATCGGCCCGGTTTCCTGGGGCAGCGCGGGCGACCTGGTCGACCTGATCTACATGCGCGACCAGAAGTACATCTACCAGGAGGGCCAGTCGGTCTTCCGGTGGGCGACCACGAAGATCGCACCGATCGCGATGCAGGCGCTCGAGGTCGCCGGGCTCAAGCCGTCCGATGTGGACGTGCTGATCCCCCACCAGGCGAACCTGCGCATCGTCGAGGCGATCGCGAAGAAGCTGCGGGCCAACGGCGCCCGCGAAGACATGGTCGTCGCCGACGACATCAAGTACTCCGGCAACACCTCGTCGGCGTCCATCCCCCTCGCGCTGGACCACATGCGCAAGGCCGGGACGGCGAAGACCGGCGACGTGGTGCTGGCGGTCGGGTTCGGCGCGGGCCTGTCCTACGCCGGGCAGGCGTTCATCTGCCCCTGATCACCGTTACGCTCCCCGCGGGCACTCGCCCGAGGGAAAACAGACCCCCAGATGGACCGAGAAGGGAACTACCCCATGGCTGACAACGCTGAGATCCTCGCCGGCCTCGCCGAGATCGTCGAAGAGGTCGCCGGTGTGGCTCAGGACGACGTCACCGCCGAGAAGTCGTTCGTGGACGACCTGGACATCGACTCGCTGTCGATGGTCGAGATCGCCGTGCAGGCCGAGGACAAGTTCGGCGTCAAGATCCCGGACGACGAGCTCGCCAACCTGAAGACCGTGGGCGACGCGGTGAACTACGTGTCGGCCAACTCGAAGTAAGTCCTCTTCCCTCCTTGAGGAGACTCCCATGAGCAACATCGACGTCGTGATCACCGGTCTCGGCGCCACCACACCGCTCGGCGGGGACGTCACGTCCACCTGGGACGGTCTGCTGGCCGGGGCGAGCGGGGTTCGCGCGATCGAGGCCGACTGGGTCGAGGAGCTGCAGCTGCCCGTCAAGATCGGCGGTCAGCTGGCCGTCGATCCCTCGGAGGTCCTTCCGCGGGTGCAGGCCCGCCGGCTGGACCGCTGCGAGCAGGTCGCGCTGATCGCCGCCCGGCAGGCGTGGGCCGACGCCGGGTACACCGAGCCGACCGACGAGCACACCGACGTCGACCCCGACCGCCTCGGCGTGTCGATCGGCACCGGCATCGGCGGCCCGGTCACCCTGCTCACCCAGAACGACCTGTTGCACCAGCAGGGTCTCCGCAAGGTGTCGCCGCTGACCGTGCCGATGCTGATGCCGAACGGCCCGGCCGCGCACGTGGGCATCGACCTCAAGGCGCGGGCCGGGGTGCACTCCCCGGCCTCGGCCTGTGCCTCGGGTGCCGAGGGCATCGCCAGCGGGGTGGAGATGATCCGCTCCGGGCGTGCCGACGTCGTGATCGCGGGGGGCGCCGAAGCGTGCATCCACCCGATCACGCTGGCCGGGTTCGCCCAGGCCCGCACGGTCTCCACGCGCAACGACGACCCGGCGAGCGCGTCGCGGCCGTTCGACGCCAACCGCGACGGCTTCGTCCTCGGCGAGGGCGCCGGCGTGGTCATCCTGGAGCGCGCGGACCTGGCGAAGGCCCGCGGGGCGCGCGTCTACGCGACGCTCGCCGGGCACGGCATCACCTCGGACGCCTACCACATCACCGGCAACCACCCCGAGGGCATCGGCCAGATCGCCGCGATGCGCGCGGCGATGAAGATGGCCGGGGTCACCGCGGCGGACGTCGGGCACGTGAACGCGCACGCGACGTCCACTGTGGTCGGTGACATCGGCGAGGCGGCGGCGATCCGCAGCGCGATCGGCGAGCACGTGGTCGTGACGGCGCCGAAGGGGTCGCTCGGCCACCTCGTCGGCGGTGCCGGCGCGGTCGAGGGGATCATCACGATCCTGGCGCTCTACCACGGCCTGGTGCCGGCCACCCGGAACCTGACGGACCTGGACCCGCGGGTGCAGCTGGACGTCGTCGCGGGCGAACCGCGCAAGGTCGAGCTGACCGCGGCGATCAGCAACTCGTTCGGGTTCGGCGGCCACAACACCGCGCTGCTGTTCACGGTCTGAGTTTCACGGAACCGAAGAAGGGCCCGGCTTCGGCCGGGCCCTTCTTCGCGTTCAGCACTTCTCGTGTTCGGGCGGTGGCCCGCCGTCGACGGCGGCGATCTTCAGGGCCTTGTCCTCGAGGACCATCGGCATGACGAGCCGCCACTTGATGCAGGGCTCGCGGAAGAACACCGGGGCGTCTTCGAGCTTCTGCCGGCTGGTGAACCCGACCAGGACCCGCAGCGAGTTCCCGGACGAGCGCTCGATCCGGTAGACGAGAGCGTCGCTGTCCTTTGTGGTGCGAACGCCCTTCTTCCAGTCGGTCTGCGACTGGGCCGCCACCCGCTCGTCGGTGACCACGGCCGTCCACTGCTGGTAGTCCTTGGTGTTGATGGCCGTGAAGTACTTGGTCAGGACCTTGCGGACGGCGTCGGCCTGCGGGTGCGCCCGCGCGTCGTCGGTCATCCGGACGCCGTCCGCCGCGCCGGGTTCGCCGCTGCTGGACGGCGACGGCGTCGACACCGCGCTGGAGGTGTCGTCGGCGGGCTGGTCGGGACGGCGGTAGAGCTCGCGCGCGAGCAGGCCGCCGCCGACGGTCACGGACAGCACCACGACCACGACGGGCACCAGCCAGCGCTGGCGAGAGCTGGGGGCGGGGGCGGTCACGCCGGAGAGCGTACCGGCCCCCGTCCCGGGCTCAGCCGACCTGGTGCAGCCAGGTCACCGGCGCGCCGTCACCGGCGTGACGGAAGGGCTCGAGCGCTTCGTCCCAGCTCGCGGCCAGGAGTTCGTCCAGCTTGTGCGCGAGGGATTCGCCGCCGCGGGTCATGCTGACGAGCGCGCGCAGCTGGTCCTCGCCCACGACGATGTCGCCGTTGGCGCTGGTCCGGCCGTGCCACAGGCCGAGGCCGGGCGCGAAGCAGAACCGCTCGCCGTCGACGCCCGCACTGGGCTCTTCGGTGACCTCGAACCGAATCATCGGCCACGCCTTGAGGGCGGACGCCAGTTTGGCGCCGGTGCCCGCGGGCGCGCGCCATCCGCACTCGGCGCGAAGCTGACCCGGACTGGCCGGCTGCGCCGTCCACTTCAGGTCAACGCGGGCACCCAGGGTGCCCGAAATAGCCCACTCGACGTGCGGACACACCGCAGACGGCGACGAGTGGACGTACACCACACCTCGGGTGCTGCCACGGGTGCTCACTGCTACCTCCGCTTGTTGCTCGACGAGGGACGTCTTCCCCTACGCCCTAACTTCGAGCTTCAGCGCGGCCTCAGCGCGGCTCCCGAATGCCGCCTCCGATGCGTTGTAGCACATTCTGCACCCCAACCGTGCTGTTTGGCCACATGAACACCACAAGTCACCCACCGCCCCACTTTCGGAGGGCAAGCGGCGGCGGCACGCCCGTGTCGCGCGGTTCGTTGCGCTGGGCGCGCTAGCGTGTTGACCCGGAACGACGAGCAGGGAGGGCAAGCGGTGCGACTGGTGCGCCTGGAGCGGCAGCAGTCCCGGGTGGCGGACGACATCCGGGCGGCGCTGGCATCCCTGGGCCGCGGCAGCACCGTCATCGGCGGCATCGCCCTGGTGGGTGTCGGCGGGGCGGCCGAGCGCCCGATCGAGGCGGTGGTCCTGCTGCCCCACGGCGTGATCATCGTGATCGGGGTGGACCTGCCGGACCCGGCCCTGCGCCTGGAGGCACCGTTGGGAGGCCCCTGGAAGGCGGACGGCTGGCCCCTGGTCGCGGACGACGATTCGGTGAACCCGGCCACGGAGGCCCTGGACATCTCCCAGGCGTGCGAAAAGCGCATCGCGGCAGTGGTCCCGGGCACGGCTCCGGTCGGCACGATCATCGCGGTGGGCCCGTACGTGGAGACGGTCGACCAGCCGGCGGGAGACCTGGCCGGCCCGGTCCGGGTCCTGCACCCGACCCCGACGACGATGCTGGCGGCCACGGTCTCGCTGGCCACCGCCCACCGGCCCCGGTCGGTGGAGCAGGTCCGGGCGCTGATCCGCGGGCTGGCCCCGTCGGCCCCGGAGTTTCCGGACGAGGTCCTGCTGGCCGAGGGCTTCAGCCGCCTGACGGACGATTCGCCACCGGAGTCCCTTTGGGACGAACCCCCGGCGGCGGTTGCCCCGGCCGCGGTTGCGCCGGCGGCGGCTGCCCCGGCGGCGGCAGGCGCAACCGACTGGCGGACCGAGACACCGGTCGAAGCGAAGCCGGCCGCCGTGGCCCCGGAACGCACGCCCGAGCCGGAGCCTCCGGTGGCTCTGACAGGCGAAGCCGAGGTCACGTCGCCTGCTGCGGAAGAGGAACCGGACCGTCCCGCCGATCCGCCGGCGCGGCCGGTGTTCCCCGGCACCGAGACCGCGGAGGCACCCGGCGCCACTCCGCCGGGTGGTTCGGAACCGGCTGATTCCTCCACCCCGGAGACCGAACGCACCGAAAACCTCCGCCTTTCCACGCCGAGCAGCGAGCAGATCGCGACCCCTGCCCTGTCCGCCGAAGCCGGGCCGACGAGCCCATCACAAACCACACCGCACCCCGCCGAGGCCGAGCCGACCCAGCAGCCACAACCCACCGAGGCCGAGCACGCCCAGCGACCGAAACCCACCCCGCAACCCACCGAGGCCGAGCCCGCCCAGCAGCCGCAACCCACCCCGCAACCCCCGCTGCCCTCGGCGTCCCCGCAGGCCTTTCCCCGCCCGCGGCCGGCACCCGAGCCCGCCGCCGCCTCGCGGACCGTTCGGTGGGTTCCGCTCGGGGCCGTCGGGGCGCTCGTCCTGCTCGTCGTCGCCGCCATTGCCGTCGCCACCACGGGGGACGGCACCGCCGCCGCGCCGGCTCCGCCGCCTGCCACCTCCACGACCCAGCCTCCGCCCGCCACCACTCCCGTGCGGAGCCTCCAGTTCGCCCTCCGCGCCGCCGGCGGGGACCAGCGGTGTGCCTCGCACGCCTTCGGCGATGCCCAGACCAGCTTGCAGCAGACCAGCTGCTCCGGCGTCAAACGGGCCAGCTACGCCGCCACCGTCGACGGGCGGGCCGGGGCGGTCACCGTCGGGATCGTCGAGTTCCCCGATGCCGGGCAGGCCGCCGCCTTCAAGGCCGTTGCCGACACGCCCGGCGGCGGCGGGATCCTCGATCTCGCCACCGAGACCGGCCAGTGGGGCGCCACCGCGACCCCCCGCTTCGAAAACGCCGCCTACGCCAGCAAGCTCGACGGTTCCTCCGTGCGGCTGGTGCAGGCCGTCTGGGCGCCAGGACCGTCCACTCCGGACGACCCCGGCCTGGTCAGGGCCGCCAAAGCCGCCCTCGACCTGCCCGCCCAGTGACCCTCAGAGCCCGTACGCCTCCAGCAGCCGCAGCCACACCTCGCTGATCGTCGGGAACGACGGCACCGCGTGCCACAGCCGGTCGAGGGGCACCTCGCCCACGATCGCGATCGTCGCCGAGTGCAGCAGCTCCGAGACGTCCTGGCCGACGAACGTCACGCCGAGCAGCACGTTCCGCTCCGTGTCGACGACCATCCGGGCCTTGCCCGTGTAGCCGTCCGCGTGCAGCGACGAGCCCGCCACCGCGATGTCGATGTCGACGACGCGGTCCGCCGACCCCGGCCGCGCGTCCGCCAGGCCGACCGCCGCGACCTCCGGGTCGGTGAACACCACCTGCGGCACCGCGTGGTGGTCGGCCGTGGCCGTGAAGCGGCTCCACGACTCGGACGAGACCGGAGTCCCGGCGGCCAGCGCCGCCACCGTGTCCCCCGCCGCCCGGGCGCCGTACTTGCCCTGGTGGGTCAGCGGCGCCCGGCCGGTGACGTCGCCGGCCGCGTACAGCCAGCCACCGTCCACTGCGGACACGCGGCCGGTGTCGTCGGTCGCCAGCGGCTGCCCGGGCTCGATGCCGAAGCGCTCGAGCCCGGCGGTGGCCGGACGGCGGCCGGTCGCCACCAGGAACTCGTCGACGACGATCGTCGAACCGTCCTTCAGCGTCAGCGACGTCCCGGAGTCGCCCGCGGCGACCACGGAAACACCCGAATCCGTGTGCACCTCGACGCCGGCTTCGCGCAGGCCCGCCAGCACCAGGTCGCCCGCGAACGAGGCGTTGCGCGGCAGCGGCCGCGGACCGCTGATCACCAGGTGGACCTCCGAGCCGAGCGTCGCGAACGCCTGCGCCATCTCGACGCCGACCACGCCGCCGCCGAGGACGCCGAGCCGGGCCGGCACCGAAGACGCCGACGTCGCTTCCCGCGAACCCCACGGCCGGATCGTGTCGAGCCCGGGGATCGAAGGCGTGCTGGGCACGCTGCCGGTGCAGACGATCACCGCGTGCCGCGCGGTGAGCACGCGGTCGCCTCCGACGGTCACCTCCCGCTCACCGGTGATCACCCCGTGCCCGCGAACCGGTTCGATGCCCGCGCCGCGCGCCCAGTCGACCTGCCCCGAGTCGTCACCCTTGCCGGTGAACCAGTCACGGCGCGCGAACACCGCCGCCGGGTCGACCCGGTCGCCGACCGGCACGCCGGGCACCCGTTTGGCGGCGGCGAGGAGATTTCCCGGCCGCAGCAACGCCTTGCTCGGGATGCAGGCCCAGTAGGAGCACTCGCCGCCGAAGCGTTCGTGCTCGACGAGGGCGACCTTCAGGCCTCCGCGGGCCGCCCGTTCGGCGGCCACCTCCCCCACCGGACCCGCACCGATCACCACTACGTCAAAAGTCTGTCCAGACATGGCTTCAGGTCACACCACTACGCGGGATCACGCAAGCCAACGGCTATCCTCCGTCAGGAAGCTGCAAGTTTTCGGCGGCACCGGATGCCGTCGGGCCCGGTGCGCGCGAACTCAACACGTTCGAGCACGGGAGGTTTGTCGTGGCCAGGAACACGGCTGTGCGGGTGCTGGATGATCTGACCGGCGAGCCCGCGGCGGAGACCGTCGGCTTCGGGCTGGACGGCATCGACTACGACATCGACCTCTCCTTCGCCAACGCCGAGGCGTTGCGCGGGTTCCTGCAGCGGTACGCCGACGCCGGCCGCCGCACCGGTGGCCGCAAGAACCGGCCGCGGATCGTCCCCGGCGCGAAGAAGACCGCGCCCAAGAGAACCGTGCCGGTGAAGGCCGCCCCGAAGCCGGCCGCCGCGAAGCCCGCCAAGGCGGCCCCGGCCAAGGCGGCCACCAAGGCCGCACCCGCCAAGGCGAAGACCACCACGACGAAGACCACGACCGCGAAGACCACCACGGCGAAGGCCGAGCCCGCGAAGACGGCACGAACCAAGAAGGCCGCGGAACCGAAGACCACCGCGCGGCCGGCCGCGCGCAAGGTCCCCACCGTCACGTTCTCGGCGGCCGAGTAAGTCCACAGTAGACGGCTCAGGCCGCGCGCTGGGCCCCGTCGGCGTGCCAGGACGGGTAGCGGTAGCGGGTGTGCAGCAACGCCCGCTGCCGCGCCAGCTCGGCCGCCGACGGCGGACGGGGCACGAACGTCCCGAGCAGCTGCGACGCCGCCGCCCGCACCGCCGCCTCGACCGCCGGGAACCCGGGCCGCAGGCCGTGCTCGGCCAGCGACGCCACGGGACTGCGGTGCGAGTCGAGCGGGCGCGGGTCCGGCGGCGCGCTGGTCAGGTAGCGGCCGACGAGCCCCGCCGACGTCTCGACCAGCAGCGTCGAGTGGGCCAGCAGGACGGACTTGGTGCGGAACACGGCGAACCCGCACAGTTTCGCGTCACCGATGAACAGCCCGCGGTCGCCGATCCGCGGCACCAGCCCGAGCTGGTCGACGGCGGCGCTCATCACCTGGCCGAGCGCTTCCAGGGGCCGGTCCGCGGGGCCGGGCAGGACCAGGGTGACGTTCAGGTTGCCCGGGTCGTGGAACACCGTGCCGCCGCCGCTGGCCCGCCGCAGCACCGGGACGCCGTCGCGCTCGCACTCCGGAACACGCACTTCGCGCGCGATCCGCTGGCCGCGCCCCACCACGACGCAAACCGGGTTGCGCCAGAGCCACAGCACCGGTGACCCGGGCGCAACCCGGAGGAGCGCTTCGTCGAACGCGAGATTCTCGGCCGGATCCGTGAACGCCGCACGAACATCCGACCCGGTCGTCATAGCGCCTTGAGTTCCTCCACGATCTCGCCCACCGACGACTTGGCGTCCCCGAAGAGCATGCTGGTCTTCGGATCGTAGAACAGGTCGTTGTCGATGCCGGCGAACCCGGAGCTCATCCCGCGTTTCAAGACGATCACGGACCGGCTCTCGTTGACCTTGAGGATCGGCATGCCGTAGATCGGCGAGCTCGGGTCGGTCTGCGCGGCCGGGTTGGTGACGTCGTTCGCGCCGATGACCAGCGCGACGTCGGTCTGGGCGAACTCGGAGTTGATCTCGTCCATCTCCTTGAGCTGCTCGTAGGGCACGTCGGCCTCGGCGAGCAGCACGTTCATGTGCCCGGGCATCCGGCCGGCCACCGGGTGGATCGCGTACGCGACCGTGATGCCCTTCTTCTCCAGCAGCTTCGCCATCTCGCGGACGGTGTGCTGCGCCTGCGCCACGGCCATGCCGTACCCCGGCACGACGACGACCTTGCTCGCGTACGCCATCTGGATCGCGGTGTCGGCCGCGCTGGTCGAACGCACCGGACGGGCTTCCTTCTCCCCGCCGCCGGCCGCCACCGCCGGTCCGCCGCCGAAGCCGCCGGCGACGATCGCCGGGATGGACCGGTTCATCGCCTTGGCCATCAGGTTGGTCAGGATCGAACCGGACGCGCCGACGATCATGCCGGCCACGATCAGCGCCGTGTTGTCCAGCGCCAGGCCCATCGCCGCGGCCGAGAGGCCGGTGAAGGCGTTGAGCAGCGAGATCACCACCGGCATGTCCGCACCGCCGATCGGCAGCACGACGGTGAGGCCGAGGATGCCGGACGCAACCAGCAGCCCGACGATCAGCAGCCAGGAGTCGCCGCCCGCGATGATGCCCACCGCGCAGCCGAGCGCGGCCAGCAGGAGCAGCGCGTTGACCGGCTGCTGGAGCTTGCCCAAGGTGATCGGTCGGCCGCTGATCAGCTCCTGGAGCTTGCCGAACGCGACGTTCGAGCCCCAGAAGGAGATCGACCCGATGATCGCGGCGAACAGCGACGCGATCGCGATGTACGCCGGTTCGTGCGCGTAGCCGTCGGTGGAGTTGAACTCGACCCACGCGATGAGCGCGACCGCGCCGCCGCCGACGCCGTTGAACAGCGCCACCATCTGCGGCATCGCGGTCATCTTGACCTTGCGCGCCGACGGCACGCCGACCACCGCGCCGATCGCGACGCCGAGGACGATGAGCAGCCAGTTGCCCATGCCCGGGGTGAGCAGGGTGGCGATCACCGCGATGCCCATGCCGGCCGCGGCGATCCAGTTGCCGCGGACCGCGGTGCGCGGGCCGGTCAGGCCCATCAGGCCGTAGATGAAGAGGGCGAACGCGACGATGTAGAGGATCGCGACGAAGTCGGTCACTTTTCCTCCTCCTCACCGGGCGCCGGCTTCTTGGCCTTGAACATCGACAGCATCCGGTCGGTGACGAGGAACCCGCCGACGACGTTGATGGTGCCGAAGGCGATCGCGATCACCAGCAGGATCTTGTTGAACACGCCGTCGACGCCGAGTCCGAGCACGACCAGGCCGCCCAGCAGCACGATGCCGTGGATGGCGTTGGTGCCGGACATCAGCGGGGTGTGCAGGGTGTTGGGCACCTTGGAGATGACGGCGAAGCCGACGAACCCGGCGAGCACCAGCACCGCCAGGTTCTGCACCAGAGGACTCACGACGCGCTCCCTTCGCGCCCGGCCACGCAGGCACCGGCGACGATCTCGTCTTCGAAGTCCAGCTTCAGCTCGCCGTCCTTCGTCACCAGCAGCTCCAGCAGCTCGGTGACGTTGCGGGCGTAGAGCTCGCTGGCGTGCGAGGGCATTTCGGCGGGCAGGTTCAGCGGCGAGGAGATCGTGACGTCGTGCTCCACGACGTCCTCCCCCGGCTTGGTCAGCTCGCAGTTGCCGCCGGTTTCGCCGGCGAGGTCGACCACGACCGATCCGGCAGGCATGCCCTTGACGGCGTCCGCGGTGACCAGCGTCGGCGCCTTGCGGCCGGGGACCAGCGCGGTGGTGATCACGACGTCGAACTTCGTGATGGCTTCGGTGAGCCTCCGCTGCTGCTCCTCGCGCTCCTCGGCCGTCAGCTCTCGGGCGTACCCGCCTTCGCCGACCGCCTCGATGCCGAGGTCGAGGAACTGCGCGCCGAGCGACTTGACCTGCTCGCCGACCTCGGGCCGCACGTCGTAGCCGGTGGTCTGCGCGCCGAGCCGTTTCGCCGTGGCGAGCGCCTGCAGGCCGGCTACGCCGGCGCCGAGCACCAGCACCTTGGCCGGCGGGACCGTGCCGGCCGCGGTGGTGAGCATGGGGAAGAACCGCGGGAGCTTCTGCGCGGCGAGCAGCACCGCGCGGTAACCGCCGATACTGGCCTGCGACGACAGCGCGTCCATCGCCTGCGCCCGGGAAATCCGCGGGACGGCCTCCATCGCGAAGGCGCGCAACCCCGCTTCTTCGAGCTTCGCGAGCCCCTCCGGGTTGCCGCGCGGATCGAGGAAACCGACGAGCACGGCGCCCCGGCTCAGTTTCGCGACTTCCGCGGTCGATGGCGGGTTGACCTTCACGACGATCGGAGCGCCCCACGCGTCGCCGAGTTCGGCGCCCGCCTGGGTGTACGCGTCGTCACTCAGGTGCGCACCGGATCCGGCACCCGGCTCGACGACGACGCGCAGCCCGCGCTGCACGAGCCGCCCGACGAGCTTGGGCACCATGGCCACCCGCCGCTCCCCGGGGCGTGATTCGGCCACCACACCCACGGTGAGCTGCTGACTCTGTTCGCTGTCCGCCACACGACCTCCTCATCGGCGAGGCACGATCCGAGGGTTGTACCACGTCGGACCGACAGTCCCCAGTGACCTGGGTCGCAAGTCCCGCCGGTTTGCCGGAAGATACGAGCGCCGGGGAGGAAACGTTCAGCTGCTTTTCCAGTGCGGGACGCCGAGCAGGACCAGACGCAGGCGTTTTTCCGCCGTTCCGGTGATTTCCGCGTCGCCACCCGGCCGGGCTTCCAGCAGTTCGACAATGGTCGTCAGCATCACGGAAACGATCAAGTCGGCCAGCATGTGCAGGTCTTCGGTGCTCCACTCGCGCAGCTTCGGGAACCGGGCGAGGTCGATCGCGAGATCGCCGGAGAACAACCGCAGCTCGGCGGCGATCGCCTGGGCGAGCGGGCCGCCGGCGTACCGCTCGCGGGTCAGGAACCGGAAATGGTCCTCGTTCGCCCGGACGAACCGGTGCAGCGTTGTCACCGAAGCGCTGATCATCCCCTGGTAGGTGTCCGGATCCGTGCGGGCGGAGCGGATCATCCCGCGCAGCGTGCGCGTCGCCTCTTCGACGAGCGCGACGCCGAGCTCTTCCATCGAGGCGAAGTGCCGGTAGAAGGCCGTCGGGACGAGGCCGGCGCCCTTCGCGACCTCGCGCAGGGAGAGCGTGGCGAACGGGCGGTCGGCCAGCAGCTCCAGTGCGGTGTCCAGCAACACCTGGCGGGTGCGCAGTTTGCGCTCCTGGCGGCTCACCGGCGTCAGTGGTTCGGACACGGGTTCCAGAGTACGGATGTCCACCGCGTTGCTCACGTCACATCCTTCGCGTCTCGCGTTGACAGGGCGTCCACTCCTGCAGTGCACTATTCAGTGTACAGTCGTTCACTGTAATCGAGGAGGCCACGATGACGGCGATCGTCCCCCGGCGGGTGCGCGGCCTCGCCTCGCTGGCCGAGGCGCTGCTGACGCCGCACGGGATGGACCGGTACCTGGAGCTCGTCGACCCGATGCTGGTCCGCCGCGAGATCCGCGGGCTGGTCACGGCGGTGCGCAAGCAGACGCCGGACAGCGTCACCCTCACCGTCCGGCCCAGCCGCGCGTGGCCCGGCTTCACCGCCGGCCAGTACGTCCGCCTGCAGGTGGAGATCGACGGCGTCCGGCGCACGCGCTGCTATTCGCCGTGCGGTTCGCAGTACGACGGCGAGCTGGAATTCACGGTCAAGGAGCAGGGCCTGGTCTCCGGGCACCTGAACCGCGCGATCGGCGTGGG
>Ga0207678_10002245_pt1 | contig 17483 bp, 16 predicted proteins | sample KBSC63metaG_FD_184319 | JGI IMG/M metagenome (GOLD analysis project Ga0207678, IMG submission 184319) | Corn rhizosphere microbial communities from Kellogg Biological Station, Michigan, USA - KBS C6-3 metaG (SPAdes) (version 2) | ecosystem: Host-associated > Plants > Roots > Rhizosphere > Soil ...
TCACCCTCCCCGACCCCGAACTGCGCTGGAACGACGAGCGGGGCAACTACGACTTCGGCCAGGTCGACTGGGCGGAGTTCAAGGCGGTCGTCTCGGGCAACGGCCCCTGCAACGCCCAGCGCCTCGCCAAGCGGCGCGAGGCCCATGAGGAAGGCGCGTGGGTCCGCGAGGCAGCCCTCGCCCATGCGGCGAAGGAGGCCCACCACCATGACTGACCAGAGCTGGCCGCTTTTCGAGGTGTTCCTGCGCGGGAAGCGCGGCCTGAATCACGTGCACGTCGGCAGCCTGCACGCCGCTGACCCCGAGATGGCCCTGCACCACGCCCGCGATCTCTACACCCGCCGCAACGAGGGCGTCAGCATCTGGGTGGTGCGCGCGTCTGACATCACCGCGTCGTCGCCGGACGAGAAGGACCCGTTCTTCAAGCCCTCCGGCGACAAGGTGTACCGTCACCCCACGTTCTACGAGATCCCCGACGACGTCCCCCACATGTGAGGACGGGTTACGCATGAGCACTGCTGAGCACGACTTCGACGACAGCCCCTACGACCTGCTCGCCGCGGACACCGACGAGGGACACCGCTGGGCGTTCGGCACCGGCTTCACCGACCCGCTCGAGGGCATCGACACGTCCGTCCCCGAGGGGCTGGACCCGGGTGCGCTCGTCCGCTACTGCCTCGCGCTCGGCGACGACGCGCTGATCTACAGCCACCGCCTGCAGCAGTGGGTGGCCGCCCTGCCCGAGCTCGAAGAGGAAACCGCGGTCGCCAACATCGCCCTCGACCTGCTCGGCCAGGCGCGCCTGCTGCTCGCCCGGGCCGGCGGGATCGTGGGCCAGACCGAGGACCAGCTGGCGTTCTTCCGCTCGGAACACGAGTTTCGCAACGTCCGCCTCGCCGAGCACGCCGACCGTGACTTCGCCGAGCTCGTTGTCCGGCTGCTGCTCTTCTCGACCTGGCGGCTCTCACTTTTCTCGTCGCTTTCGTCTTGTGCGGACCCCGTGCTCGCCGCGATCGCCGCCAAGGGCGTCAACGAGCTTGCCTACCATCGCGACTACGCGGCGAGCTGGGTCGTCAGGCTCGGCGACGGCACGCCGTTGTCCCACGCGAAGACGCAAGCCGCGCTCGACGCCCTGTGGCCCTTGGCGGGGGAGCTGCTCCGGCCCGACCCCGACGCCCCCGCCGACGTTTTTGACCACAGTGTTTTTGACCACGGGGCGTTCGACGCGGTCATTGACAGCGTCCTCGCGACGGCGACCCTCGACCGCCCTACGTCGGCCCCGCTCGCCCCGGTCGCCGGCAAGACCGGCCGCGACGGCGTCCACACCGAGGCCATGGGCTACATCCTGGCGGAACTGCAGTCAGTGGCCCGCGCGCACCCGGACGCGACATGGTAGCGGCAACACGGTCGCCCGCCTACGACGTCGCCGCCGGCACCCCCGACCCGGAGATCCCGACTCTGACCATCGAAGACCTCGGCATCCTGCGCTCGGTCGATTACTCGTCGCGCGATGGGGTCGTGGTAACGATCACCCCGACCTACAGCGGCTGCCCGGCGATGCGCGAGATCGCCGCGGACGTGACGGCCCGGTTGAACCGGGCCGGCTTCGAGCGCGTCACCGTCGCGACGCAGCTCGCTCCGCCCTGGAGCACCGACTGGATCACCCCGGAGGGCAAGCGCAAGCTAGCCGCCGTCGGCATCGCGCCACCTCCGGAAGCACGGGCGTCGGCCGCGCCGCGGCATGCCGGCCCGATCCCGCTGACGCTGGGCCGCCGTCCTCCGTCCCCGGGCTGCCCGCGCTGCGGCTCTCTTGACACGCAGCTGACAGCCCAGTTCAGCGCAACCGCCTGTAAGTCACTCCACCGCTGCAACGCGTGCGGCGAGCCTTTCGAAGCGGTAAAGCCCATATGACCGAGACCCCAGTTCGCCAACCCGCCAGCGCGCTTCGCAGGAGCTTCCACAAGCTCACGGTGCGGCGCGTCGAGGCGCTGACCGACGACTCCGCCGCGATCACTTTTGCAGTGCCGTCCTCGCTAGCTGACGTATTTGCGTTCACCGCGGGCCAGACCTTGACTGTCCGCCGTGGCGAGGAGCGGCGCACGTACTCGATCTGCGCTCCGGTGGGCGCAGCCCCGCGGATCGGCGTCCGTGAGGTCGCCGGCGGCGCGGTCTCCGGCTGGCTCGTGCGGTCGCTGAGAGCCGGCGACACCCTTGAGGTGCAGGCCCCGAGCGGTACGTTCACCCCGGACTTGTCCGTCCCAGGGCACCATGTCCTGATCGCGGCAGGCTCCGGCATCACCCCGATGATGTCGATCGCCGCCTCGATCCTCGCCGCCGACGCTGCGTCAACCGTGACCTTGCTGTACGGCAACCGGCGCAGCGACACGGTCATGTTCGCCGACGAGGTCGCCGACCTCAAGGACGCCCATCCCGCCCGGATGCAGCTCGTGCACGTGCTGTCCCGTGAGCCCCAAGAGGTCGAGCTGTTCAGCGGCCGGCTGGACGCTTCGCGGCTGACGTCGCTGCTTCCAGCCACGGTGGACGTGGCTCGGGTGGACCACTGGTGGCTGTGCGGCCCCTTCGGAATGGTCACCGATGCGATATCCGTGCTTCGCTCGCTCGGCGTGGACAGCACCCGGATCCACCGGGAGCTGTTCTGGGTTGGTGACGACCCGCCCGTCGAGACTGTTCACGAAGACACCCCGGTTGGCGACGGCGCTGCCCTTACCGTCATCCTCGACGGCCGCAGCTCCACGCTCACCCTCCCGGCAGGCACGCCGATCCTGGACGGCGCGCAACGGGCCAGGCCCGACCTGCCGTTCGCCTGCAAGGGCGGGGTTTGCGGCACCTGCCGGGCGAAGATCGTGACGGGTGCGGCGGTCATGCGCCGCAACTACGCCCTAGAGACGCACGAGGTCGAGGCGGGGTACGTTCTCACTTGTCAGGCATTGCCACAAACCGACGAGATCACCGTTGATTACGACGCCTAATTACACCTGAGGAGACCCCGTGACCCCGACCCCCGCCTCGCCGGGAGAACTGGAGCCTATCGAGACCGCTTCGGTCGACGAACTGCGGACGCTGCAACTCGAACGGCTGCGCTGGTCACTGAAGCACGCCTACGACAACGTGCCGTACTACCGGAAGATGTTCGACGTCGCGGCGGTCCACCCGGACGACCTGAAAGACCTGTCCGACCTGGCGAAGTTCCCGTTCACCACGAAGGCATCGCTGCGCGACAACTACCCGTTCGGCATGTTCGCGGTCCCGCGGTCGCAGGTTTCCCGGGTCCACGCGTCGTCGGGCACCACGGGGCGTCCCACCGTCGTGGGCTACACCGCTCGCGACGTCGGCACCTGGGCTGACGTCATGGCCCGCTCGATCCGCGCCGCCGGCGGCCGCCCCGGCCACATCATCCACGTCGCCTACGGATACGGCCTGTTCACCGGCGGCCTCGGCGCGCACTACGGCGCGGAGCGCCTCGGCGCCACCGTGGTCCCGGTCTCCGGCGGCATGACGGAACGGCAGGTGACGCTGATTCGCGACTTCCAGCCGGACGTCATCATGGTCACGCCCTCCTACATGCTGAACATCATCGACGAGATGGAACGCCAGGGCATGGACCCCGCGCGCTGCTCCTTGAAGTACGGGATCTTCGGCGCGGAACCCTGGACGAACGAGATGCGCGCCGAGATAGAGGCCAGGGCAGGCATCGACGCGACCGACATCTACGGCCTGTCCGAGGTCATGGGCCCTGGTGTCGCCCAGGAGTGCGTGGAGACCAAGGACGGCCTGCACGTCTGGGAAGACCACTTCTACCCTGAGGTCATCGACCCGGTCACCGGCGAGGTGCTCCCCGACGGCGAGCAGGGCGAGCTGGTGTTCACCTCGCTCACCAAGGAAGCGATGCCGGTCGTCCGCTACCGCACCCGCGACCTCACCAGACTGCTCCCCGGCACCGCCCGGACGATGCGCCGCATGGAGAAGATCACCGGCCGCACTGACGACATGATCATCCTGCGCGGCGTGAACCTGTTCCCCACCCAGGTCGAGGAGCTCATCCTCGGCCTCCCGGCGTTGTCTCCGCATTTCCAGCTCCACCTGTCAAAGCAGGGCAACCTGGATGCGATGACGGTCCACGTCGAACGCCGCCCCGACGCAGCCCCGGCCGATGCGGAGGCGGCCGGCGCCAAGCTGACCGCCTCGATCAAGAACACGATCGGGGTCAGCGCCGCGATCGTGGTGGAGAACCCGGAAACGATCGAACGCAGCATGGGCAAAATGCGCCGAATCGTCGATAATCGTTCGCGCTAACGACATTTCACCCTGGCCGGGTGAGGTCCCCGGCGCCATCGGCGGGTGACGATTCGTGGCGTGATTAACTACGGCACCTGAGGGTGCTGTTCTCACGCCAAGGGGGCACTATGCCGCTCGCCGCTTCTTCCTACTCGTATCCGCTTCTCGGAGCGTTCTGGACGATCTTCGAGATCTTCCTGTGGGTGCTGTGGCTCTGGGTGCTGTTCTACATCTTCGTCGACATCTTCCGCAGCCACGACCTGTCCGGCTGGGCAAAGGCGTTGTGGTTCGTGTTCGTGCTGGTCATTCCGGTGATCGGCGTGCTTGTCTACCTGATCGTCCGCGGCGGCAAGATGCACGAGCGGGCGGCGGCGCAAGCCCGCCAGCAGGACAAGGAATTCCGTTCTTACGTTCAGGATGCCGCCGGCTCGCAGAGCTCCGCCGACCAGCTGTCCAAGCTAGCTGGCTTGCGCGACCACGGAGTCATCACGGACGCCGAGTTCCAACGCGAGAAGGCCAAGGTTCTGGCCGGAACGGCGTCACCCTCCCACGGGTGAGTGGCCGGGCAGCCCGGTTGCATCCTTGCGGGCCCTGCCGACCTGGCCCGCAAGGACAGCCGGGCACCGGCCCTGGCTAGCACTCGGAAATCGGTCAGGGGGAGTGGTCGGCGTGGCGGGTCTGGGCTGTCCTTAGCTGCTGAACCAAGGGCAGGATGCGGTAGCTGACGCGCTGATTAAGGGATATTTCAGTCTTCGTCCGTGTTACACCGGGAAGGGCAAGCAACGTCTGGACTATCTCTTCCAGGTGCAGGTTGCTCTTGGCCGCCACCCGGCACAGCAGGTCGCCCTCGCCCGTCGTGGTGTGCGCCTCAAGCACCTCGGGTAGCTTCGCGAGCATGTTCGCCACGTTGTCTAGTTGGCCTTGGGCGAGGTGCAGGTGGACGAACGCCAGCACGCTGTAGCCCAGGCCAGCCGGGCTGATCGCCGGGGCGCGGTCGGCGATCACGCCGTCGCGTTCCAGGCGGGCGAGTCGCGCCTGCACGGTGCCGCGCGCCACGCCGAGCACCCGCGCGTATTCGCGCATGCCCGCCTGCGGTTCCTCAAGCAGCAGGTTCAGCAGATCGAGGTCCAGTTGATCCAGCGGCACAGGACAACAACTCCAGCGGGGTAGGACTTAACGCTTTGAGCTGAGCCATTGGCTCAATGAAGCTTATTGATACTAGACCAATAGATCAGTACGAATCTAGAGTGACTTTATGACGGCAGTCTTCAGCCCGCGTGTCGCCAGCCTGGACGACCGCTATCAGCGTCAGGACGGGACGATCTACCTGACGGGGATTCAAGCGCTCGTCCGTATGCTGCTTGACCGTGCCCGCCACGACCGGACGCAAGGCCGTACGACGGCCACCTACGTCTCCGGCTACGAGGGTTCACCCCTCGGCGGCTACGACCTCGAACTTGCCCGCCACCCCAAGCTGCTCGCCGACCACAACATCGTGCACCGGCCTGGGGTCAACGAGGAACTCGCGGCGACGTCGGTCTCCGGCAGCCAGCTAGCCGGCCGGGTCGGGGACGCCAGGTACGACGGCGTGGTTGGGGTTTGGTACGGCAAGGCACCTGGCCTGGACCGGGCCACCGACGCGCTCCGGCACGCGAACATGATCGGCACGTCTCCGACCGGGGGCGCGGTGGCGCTCGTCGGCGATGACCCCGCCGCCAAGTCCTCCACCTTGCCGTGCTCTTCGGAACTCGCCCTCGCGGGCCTTGGGCTGCCGACCTTCTACCCGGCCGACCCCGCCGAGGCGCTGGTCCACGGCCTGCACGCGGTCGAGCTCTCCCGCGCCAGCGGCCTGTGGTCGGCCATGAAGGTGGTCACGGCGATGGCCGACGGCGCGTCCACCGCCCAGGTCAGCTCGTCCTGGCAGGCCCCCGACCTGTCCGACCTGCACCTGTCTGATCAGTCTCGGGGCCTGCGCGCCTACGGGTACCAGCCGCACGCCCGCCTGCTCGGCGAGGAGCTCGCTGAGCTTGAGCGCAGCCAGGTGCTCACCCGGCTGCCCATCGCCGTCGAGTACATCCGCCGCAGCGGCCTGAACGTGATCGCCGGGGCGCGCACCGCCCGGATCGGCCTGGTAGCCGCAGGCAAGACGTACCTGGACCTCCGCCAGGCCCTCACCGCGCTCGGGCTTGGCGAGGAAGACCTGGAGCGGCACGGCATCCGGCTGCTCAAGCTCGGCGTGATCTACCCGGTTGAGCCGAGCATCGTCACTGAGTTCGCGGCCGGGCTCGACGAGATCCTCGTCGTGGAGGACAAGCGCGCTTTCCTTGAGGACGCCGTGAAGTCGATCCTCTACGGGCAGGCTAATGCCCCGGCGGTCTACGGCAAGCGGTCCTCCGGCGGTGCCCCGCTGTTCGCGGCTACGGGCGAACTCGACGGGGACACCGTCGCTGACGCCCTGGCCCGCCACTTCGCGCCCGCCGGGATCCCGCTGCAGGAGCGGCCGCCTCGCGAGCGGGTGATGCTGCCGCTGGCGCAGCGCATGCCGTACTTCTGCTCCGGGTGCCCGCACAACTCCTCCACCAAGGTCGCGCCCGGCACCCTGGTGGGCGGCGGGATCGGCTGTCACGCGATGGTCGCGTTCATGCCATCCGAGCAAGTGGGGGAGGTCATCGGGCTCTGCCAGATGGGCGGCGAGGGCGCGCAGTGGCTGGGCATCGCCCCGTTCGTGACGCAGCAGCACCTGGTGCAGAACCTCGGCGACGGCACGTTCGCCCACTCCGGCAGCCTCGCGATCCGCGCCGCCGTGGCCTCGGGGGCGAACATCACGTTCAAGCTGCTGCGCAACTCCGCCGTCGCGATGACCGGCGGCCAGCAGGCGGTGGGCGAGCTCCCGATCGACCGGCTCCTCGCCCTCCTGAAAGCCGAGGGCGTGCGCAAGACCGTGGTCACCACGGACGACCCGGCCAGGCTGCGGCGGCAACTCGGCGCCCGTGTTTGGCGCAGTGCCGACATCCGGCACCGTGACGACCTGATCGACGTGCAGCGGGAGCTGGCCGCGGTCGAGGGCGTCACGGTCCTCATTCACGACCAGGAGTGCGCGGCGGAGAAGCGGCGCAAGCGGCGGCGCGGCAAGGTGGCGGCGCCAGCGCAGCGGGTGTTCATCAACGAGCGGGTCTGCGAGGGCTGCGGCGACTGCGGCCATGTGTCCAACTGCCTGTCCGTCCAGCCGGTGACCACCGAGTTCGGCCGCAAGACCAAGATCCATCAGTCGTCCTGCAACCTGGACTTCTCCTGCCTCAACGGCGACTGCCCGGCGTTCCTGACGGTGTTCGCGCCCGATAGCAAAACCACCCGTCCTAACGGGCGCGAACACCGTCCTGTCTCCCCGGTGTGGCCAACGGCCGCAAACCGCGCGGCGGTTGCCGGCCAGGCGCCCGAGCCTGGCCTGGCCGAGCCCGAGCGTCTCTTCAGCCCGGACGGCTTCACGATGCGCATCACCGGCGTCGGCGGCACCGGCGTGGTGACCATCGCGCAGATTCTCGGCACCGCCTTCGCCGCCGACGGGCACGAGGTGCGCTGCCTCGACCAGACGGGACTGGCGCAGAAGGGCGGCGCGGTGGTCTCCGACCTCAGCGTCAGCGCCGGCCCGAGTGAGCGCGCCGCCAAGCTCGGCTACGGCGAGTGCGACCTGTACCTCGGCTGCGACTCCCTGGTGGCCACGGACGGCACCCACCTCCGCGCCGCGAGCAAGGACCGGACGGTGGCCGTGGTCTCCACGACCGAGGTGCCAACCGGCCAGATGGTCACCGACGTCAGCCAGCACTTCCCCGCGACCGGCCGGGTGATGGCCGCGATCGAGGAGAAGGTCCGCTCGGCTCGCTTCCTCGACGCGGCGGCCCTGGCGGTGGACCTGTTCGGCGACGAGCAGTACGCCAACATGATCCTGGTGGGCGCGGCCTACCAGGCCGGCGCGCTGCCGGTCAGCGCCGAGGCGGTCGAGCACGCTGTCCGCCTCAACGGCGTAGCGGTAGACAGCAACCTCAACGCGTTCCGCGCGGGCCGGATGGCGGCTTCCCAGGCAGCGGCCGCGTCCGGCGCGCTGCCCTCGGCTCGCACGTCGACCGAGGACGATGCCAGCCTGGCCAACCGGACGCTTGCCGACATCGTCGCGTTGCGCGTCAAGGAACTCACCGCGTTCCAGGACAAGGCATGTGCGGACGACTACGCCAGCTTCGTCGAGCGGGTCCGTACCCGCGAAGCGGCCGTCACCGGCACCGAGACCCTCGCCCAGGCGGTCGCGGAGTACCTCTACAAGCTCACCGCCTACAAGGACGAGTACGAGGTCGCCCGGCTGAGCCTGGACCCGGCCCTCGACGAGGCGGTCCGCGCCCAGTTCGGCGAGGGTGCCCGCTACCAGTACCGGCTGCACCCGCCCGTGCTCCGCGCCTTGGGCCTGAAGCACAAGGTCAGCCTCGGCCCCTGGTTCCGCCCGGCGTTCACCACCTTGGTCGCCATGCGCCGCCTGCGCGGCACCGCGCTCGACCCGTTCGGCTACACGGAGGTCCGCCGCACTGAACGCGCCCTCATCACGGAATACCGCGAGGTCATCGAGACACTCCTCGCTGACCTAACGGACGCCAACCACGCACTGGCGGTAGAGATCGCCGCCCTCCCGGACATGATCCGCGGCTACGAGCACATCAAGCTGGCCAACGTCCGCACCTACCACGAAAAGCTAACTGAACTCCGCGCGGAATTCGCCAAGTCACCGTCGCCAAGCTTGGCCCGGTAAGCGCGGGCTCCCCGGCTCGGGCTCTGGTAAGCGTGGCTCCCTGGCCCGGGCTCTGGTAAGCGTGGCTCCCTGGCCCGGGGTCCGGTAGGCGTCGGCTCCCCAGTCCGCGTCCGGTAGGTGCCCGTTCTCTGGCCCGGGATCCCGCACGAGTACCCGCGGGCACCGAGTGGCGAGAGTTGCACGTGCCCGTTTTGCGCCTCGACGATTAAGATGTAAATTCCGTGCAAGCCGAAGACTTTTGTTCGCGTGTAAGAAAATTGCGTCCTACGAGCAATTTTCTTACACGCGGCGATTTATTTACATGACGAGCAAAACTTACACGTTAATTCTCACGTCACAAGCTCTGGCGAATGCCTACATATCGCCCAGTGCTGTGGTGGGCGACTCGAGGCAGTCGGCCACGTAGCGGAGGAGCCCGCCCGCCGTGCCGCCGTCGCAGGCGCGGTGGTCGAACGCGAGGGTGAGCTCGGTGACCTTGCGGACGGTGAGCTCGCCGTTGACCACCCACGGGCGGTCGAGCACGCGGCCCATGCCGAGGATCGCGACCTCCGGGTGGTTGATGATTGCGGCCGAGCCGTCCACGCCGAACACGCCGTAGTTGTTCACCGTGAACGTGCCGCCGGCCAGGTCCGCCGGGGCGAGGCGGCGCTCGCGGGCGGCTGCCGTGCGGTCTGCCAGACGGGCCGACAGGTCGCGCGTGGTCAGCCGGTGTGCGTTCTGGACGACGGGAACGACCAAGCCGTGATCGGTCTGCGCGGCGAAGCCGAGGTGGACGTAATCGGGCACGACGATCTCGTCGCCTTCGATGCGGGCGTTGAGCTCGGGGTAGCGGCGCAAGCCGAGGACGGCGAACCGGGCGAGCAGGGCGAGCAGGCTCACCGGACGTGCCGGATCGGCCGCGTTCAGCGCGCGGCGCGTCTCGACCAGGTCCGTGGCGTCGACGTCGACCCAGACGGTCGCCTCCGGAATCTCCCGGCGCGAACGGGACAGCTTGTCGGCCGCCGCTTTCCGCGCGCCGCGCAGCGGAATCCGCCGCTCGCCCGCCACAGGCGTTACCGGAGCGGGCTGCTCCTGGGTGGCGCGCTCGGCGATGGCCTGCCGGACGTCCTGGCGGCTGATCACGCCTTCCGGGCCGGTGCCGATGAGGCTGGCCAGGTCAAGCCCGGCGTCCTTCGCTTCTTTGCGGACGAGCGGCGAGATCACCGCGACCGGGCGGTGCCCGCCGGGCGTTCCTGAAGAAGCCTCTGTCGCCCCAGGCTTCGCGACTGGAACCGCTGCGGGCATGGGCACGGGCTTCGCGACCGGAACCGCTGCAGGCATGGGCACAGGTTTTGCGGGCGGAACGACCGCGGGCATGGGCACGGGCGGCGGGGGTCCGCCAGGCGGGGGAGCGGCGGGCTGGGCTGGGCGGGCCGGTGGAGCGCCTCCCGCGGGTGGCGCGCCGGATGTGCCACGGCGACGCCCGCGTCGGCTGCGGGCTGGCGCGGCGCTCGTGCCGTAGCCGATGAGCACATTGCCGCTTGCTTCTTCGCTGTCGGCCTGCGTACCTCCTCCCGAAACATTGCGAGCCGCAGCATTGCGAGCCGCAGCATTGCAGCCCGCAGCACTGCGAGCCGGGGCGGGGGCGGGGGCGCCGCCGTTCGCATGGGAAGACGCTTGCTCGGGGACGACGACGCCGGGCTCGCGGAAGCCCTCCGAACCACCCTCCGCCGGCTTGTCCGCCGTGACCGTGATCAGCGGGTCGCCAACCGAGAGCACCGCGCCGGGCGCGGCGTGCAAGGTCGTCACGACGCCTGCATAAGGGACAGGGACCTCGACGACGGCCTTGGCCGTTTCTACCTCGGCGATGACCTGGTCAACTTCGACCCGGTCGCCAGGTGCCACGTGCCAGGCAACAACCTCAGCCTCGCTGAGGCCTTCGCCGAGGTCGGGGAGCAGGAAGTCAGGCATTGTCCCCCTCCCACTGCAGGCGCGCGATGGCGTCGAGGATGCGGTCGGTGCTGGGCAGGTGGAACTTCTCCAGGTGCGGCGGCGGGTACGGGATGTCGAAGCCGGTGACCCGCAGGATCGGCGCCTCCAGGTAGTGGAAGCACTGCTCGGTCAGCCGGGCGGCGACCTCCGCGCCGTAGCCGGCGAAGCCCGCCGCCTCATGCACGATCACGGCCCGGCCGGTACGGCGCACCGACTCGGTCAGGGTGTGGTCGTCGAAGGGTGACAGCGAACGGAGGTCGATGACCTCGACATCCCAGCCTTCCTCGAGTGCGGCTGAGGCCGCCTCCAGAGCGGTGGCGACCATCCCGCCGTACGCGATCAGCGTGACGTCCTTGCCCGCACGCCGCACCACCGCACGGTCGATCGACGGTCCGTCGACACTCAGGGCCGCCGTCTCCTTGGACCAGTAGCGCCGTTTCGGCTCGAGGAAGAGGACCGGGTCCGGGCAGTTGATCGCCTGGCGGAGCAGACGGTAGGCGTCGGCCGGGGTGCCCGGTGTCACTACGCGCAGGCCCGGGGTGTGCGTGTAGTAGGCCTCCGACGAGTCACTGTGGTGCTCGACGCCGCCGATCCCGCCGCCGAACGGCACCCGGATCACGACCGGGAGCGCCAGCCGCCCCCTGGTCCGGTTGCGCAGCTTGGCGAGGTGGCTGGTGACCTGCTCGAACGCGGGGTAGGCGAAGGCGTCAAACTGCATCTCGACGACCGGGACAAGGCCGTTCATCGCCATGCCGATGGCCGTGCCGACGATGCCGGCTTCCGCGAGCGGGGTGTCGAAGACCCGCTGCTCGCCGAACCGCGAAGCCAGCCCGTCGGTGACGCGGAAGACCCCGCCGAGCGTCCCGACGTCCTCGCCGAAGACGACCACGCGGTCGTCGGCGGCCAGGCTGTCGGCCAGCGCCGCATTCAGCGCGGCAGCCATGGTGACCGGCGTCGGCGGCTTGGCCGGAGCGGCCGTTTCCGCTGGTGTAAGCACGGTGGTCATGACGCGGGCTCCTCCTGCTCCTGCAGTTCCGCGAGCAGGGCCGCGCGCTGCCGTTCAAGGGCGGCGGTCGGGTGGGCGTACACGTGCTCGAACAGTTCGGCGGGGTCAGCGCTGACGTCCTCGTTCATGCGCTGCCTGACGCCGTCGGCGAAGCGCTCTGCCTCCGCCGCCAACTGACTAGCCGCCGCGTCGTCCAGCAGGCCGTTGGCGGACAGGTAAGCCGTAAGCCTGGCAATGGGGTCGCGTTCCAGCCAGTCGCTGACCTCCTCGCTGGCCCGGTACCGGGTGGCGTCGTCGGCGTTGGTGTGCGCTTCGATGCGGTAGGTGATCGCCTCGATGAGCGTCGGCCCGCCGCCGTCCGCGGCCCGCTCGATCCCGGCCCGCACCGCGCTGTAGACGGCGGCGGCGTCGTTGCCGTCGATGAGCAGCGACGGGACGCCGTAGCCGATCCCCTTCGCGGCGAGTGTCGGTGCCGCGGTCTGCTTGGCCAGGGGGACGCTGATCGCGTAGCCGTTGTTCTGCACCAGGAAGACTACGGGTGCCTTCCAGACGCCGGCGAAGTTGAGTGCCTCGTGCGTGTCGCCTTCGCTGGTCGCGCCGTCGCCCAGCAGTACGAGCGCGACCTGGTCCTTCGCCTGCAGCCGGGCCGCGTGCGCGAGGCCGACGGCGTGCAGGGTGTTGGTCGCCAGGGGAGTGCACTGCGGGGCGACCCGGTACCGGTAGGGGTCGTAGCCGCAGTGCCAGTCACCCCGCAGCAGGGCGAGCGCCTCTTCGGCGGGCACGCCCCTGGTGATGACGGCGACCGAGTCCCGGTAGGTGGGGAACAGCCAGTCCTGGTCGCGCAGCGCGAGGACCGCCCCGACCTGGCAGGCGTCCTGCCCGCGCGAGGAGGGATAGACCGCGAGCCTGCCCTGCTTGGTCAGCGCGCTGGCTTGGGTGTCGAAGCGCCGCCCGAGGACCATGCGGCGGTGCAGTTCGCGCAGCACGTCCGGTGCGGGGAGCGTCAGCCGGCCGCCCTGCTCGCCAGGCTTGCCGTCTTGGCCGATCAACGTCAGGGGTTCCGCGCTTGGCAGCAGGCTTGTGGCGTCCGTTGTTTCGCCGCGGTGAGTGAGGGTGGTCACGACCCCTCCCTTCAGATGCTGTTTTCCATGAGAATGTGCCCTGAAAAGGCCAAACTTCTAGTGCTTAGGTCGAAGTCAAGACTTATTGATCAACATGGCGGGCTACCTTGGCCATATGACTTCCAGTGACCTTCCTGCGGACGGCCTCCGTGGACATATGGCCGCGATGGACGACACTGACCGGCTGATCGTCGAGGCCCTGCGCGCCGACGGCCGCATGTCCATGCGCGCGCTCGCCGAACTGATCCACATTTCCCGGGCGAACGCGTACGCCCGTGTGGCCCGGCTGGAACGTGAAGGCGTGATCACCGGCTACGCGGCGATCATCGACCCCGTCCGGGCCGGCTACGCGCTATCCGCCTACGTCTACCTGGATGTCGCCCAGCGGTCCTGGAAGTCGCTGCGCGGCCAGCTGCTCAGCATGCCGGAGGTCGACCACGTGGCGCTCGTCTCGGGCGAGCACGACATCCTGCTCCGCGTCCGCGCCCGCGACGCGGTGTCGCTGCGCGACGTGGTCCTCACGAAACTCCAGGACATTCCCGAGGTCCACTCGACTCAGACCGTCCTCATCTTCGAGGAAGCGACCCCGACCCAGTCCCCGGCGAACGACGCGGCGAACGACGCTTAGCCAGGCTCAGGTCTGGAGGGGCGTGAGCTCCTGGGTGAAGGCCTCGATGAAGTCCGCGTAGGACTCCAGGGGAACGGCGGGCCTGACGACGAACTTGCTCAGGCCCGCGTCGACGAAGGCGGAGATCTTGCTGCGCGCGCCTGACCAGCCGTTTGCGATGAGGTCCGCCGGGTCGGTGTCGGGGCGGCGGCGCTTGACCGCGGCGGCGAGCGCGGCGGGGATCTCGCCGAAGGCGATAGCCATGCTGGTGCCGAAGTGGTCCTGCTCGACTTCACGCCCAGCCTCGTCGGCTGCGGCGTTGATGGTGGCGACCGCCGCACCAGCCTCCGCCGGGGTAAGGAAAGAGCCGAGCCAGCCGTCGGCCAGGCGCCCTATCCGGCGCAGGCCGGCGGGGGCGGAGCCGCCGAGCCAGATGTCCAGCGGCTTAGCCGGCAGGGGGCCGACCGATGCGCCTTCCACGGTGAAGAAAGACCCCTGAAACGACACTTGCTCGCTGGTCAGCATCAGCCGCAGCAAGGTCAGCGCCTCGTCGAACACCGCGCCGCGCTGGCCTGGAGGCACCGGGAACAGCACGCGTTCACCTGGCAGCGCTGGCTGCAGGCCGAACACCGGCAGCACCCGTCCCGGTGCCAGCCCCGCGAGCGAGGCGAGTTGCTTGGCGACCAGCACGGGATGGCGGCCGGGCAGGACGGAGATCCCGCTGCCCGCTTTGAGGTGCGCGGTCTTCGCCAGCGCGAACGTCATCCCGGTGAACGGCTCGAGCGCCGGCCCGTACACGTTCTCCGGGAGCCAGAGCGAGTCCACCCGATGCGCCTCAAGCAGCTCAACCGCCGCCTCGAACTCGCCGGGCGTCCCGGAGGCCCCGAGCGACACCCCGATCCTGACCTTCATATGCCCCACGCTACGCGTCCAGCGCTCGCCCCCGTGTCTGGCTGGGCCGGTGATAGGCGGCCCAGCCAGACACGGGGACCTTGAGGGACGCAGGCGCCGCCCCGCCTCAGGATGCTGGGCGGGGCTGGCGGGTGCTGCGGGTCGCCGCCGTGATCTCGGCGGCGACCTTGTCCGGGTAGTCGAGGGGCAGGAAGGTGCGGCCGCCCGGCACCGTGGCGAAAGTGGCGTGCGGGAAGGACTCGGCAAGCTCGCGGCCCAGCTTCACGCGGAACATGGAATCCGCCTCGCCCCACAAGATCCGCACCGGGCCGGAGAACTCGCCGAACCGGCTGGCGGCGTCGAGCAGGACGCGCGGGTGCACCGCCCTGGCGAACTTCGCGAGGTCGCGGCGGATCGATGGATTAGACAGCGGCTGGATCCAGTCGAGTGTCATCGCGGGATCGAGAGATCGAGCGAGCGGGCCGTAGGCGAGCGGGCCATGCCGCATCGGCTTGGGCCGGAGCGTTGCGGCGAGGACGCTGACCAGTCCCGGATGGCGCAGCGCCTGGAAGAGCGGTGCTAGGGACTTGGGCGGGAAGGTGCCGAGCGCGTCGCAGTTGGTGAAGACGGCAGCACTGATCCTGCTGGTGTCCGCGCCCAGCATGACCTGGCAGATCGCCCCGCCCGTGTCGTTGCCCGCAATGGTCACGTCGGTGAGGTCGAGCGCCCGGATGAAGTCGAGCGCGATCGTCGCGACCCCCTGCGGTGACAGGTCGGCGTCGGCGTTCATCGGCCGCTGGTGCGAGCCAAGCGGCAGCGTCGGCGTGTAGCTGCGGATGCCGTCCGCGGCCAGGCGGTCGGCAACCGCACCCCACAGGCGGGCGTCGACGAGCAGGCCGTGGACGAGCACGACGGGCGGATGGTTACTCGTAGCGGGGCCGGCAGCGCGATAGGCGATGGTGCCTTGCGGTAGGTCGACCGTCGCGGATTCGGCGGAAGCGTGGTCGGTCGTCATGAGCACAAACATACATACTGCATGTATGTTTGTCGAGAGTGAGTCGACAGTGAGTCGACAGTGAGTCGACAGTGAGCCGAGAGTGAATCGGCAGTAGGGGTCGAGGGTGGGCCGAGAGTGAGTCGAGAGTCATATGCCAATCCCGGAGATCTTGTGCAAAATCGAAGGGTGCCAGCATCGATGTCCGCCCAGCCGAGGGTGCGCCGCACGCAGGCCGATCGCTCAGCTGCGACGCGTGAGGCGCTGGTGGCGGCGGGCCGGCGGCTGTTCGCCGTGCAGGGCTTCGCCGACGTGTCAACCGACGCGATCGCGGCGGAAGCCGGGGTCACCCGGGGGGCGCTGTACCACCAGTTCGCGGACAAGCTGGCCCTGTTTGACGCGGTGGTGGACGCGGTCGAGGCCGATGTCGCCGCGCGGCTGGCCGAACATGTAGCCGCCGCCGGGACGACCGATCCGGTGGAAGGCATCAGGCTAGCCGTCCGGGTGTGGCTGGAGATCTGCGTCGAGCCGGAGAGCCACCGCATCGCCCTCTTGGACGGCCCGTCGGTCCTCGGCTGGGCGCGCTGGCGGGAGCTGTGCCAACTGCACGTGTTCGGCCTGGCGGAGGCGCTGCTAGCACGGGGGATGGCGGCGGGCCGCATCCGCAGGCAGCCGGCCCGCCCGCTCGCCCACATCCTCATGGGGGCCAGCGACGAGGCCGCGCTCTACGTCGTGGAGGCGGCGGACCATGCCCGGGCGCGCGCCGAGATGATCGAGGTCATCGACCAGCTGATCGAAGGGATAACCGCATGACGGAATCAGTCGGAAGTGTCGCCCTGCTACGCCGGTACCCCGTCAAGTCGATGCTCGGCGAGGAACTGCGCGCCGCCGACGTGACCGAGCGCGGCCTCCCGGGCGACCGGGCGCTGGGCCTGGTGCACCAGGAGACCGGCAAGGTGGTCAGCGCCAAGAACCCCCGGCTGTGGCGGAACATGCTCAAGCTCGCCGCCGCGTTCGGTCCAGACGTGAAGATCGCCTTCCCTGACGGCACCGTGCTGGCCAGCACCGATCCCGGCGTCGACGCCGCCCTGTCGGAGTTCCTCGGCCGCCCCGTGGCGCTGGCCACGGTCCCTCCGCCCAGGGCGAGCCTGGACCGGGCCGACCCGGAAGAGGTACTCCGCGACGGCATCGACGCCCAGGTCAGGCTTGACGTCATCGACCGGGTCGGCGCCGCCGCCCCGGACGGAACCTTCTTCGACTACGCGCCGCTGCACCTGATCACTACGTCGACGCTGGACCGGATCGCCGAACTGAGCCCGCGCGGTGCCGTCGAACTGCAGCGCTACCGGCCCAACCTGGTCATCCGCACCACGGCTGATGGCTTCATGGAAAACGACTGGGTCGGCCGCGAGCTGCGCATCGGCCGCGACCTGACGGTGCGCGTCATCGTCCGCACACCCCGCTGCGCCATCCCGACGCTGGAACACGGGGACCTGCCACGTGACACCGACGCGCTGCGGGTGCCCGCCGCCCACAACCGCATCAGGCCTGCGCACGACTGGCAGCCCGGACCGTGCGTGGGCGTTTACGGTCAGGTCATCCGCCCTGGCCGGGTCGAGCTCGGCGACGAGGTCCGCCTGCGCGCAGGCGATTAGCGCTTGCGGTCCTTGCCGGTCTTGACCTTGCGACCGGCGGCTACCCGGGAGCTAGAGTCGTATGCGGTTAGCGGCGGCGTCCCTCGTTATCGCCGTAGCGGCGGCGGAACTGCTCCACCCGGCCGGCGGTGTCGACCACGCGGGACTTGC
>Ga0207678_10002246_pt1 | contig 17477 bp, 21 predicted proteins | sample KBSC63metaG_FD_184319 | JGI IMG/M metagenome (GOLD analysis project Ga0207678, IMG submission 184319) | Corn rhizosphere microbial communities from Kellogg Biological Station, Michigan, USA - KBS C6-3 metaG (SPAdes) (version 2) | ecosystem: Host-associated > Plants > Roots > Rhizosphere > Soil ...
TTGGCGCACGCGCGGACAGGTGGCGCTGGCCAGCGGGCCGCAGGCCTCGGCATCGATCGCCACGTCGCGCCAGCCGGCCAACGCCAGGCCGGTCTCGGCCAGGTGCCGCCCGAATTCGATCGCGGCCGCTTCGCCACCGGCCGGGTCGAGGAACACCAGCCCCGCCGCGAAGCGCTCGCCCGGCACGATGCCGTCCGCTGCCGCCAGCGCGCGCAGCCAGTCCGCCGGGCGATGGATCAGCACGCCGCAACCGTCGCCGCTGATGCCGTCGGCATTCACGCCGCCGCGATGGGAGAGTTTCGCCAGCGCGGCAAACGCGGTGTCGACCAGCGTGGCACTGGCGCAGAGCATGGCTGGAAATGCCAGGAACAGACCTCCGACGCCCGGACCCCAACGTGTGCCGATCAGGCCAGTTATTGCAGTCGATGCTCCGCCCAGCAGGAACCGGACGATGTATTCGTACCAGCGACCATCGCTCAACGACGAGAATGAGGCTCGAACAAACATTCAGCCCACCATCCCATAGAGGCCAAACGCGACTACCAGCCACAGGGGAAACCCGAGCAGGGTAACAGATAGAACTGACAACCCCGTGCGTTTGAGTAAACGGCACGTCACGAAGCTGAGCACGAGAAGAGCGGTCGCGCCGGCCATCATCGAAGCAGCCAGCGTAGAGACGTAGTCCGGTCCGTGCCTGGAGATTGCGAGCGCGAGCGAAACCAGGGCCACCGATGGCGCGGCGCCGAAGAGTCCCGCGAAGGACTTAGGCCGTAACACGTCTCCGAGCAGCGCGAATATCGAGACGACTGCCCCTCCAACGAAAAATCGGACGGCGTAATCCGTCATGGCGTCGTCGTCCCATTGCCGTAGCCGGTCCAGCGTCTCAATAGCCGATCAATCAGATATCCGCTGGCGAAGCCCGCGACCACATCGCTCGTCCAGTGCGCGAGAACATAGATCCTCGTCAGCGAGATACCGACCGCAGCCGTCCAGGTCAGCTCGCGATACGGCCGATCGAATGAGGATGCTGCGCTCGCGAGAGCCCCCATATGCATCGCGTGCCCCGAGGGGAACGCATCATTCGGGCGGCCTGAGATCGGTACTCCGTGTAGATGGCCAAGAATCGTGAGCCTATCCGGTCGACGTTGATTGAAAACATGCTTCAGTGCATGCGGCACAACGGCCGTGGCCACCGAGGCCGCCAGAAAATGCGTACCGACAGTTCGCTTCCGGGGGGAGCCGCTACGCGACAGGAGCCAGAAGGCCGCTGCAGCAACAACGAGAACATGCTCGTCCGCGCCCCACGTCAGAGCTTCGGCCACTTGTTCGCTTGCGGCATGTGCGTGCCGAACGGCGGTTGCTGCGACCTCGCGATCAAGGAGAGTGGGTGGTACCATTATTGGCCGCATGGCATCTCCGTATGACACCTAGATAACAGGCACTCTAAACCCTGATCATGCAGCCAGGTTCCTCTCCCTATGCAGAGTCCTCCCCGCGAATGTCTCGTATTTTACAGCCGAGCACGGTTGCTGTCAGCGCACAGCCGATACTGTTCGCCAGAACGATGATCCAGTCGCCCTTGAGTAGACCGTAGGCGATCCAGAGACCGAGGCCTGATGTCAGCACCACAAGCATCTTGAGCGACAGATCGTTGGTCGAGCCCCGCGGTAATGCTTTCCGGACCTGTGGAAGGTACGACAGCGAAGTCAGAACAGCGGAGAGGCCTCCCACCCACGGCAAAATGCTGGACACCGATGAGACCCCACTGCTTTGCCGCGAAACGCTCGATCCGATTAGATGAAAGGTTTGCCGCCTGTAACGGCGATCGTGGCCCCGGAAACGTAGCTTGAGAGTGGATCTGCGAGCATCACGTAGGCGGTTGCAAGCTCTGCGGGCTGTCCGGGACGTTGCATCGGCGTCTGCTTGCCGAAATTTCTAACGGCTTCGTCTGGCATAGTGGATGGAATGAGCGGCGTCCAAATCGGTCCCGGTGCCACCGCGTTTGCGCGGATGCCCTTATCGGCCAACATCTGCGCCAAGCCGCCGGTGAAATTCTGAATGGCCCCCTTCGTCGTTGCATAGGCCAGCAAGGTGGGGTTCGGCATATCCGAATTGACCGACGCGGTATTGATGATCGCACTTCCGGGCTTCATGTGAGGCACGGCGGCCCTTGTCAGGTAGAACATTGCATAGATATTTGTCCTAAACGTCAAATCCCACTCGTCATCGGAAATGTCGCCGATGTCCTTGAACGTCGCTTGATGCGCGGCGTTGTTAACGAGGATGTCGATCCCGCCCAATTCCCTTACCGCCTTATCGATAATCACGTCGCAATGGCGCCGATGCTGGATGTCACCTGGGACCATTATAGCCTTGCGGCCTTCGCGCTCGATTAAAGCTTTAGCTTCGAGGGCATCCTCGGTCTCATCGAGATAAGAAATCAAGACGTCGGCACCTTCGCGTGCGTAGGCCAACGCGACAGCGCGGCCGATCCCGCTGTCGCCACCGGTAATTACCGCTCTCATGCCCTGCAATCGACCACCCCCCTTGTAGCTGCTCTCGCCATGATCGGGACGAGGCTGCATGGCCTCCGTTCGGCCGGGCATCGGTTGTTTCTGGGAAGCAAACGGAGGCGCGGGATAAGAATGGGGCATGAACCAGCTCCTAGATAAGTGCCAATCGAAAACGCTTGATTGGATGCAGCGTTCCGCCGGTGGCGACATCGCCCGCCCAATGACGAAGGGGCGCTTGGGCAGCGCTTTTTCCTACTCTGGCATCGGTTTCGGGTCTTCGTCGCCAGGCGCATCGCTTTCGAGCTCGCTTTTGGCCTGGTGCCAGAAGTCATCGGCCTTACCTTCCGGGCGACCTTCCCTTTCCCAAAGTTTGTGAGCGTACTCTCGGATCTGTTCTTCAGAGTATCGGGGCATCGGCCTCTCCTCAAAAACGGATAATTGCGGCGGCGAATCGCTTTGGTACAGTCATGCAGGCGAGCGCATCGATCGCTATAATTGCTTGTGCGCTTAAGACGCCACTATGCGACCAGTTCCCCGTCCAAGAATATTCCGTTAGGACTGTCGCTCCCGAATGAACCTTTCTCTCGTCCGCGCAGCAAAGCGCTGTCACGAAAAAAGGGGACTCGCATGGCTTTTCGCGAATCCATCAGCCGGCTTTTTGGCCGCACCCTCACACCGGAAGCTGCCGAGCGTACCAACAGTTAATGCCTCGATGGACGAGTTCATCCGGCTACTGCATACCAACGGCTATGACAGCAAAAGCTCCGCCACGTTTGGAGCGATGGCAGGGCCATCGGAACGGCCACCATGCGAACAGGACGCTCAACCTCAAAAGAGGAAGGAATGTAAGTCGTTTCTAAGTAACAGGCGGCAACCTGATCGGCGTCTCCAAGCGGGTACGTCGCCACCAGCTGAGGGTCGGCTAGGTTTTGAAAAACAGGAAATATACAACGGCAAAGGCGGCCACAACTAAGCCAAGGCTCCAAATTAAAACGTTGCGAACCGACGGCCCTGGCTCGGCGCCGCGTGCTTTGCGCGCTGACTTTACTTCGGCGCCATCATCATCTCGTCCCAATTCATATCCTTTCACGCAGCTTGAGCCCCCGTCAATTTGTTGGACCGCCAAGCGCTGTCTTGTTTCCGGCTTCGCTGCTCGGGGCGCTGACATGGACTTCGTGTCCCTGGCGGATCGCAAGAGACGCTGCAGCCACGGCTGCTTCGAAAGCAGACTCTTTGGTCAGGAATTTCCCTTCCACGTCTCCATCGTGCAGAACGCCCCAGCCATCGTTAGATTCGATGACGGCATAAGTTGCTAAACCCATAGTGTCCTCCGGAATAACTGTCGGTCACAAGCCACTGCTAGATTCATGTTTCCCAAAAGCGTCACGCTCGACGATCTCAAAAGGCAACCGGCCTAATCATTGCCGCCGTGCCAGTGCCCGGCCAATGAGAAATGCTGCCAACAACATACCGAGCGGAGCTTCACGCGTAAGCTTGCTTAGTATGTCGAGCGGCTTTCCGGGCTTTTTGCCTTCCTCGATTGCTTCTCCTATTGTTGATGCGACGGCTTTGACACCATCCGCCACGGTGGCCTTCAGATCAGACCATTGGTCACTTACACATGGCGTCTCTTGATCGGTCATGGCGCGTCCTCATCGGGTCGTTGCACAAGCACTCACTATGAGTATTGTTCCGGGCAAGACGGTTCTTCCCGGTCCAAGATCATTCCCGTTGCGCCTTGAAAACCTGGTCGGGCGGTTCGCGCGAGCCGGCGTCACGCAGAATAAGCGCTCTGCCGGGTAGCAACGGCAGGGCTACAGCGCCGAGAATGTTGGGCCTAGGGAGCATCGCCTTACTTCTTCACGACTGGCGGGGACGCTTTAAGAAGATCGCAACCGACGCGTGGCATTTAAAAACCAAGTCAGCGATTATCGACGGCGAATCGTCCCGTTGGGGACGGCACAACAGATTTGTCCGTGCAGCAAAAGGCACTGCGAGCGGGCCGCCCTTCAGACCAACTAGCTGAACTGAGCGCCGTTCTCAGACCCAAGCCTGATCCTCATCGACAGAGCCCGCGCCCGCACAAGGTCGCGGCTTAGGCGATCCTCCGGCCGGCCGCCTTGCCCTCTTCTAGAAATTTGAATTTATCGCCGTAACGAGCGGCCAATCTGAGAAGGCAGAGACAATCCTTAAAGCAAACTTTGGTTCCAAATCTGACGGTAAAAGTGTTCTTGTGCCGCGTATGTGGGGGAGCCTACTCTGACCTGCGACTCCCGTGCCGCTAAACGATGGCAGTTATCGCCTCTACCAGAGGGATTGGTTTGCGGAAAGTGAATGATGCCAAAAACAAAAAACGACCGCAATCTTTTAGAAAGCGAACGCGCCTTCCGACTTCTCGTTCAAGGCGTCACAGATTATGCGATTTATCTGCTCGACCCCAACGGCATCGTATCAAACTGGAATGCAGGCGCCGAGACGATCAAAGGGTATGGCGCCGACGAAATCGTGGGCCAGCACTTCTCGGTGTTCTATCCGCCGGAGGATCGCGAAGCCGGACTTCCCGCCACCGCATTGGAGGCCGCACGCCGGAATAAGCGCTTCGAAGCGGAAGGCTGGCGGATGCGGAAAGACGGTACGCGGTTTTTCGCGTCCGTGGTTATCGACGCCATCTATGAAAACGATGTCCTTGTCGGCTTTGCCAAGATCACGCGGGACATCACCGAACGGATGCAAGCCCGCTCCGCATTGAGCGAAAGCGAAAATCTTTTTCGCCTGTTGGTGAGCAATGTCACGGACTATGCGTTATACATGCTTGATCCGGAAGGTCATGTCACCAGCTGGAACCTCGGCGGTCAGCGGATCAAAGGCTATCTTCCTGACGAGATTATCGGTCAGCACTTTTCGCGCTTTTATACCCCCGGCGACCGGGACGCGGGAAAACCAGCGCGTGCTCTCAGCATTGCACGTGAAAAGGGCCGTTACGAAGAAGAAGGCTTACGCGTCCGCAAAGACGGCACGTTCTTTTGGGCGAGTGTGGTCATTGATCCCGTCCGCAATGACGCAGGCGAGCTGATCGGGTTTGCCAAGATTACGCGCGACATCACAGAGCGACGTCAAGCAGCACAGCAGCTTGAACGTATGCAAAAGCAGCTGGCGGAAGCGCAGAAGATGGACGCGCTCGGTCAGCTGACCGGCGGAGTGGCTCATGACTTCAACAACCTCCTTATGGCAATCACTGGTAACGTTCGGCTGATCAAACGGCATGCCATTGTCCCCCGCGTGATCGAGGCAGCAGGAGCGATTGAGGCAAGCGTTCGTCGCGGCGCGGCACTTACTCGTCAGTTGCTGACGTTTGCGCGGCGTCAGCAAGTCGCTCCGACGCTGCTCAATCTTGAAGAGACCGTGCAAGCTGTACGCGAGGTCTTGGCTACCGTTCTGGGTAGCGCGATCAAGCTCGAAATCTCCGTACCGGCCGGAGTTTGGCCAATCTTCGCGGATCCAACCGAACTCGAAACTGCACTCATCAATCTCAGCATCAACTCTCGTGACGCCATGCCCGACGGGGGCACCTTGACGATTACGGCAGCAAATTACCGGGTCAGGGATGGAGAGGATAAAGGCGAGTACGTGCAGATCAAGGTGGCTGATACCGGCGCAGGTATTCCCGAGGACGTCATTGCGAAGGTGTTCGATCCGTTTTTCACGACCAAACCCGTCGGCAAAGGAACAGGATTGGGACTCTCACAGGTGCATGGCTTTGCCAACCAGGCCGGCGGTCGTGTCGAAATCCAAAGCAAGCTCGGCGCTGGTACGGAAATCACCATTCGGCTTCCGCGTGGCGAAGGCCATGCAGGTGCGCACGAAGCAGAGGTTCTGGCCAAAGGCGCCGGCAATGTCCTTCTTGTTGAAGACAATCCGGATGTTGCCACCGCCAGCGCCGTATTTCTGGAAGAGTTGGGATATCGCGTGAAATGCGTACCGGACGCGGAGTCCGCATTGCGCGAGATCGAGCACGACGGCATCGACCTCGTTTTCAGCGATGTCGTGATGCCTGGAAAAATGGATGGTCTCGGCCTGGCCCGCCATCTTAGGCAGAATTACCCGAACATCCCCGTCGTTCTCGCAACGGGCTACAGTGAAGCAGCGCGGAAACTGGGCTCTGAATTTTTGCTGTTGCGAAAACCTTACGAGCTTCATGAGCTGAGTAGTGCCTTACAGACAGCCCTTCACCAAAGATCGAAGGGTGCTCTATTAAATTGAACCACAATCAATGCACCGGATCTTACGCCCACCTGTCTTGACTAGCGTCAGCCTCATCGGCGCATGACACTTTGCCTGCCATGGCGAGAGCCGATGGAGCAAGGCGAAGGTCCCTCATGGGTTCGCGATGCGACGATGCCTTCGATTGCGTGGCCGTAATTTTATCTAAATGCAGAGTGTTGAGAACGCAGTTTAGATTGGAACGCATCTGCGAAATGAACGTAGTAAGGGCGCCATGTCCCTTCTGTCAGACTCCACGTTGCAGATCGTCTTGCTTGCCGCCTTGTTCGTTGTCCTTGAGGGCCGCGGCGCCGTTTCGCGCCAGCTTTGGAACGTGCTTTTGAAGATCAAACTGTTTTCGCGTTCATCAGCGTGGAAGTGTTTGCCATGGTCACAAAGGACGGAACCACAATCCCCGGGATAGACGCCGAGCAGGTGGCCAAGCTTGAAATTGCACGTCGGATTTTGGAGCAGGCACGGGCTATCCTAGCAAAGGCGGCGAAGGACTAGGCCTCGCTCCCTCCTTCACGGCCTGCCCGGTTGCGCTCATCTTGCGGCCGGCGGTCGGCAACGGGACGCCAGCGGGCCCAGCGGATCGCCTTAATGGGGCGGGACTTCGGTCTTGGTGACGTTGACGCTGTCGGCCTGATTGCCGCCGCGGCAGTAGTAATAATTCGCATGGCAGGCGGCTCTGCTCGGTGGATGGACCAATGTCAGCGGTACATCTTGGGAACAACGCTAACAATTTTCACTTGGTCATACAGTGAAGTCGCCGGACGCTTGAACTCGCTTTCGCAGTCTCAACGATCAAGGTCGCCTAGCTCTCCGCGCCTTGAGCCTTGGCTATCTAACGACCTTTTCCGGCGTGCTTGCGCCTGGGCGATGCCTCGCTTGGATCTCTTTGGAGGCAGCGTCTTTGCCCACGATTCACCAGCAAAGGCCGTTAAGCGGCCGCGGAGCGTTTCATGAAGACTGCACTAGGAAGTGATCCGAGACTTAACGGCGATGGTCTCGTCGATCGTTTCAAAGATCAGTTGCTGATCGTTATGTTGAAGCGGCTTGGCGGCGGTCCATTACGGATTCCAATCGAGGAGATGGACCGGACTGGAATGGACCTAGCGTCGTTTCGCCTTGTCGGCGACGACTTCGTCGTAAGTTTATTCAAACCGCATTAGGTTGGCCGCGGCCCGCTGACGCCTACGGCCCTTCGCATGTGCGGTTGGTCCTTCGAACGATCGACTAGATAATGCTTAAAAAGAAAGGCCGCATCGCCCATGACGACGTGGCCTTTGTCCTATCTGCTTATTGTAGGACAGTGCCCTACCGGTTTCCGAAATACGCCTGAGCCTGCTTCAGAGCCTCGGACGGGTCGTCGAACTTGTCGCCGGCGAAACTCTTCATGGGGCTCCAGTGCGGTCCGTGAGCGGTGATATGGAACCACCCATCCTCCCCCCGTCGGACGCGTCCGACGATCTCCTGACGCTCGGCCCAGACGAGCAGCCACGTCTGGGAGTTCTCGTTGTGTGGCTGCAGCTCGATGGTCGCCATATAGTTCGTCCAAAAGGAGTGCCCGAGGACAACGCCAAGATTAGGAGTCGTTCCAGCAGATCGGAACTATCGGTGCGCTGCGGACTTCATCGCATGCTCGCCAACTGTCGTGAGGACACCGCCATTCTCGCCCCTTCCGAACGTCATAAGCTGCTGGAGAATGCGCAGGCCTTCGCCGCGAAGCTCTCAAGCCGCGCCTTTGATACGGACAGAACTGCTCACATCGCACCGGACGTCTGGACGGACTTCCGCTTCAGCGGATTGGCCATGAGCCCACTGCCTCATGAGCTCGGCGGCAGCAGTCTCTGGGACCCGCGGTTCGGCGCCGAACTCTGCACCATCCTGCGTCTACTCGGCGCAGCGGACCTCTCGCTTGCCCGTATATTTGAGGGCCACGTCAACGCGGTGGGGCTGGTCTGCCGTTACGGAACACAAGCGCAGATCGAAGGTCTCGCGGGAAGCGTGCGTGATGGTGCGCTGTCCGCAGTATGGGGCGCCGACGACGCGCAGGGCCTGAGGATCACCCCGGAGCGGGATGGCAACGTCCTCAAAGGCCGCAAGATCCTGGCGTCGGGCGCCGGGTTCGTGACGCGTCCCCTGGTTACCGCATCAGCACCGGAGGGGCAGCAGATGTGCCTGCTCGACCTCGAGATCGGATATGCGCACGACACGTCCAGCTGGCAGGCGCAAGGCATGCGCGCGACGGCGACCGGGACGGTCGACTTCACCGGGCGACGCATCACGGATCGTGAGCGGATCGGCGCTCCCGGCGACTTCATGCGACAGCCGCACTTCTCGGGCGGCGCATGGCGCTTCTGCGCCGTCCATACCGGCGCAACGGAACGGCTAGTCGACCTGTTCCGAGAGCACCTTAATTCCTCAGCAAGGGGCGAAGACGCGTATCAGCTCGAGCGCCTTGCGACTTGTGTCGCCGACGCGACGACGGCGCGCTTTTGGGTGGAGGACGCCGCGCGCCGTCTGGCGGTCGAAGATGATCCAGAAAGCATCGTGGCTTTCGCCAACCTCACCCGGATGGTTGTCGAACGATCCGCCCTGACTGTCATGGAGACCGTCCAGAGGGGCATCGGGCTTCGGGCGTTTGTGCGTCCTCACGACGTTGAGCGCATCTGCCGCGACCTGGCGACGTATCTGCGGCAACCGGTGCCGGACCGCGCCATGAGCGATGGGGCTCAGGTCTTTCTGAGTTCGTCGCGGTCGGCAGGAGACTTTTAGTGAAGGTTTCGGAATATCTCGAAGTGACGAAGGCGCTTCCTATCATCTCGCGCGAGGCGCTGACGGAGGGTGCGCCCTTCTTAATTCTCTCGCCGCACCCGGACGACGAGACGTTAGGTCTTGGCGGTCTGATCGCTCAGGCCTGCCAAGCAGGCCAGAAGGTTCACGTCGTGGTTTTGACCGATGGTGCGGGTTCGCACCCCCGGTCGGTCCAGTACCCTCCAGAACGGCTGGTCGATCTCCGGAAGGCGGAAGTCAGGGCGGCAGGCGAAATTCTGGGCCTCCATCCGGCGTTCGTACGCCATCTCGACCTCCCCGACACGCAAGCTCCTCTGGAGGGACCCCAGTTCGACGCGGCGGTCCGCGCCGTGTCCGACCTTCTTCAGGAGACGGGCGCAAAGGCCTTGTTTGTGACGTGGGATCGGGATCCGCATTGCGATCATCAGGCGGCCGCTGCCATCGCCAAGGCGGCCGGAGTCGCCAACCCAGCTGTCAGGCTCTGGGCCTACCCCATCTGGGGGTGGCACCTCGATCAGGACGACGATGTCCCAGGCTTCCCGCGGGGCCACCGGCTGGATATCGCTGGAGAACGTGATCTCAAGCACCGTGCTATCGCGGCCCACGCTTCGCAGATGTCCACGCTTATCGAAGACGATCCAACGGGCTTCCGGTTCACCGAAGAGACGTTGGCGCCGTTCCTTGGCGAGCACGAGTACGTTTACGAGGTCTCCCGATGAGGAGGCACATAGAGAGTTTGCCCGCTTCATACTTCGAGGAACGGTACCGGCAGGATATCGACCCCTGGGGATTCCGAACCAGCGCCTACGAGCGGGAGAAATATGACCGCACTCTGTCGGCTCTTACGCGCGCCCATTACGATCGTATCCTCGAAGTTGGCTGCTCGATCGGGGTCCTGACGGCAAGGCTCGCGCAGCGAGGCGGAGAACTGCTGGCGATCGACGCGTCCCGCACGGCGCTGGAAGCTGCGCGAAAGGACGCGCCGCCGAACGTCGCCTTCGAGGAATGTGTGCTGCCGACCGAATTCCCGGACGGCGCCTTCGACCTCATCGTGCTGTCTGAAGTGCTGTACTACTTCAGCCGGGCCGATCTCCTTTCGGTGGCCGAAAACTGCTGCAGGGTCCTCGCTCCCGACGGAGAGATCGTCCTCTGCCACTGGCTGGGCGAGACTGACTATCCGCTGAGGGGAACGGAGGCCAGCGACGCTTTCGCCGACGCCGTCGTCAAGCGAGTTCCGGCTCGCCGGATCCTTCGCGATGAAGTCTACCGCCTGGAGCGGCTGTCCGCGTGATTGCGGCGGCCCTCAGGCTTGCGACGATCATTCTGGCGATCGCGATCTGCCGAGGCAGCTCCGAGGGGCGCAGCGTCCGGTGAACCGTGAGAACAGGACTTCTGCCCGATACGGCTTCCCATGCCTCACGAAGCGTCGCCTCCTCTGCACGGAGGTGACGAACGAAGTCGGAGGGAATGCACAACCGGGCGGACATCGGACCGTCTTCGAGCGCACTCTGCCACGCCCGGCGGAAAAGCGATCGGTACATGGCGCGACGGGCGATCTGCAAGGCGGGCTCAAGATCGTCGTCGCAAGGAGCATTCAAATCGGCGAGCCGGCGTTGCATGGTGTCGGCCGCTCCGCCAGGCGCCCGCCCCAAGATCCGACAGGACGTCTGGACGACGACGTCGAGCGAGTGACGAACCTTGAATCCCGCCTCGTCCAACGCAGCCGTAAGGGCGGCGTCTTCGCCGAGAGCGCGTGCAGGAAGTCCTCCGATGGCCCGATAGGCCGCCACGGCTACGGCCAGGCTCGCGCCCGAAGAGACACGATGGTTCGGCCAGGGATCATGGGCTCGCGGATCACAGCGCGCGATGATTTCCGCGGCAAGGCTGAGGTAAGTATCTTCGAGCCTACCGCGGGACAGGAAATCCCGTCCAAGCGAAACGATCTCGAGCGGTTCTGCATCGATGTAGCCTGCCACGCACTCCACACCGTTCGCCAACTCATGGAGGTTAGACGAAAACCACGCGGGGCCGACGCAGCTATCGGCATCCGTGCTCATAATTACACCGCCCGGGCCGAGCGCATCGAGGCGGTCGGCCGCAAGGTCCATTGCACGCTTCCGCGCCCAGCCGGCGTTGGCCATCTCCGACGGCAATTCCTCCTCTATGACCACCACCCTCTGCGGGACCGAGTCGGCGAAACGTCTGGCGACTCCCGAGGTACCGTCAGTGCAATTGTTGGCGAACACCAGGATCTCGAACGCGTCCGCGGCAAGGGGCGCGCCGAAACGGTCGCGCTGGACGGCCAGCGCAGCGATACACCGCTCGATCCGGTCGGCTTCGTTGCATGCCGGAATGGTGACGATCGCGAAAGGCTCGATGTTCGTATTCATAAGGCGGAGCGTCCTGGCGTAGGTGCGCCTGCTAATCGCCAGGTTCGATGCATGTTCCCTCAGCTGGGCCGCAGCGGCTACTCTATCAAGAGACTGGCGCGAAGGCCTGTCCATGTTCCAGGTCGTATCGCTCTCCAGGTTTTAGAGCGAAGCTTCTTCATCTGCCTTCCGCTGATGTCGGCGTACTTGCTGATGGCCGCAGGCTTGGTCCCGCGATCCGGGCGCAGGCACCCTCACGCCGGATGCGCATCCGTATCACTGTCGATGTCACTGCGCCGGAGCAGATAATCTAGACCGCCGACGCGGTACCAGCGATAGGCATATGCTTCCAGCATCAGGTGGTGCTTGCCCTGGGCATCGGCGCGGTTATGGTCTTCCGTCAGAAGATTGATCAGGTGGTCGCCCTGCTTGCCATCGAGGCCGAGTGCGAATGACACTTCGCGTGGCTGTTCGTCGAGATTATGCACGAACAGCACGGAGTTGTTGCGCCAGTCGTAGCGGATCGCCAGCACGGCAGGGTTGCGCGTGGCGATGATGGTGAAGTCGCCCCAGCCAATTTCGGGGACCTCCTTGCGCATCCGGATCATGCGCTCGGTCCAGTTCAGCATCGAATTGGGATCGCGGCGCTGCTTGGCGACATTGACGTGATTGTAGCCGTAGGGGCCCTTGTCGATCACAGGATTCTTTGACTTCTCGCTCTTGGTGAAGCCGGCACGGGGTTCGTTCGACCATTGCATCGGCGTCCGCGCGCAGTTGCGTTCAGGCAGCGTGAGATCATCACCCATGGCGATCTCGTCGCCATAGCGCAGCACCGGCGTACCCGGCAGCGTGTACATCAGACTGTAAGCAAGCTCGAGCCTGCGTCGGTCGCCGCCGAGCATTGGCGCCAGCCGACGTCGGATGCCGCGATCGTAAAGCTGCATGTCCTTGTCCGGGCCGAATTTCGCGAACACCGTCTGGCGTTGCTCCTCGGTCAGTCGCCCGAGATCGAGCTCGTCATGATTGCGCAGGAACAGGCCCCATTGCGCCGTCGCCGGGCGTGGCTTGGTCACCTTCATCGCCGCAGCCAGTGGGCGCACGTCGCCGGAGGCCAGCGCATAGAACAGGTTCTGGTTGACGTGAAAGTTGAACATCATCTGCATGCGGTCGCCGTCGCTGCCGAAATATTCCATGTCGGTTTCCGGCAGCACATTGGCTTCGGCGAGAATGATGGCGTCGCCCTTGCGCCATTGCAGGAATTCGCGGAAGGCGCGCAGCATGTCGTATTGTTCGGTGGGCTTGTTGACCTTCGGTCCCTTGGTGGCGATCACGAAGGGCACCGCATCCATGCGGAAGCCGGAGACGCCAAGCTGCAGCCAGAACCCCATGATCTTCAGGATCTCGGCCTGCACATAGGGATTGGATGTGTTGAGGTCCGGCTGGAAGTCATAGAACCGGTGGAAGAACCAGGACTTCGAGGTCGTGTCATGCGTCCAGGTCGATTTCTGCACGCCGGGAAACACCATACCCTTGTTGGCATTGGGCGGCTTCTTGTCCGACCACACATACCAGTCGCGATAGCGCGAATCCCTGGCGCTGCGCGCGTCCTTGAACCAGGCGTGCTGGTCCGAGGTGTGATTGACCACAAGGTCGATGATGACGCGGATGCCGCGCTGGTGGCAGCCATGGGTGAATTCGACGAAGTCGCCTAGCGTGCCGTAGCGCGGATCGACGCCGTAGTAGTCGGAGATGTCGTAGCCGTCGTCCTTGCCGGGCGAGGGCTGGAAGGGCATCAGCCAGATCGCGGTGATGCCGAGGCCGTGAATGTAGTCGAGCCGCCGCGTCAGGCCCTTGAAGTCGCCGCAACCGTCACCATCAGCATCCATGAAACTGCCTACGGAGAGGCAGTAGAAGACGGCGTTCTTGTACCAGAGGTCGTCGATCATGTGGCCCTTTGGTCCGTGGTTGTGTCGCGACCGGGTCGCGTCGATCAGCCGGGACTCACTCGGAATCGTTGGAGCTTGCCGACGGCGCACACGTCCAAAATCGCAACGCCATTTTCAGTCCTGAACCATGAGAGCTCGACGCGAAGGAAAGATCCATCGACTACACGAGCCGCAATTACTTTGGCCGTGCGGATGAAGTCGATTAAACTGCTGGTGCTATCAATGGTTCCCGTCAACACAGCGATCCTTATAAACAGCATGTGCGAATAAAGCGGAGTTGTCGTTTGGTGTCAGTGTCGACTATGACAGAATGCTAGCAACTGGACGGCGCGGAAGTCGACGAGTTTCAGCCCAGCGGCATCCGGGACGTCGCGGCGCGCCGGCAAAGATTGCCGACCGGGCAAAAAAACCTGGGATGCACGCCGTGCAGCATGGCACCGGCCGTTACCCACAACAGTCCGATCGTGTCGAGGATTCCAATTCGGGAACAAGCGGCAATTTATAATGCCCTTTGCTGACGCTTATTTTATTTCTGGGTTGAGTGAACGAACTCAATGAAACGTCACGAGGATTCCCTATGAAGTGGGTGCCACTGACGCGCAACTTCTGATCAGACGTTTGAAAGGCTATTAAAACGCAGGCTCAACCAATCAAGCGTCGCGAACATCCGATGTGAACTTGTAGAAGGGACCCGACGAATCAACGGTATGTTTCTCGCATCTGATCTGCTCATCCGACCGGAGGAGGAAAGGTTTTTATTACCGATCCATTTTGAGCAGTTCCGGTAGCCGCCGCGCGAAAATGCGGGCGGTTTTTTATGCGCGAGCCCGCGACGATTTCGAACAAGCTAACGGGGACGCAGAACGCGGCGCCCATCAGCACGTGACGCCCTCCCCGCCATCGGATAAAATGGGGATATGCAGGACCATATTTTCGATCTTCTAATGTTGGGCATCTTACTCTTCGGCATAGCGCTGATCCTTCAGACACACCAGGAGCCAAATGACGGCTCGTTCTGATGCGCGAGGGCGACACCCACCGGCCATCGTCTAAAGAGGTAGGAGCCGCGTTTTGATTTGGCGCGATCCGCAGACGTCGCATCGAGTCATAATGAAAGAGGCCGCCAACTGAGGCGGCCGCTCAAATACTACCTACTGCCCAATAAAGCAGTAGGAGGACCAAAACCACGAATGCAGTAATCAGCCCGGCTATGCCTAACGCGAGAAGGACTCGGTAGAGTCTGTCTTCCATTGTGTTGCAATGCCAATTCGCGCCTATTGTTCCGCTTGCCCATCCCGACGCTCATCGAAATCGTCGCCGCCCGGACGGCGGCACGCCACAAAGGCGCTGTGATGCCCGCCCGAACTCTCCCGCCATCGCTCTCCCGCCCTGCTCGAGACATGGACATCCGGTACGGCGACGTAGACGTCGGCACCATCGCTCAGCAAGACTGGAATGCGAACCCGGAAAGGTCTGGCATCTGGAAATGGACCTGCGGCTTCTATGGGACTACACCCTGGGCCTCGCGACCCGCATGCCTGAAATACCTGACCGTGACGATGCAAATCGCCGCTCTGGAGAGTTTGCAGAAGGGCTATGGCCAGTTGAGGATCGTAAACGAAGCCCCGGTCGTTGAGCGAACGGCTTCGATCACGACGTGAAAAGCTTCGACTTAACAGTGGGTCCGTCCCCGAGACATTTACCCGGCCCCGTCTTGCCGCCAGACAACGAGCGCGCGCTTATTTCGCGGATTTTCCAGCGGAGGCATACATGACGATGATTGAGCATTACCGGCCGGTTGCTGATGACCGCATTGAATTTCACAATGCGAACGTTGCCAACAGCCGGCTAAGTTACGCGGGAGACCCGTCCTTTATTTTGGCTTTGAAATGCTGCAAGACGAACAGACGGACGGCCGAGGTTAAGTTCACCTGAGGCCCATTGCAGTCAACCAGTCTGACAAGGGCTGCTGGGCTCGTCCCTCGTTCACTGGCAATTTCCTTTAAAGCGCTCCAAAACTCAGGCTCAAGGCTGACGCTCGACTTCGATCCGTCGGCTTTAACGAGTCCCTGCTTTCGCCTTTTCGGCTGAGGCACGCTATTTCACCGTTTTGGTTTGCTGATCGACAGGTGCCTTACCTTCGTTTCTGATGACCGAGACCGCGCCTCCAATGAGACCCAGCAACAAGATGAAGCCGAGCGCGTAGCCGTAAATCGGTCGGATGGATCGTCGCGGACTCTTCAACATAGAGGCTACTTTCAAGGGTCCCCCGGTGTTCGAGGCGCCGCGGCGAGGCAACCAGAAAATTGAACGCCTTACGAAGACACACTCATGCGAGGCATTCTGAGAAATGCGAGAACCAGAAATTGTTCCCATCTAAAAGTGAAGTCGTTCGGGAACAGGTTTTGTTAGTTTGCATTTCTCGGTTGGGGCGTCACGAGAGGAAACGACATGCGAAAACTTCTTATTGCAAGTGCAGCACTGACACTTATTGCAGCGCCGGCGCTCGCCCAGACGACGCCGAGCTCGCCCACTGCACCAACAACGTCGGACCGGACGACCGGCGCAGTTGGCTCGGAACGCGGCAACAACGCCAGCTCTCTCAGCGGTTCGAACGCAGCTGCAGGAAAAGCCGGCGGCGCCAACTCAATGAACAACGTTGACCAAGGCCGCACTAGCGGCGGCGGCGCGGGCGGTGGTGCAGGCGGCGCAGGTGGTGGCGCAGGCGGCGGTGCCGGGGGTGGCGCGGGCGGCGGGAACTAATTGTCCAGCTGGACGGATGTACTCTACTGGACAGCTGGGGCCCCGGAGCAAGTGCCGGGGCCCTTCGCCTGAGCACGCCTATTGGCCATGCTTCAATAACACTTGCCGACATGCTTTCGAAATGCGCGGCCTATTCTGCTGAAGGCAGGAAAGCACCATCATATCCCCGCCCTGAATCGCTTGTGCGCAATAGCGCTTCACGCTGGCACGGCACGCAGCCTGCTCCTCCAGCGTTCCGCTGCTTTGCGCAAGGGCTGTGCCGGAGAATACGATTGCCGCAGCTATTAACAGGATCGAACGTGTCATCAGTAACTCCTATTTGCCCTTGATAACAGCTCTTCGCCTTGCTCTGTTCCTCCACGGCTCACCAATTGGAAACACCATCTGGCTGGCGACTTTGGTCGGATCGCACCGCACCATCGAGCGCGAGGGGATTGGAACACCATTCGCGCGTGCGAGTTGGGCGCGCCCAACACCTGCTCGTGGGAAGAACATGAAACGTATTGCATCGATGAGCGTCTTTGCTCTCTTACTTTCTAAGGAGCGCGCCTGGCAGAAAAGCGGCTGGACTGGCTACGATCCGGCGAGCAAAACCTTCGATGCGGACGAGATGCGCAGAGAGCGCCAGCTGTATGGTTCTCACTGATCGAGAAGAGGCCCGCTTCGGCGGGCTTTTTTTGTTAGCGTATACTTCGTTAGCAATCTGCCTCGCCTGTCGATCGGCCAGCCGGAACGAATCATTCGGCGGGCTCTTAAAATCCCGGTCCGTGCGTGTGTCAGCGATGAATGCGGAGGCGAGAATGTTCCTGATGGGCCTTGGCGCGCTG
>Ga0207678_10002248_pt1 | contig 17473 bp, 14 predicted proteins | sample KBSC63metaG_FD_184319 | JGI IMG/M metagenome (GOLD analysis project Ga0207678, IMG submission 184319) | Corn rhizosphere microbial communities from Kellogg Biological Station, Michigan, USA - KBS C6-3 metaG (SPAdes) (version 2) | ecosystem: Host-associated > Plants > Roots > Rhizosphere > Soil ...
GCAGGACAGGGCCGGCAGGACAGGGCCGGCAGGACAGGGCCGGCAGGACAGGGCCGGCAGGACAGGGCCGGCAGGACAGGGCCGGCAGGACAGGGCCGGGCGGGGTTAGGACTGGACTGGACTACGAGGGCCGGGGGTCCGCCGGCGGCGGACCCCCGTGCCCAGCGCCCATGTCACCGGGGTGGCAGGCAGAACGCAGTGGTTGGCGGGAAAACCTTCGGGCCGGCCGGATCGCCGCGGGCTGCGACCACCTCAACCGTTGTCTAGTGACCCCCCCGTGCGAACCCCCACGCTCCTTCGGTGGCAGTCCCCCCACCACCGTGCCTGCGGTGATCGACCGGTCCGCTCCCCGCGTTCGCCGCCTCGCACGGACCTGGCTCCCGGAACGTCTCCCGAGGGCCCGCCGCGGCGGCGAGCACCGACGCTGGACGCGGAATCGGACGCTCCCCGACATGTGACCCGCAGACGATAGCGATCCCCGTTCGACCGCTGTCAATGCCCCGATGACCTGCAGTTATGGCCGAATTCCCAGGCCAGGACCGTGGTCGGCGATCACCGTCCGAACGGGTCAACGGCGTGTCAATAGGGGACACGCCGGAGAAGTCTCTCGCCCGTTCAGGGGATCACGACGGTCGCGAGGTCACCGAGCATGCCAGCACGTAGGCGCCGTCGCCGAGGGAGCCGCCGTAGTGGGGGCGTGCGAGTACGGCACGTCGAGGTCGAGCTTCCCGGTCATGACACCTCCCAGATCGTCTGACCACTCGCGACCGTGCGCAGGCACCGCGGTGGCGGCGCGGTCAGGTCCGGGAACCCGGCCGTGTCCCAGACCGCCAGGTGCGCCGGTGCGCCCGGGGTGAGCGTGCCGCCCGGGCGGTGCGCGGCGGCCCACCCGCCGGCGGTGTGCGCGGCGAACGCGGTTGCCGCGTCCACCCGCGACTCCGGTGCGTGGTGGTGCACCGCCGCCCGGACGCCCTCCCAGGGTGCCAGCGGGGTGACCGGCGCGTCCGAGCCGAACGCGAGCGGCATGCCGGCCGCGGCCAGCCGGGCGAACGGGTTGGAAGCCAGCGACCGCGGTGCGCCGAGCCGGTCGGTGTAGAGGCCGCGGTCGCCGCCCCAGAGCGCGTCGAACGCCGGTTGCACGCTGGCCACGACGCCGAGCCGGCCCAGCGTCGTCGCCGCCTGGTCGGGGACCAGCTCGAGGTGCTCGACGCGGTGCCCGGCGGCCCGGAACGCGGCCTCGCCGACCTCCTCGGCCCCGGCCGCCATCCCGGCTGCGACCGCCGCGACGGCGGCGTCGCCGATCGCGTGGAAGCCGGCCTGCAGGCCGGCCCGGGTGCACAGCACGACGTGCTCGCGGACCTGCTCGGCCGACAGGTACGCGTGGCCGTGCTCGCCCGGTGCGTCCACATAGGACTCGCTGAAGCAGGCGGTGTGCGAGCCGATCGAGCCGTCGGCGAACAGGTCGCCGGCGGCGCCGAGCGCGCCGAGCCGGCGGGCGGTGTCCACACCGGACGGTCCGGGCTCCCCCCAGTAGGGGAAGACCCACGGGGCCGGCTCGTTCCTGGCCAGCTCGAGCAGGCCGAGCAGGTCCTCGGTGCCGGACAGGTCCGGGCCGGCGAGCTCGTGGATCGCGCCGATGCCGAGCTGCGCGGCGCGGGTCAGCGTGGCGCGCTGGAGGTCGCGGCGCTGGCCCGGGGTCATCGTGTCCCGGGCGGCGCGGCGGGCGGCGTGGTGGGCGTCGCGGGTGAGGTGACCGGAGTCGGCCCAGCCGGCCAGCCCGCGTGCTTCGGGCACCGCGGCGACCAGGGCCGAGGAGACGACCGCGGAGTGCACGTCGACCCGGGACAGGTAGACCACCGACCCGTACGAGGCCCGGTCCAGCTCGGCACTCGTCGGCGGGCGGCGCTCGGGCCAGCGGCTCTCGTCCCAGCCGTGGCCGAGCAGCGGGCGGCCGCCGGCGGCGCGGGTGGCCCGCTCGACCCGGTCGAGCGCGTCACCGAGGGACGCGGCGTCGGTGAGGTCGAGGCCGACCAGGGCGAGGCCGGTGGAGGTGGCGTGCACGTGCGCGTCCACGAAGGCCGGCGTGATCAGCCGGTCGCCGGCGTCGACGGTCTCGTCGGCCGGGCCGGCGTCGGCGGCGGCGCCGACCCAGGCGATCTCGCCGTCCCGGACGAGCAGCGCGGTCGGGTCGCCGGGTGCGTACAGCCGGCCGCGGTAGAGGGTGGTGCCCATCCGATCAGTCTGCGTCCAGTCGGGCGTCGAACAGCATCCGCACGCCGGGATCGGTCCGGACCAGGTCGAGGGCACGCTCGGCGTGACCAGGGACGTAGGCGTTGCCGATGAGCATGGTCACGTCGGCGGCCAGACGCGCACGACGGTACCTCTTCCTGGGAACTGGGTATACGACCGAAGGTCTTGCGGTGCGGCAGCTGCACGGCGGGACACTTTCCATCTATCCTGCCAGGGACAGACGCGTACGGGAAGCCGAGGAGGGGCCGTGGAACAGCCGTACCGGTACGACCGCCGACCCTTGGTCGAGCCCGATCACCGCAGGGTGCCGGGGTTCTCCGACGTGACCGACGCCGAATGGCGCGACGTTCAGTGGCAGCGGTCACATTGCGTCAAGAACGTGCGGCAGTTGCGTGCCGTCTGGGGCGACCTCGTCGGCGATGAGTTCTATGCCGACCTCGAGCGCGACCAGGCCGAGCGGGCCACGATGTCGCTGCTGATCCCGCCGCAGATGCTCAACACGATCGTGCCGACCGAGGCGCCCAGCACCGATGCGGTCTACGCCGACCCGGTCCGCCGCTACATGCTGCCGGTCCACTCCGACCGCGACCCCGACTGGCCGTCGCATCCTCTCGCCACCCGCGACTCGCTGCACGAGCAGGAGATGTGGGCGGTGGAGGGCCTGACCCACCGCTACCCCACCAAGGTGCTGGCCGAGATCCTGCCGACCTGCCCGCAATACTGCGGGCACTGCACCCGGATGGACCTGGTCGGAAACTCGACGCCGCAGGTCGCGAAGCTGAAGTTCGTGGCGAAGCCGGTCGACCGGCTGGACGCGATGATCGACTACCTGCACCGCACGCCGGGGGTGCGCGACGTCGTCGTCTCCGGTGGCGACGTGGCCAACATGCCGTTCCCGCGGCTGGAGTCGTTCGTCTCCCGGCTGATGGAGGTCGACACGATCCGCGACATCCGGTTGGCGACCAAGGCGCTGATGGGGATGCCGCAGCACTGGTTGCAGCCGGAGGTCCGCGACGGCATGGCCCGGCTGGCCACCACCGCCCGGCGCCGCGGGATAAGCCTGGCGATCCACACCCACGTCAACGCGGCCCAGCAGGTCACGCCGCTGGTCGCCGAGGCCGCCGGGGCGATGCTCGAGGCCGGCGTGCGGGATGTGCGCAACCAGGGCGTGCTGCTGCGCGGCACCAACGACTCGGCCGAGGCGCTGCTCGACCTGTGCTTCGCGCTGCTCGACGAGGCGCAGATCATGCCCTACTACTTCTACCTCTGCGACATGATTCCCAACTCGGAGCACTGGCGGCTGGCGGTCTGGCAGGCGCAGCAGCTGCAGCACTCGATCATGGGCTACCTGCCCGGTTTCGCGACCCCGCGACTGGTCTGCGACGTCCCGTACGTGGGCAAGCGCTGGGTTCACCAGGTCGACGAGTACGACCGGACGCACGGCGTCTCGTACTGGACGAAGAACTACACGACGGCCCACGACGCCGAGGATCCAGGCGCCCTGCTCAGGCGGTACGCGTACCACGACCCGATCCGGACCCTGCCGCTCGCCGGCCAGGAGTGGTGGCGGGCCCAGGTGCGCGAGCCGGAGCTCTCCGCCGCGCCGGCCTGAGCGCCGCCCCGACACGGGGCTGACCGCGCTTTACCGGGGCGAACCGGCACGGCAGGCTGGACCATCACTGGTCAGCCGACGCCGACGCCGAGGCCGGGGGTGCAAGCTGCGCCATGCGAAAGGTGCGTGCCGTGCTGGCCGCGGTGGTCGCGGCGCCGCTGGTTGCCGGGTGCGGCGGTGGGGGCGGCGGCGTGACCCTGCACTGGTACGTCGGCCAGGAGAGCTCCGGCTCCTACCGGGAGGCCGCGCAGCGGTGCACCGACTCGTCGAACGGGCGCTACCGGATCGCGATGGAGGCGCTGCCGAACAACGCGGACGCGCAGCGCCAGCTGGTGGTGCGCCGGCTGGCCGCCCGGGACCGCACGGTCGACCTGATCGGCATGGACGTCATCTGGACCGCCGAGTTCGCCGAGGCCGGCTGGCTGCGGCCGTGGGTCGGCGCCCGCGGCGCGCAGGTCTCCGCCGGCGTGCTGGCCGGGCCGCTGGCGACCGCCCGCTACCGCGGCACGCTCTGGGCCGCCCCGTTCACCAGCAACAGCCAGCTGCTCTGGTATCGCAAGTCCCGCACCGGCACGGTGCCGACCACCTGGGACGAGCTGATCAGCGCGGCCGAGGCGCTGCCGCGCGGGCAGCAGGTGGTCGCCGTGCAGGGCGCCCGGTACGAGGGCTACACGGTCTGGGTCAACTCGCTGCTCGCCTCGGCCGGCACCGAGCTGGTCGTCGACGCCGACCGGCCGGACCGGGCCAGGGCGGGGCTCGCGGTCGGACCGACCGAGCAGGCGCTCGGCGTGATCCGCCGGCTGGCCACCTCGCCGGCGGCCGACCCGGGCCTGTCGGTGGCGACCGAGCAGGACACCCGGCAGGCGATGCTGTCCGGCGCCGCGTCGTACTCGCTGAACTACCCCGCGGTCTATGCCGCCGCGCGGGCCGAGCAGCCCGGGCTGGTCGACGACCTCGGCTGGGCCCGCTATCCCGAGGTCGTCGCCGGCCGCCCCTCCCGCCCGCCGCTGGGCGGCATCAACCTCGGCGTCAGCGCGTACTCGCCGCATCCCGAGCAGGCCTTCGACGCCGCCGCCTGCCTGCGCAGCGAGGCCAACCAGGAGCTGGGCGCGACCCGCGGCAGCCTGCCGCCGACGATCGCGGCCCTGTACGACGACCCGGCGGTGGCACGGCAGTTCCCGTTCGGCCGGCTGCTGCGGGAGTCGATCGCGGCCGCGGCGCCGCGGCCGGCCACCCCGGCCTACGCCGACGTGTCGCTCGCGGTGCAGCAGGTGCTGCACCCGCCGGCGTCGGTCGACCCGGCCCGGGACGTGCCGGGACTGCGCCGCACGATCGACGACGCGCTGGCCTCCAAGGCGCTGCTGTGAGGCGAGCCGCGAGCGAGCAGCGGGTGGCAGGTCCGCCGCCGCGGGAGCGCCGCGGGCCGGCCGCCGCGCCCGCCCGCCGGGTCCGGCGCAAGCGGCGCCCGCGCGCCGGCCGGCGCCGCGCCTGGCTGCTCACCGCCCCGGCTGTCGCCGTCATGCTGGCCGTCTCCGGATTCCCGGTCGGGTACGGGGTGTGGCTCTCGCTGCAGCGCTACGACCTGCGCTTCCCGGCCCAGCGCGGGTTCGTCGGGCTGGCCAACTACGCCGCCGTGCTGTCGGCGCCGGTGTTCTGGAGCGACCTGGCCGCCACCGCGGTCATCACCGTGCTCGCGGTCGGCCTCGAGCTGGTCCTCGGGCTCGGCATCGCGCTGATCCTGCGCCGCGGGCTGGCCGGCCGGCGGGCGCTCAACGCCGCGCTGCTGCTGCCGTACGGGATCATCACGGTGGTCGCCGCGTTCGCCTGGCAGTACCTGGCCACGCCGAGCCTGTCGTTCCTCACCGACCGGGCCTGGCTGGGCGAGCGGTGGTCGTCGTTCGCCGTGATCATCGCGACCGAGGCGTGGAAGGCGACCCCGCTGGTCGCGCTGCTGCTGCTGGCCGGCCTGGCCGCGGTGCCCGAGGAGCTGATGGAGACAGCCAGGCTGGACGGGGCCAGCGGCTGGCAGCGGTTCACCGGGGTGCTGCTGCCGGCGATCCGGCCGGTGCTGCTGGTCGTGCTGCTCTACCGGACGCTGGACACGGTGCGGGTCTTCGACACGGTGTTCATCCAGACCAACGGCGCGAACGGCACCCAGACCGTGTCCCTGCTCGCGTACGACCAGCTGGCCGGCCGGCTCAACCTCGGCCTCGGCTCGGCCGTGTCGATGCTGCTGTTCCTGCTCGCCGCGGTCATCGCGGTCGGTTTCGTCTGGGTGTTCCGGGCCGACCTGCGCGAGCTGTCCCGGGGGCCGGGATGAGGCGCGCCGGCTGGTATGCCGGCACGGTGGCCGTGCTCGTGGTCGCGGTGCTGCCGGTGCTGTGGATCGTCTCGCTGTCGCTGAAGTCGCCGGCCACGATCAGCGACAAGCGGCTGTGGCCGGTGCAGCCGACGCTGGAGAACTACCGCAGCATCTTCGGTTCGGCGCTGTTCACCCGGGCGCTGCTCAACTCGGTCGGCATCGGGCTGATCACCACCGTGCTCGCGGTCGCCCTGGCCACCCCGGCCGCGTACGCGCTGACCCGGCTGCGGTTCCGGGGCAAGGCGCTGGTGTTGCCGCTGACCCTGGCCGTCGCGGTGTTCCCGCCGATGGCGCTGGTCGGGTCGCTGTTCGACCTGTGGCGGGCGCTGGGGCTCTACGACACCTGGCCGGGACTGGTCATCCCGTACCTGTCGTTCGCGCTGCCGCTGGCGATGTGGACGCTGACCGCGTTCTTCCGCGGGCTGCCGTGGGAGATGGAGGAGGCCGCGCAGGCCGACGGCGCCACGCCGTGGCAGGGGTTCCGCCGCGTGCTGGTGCCGCTGGCCCGGCCGGGCGTGCTCACCGCGGCGATCCTCGTGTTCTTCTTCGCCTGGAACGACGTCGTGTTCGCGATCTCGCTGACCTCCTCCGACCGGTCCCGCACGGTGCCGGCGGCGCTGGCGTTCTTCCCCGGCGACGAGCAGTTCGCCCAGCCGGTCGGCAGCATCGCCGCCGCGGCCGTCGTGGTGACCGTGCCGGTGCTGGTGGCGACGCTGGTCTTCCAGCGCCGGCTGGTCGCCGGGCTCACCGCCGGCGTGGTGCGGCCGTGACACGGCCAGGCGGGCAGAGGCCGGCGCCGTGAGCCGGATCGAGCTGGACGAGCTGTCCGCCTGCGCGCCGGACGGCACCGCCCCCGTGCTGCACGAGATCTCGCTGGCGGTCGAGGACGGCGAGCTGCTGACCGTCGTCGGGCCGTCCGGGTCCGGCAAGACCACGTTGCTGCGGGCGCTGATCGGGCTGGCCGACATCCCGGTCGGCACGCTCTGGCTGGACGGCGAGGACGCGACCGACTGGGCCCCGGCCGAGCGGGACATGGCGATGGTCTTCCAGGACCACGCGCCGTACCCGCACCTGCGGGTGCGGGACAACCTCGCGCTGCCGCTCCGGCTGGCCGGGCTGCCGGCGGCCGAGGTGGCCGAGCGGGTCCGGGAGGTGGCCGACCGGTTGCAGCTGACCGTGCACCTCGACCGCTGGCCGAACCAGCTCTCCGGCGGGCAGCGGCAGCGGCTCGCGCTCGGGCGGGTGCTGGCCCGGCCGCGGCCGGCCGCCTACCTGCTGGACGAGCCGCTGTCGGCGGACCCTGAGCTGCGCGGCCGGCTGCGGGCGATGATCGCCGGCACCACGACGGTCTGGGTCACCCCGGACATCGCCGAGGCGGCCGTGATCGGCGACCGGGTCGCGGTGCTCCGGGACGGCCGGCTCAAGCAGTTGGGCACCCCGCAGGACCTGGCCGAGCGGCCGGCCAGCCTCGACGTCGCCGCGCTGGCGCCGCTGACCGTGCTGCCCGGCTCGATCGCGGACGGGTCGCTGCGGCTGCCGATCGGCACGCTGCCGACCGACCGGCCGGACCGGGACCCGGTGCTGGTCGGCATCCGGCCGGCGGACCTGCGCCCGGACGGCGACGGGGTGCGGCTCACGCTGCTGGCCGGCGACGACGGGGTCGAGCCGGACGGGACGGTACGGCTGCGGCACCCGGCGCTGGCCCGGGCGGCCGCGGAGAACCCGGCGGTCTCGGCCGAGATCCTGGCCCGGGTGGACCCGGCCGGCCGCCGGGCGGTGCCGGTCGTGCTCGACCCGGCCCGGGTGCTGCTGTTCGACCCGGACACCGGCGCCGCGCTCTAACCGGTGTGCGCGCCGAGCAGGCGGGCGATCGTCTCGTCGTCCCAGGAGTGGCTGCGCAACAGCTGGTAGCGCTCGCAGGACAGCCGCAGGTAGCCCTCGGCGTCGGTGCTGTCGGTGAGCAGCCCGGTGCGCCGCAGCACCTCGACCGCCGGCTCGAACTCCTCGGTGAACCAGGTCTCGGCCGCCTCCCGGCGGTCGAGCATCCGGCCGCGCTGCTGCATGTAGCGGAAGCTCCAGGCCTCGACCATCTCGGCCAGGGTGCCGAAGTCCTCGCCGCGGTGCAGCTCGATCCGCGCCCGCATCCGCGGCGGCAGCGGCACCCGCTCGGCGAACACCCGCTCGTGCCCCTTGGTCGGCAGGTCCTCCAGCCGCAGGTTGCGCCCGGCACCGACGGCGGTGAGCACCTCGATGACGTGCGCGTTGATCGTGGTCCAGCCGAGCGCCCGGCCGACCGCGACCCGGTGGTGGCCGTCGATGACGAAGTGCACGTCGCCGATCCGGTAGACGTCGATCGGCGGCACCTCCTCGCCCCGGCGCAGGGCCGCGTCGATGCGCGCGAACCGCCGCTCCACCTCGTCGGAGGTCGGCCGGAACAGCCGGTCGAAGCCGGTGTTGCGGTCCACCGAGCCGACCACCGAGTCGATGTCGATGACCTGCTCGCCGAGGTCGCGCTCGCCGCGCCGGCCGAGTGCCGCCACCACCTCGTCGAACGGCAGCAGCACGTCGTACGTCGCGGACCGGCCGTGCAGCCGGCGGCGGACCGCGGAGATGGCGGCCCGCCGCCGCGCGCGGAGAAAGTCGTCGCGGGCGTCCTGCTGCGGGAAGCCGGTGTCGGTCGCCATCGCCGACAGTCTGACGCCCGAGCGTGTCCGGCGACAGCGGGCTTTTGACACGTCCGGACCTGTACTCACCGGTAACTCCCCCGCGAAACTGAAGATCCCCCTCACCCGAAAGGCAGGTGGCGACGTGGCCGCTGCTCTTTCTCCGATCCGCCGGATGGTCGCGCTGGCCGGCGGGACGCTGCTCACGGCCGGCCTGCTGGTCGTCGCCGGCTCCGCCTCCCCCGCCGCGGCCGCACCAGGCTCCGGTCCGACCGCGGTGGTCGCGCTGGGCGACTCGGCGATCTCCGGCGAGGGCGCCGGTGCGTACGAGCCGGGCACCGACGGCCCCGGCGGCGACTTCTGCCACCGCTCGACCCGGGCGCTGATCCAGCAGACCGCGATCCCCGGCATCCAGAACAAGATCAGCCTGGCCTGCTCCGGTGCCGCGAGCTCGGACGTGCGGATCAACGGCACCACGCACTACACGGAGCCGTCGCAGGCCGACCGGCTGCGCGCGGTGGCCCGCGACAACGACGTGAAGATGATCGTGCTGCAGATCGGCGCGAACGACGACCCGCAGTTCGCCGACACCGTGCTGTCGTGCGTCGAGGCCTGGGCCAACCCGTTCGGGCCGGCGTGCTCGGCCGCGCTCGCGACCCAGTGGCCGGCCCGGGTCGCCGCGATGGCGCCGAAGGTGGAGGCGGTCGTCAACGACGTGCGGACGGTCATGCGCCAGGCCGGGTACGCGGACTCGGCGTACCAGTTCGTGCTGCAGTCGTACGCGTCGCCGTTCACGGAGAACATGAACTCGATCACGCACGCGTTCGAGGGTTGCCCGATCCGGCTCGCCGACGCGAAGTTCTCCCGGACGCAGGCCGTCGGGCAGCTGTCCGCGGCGCTGCGCGGCGTGGCGCAGCGGACCGGCGTGCGGTTCCTCGACCTGGCCCGGGCCACCGAGGGCCACGAGGCCTGCAACCGGTCGACGTCCGCGCACTGGATCACGCCGCTGACCGTGGACGTGAGCACCCTGCTGCACTCGGCCGACCCGAGCCACATCGTGCAGCAGTCGTTCCACCCGAACGCCGCGGGGCACGCGCAGCTGGGCCGCTGCCTCACCGAGTTCTTCGGCGACGGGCTGACCGAGGGATCGTGCCTGCGCGGCGCCGACGGCAGCCTGCACGCGACCGCCGGCATCACCGCGCCGACGGTGCGGGCGGCCGCGGTCAGCTGAGCAGGTTCGGGCGCGGGTTCTCCGCTTCGGCCACCTCGGCCAGGGTCGGTGGGTCCGCGCCCGGGCGGGCGCAGGTCAGCGAGGCGACCAGGATCGCCCGGTCGAGCACGGCCGGCAGGTCGACGCCGGCCAGCCCGGCCTTGCCCCGGCCGAGCGCGCCCCGCTCGGCCAGCGCCGCCAGCAGCCCGGAGCTGAACGCGTCGCCGGCGCCGAGGGTGTCCACCACGTCGACCGGCGGCGCGTCCCGGTGCACCGCCCGCCGGTCCGGGCCGAGCGCCACCGCGCCGTCCGCGCCGAGGGTGACCACGACCAGCTCCGGGCCGGCCGCCGCCCACCGGGTCGCCGCGGCCACCGGCTCCTCCCCCGGGTACAGCCAGGCCAGGTCCTCGGCGCTGACCTTCACCAGGTGAGCCAGCGCCACCACCCGCTCGACCGCGGCCCGGCCGGCCTCGACCGGGCCGAGCTTGGCCATCCGCACGTTGGGGTCGTAGCTGATCGTGGTGCGCCCGGCCGCCCCGACCCGGGCCAGCAGGTCGACGATCCGGCCCGCGCCCGGCTCGAGCTCCAGCGTCAGCGAGCCGGTGTGCAGCGCGTCGGGCTCGTCGGCGACCACGCCCGCCAGCTCGGCCTCGGTCCACTGCCAGTCGGACGTGCCGGAGGTCCAGAAGTCGTAGCGGGCCACCCCGTCGGGATCGAGGGTCGCCACCGACAGCGTGGACGGCTCGGACGCGTCGACGATGTGCCGCGGGTCCACTCCGGACTCGGCGATGTGCGCGCGGAACAGCTGGCCGAACGGGTCCCGGGACAGCCGTGCGGCCAGCGACACCGGCTGGCCGAGCCGGCCGAGGCCGACCGCGACGTTGAGCGGGCTGCCGCCCGGGTGGGCGATGAACCGCCGGTCCCCTTCGGCGACGAGGTCGATGATCGCCTCGCCGAGCGCGGTCACCATGCGCCGACCGTAGGGCATGTCTCCCACCGCCGGGCGCCGCCCGCATCCCCGCCGGTCGGGAGAGACCTAGACGGGCGGTGGCCGGTCCTCGTACGGGGTGGACAGCACGACCGTGGTCCGCGTCGACACGTTGGCCCGGGACCGGATCTCCTGCAGCAGCGCCTCCAGCGCGCCCGGCCCCTCCACCCGCGCCTTGAGGATGTACGACTCGTCGCCGGCCACGCTGTGGCAGGCCTCGATCGCGGTCAACCCGGCCAGCCGGTCCGGCACGTCGTCGGGCTGGGCCGCGTCGATCGGCTTGACCGAGACGAACGCGGTCAGCGGCAGGCCGAGCAGGTCGGGGTCGATCCGGGCGCTGTACCCGCGGATCACCCCGCGCTGCTCCAGCCGCCGCACCCGCTGGTGCGCGGCGGACACCGACAGGCCGACCCGTACGGCCAGGTCGGTGTAGCTGGCCCGGCCGTCCGCGGTCAGCTCCCGCACCAGCCGCCGGTCCACCGCATCGAGCTGCTCCACGAACACGACGCTCTCACAATTTGCGCAGATTGCGGCTCGTACGGTTGAGGCGCTCGACGCCCGTGTCGGTGACGACGACGATGTCCTCGATCCGGGCGCCGTGCCGGCCGGCGAGATAGATGCCCGGCTCCACGCTGAACGCCATGCCCGGCTCCAGCGGCCGGGTGTTGCCGCCGACGATGTAGGGCTCCTCGTGGGTGAGCACGCCGATGCCGTGCCCGGTGCGGTGCAGGAACGCCTCGCCGTAGCCGGCCGCGGCGATCGCGTCCCGGGCCGCCGCGTCGACCGACTCGGCCGGCACGCCGGGCCGGACCGCGGCCACCGCCGCCTGCTGGGCCGCCTGCAGCACCGGGTAGTACGCGGCGAACTCGGCCGGCGGCTCGCCCAGCACGTAGGTGCGGGTGGAGTCCGAGCAGTAGCCGTCCGCGGTGGTGCCGCCGATGTCGACCACCACCGGCTCGTCCGTGCCGATCACCCGGTCGGAGACCTCGTGGTGCGGGCTGGCGCCGTTCGGCCCGGAGGCGACGATCGTGAAGTCGACGCTCGCATGCCCCTCGGCCAGGATCGCCTCGGCGACATCCCGGCCGACCTCCCGCTCGGTCCGGCCCGGCCGCAGCCACTCGGCCATCCGCTCGTGCACCCGGTCGATCGCCGCGCCGGCCGCCCGCAGCGCCCCGACCTCGTCCGGGGCCTTGCGCTCCCGCAGCGGTCCGAGCACCGGGCCGGCCAGCTCCTGCTCGGCGTCCGGCAGGGCCGCCCGCAGGCCGAGCACCTTCACCGCGTGCATGTAGTCGTCGACCGCGACCCGCCCGGCCTGGCGCGGCAGCTGCTTGGCCACCAGCGCGTACGGGTCCTCGCCGTCGGCCCAGTCGAGCACGTCGAGGCCGAGCCCGCCGAGCGGGGAGGCCAGCGCGGCCGGGCGCTCCAGCTTCGGCACCACCAGCACCGGGTCGCCGGCCGCCGGCAGCACCAGGCAGGTGATCCGCTCGGCGCCGTGGCCGGGATAGCCGGTGAGGTAGCGCAGGTCGGCGCCCGAGCCGATCAGCAGCGCGTCGAGACCGGCCGCCGCGGTGGCGGCACGCGCCCGCGCCAGGCGGTCAGCGAAGTTCACGGCGTCGAGTGTGCCAGGGTGGGCCCGTGCTGATGCTGCTGGACTCGGCGAGCCTCTACTTCCGTGCCTTCCACGGCGTGCCGGAGTCGGTGACCGCGCCGGACGGGACACCGGTGAACTCGGTGCGCGGCTTCATCGACATGATCGCGTTCCTGGTCCGCCGCCGCCGGCCGGACCGGCTGGTCGCGTGCCTCGACCTTGACTGGCGGCCGGCGTTCCGGGTCGCCGCGGTGCCGTCGTACAAGGCGCACCGGGTCAGCCCGAGGGGCGGCGAGACCGTTCCGGACGGGCTGGTGCCGCAGATCCCGGTGATCCTGGAGGTGCTGGACGCGCTCGGCATCGCCACGGTCGGCGCCGACGGCTTCGAGGCCGACGACGTGATCGGCACGATCGCGCACGCCTCGACCGAGCCGGTCGAGGTGGTCAGCGGCGACCGCGACCTGTTCCAGGTGGTCCGCGACACGCCGCCGGTGCACGTGCTCTACGTCGGCAAGGGCGTGCGCAACCTCGAGGTGATGGGCGAGGCCGAGGTCGCGGCCAAGTACGGCGTGCCGGGCCGGGGATACGCCGACTTCGCGGTGCTGCGCGGCGACCCGAGCGACGGGCTGCCCGGGGTCAAGGGCGTCGGGGAGAAGTCGGCTGCCGCGCTGGTGACCAAGTTCGGCTCGCTGGACGCGCTGGTGGCCGCGCTCGACGCCGGCACCGACAGCGGCTTCCCGGCCGGCACCCGCACGAAGCTGGCCGCCGCCCGCGACTACCTGGCCGCTGCGCCGGCGGTGGCCAGGGTGCGGACCGACGCGCCGCTGCCGGACTACGACGCGACCGTGCCGGTCGAGCCGGCCGACCCGGCCCGGCTGGTCGAGCTGGCCGAGCGGTGGAACCTGGACTCGCCGTTGAACCGGCTGCTGTCGGCGCTGCCGAAGAAGCCGAAGGGTTAGGACCCGGTCGGCCGCCAGGTGTAGTCGCCGTCGTCGGACGCGACGGTCACCTGGATCTTCTGCTGCGTCTGGCCCTGGATGTCGCAGGTGAACGTCTCGCCCTTGGCGACCTTCTGGTTGTCCGGGCAGTTCACCACGATCGTCGACCCGCCGAACTTCTCCTTGTATTGCTGGGAGATCGTCGAGTTGAGCGCGGTCGCGTCGAACACCTTGGGCCGCAGCGCCAGGAAGCCGAACACGCCGCCGAGCACGACCAGCACCGCGATGACGCCGAGCACCGCGAACAGCGCGCCGCGGCCCTTCTTCGCCGGCGGCGCCGGCGGCGAGTAGGCCGGCTGCCCGTACTGCTGCCCGTACGGCTGCTGGTAGCTGGTCGGCCCGTAGCCGCCGCTTTGCCCGTACTGCTGCGCCTGGCCGAACTGCTGGGTCTGCCCGTACGAGGCGAACTGCTGGGTCGACTGCTGGCCGCCGTACTGGTCGTAGCCCTGCTGGCCACCGTAGCCGGCCTGGCCGTAGCCGCCCTGCCCGTACTGCTGGCCGCTGTCGTAGCCGGGCTGGCCGCTCGGCTGGCCCCAGCCCTGCTGGCCGGAGTCGTAGCCGGGCTGCCCGTACGCCGGGGCCGAGCCGTACTGCTGGGTCGGCTGGGCGCCCTGCTGGCCCCAACCCTGCTGGTCCCACTGCTGGGTCGGCTGCGCGCCGGACTCGTAGCCGCCGGGCTGGCCGGGCGGCTGGCTCCAGCCCTGCGCGGGCTGCGCGCCGGACGAGGGCTGGCCGGCCTGCTGGCCCCAGCCCTGCTGCTGCTCCCACCCCTGCTGGCCGTAGCCCTGCTGGGGCTGATCGGGCTGGCCCCAGGGCTGCTGCGGCTGCGGGGCGGACGGGTAGGGCGGCTGGGCCGGCTGGGCCGGCTGCTGGCCTGAGGTCGGACCCTGACCCCAGCCCTGCTGGCCGTACTGCTGGCCGGAGGGGTAGCCGCCCTGCGGCGGCTGCTGGCCGTACTGTTGCTGCGCAGCCTCCTCGCCCTCATCCTCCGGGCGATATTGCCCGTACGCCGGCTGCTGCCCGTAGGGCTGCTGGCCGCGCTGCGGGTCCTGCTCGGGCGGCTGCCCTGGCTGCATCGTGGTCTCCTCCACACCTGCCCGTGCTCCGCGCCCGTCGGCGACGAGACGCGCTCCAGACCCTACGCGGTCCCCAGGGTCCAGGTGTACTTGCCCGAATTGTCCACCACCGTGACGGTCACCGCCCGCCGTCCCCCGGCATTGTCGGTCGCCGTGCACCGGAACGTCACGCCTGCCTGCTGCCGCTGGTCGCCGGGGCAGCGGACGGCGACCGGTCCGGCGAGCCGGGCGGTCAGCCGGTCGGCGATCTGCCGCTGGACGGCGGCGGAGTCGAGGTAGTGCGGCCGGGTCAGCCACAGCGCGATGCCGCCCGCGGCCAGCACGGCTAGCACCACCAGCGCGCCGACCAGGGCGACCCGGCGGGCGACCCGCGGGTCGTCGGCCGCCGGCCGGCCCGACGGTACTGGCGGCTCCGGGTCGCCGGTGTCGAGGCCGTAGCCGGGCGGCTGGACGGCGGCGGCCCGGTCCCGGGACGAGCCCGGGACACCGGTGGCCGCGGCGGACAGGCCGGCCCCGATGCGCTTCGCGCCCTCGGTCGGGTCCGGTGCGGGCTCACCCGGCCGCGTCGCCCTCCCGGGCCAGGCGGCCGGGTCGGCGGCGGCCGGGTCGGCGGCGGCCGGGTCCGTGGCCGGGCTGGCGGCCGGGCCCGCGGCGGCCGGGCCCGCGGCCGGGTCGGCGGCCGCGTCCAGCGGGGTGTTGCAGCGCACGCAGGCCGGCGCGCCCGCCGGATTCAGGGTCGAACACGTCGTACAGGTCATACCGTCCGGCACGGGCTAGACCGTACCGGCCGTGGCCACCACTCCCCGGCGCACCGCGGCCACGGCGGCCCGCGCGGTCCCGGCCAGCTTGGTGCCGCCGACCGCGGCGAGCTGGTCGAGCAGGTCCAGCAGCTGCTTGCTCCAGCGGACGAAGTCACCCGCGGACAGCTCCTGCCCGGCCGACACGGACGCGCCGAGCACCCGGTCCAGCGGCTCGCCGCGGGCCCACCGGTACGCGGCCCAGGCGAAGCCGGAGTCGGGCTCCCGGGTCAGCGCCAGCCCGTGCCGCTGCTCGTCCTCCTCCAGCTCGGCCCACAGCCGCCGGGTCGCCTCGACAGCGCCGCGCACCGGGCCCTCGGGCAGCCGCACCGGCGCCTCGGCCTCCCGGCGCGACTCGTACACCAGCACCGACACGGCGGCGGCGAGCTCGGCCGCGGACAGCTCGTCCCAGACCCCGGCCCGCACGCACTCGGCGACCAGCAGGTCGGACTCCGACCAGATCCGGGCCAGCTGCCGGCCGGCGTCGGTCACCCCGCCGGCGTCGGCGCCGCTGCCGGCCAGGTAGCCGCGGGCGGTCAGCAGCGCGCAGACCTGGTCGAACGTGCGGGCGATGGAGTGGGTGCGGTTCTCCACCCTGGTGCGCAGGCTGGCCGTGTCCCGCTGCAGCCGGGCATACCGCTCGGCCCAGCGGGCGTGCTCCTCCCGGTCGGCGCAGCCGTGGCACGGGTGCTGGCGCAGCTCCCGGCGCAGCCGGGCGATCTCCTCGTCGTCGGCGGCCGGTGAGCGCCCCCGGCGCCGGCGCGGTGCGTCCTCCGGCCGCGCGTTGCGCAGCGTCGAGGCCAGGTCGCGGCGAGCCTGCGGCGAGCGGTGGTCGAAGTGCTTGGGCATCCGGACCCTGGCCAGCGGCTCCACCGGGGTGGGGAAGTCGACCGGGGACAGCCGGCCGGCCCACCGGTCCTCGGTGACCACCAGCGGGCGCGTCTCCCCGGCCGGGTGCACGCCCGGGTCGACCACGACCGCCATCCCGGACCGGCGCCCGCTCGGCACCCGGATCACGTCGCCGGGCCGGAGCCGCTCCAGCGACTGCTCGGCCGCGGCGCGCCGGGCGGCCGCGCCCTCCCGGGCCAGCGCCGACTCCCGCTCCTTGAGCCGCTGCCGGAGCGCGAAGTACTCGGTGAAGTCGCCGAGGTGGCAGTGCATCGACTCCGCGTAGCCGGCCAGCGCCTCCTGGTTCCGGTCCACCTGCCGGGCCAGCCCGACCACCGCCCGGTCCGCCTGGAACTGCGCGAACGAACGCTCCAGCAGCTCGCGCGCCTGCGGCCGGGACAGCTGCCGGGACAGGTTGACGGCCATGTTGTACGAGGGCCGGAACGAGGAGCGCAGCGGGTAGGTGCGGGTCGAGGCCAGCCCGGCGACCTGCTCCGGGTTGACACCCGGCGACCAGAGCACGACCGCGTGCCCCTCGACGTCGATGCCGCGCCGGCCGGCCCGCCCGGTCAGCTGGGTGTACTCCCCCGGCGTCACGTCCGCGTGCGTCTCGCCGTTGAACTTGACCAGCCGCTCCAGCACCACCGACCGCGCCGGCATGTTGATGCCCAGCGCCAGCGTCTCGGTCGCGAAGACGGCCTTGACCAGGCCGCGGGCGAACAGCTCCTCGACCGCCTCCTTGAACGTCGGGATCAGCCCGGCGTGGTGCGCGGCTACCCCGCGCTGCAACCCGTCGACCCATTCCCAGTAGCCGAGCACGTCCAGGTCGTCCGGGGCGAGCTCGGCCGTGTACTCCTCCGCCACCCCGCGGACCTCCGCCGCCTCGGCCGGGGTGTTCAGCCGGAGCCCGGCGGCCACGCACTGCTGCACGGCCGCGTCGCAGCCGGCCCGGCTGAAGATGAACGTGATCGCCGGCAGCAGGCCGTCGCGGTCGAGCCGGTCGATGACGTCGACGCGGGCCGGCGGGCGCCAGCCGCGGGA
>Ga0207678_10002257_pt1 | contig 17449 bp, 18 predicted proteins | sample KBSC63metaG_FD_184319 | JGI IMG/M metagenome (GOLD analysis project Ga0207678, IMG submission 184319) | Corn rhizosphere microbial communities from Kellogg Biological Station, Michigan, USA - KBS C6-3 metaG (SPAdes) (version 2) | ecosystem: Host-associated > Plants > Roots > Rhizosphere > Soil ...
CCGGCGATCAGGCTGAAGTTGTGCGCAAAGAATTAATGATGGACTGGGCACGATCGACAATCAGGCTGACCTGACGGTCGTTGTGGTACCCATCGCGCAAAGCACGTGCTTGTCCCGCCGCGGCAATACGGGTGCGAGCCTCCTCATCGGGCAGATAACGCCGAATCTTCTGGACCAACTCCTCAAAGGACGAAAAGAAGACAGCCTCTTCATCTTCCCGAAAGCGGTCCATATGCCCTTTGGAGCGCTCGGCAAGCAGAAAACCTCCGCATGCGGCAATCTCAAAACTCTTGTGAACAAACTCATCCTGATTAGCGTGAGTAATGAAGCTAAGATTGATCTTCGAGCGCCAGATAGCTTCCCGATATTGCTGCTGAAACAACTCGCCTTCGCGGTAGAGGCAGGCGAAGACCTCGGGGCCGAGTTCCCGTTTCCAGGCACGGGAATTACCGGAGATGACAACCTGAAATTCATTCAGTTCCGATAACTTTTTGAGTATCGTGGACCGGTCATCATAAGGAGTTCCGATAAACGAGACCTGCCGATTGCGGTCTTTATCGCTCCATCCGGGCGGCGATGGATAATGAATGGTGGGCTCGTAGGCAGTCTGAACTTTAATAACATCTCGCGCCCCCCGCTCACGGTAATCGAGGATATTTTTGTCACGCTGCACCACGTGAAGATCGTAGTGCGGAATGTCCTTTATATAAAGACGCCAGCCGGGGTCCTGCCGAGTGCCGAAAGGGTTATCAATCATATAGCTGACCGTCACTATGCCCATGGCCCTGAAGCGATTCAGGGTCTCTGGGCGCATGGAGAGAAGCTTGTCCGTCCAAAGAAGATCAGGCTTTTCGGCGGCGGCAATCTGCAGAAGATCCTTGTTCGCCCGAACCACCATGGGTCCGGCGGCAAGGCGAAGAGCTATTTTCTCAAAAAGTGAATTACGGAATCTGTAGTCGTAGGAATTGAACGGAACAACCTCATGGCCTAGACGTTCCAGTGCCCACAGGCGATAGAGCGAGGAATCATTAGGGGACAGAGGCCCAGCGTAGAGAATTTTCATGGAAAGCAAAGTTCCTGATAATGGCTTTTCAGCTGATTCTAATGGTTTGCACGCAGTAGAGCGATGACCTGTTCGGCATGAACCACTCCGACCAGCCGCTTTTCACGGTCGAGCACAGGAAGGGCACGCAGGTTGTATTTGTCGAAGAGTTCGGCGACCCTGCGCCCGTTCGCGTCGATGTCGCAGGTAACGACATGACCATGGGGCAAGCTACTCAGGGCCGTATCCGGCGCTGCAAGTAAAAGCTGAACGAGGGGAATGAGGCTGACGATTCTTCCATCCTCATCAAGAAGATAGATATCGGTAACGATGTCGATATCGCCTTCGAATTGGCGAAGGGCGTCAATAGCCTCGGCCAGAATAGCGGTGGCTGGCAAAGCTATGTAGTCGGTCGTCATGCGGCCGGCAGCAGAGTCTCCGGAAAATTCGAGGAGTTCCTCAACCTCCTGCCGCTCCTCGGGCTCCATCTCTCCCAAAATCGCTTCGGAGCGCTCGTCTGGCAACTCCGAAAGGAGATCGGCGGCAGCGCCGGGGTCCATTTCTTCGACGATGTCGGCGATCTGCCCGGAATCGAGGGATTCGATCAGCGCCTGCTGCATCTTCGGCTTGACCTCTTCGAGCGCCTCGGCCGCGATCTCTTCATTGAGGCTGATAAATAAGGCCTGCCGTTCAGCAGGAGCAAGCTCTTCCAGAATGTCGGCAATGTCAGAGGGATGCATCTGCGCAAGACGGTCCTGCTCAACCTTGAGCTTGACACGGCGTGCCGGGTCGCGGTCGATCAGATCGACGAAATCCCATGGAATGATACTGGCGCTGAAATGGGAGGCTATGCGGTCGGCGGTCGAGGTATGCAGGCCTTTCAAAAGTCTGCGAATCGCGCCGCGGAGTCCAACCTCGACCTCCGCAATTCGCAGCGCGAGGCCTGAATCCTCAGCTTCGGAGGCCTCCCACAGTAATTCCACGTCGTTGACACGAACGACCTTACGGCCATGTACGTCGATGATCTGCTGGTCGAGTAGGTCACGTTCAAGCATCAGATGCGATTCGTCGCTGCGCAATAAAACAGGAGAAGCGCCTCGCCGCAGATATAGCTCATCGCTCGCGTTTAATTTGAGATCCGATATCAGAACAAGGGAAGGACGGGTGCCGCGCTTCCTCTTCACCAGCCCAATCACGAGACCATAAACGTGAGAAGTATCGATCTCCGGGGCAACAACGAACTCGCGCACGTGACCGAACACGCCGCCATCTTCATCCCTTACGGCCGTGCCCATCAGGGCGGAAACACTCGTCTTTTGGTCCTGTTTCTTCATAGAAAGGTTGCAACTGGCAGAGTAGCAAGCGTTACGGCTGTTTTTCGATCTTCCATCGAGCATTCCTGCGCAAAACCACGAATTTGCATCTAATAAATTGCGTTGGAAGCAGTTTTGTGGCGGTCTGCATACGTATACTCCTGTTATTCGCATGGTAGCCTACCTGACGGCTCTGTAATGCCAATAGGCAAGGAAAGCCGGCCTAGTAGAGACCGCATGCATGGGAGAAGGTTTTGGAGAAGAAGACGGACCGGGCAACCTTGACATTCGGGAAATCCACAAGCACACTGCCATCATTGCTTTCGTTCGCACTGGACGACTGGTACGCGGGTTCTGCAGGAACAGCATTGGCCGATTCAACGACAAGCCGTGTCAGCTTTACGCTTGACTCATCGCTCGACAGCGTCAACAAGCTGGAGTTGACCGCCGAAGAGGTAGCTCAGCGCGCGGGATTCGATGAAGATACCGTGACGCACGTAGCGATGGCGGTGCGCGAAGCCGCAGTCAACGCAGTTCTGCACGGGAATGCTTACGACACAACAAAGTACGTCACTGCCTCGTTTGAGACCACCTCGGACTCCCTGATTATTCGTGTGACCGACCAGGGTCCGGGGCTCGATCCGGATACCATTCCGGATCCACTGGCACCGGAAAACATCCTTCGCGGCTCAGGCCGCGGCATCTTCCTTATCAAGGCGTTCATGGATGAGGTACACTTTCGCCAGTTGCATCCCGGCACCGAACTCACACTAATTAAGTACCGCAAACCCGCTCAGCCGGGGAACTAAGGAGACGATGACATGAGCATGAAAGTACAGACTCGCCAGGTGGACGGCGTCACGATTTTGGATCTCAGCGGCCGGATCACGCTCGGCGAAGGCAGCGTAACCATTCGCGACGCAGTTCGTGATGTGCTTGCTAAGGGATCGAATAAGATTCTGTTGAACCTCGCTGAGATTAGCTATATCGATAGCTCGGGAATAGGCGAACTGGTAAGCGCATTCACTACGGTAAAGAACAGCGGCGGAGAGCTAAAACTGTTGAACCTTACCAAGAAAGTCCACGATCTTTTGCAAATCACGAAGCTGTATACCGTCTTCGATGTTCGGGAAGACGAAGCGTCTGCCGTCTCTTCCTTTAACAAATAATTCTGCTTCAAATAACTGTCGCCAACGCGGCAGTCACCCAGGTTCCTGACGAACCCCACGATTTGTGGGGTTTTTCTTTGCTCTTCCAAGGTGATTGAAAGTGCGGCTCAGGTGTAGATAATCCAGTTCTTCGGCACCATACTTTTCCGATTGTTGCCCATCAGCCATAAAGCCCTCGAAGACTCGAGGGCTTTATGGCTGAACAACAGTACTAGTACTGAAGATGCGGTTTTATCAGCGTGAAGCTCAGTGGCGAAGCGCCATTTGTTCGGTGACGATTTGCGTCAAATCGGGCTTTTTGAGTCCATGCTGCTCTTCATTGAACTTATCGACCTTGCTCGACCAGTTCATTGAGCAGAACTTGGGTCCGCACATCGAGCAGAACGCTGCTTCCTTGTAGTAATCATCAGGAAGTGTCTCGTCGTGCATACCTCGCGCGGTGTCCGGATCGAGTGAAAGTGCAAATTGCTTGTCCCAGTCGAACGTGTAGCGCGCATGGGAGATCGCGTCATCGCGGTCGCGCGCTCCGGGTCGGTGCCGGGCAATATCGGCGGCGTGTGCAGCGATCTTATATGCGATGATGCCGTCCTTTACATCCTTCTCATTCGGCAGACCAAGGTGCTCCTTCGGAGTGACATAGCAGAGCATGGCTGCGCCATGCCAACCGATCATCGCAGCGCCGATGGCTGAGGTGATGTGATCGTAGCCGGGAGCAATGTCGGTGACCAGGGGCCCGAGCACGTAGAAGGGAGCGCCGTTGCAAAGCTCCACTTCCTTATCCACCTGCTCCTTAATCTTGTCCATGGGAACATGGCCCGGGCCTTCGATCATGACCTGTACATCGCTCTTCCATGCCTCGCGGGTAAGTTCGCCGAGGGTCTTCAATTCAGCAAACTGGGCCTCGTCGCTGGCATCGGCCACACTGCCCGGACGCAGACCGTCACCCAGCGAATAGCTCACGTCGTACTTCGCCATGATCTTCGTTATCCGTTCGAAATTTTCATAGAGAAAGTTCTGCTTGTGGTGGGCCGTCATCCACTGGGCCATAATGGCGCCGCCACGGCTTACGATGCCGGTGATGCGCTTGGCCACCATGGGAATGTATTGAATCAGGACGCCGGCATGGATGGTGAAATAGTCGACACCCTGCTGCGCCTGCTCTTCGATAACTTCGAGGTAAAGATCGATATTCAGATCTTCGAGCTTCTTGACCCGCGAAAGCGCCTCGTAAAGGGGGACGGTCCCAATCGGCACCGGACTGTGCCGCAGAATCTGTTCACGAATCATGGGGATATCGCCACCGGTCGAGAGGTCCATGACGGTATCGGCGCCGAAGTGCACGGCTGTGTGCAGCTTGCGCAGCTCTTCGTCGACATTCGACACCAGCGCCGAGTTGCCGATATTTGCATTAATCTTGCAAAGTGACTCCACCCCAATCGCCATCGGCTCCAACTCAACATGATTGATGTTGGCCGGAATAATCATCGTTCCCTTGGCAACTTCGCTCCGCACCAGTTCCGTCGCAATCTTTTCCCGCTGGGCGACATAAGCCATCTCTTCGGTAATCAGCCCCTTGCGAGCAAAATGCATCTGCGACATATTCCAATCGCCCGTTCGCGCCGCTTCCGCCTTGCGCTCGACGATCCACTCTGCGCGTCCTGTCGGCACCTTATAGCCATTGCCGTTCGCGCCGTTCCCATTCGAGTGCTGACCATTCCCATTAACGCTCATCAAGTTTTCCCCAATTCGTACCGGTGTTATCGAGTTAGTATACGCCGCAATCGTGTTCTCAATCGCCCATCCCAGCTGTCCATTGAACACGATTCTAGCCTCTGTTCTCAATCCTGCGATGATCCCACCCCGTCGCCAGAGCCCGCATCCAACTAGGACAGAAAGCACGACCGTGAGTCTCCCGGCGTACGCACGTCCCGCCGCACTCATTTGGACCAAAGAAGCTAACCGCAGTACTCGCGGCACTCGAAAAAATCAGCACCGAACCCAAGGAGAAACCACATATGAAATTCTTCTCAGCCAATATTGAAGACCTACGCGCCCTTTACACGAACTCTCTCCAGAAAGCGCTGGATATGGAACAGAAGATCGTAAAGGCACTCCCCACGATGGTCGAAAAATCGACCGACCCCGACCTCGCCACCGCCTTCCGCACCCATCTGGAGCAGACAAAAGGTCATGTAACCAAAGTAGAAAGCCTGCTTCGCAAAGCAACCGGCGAAGACAACTCCACTACATGCAAAGCCATCTCCAGCCTCATCACTGAGGCCGAAGACAATATCAAGGATGCGCAGGATGCCAGCGTTCGCGATGTAACGCTTATCGCGTCGGGGCAGCAGGTGGAACATCACGAGATTGCAGTTTATGGAACTCTGCGAACTTGGGCTGGCATTCTGGGCGAACGCAATGACGCGGCCGTCCTCGAATCCATCCTCAAGGAGGAAGAACACGCCGATCATCTGCTTACCCAGATTTCGGAGCGGGTCAATATCCAGGCTGCAGCCTGAGTAGTCACCCGATAGGGCAGACCGCCTTCAACCGGCAGTCTGCCCTTTTTCCTTGATCGGCAGCTCACTATTCTGTGTTTCGGGCAATCTCCCCTACCCAAATCGCGAGCAAAACCGTAGACTTGTAGCAAACGCCATGGCTACCGCTCAGAAAAGTCACACCAAAATCATCATCGCCGCCGTCATCATTATGGCCACTATGGCCTGGCTCGCCTTCACAGGCGTTCGTGACAACAAAAGCTACTACGTCACCATCGGTGAGCTGCAAGCGATGGGAAATAAGGCATATGTGCGGCATCTGCGCGTGGCTGGCAATGTTGCTCCGGGCAGCATCCACCGCACCGGCACCTATGTCGATTTCGAGCTTCTCGAACAGAACCGCAAACTGCAGGTCAGCTATAAAGGCGTGGAGCCACCGCCCGATACCTTCAAAGACGATGCCCAGGCGCTCGCAGTAGGCACCTATGGCAAGGATGGCGTATTTCACGCCACCCAACTCCAGGCGAAATGTGCTTCGAAATACGCTCCGGCCAAGCCTGCAGCGCCGACTGCCACCGCAACTGCCCTGCCCGCCGATTTCAAAAAATAAATGGAGAAGTCAGCCAAGCTCGCCAACGGCGCATCTGGCGCTGCCGCGGAACTGCAGTCTATCTCCAAGATCTATGGCACCTTTGCCGCTCTCCGCAATGTCTCAGCAACTTTTGAAGCTGGCAGTTGCACCGTCATCCTCGGTGAAAACGGCGCGGGCAAATCGACATTGCTTCGCGTCATCGCGGGCTTGATCACTCCTACGCGAGGCACTGTCCGAGTCTTTTCCGAGCTGCCACAGCAGCAGCGACGCCGCATGGCGTACATGAGCCACGCAACCATGCTCTACGATGAATTGACCGCGATGGAGAACCTCACTTACTTTGCATCCCTCCACCGCAACGACGAAGGCTGTGCCTGTGTCGCCAATCCAGAAGCAGCCTTGCGCGCCGTCGGCCTAGACCCCCACCTTGCGCGGCCAGTTGGTCAATATTCGCAGGGAATGCGGCAGCGTGCCTCGCTTGCCCGAGTTCTCCAGACCGATCCCGAACTGCTCCTGCTCGACGAGCCATTCTCCAATCTCGATGTAGCTTCTGCGCACCATATGGTCGAACTACTTGCCGACTTCCGGACCTGGCCGGTTTCCGGGGGTGGTCGCCGGACCATCCTGCTTACGACCCACCAGGCCCATTTTGCAGACCCTATTGCCGACATTACGCTCACCATGCGCAATGGTCAGATCCTCTCCTCAGTGCCGGGGGCTGCATGAAGGCACCCGCCAAAACCAACGCCGCCCGTCTCCTAGACGGACTCAATATCGCGTACGAACTGCGCGGTTACGAGCTAGATCCGGACGACCTCACCGCTATCTCGGTCGCCCGCAAGATCGGGCTTCCGCCGGAGCAGGTTTTCAAGACTCTTCTTTCCCAGACCAGCACTGGTGAGCACTTATTTGCCGTTATCCCCGGCGATGCCGAGCTCGATCTCAAAAAATTGGCATATGCAGCCGATGCGAAGAAAGCCGAACTGGCGTCCCTGAAAGATGTCGAACCGCTTACCGGATATATCCGCGGTGGAGTCACCGTAATGGCTGCGCGCAAGCCGTTTCCGGCGTATGCCGATGAGACGATTGAGCTTCACGACGTCATCTCCGTCTCAGCCGGCCAGCGTGGGCTGCAACTGCTGCTTAGCCCCGCCGATTACCTTCGCGCCACCAACGCCAGACTGGCCGATCTAATCAAATGAACTATCTCGGCCATGTTCTAAACCATCTCCGTAAAGATCTCCGCATCGAGTGGCGATCCCGGGATTCCATTAATGGAATGCTGTTCTTCGCATTGCTGGTAGTAGTTGTCTTTTCGCTGGCTTTTGACCCTACCGCTGCCGTATCCCGGCAGATCTCGGGTGGCATTCTCTGGGTTGCTCTGCTGTTCGCTACCGTTACTGCGCTGAACCAATCGTGGACACGCGAGCAGAGTCACCAGGTGCTTGAAGCACAGCGCATGGCTCCAGCTCCGGCGTCTGCACTTTTCCTCGGCAAAGCCATCGCCAATATGCTCTTCGTACTGGTAGTCGAAGCAGTTCTGGCCCCGGTCTTTATCGTTTTCTATAACCTGCATGTCATTGGAAACCCCTGGCTGCTCGCCCTGATTCTCCCTTTAGGCACATGGGCTCTGGTGGTCAACGGAACGTTCTTCGCTGTCCTCGGTCTGCGTACCAGAAACCGCGAACTTCTCCTCCCCTTGCTGCTGCTTCCCATTTCCCTTCCCGCTCTTCTTGAGATGGTGCAGGCCACAACCGGCGTCCTCACCGCAGAGCTCGATCCTCTCCAAATCAACACCTGGATCGTTCAACTGGCAGGATACGATCTCATCTTCACCCTGATCTGTCTGCTCCTATTCGACACAGTTCTCAACGCCGAATAGGATATTCGCGGTAAAATTAATCCCATCGTGCCCCGTCCTGCCACCACTCGCATTGTCGCCTGGCTCTGGTTCTTCGCCACGCTTGCCGTTCTTGCAGTCGGCTTCCGTCAGGCCATCTTTATCGCGCCCACGGAGGCGACGATGGGTAACGTGCAGCGTATCTTCTACTACCATGTTCCTTCGGCGATGATGGGGCTCGTCTTCCCTTATGTCAACTTCATCGCCTCGCTCGCTTACTTGTACTGGCGACGTCGCGATCCCCTTAAGGCACTCACTGCCGATGCCCTCGCTCTCGCGTCGGCTGAAGTTACCATCGTCTTTGTCAGCATCGGCCTTATGACCGGCATGCTATGGGCACGTGCCTCATGGGGTATCTGGTGGACCTGGGATGCCCGCCTCACCACCTATCTTCTCCTCTGGCTGCTCTACGTCAGCTATCTACTGCTGCGCCGATTCTCCTCTACCGGAGAGTCTCATACCCTCGCCGCCGTCATCTCTGTGTTCGCAGCCGTGGACGTCCCTATCGTCTTCATGTCGATCCAGTGGTGGCGTACCCAGCATCCCTCGCCCGTCTTCGCTGACGGCGGCAGTCTCGATCCTTCCATGTGGCCAGCGTTCCTCTGGAACCTCGCCGGTTGGGCCATGTGGGGAACTTTGATCATGCTCTTCCGCTTTGCCCTTGAGCGGCGGCGGCAACTCGCGGAACAGGAAGCCGCTCTCGTTGCGATCGAGGCGTCTCTGGAGACACATCAATGACCTGGCAGTCGCTTTTCAACCTCAGCACCATGGAACACCGTCATCTCCTTTTTGCCTATATCGCAGTATGGGCTGTCCAGATTGGATACCTTGGCTGGGTGGCGTGGGGATGGTCGCGAACCAAGGGCACCCGTCGCTAAACACTACAAGGCGTTAGTTTTCCTCCCTCAATCACATCCTCTTGCTCTGCCTCACCCTGCCCGATAGACTCGCAACAGTGCCGATCTCCTGTTCTTTATCCGTCTCCCGCTCTTTTGCTGCCGCCGCGCTCACGTTCGTGATCGCCTGCACAGGATGCCATCGCAACAGCTTCCCCGATGTGCCAGCGGGATACCACGAATTCGCTTACATCAGCAATGGCGGTTCCAATACCGTCACGGTGCTTGATCTTGTGTACATGCGGCAGGATCGAACATTGCAGGTCGGCAACGACCCAACCGGCCTTGCTGTGAACCCCCGCCGCAACGAGGTCTACGTCGTCAATACGAAATCCGGCTCGATCTCGGTCATTGATGCAGAGACAAACAGCGTCGTCGATACTATTCCTGTCCATCGCCAACCGTATTTCATCAGCGTGGACGACACCGGCCGTCGTGCCTACGTTACTAACTCTGGCTCCAATACCGTCAGTGTGATTGATCTGGATAAACGCCGCGAGATTGCGGTGGCCGGAACCGGCGAGCAACCGGGGATGGCGCGGATCTCGCCGGATAACCGCACTCTTGTGGTCACGAATCATGGCAGCGGCAGCATATCTCTCTACGACGTCGCGCCTTATGAGGAATCGGCGACTTCTCCGGTCTTGCATTTTCGCGCTACCTTCTCAGGCTGCCCCGGAGCGACCGATGCCGTCATTCTTCCGGACTCGTCCAAAACCTACATTGCCTGCTCGGGAGGCCACCAGGTAATGGCGATCGGCCTTGCCGCCGCGCCGGGATCCTGGGCGGCGAAGCAGAACCCCTCTTCACTCACCGATCACCTGCTTACACTGCTCGACGTGGGGAGTACTCCAGTTAATTTAGCAATGAAGCCTGATGGAGGCGAGATCTTCGTCTCCAACTTCGATTCCGACAGCATCTCCGAGATCGCCACCTGGACCAACGAGGTCGGCTGGACGCAAGCAATAGGAAATAAGCCTTCGCAAGGGGTGGTTAGCCGCGACAACAGCACTCTTTGGGTCTCGAACTTTGGCGCGGATTCGATCAGCATTTACAGCATCGACGACGGTAGGGTCTCGAGCAGCGTTCACACAGGTTCACGACCCGACGCGCTCGCCTTTTCCGCCGATGAACATCTTTTGTTGTCGACAGATGCCCGTTCCGGAGACGTCTCCATTCTTCGTACGCAGGATAAGTCAGGTCCAACTCTCTTTACGATTCTTCCAGCTGGAAGCTCTCCCAACGACATTGTCACAAAGGCATTCAGGTTGAAATCCTGATTCGATGTCTATGCCTGCCGCGCCAGCACCAGCGTAATGTCATCCGGCTGCTCTTCCGCTCCGATCCAGGCATCCAGCGCCTGCATTACCTTGTTGGAGATTACGTGCAGCGGCTCGTCACGATAGCGGGACACGATATCCATTAGCCGGGCTTCTCCAAATTCGCCAAAGTCATTCTCCGGCTCGGTCACGCCATCCGAATAGGCGACCAGAATATCGCCGGAACGCATCTGAAAACGGTCCTCGTCATAGTGCATGCCGTCGATGAGACCAACGACCGTGCCTCCCTGGTCAAGCCGGCGAATCGTGTTATCGCGTCCCAACACCAGAGGCGGCAGTTGACCGGCATTGGAGTAGGTCAACATTGCCGATGCGGCATCATAATGGGCCAGAAATAACGTGGCATACTTCTCCGGTTGGGTACTGCGATAGAGATGCCGGTTCAGCAGCGAAAGAATCCGTCCCGGCGACTGGAACAGCTCATCGCAATCGGGAGCATTATCTTCACGGCTCGACGTGAGGCCAGCGATATTGGACTCGCTGTACACCAGTTCCTCACTGGCAAAGCGGTAAGCGCGCACTGCCGAGTGCAGTGTCGCCATCAGCAACGCAGCCGAAATTCCTTTACCACTGATATCGCCAATGGCAATGCCGACACCGGTCTCGCGCCGCGTTGGAACACCTTCGTTCGCCTCTTGATGAAAGACCAGGAAGTCATAATAATCTCCGCTTACCGACCGTGCCGGGCGACAGATTCCATGCAGTTCCAGGCTCGCCATATTTGAAATCCGATGCGGAAATAAATTTGCCTGAACCTCCTGTGCAATAGAAATCTCGTTCTGCAGCCGCTCCTTCTCTTTCTGCTCTTCCAGCAACCGTTGCAGCGAGCCGGTCATTGTGTTAAATGACTGGCTCAGTTCCGCAAGCTGGTCCTGCCGGGTGACGCCAATCCGGTGGTCAAATCTTCCATGATCGATTGCCTGTGTTGCCTCATACAAATCCGAAACCGATGCCGTAATTGTCCGGCTTAGACGAGTCGCCATAAATAGTGCAAGCATCTCAATCAGCGCAAACACTACACAAAGCGCAATCAGTCCATCACGGATACCGCTCGTCACCACCCCGCCCAGTGAAGCACCGAATAGCTGCCGGTACAACAACGTAGGCCGCGAATCGACCTCAATCAAAATACTGTCGGGATCTCCTGAACCCCAGTCCGTCATGGAGACCGTTGATAAAAAACGCACACGAATATCCGCTGGATTCGATCCCTCCAGCTCTCTTCCTCCTGCAATTCCTCTCGTTCCTTTTTCCGCTCGTGAGTCTGCCATGACGATGCCCGCAGCTGTCGATCCCGTTTCCTTCGATGCCGCAGCCCTTCGCCGTTCGTCCCCAAGGCTACCCACCCGCTCCGGAAACATCACAGCTCGTCCAAGCCCATCGGCCATTGTGTTCATCAGCTCGCTATTTACCGGCACGCTGCTCACAAGAGTGAACTTGCGTCCATCCGCCAGATGCTGCTGATGCACCGCAACCAGATAAAGATCATCGCCATCCAGCACCAGATTTTGAAATTCCCCTGTTTTCAGCTCAGATGCCCACGGTGGCAGGCCCATCGGCGTCTTCTCATCGATCGGGTCCAAGGCAACCGGCGTTCCATTGATATAAGCCTTCGTCTCAGGATGCAGCCGCATTCCAGTAACATCGACTTCGGCCGCACCGTCCCGCCTTTCGACTTCTTCCGCTGAGGGCCTCCCCTCCAGCACCTGTGCAATCAGTTCCGCACGATGCTCGTTCGCCCCAGCCATCTGTCCCAATTCAGTCTGTAAACGCGAGTCCACCAGATGGATTGCGAACTGTCCCGCCGCCACATAGGCTGAGACCATCACCAGAGTTACGAACAATACCACCGGCGCCAACCCAATCAGCAGATAAGTCAGCACCAGCTTATTGCGAAGACTCCACAACATTCGCCGGCGCACAATTTGTAACGATAGAGGAATCACTACCAGCACCAGTGCTACCCCGGCGAATATCTCCATGGTGCTGAAAAAACTTCCGAGCCTCCCTGGCAGGAGACGCAAGATCAATAGAATGCAAAACCATAGCGCCAGCCAGACTGCAGCCCCCGCCAGTCCAGTCGGCGGGCGCCTTGTCCATCCTCGTAACCGCAATCGGATCGCATCCTGCATCGCTTCTTATTTTCCCTGCGCCTCTTGCCGGGCCAGTGACAGCGTATATCGCGTAGCCGAAAAATGCGCTCCTGCCAGCAACAGCAATCCAGATAAAAATGCCCACATCATCAGCCCGACCGAGATATAAAACGGGCCATAGACCGCCTGAAAATCCAGCCACGGCAGCGCACGCATGTACAAATGCTTGGCGCCTTCCCACAACAGTCCGGTCACAATTGCCGTCGGCAGAACAGCCCGTGCCGGGATCTTCCGATTCGGCAAGATCCAATAAATCATGAAGAACAGCAGAATACTTGCAACTCCTGCACAGATTCTCATAAAGCTAAACATAAAAAAATTGAAAACGACATTTTGCGTATGTCCAAAGAACACCCAAGCCAGGATTGGCTTCTGTGCCGCGGTAAACGCCACCGACACCATGGCCAGCGCGCCTACGGCAAAGGCAAGGCCTAATGATATGGCCTGATTACGTATATAGCTCCGGTTCTGCTTTACCCCCCAGACGTTATTCAGCGCCACTTCCAACGGCAGAAAAACACCCGTGGATGTAATCAGCAGCATCACGAGCGAAAATATCTCCGTCCGTTTATGCGGATGCGCGACGATCTGCATATTGCGCATCACAAAATCCTGGCCCGTGGGTAAAAAGCTCTTCATCATCTCACCTACGACGTTCGCCATCGACCGTGAATGAAATACCCTTCGCGAGAGCGTCAGCAGCAGCACAATAAACGGGAACAGCGACAGAATGGCATTCGCTGCCACACTGAAAGCGTAGGTATGCACTTCGGTTTGGGACAGGTAGTGAACCAGCGCCATAATCTGTGCCCAAAAACCGCTTTTGGCCACCACCGGGCGCACCTCTTCGATAGGCTTCGGCGGCAGTTCAGGCTCCGCCGCCTCTTTCGACGCAGGCGGCTCAGGCGGAACGGTCTTCTGGGGTACGGTAGAGGTCATAGCAAAGTTGCAGCAGCACAGAAATGAGTGCCGCTGCCTTCGATGCTAGCAGAGTGCCGCCGTCTCTTCGCCCTGTTCTGCCAGCTGATGGATCCGCCCCAGCGCCCATCGTGCCGCTTCCGCCAGCACCTCGTCTTCCCCCATGCTCCAGGTCTCCAGTTGCGACACAAACCGGGCATCCCCGCTGTTTCCCATCGCGATCGCCACATTCCGGTGCAAGCGCTTCTTCCGGGTACGTTCGACCGGCGAGCCTTTGAACCAGCGGCGGAACTCCGCCGAATCCATGCCCGCCAGCCACTCCAAGGAAGGATTCCTCATCTCCTGCCGCGCCACCATTCCTTCCTTCACTGCGACCGGAGCGCGTCTGTTCCAGGGACACACATCCTGGCAGATATCGCACCCAAACACCTGCCGCCCCATTGCTTCGCGAAATTCTTCAGCGATAGAACCTTTTTTCTCAATCGTCAGATATGCGATGCAGCGCGAAGCATCCATCTCCCGTGGGCCTAGCAATGCATGGGTAGGACAAGCATCGATGCACCGTGTGCAGCTTCCGCAGCGGTCCGCCGCGATGTGCAGTTCTTCGTTCTCCGACATCTCGAGCGAGGTCACCACTACTCCCAGCAGCAGCCATGAACCCAGTTGTTGATTCAGCACACAGTCATTCTTGCCGATCCAGCCTATGCCAGCCTTCTCCGCCGCCGTCCGCTCAACCAGCGGTCCAGTATCCACATAGCACTTGGTCTGGCACTCATATTGTTGGTGTAAAGCCGCCTCTACCCGCCGCAATCGGCCAAGCATCTCATCGTGATAGTCCGAGGGCATGAGGTTCAGGTTTCCGCTGTCGGGATCTTCAACGGTGCGGCCGCTCCACGCATACCGGGCGATCCAGCCCGTATTCCGCTCTGCCGGATCAATGGAACGCGGCCCATCGCCGTTATAGTTCACGGCGCAGACCACGATCGAGCGTGCCCAGGGGATGGCTACTTCAACCCCACTGCGCAATAACACCCCTTGCTCATTCCTGCGCTTCAGGTACTCCATCTCTCCGGCCCGACCGGCGTCCACCCAGGACGCAAACCGTTGAGCGTCCACGTGGCCCATTTCACTCTCGGCACTATAAACGCCCGCAACCCCAGCGCTATCGAATCCAGCATCCGCGGCCTGCTTCTGTACCCATTCCCGAAAGCCTGCCGTCCAGACGTTAGTCACATCAACACCACAAGCCTGCACTTAAGCCATGGCTCCTGTATTCGATCGCTTTTTGCTTCTGCCCAGAAAATAGAATCCGAGGCCCATCGCAAGCAGCGTCACCATGGCTGCCAATCCCAGCAGCCGCAGCACGGCGACCGTATATTTTCCTGATGAAGGAACATAGTTGCAGCAGTACAGCAGAAACAGGTCCTTCGCTGTTGCAATCTTTAGATGTGAGGCATTCACCAGCGCCAGCCGAACATCTCTCGATAAATAATCGATTCCCGACAGGTACTCGGACATCTTACCTTCCGGGGTAGCAAACATAATGACGCTAGAATGGGCAAACTGGTCCATCTTGCCATCCGGCCCCGGTACGCGCACATAGTGGAATCCCGTAGCTTCGCTCAATGCAGTGATGGACGCCTGCTGCCCGGTCAGAAAGTGAACACTGTCCCCTGCCCCCGGTTGGCCGATCCGGGCCAGAAAGGTCTTCTTCGCCATGCTGGCATCCATCGGAGTATCCGTTGGATCAATGCTGGTGACAACAACGTCATAATCTTTCCCTGCCTTGAGCCCGCTTCCCTGCAGTCCGATAGCCATTCCATGCAGTACCTGCGGACACAGCATCGTACATTTGAAATACACCAGCGCCAGCGCAATCGGACGATGATGGAAATAGGTTCCCAACGTCACCGGCCTTCCGGCATCATCCACAAATGTAGTTGCCAGCGGCAACGGTTGATTCAGACGTTCCACTATTCCGGCATCCTTCAGAAACTTCGGCATACTCTGTGCGGATGCACCCAAAGGCTGTGCCTGTTGTGCATAAGCTCCCTTACCGCACAAAAACAGAACCGCCATCATCAGAATCCCAAAGCGCCGAAACCCAATCAAAGTAACCTCCAACCCTTCTTCCATGTTACGCCTGTACGAATTCTGATATTGGCAATGGCTAATCAATTCAATGGAAGTCATGCGACCGCAGATCCATATCTCCATCTGAAAGCGATGTCAGCCGTGCGGCTTTCACATGGATTACGCTGTCCTGGTTTTGCAATGAACCTTCTACCAGGAGAAATTTGCTGCGCGTCACAAGAATGCGTTCCCGCTCGTATAGATCTGGCGTGATGATGATGTTCGTAATGCCGGTCTCGTCCTCCATGGAAAGAAAGACAAAGCCCTTTGCGGTGCCGGGGCGCTGGCGGGCGATGATACAGCCGGCTATACGCACAAACTCGCCATTTGTGCGCGTTTGCAGTTCCTGAACCGATAACACATGATGCGCATGAAGCTGGTCGCGACGATAATGCATAGGATGGCGGTCTACCGTAAGTCCGGTACTCGCATAATCGGCAACGAGACGTTCGTCGGTTGTCATCTGCGACAGCGGAGAACTGTCGTATGCCTCACAGGAAATCGCGCTGTTCTGCCGCAGCAATGGCCCCTCAGGCTTACCGGAGCGCTCTACCTGCCAGAGCGCATCTCGGCGATGCTGGATACCTGAGATCTTATTGAGTGCTCCAATTCGAGCGAGCAATGTAAGCTCCTTGCGATTGAGTTCAGGCGCCCGCAAGGCAATATCGTCCGCCGAAAGAAAGATACCGCCTCGCTCTCGGGCGCGGATAAGCGCTTCTGCGGATTGCCGCCGCATTCCCCGAATATATTTCAGTCCCATCCGGAGCGACAGGCCGCCATCCGCTTCATGCTCGATCGTGCATACCCAGTGCGATACCTGGACATCAATCGGTTTGATTCGCAATCCATGCCGCTGCGCGTCCTTCACAATGACGGCAGGAGAGTAAAACCCCATGGGCTGGTTGTTAAGAATGGCGCAGGTAAATGCAGCCAGGTATTTCACTTTGAAGTATGCGGACGCGTAAGCGAGCAGCGCAAAACTGGCGGCGTGCGATTCGGGAAAACCATATAAAGCAAAGGAGGTAATGTTCTGAACGATATTATCCTGGGTCGTTGCATCGATTCCGTTTTCCGTCATGCCGGAGCGAAGCTTGCTTTCCAAAGTTTTCATGCGATCCCATGAGCGGCGCATTCCCACAGCACGGCGCAACTGTTCAGCTTCCGCACCAGAGAAGTTGGCAATGATCATCGCCATGCGCAGTAACTGCTCCTGAAAGAGCGGCACCCCCCGGGTGCGGTGGAGCACCGGTTCCAGTTTAGGATGTGGATAGGTGATCGGCTCTTTCCCCTGCCGACGTCTCATATAGGGATGCATCATATCGCCGACAATCGGGCCAGGACGAATAATAGCCACCTGCACGACCAGGTCATAAAACACTTCTGGATAATTGTGCGGCAGAGATGCCATCTGCGCACGGCTCTCAACCTGGAACATGCCAACCGTATCGGCACGTTGCAGCGTGCGATAGACCTCAGAGTCCTGGGGCAACTGCGC
>Ga0207678_10002258_pt1 | contig 17448 bp, 16 predicted proteins | sample KBSC63metaG_FD_184319 | JGI IMG/M metagenome (GOLD analysis project Ga0207678, IMG submission 184319) | Corn rhizosphere microbial communities from Kellogg Biological Station, Michigan, USA - KBS C6-3 metaG (SPAdes) (version 2) | ecosystem: Host-associated > Plants > Roots > Rhizosphere > Soil ...
TGGTGATGCCGTCGAGTCCGGCGAAAATCCCCGCGAAGGACCCGTCGGGCGATTTGGCGCAGTTGACCGAGGGCACGGTGAACGAAGTGGCGACGTACCGGATCGCGCAGGTGCTGCACGCGACGTCAGCGTACCCGGACCAGTTATTGGACTTGAGGGCCGTGTTGAACGGCACGATGCGCGGCAGGTGGGTCGCGGGCAGGTGGGTGCCAGGCTGGTAGGTCATGCCACTGACGTGTACTCCGGGCGGCGGGGCGGCGGCGGTGGCCGCCTGGGCTGCGGTCGCGGTTCCCACCGACAGCAGCAGTGCGGCGGCGGCGAGCATGATTCGTTTCATCGGCCCCTCTCCAGGGTCACGAGGTCAGCATCAACCGAGCAAGGGGCGGAAACAGGTGCGCGATGGGTTACGCCGCTGTCCGGGGCGGATATGCGGCGTTCGCGTCCGTGCTTTGCGGGAGACGGACACGAGCGCACCACCTGGAACTCGTATCGGGAAGTGTCCCACGTCGGGTACGAGTCCTCAAGGCGGTCGCGAGATCCCGGGTCCGTGCCCGGGAATACCGATGCGCGGGATCCGGCTCGTCCCGATAGCATCGGGTAACCAGTTCTGTTTGACGATAGGGAGTACACCGTGTCCAGCCAGCAGCTTCGTATCACCCTCGCCGGAAGCGAGCATGTGGTCGAGGCGGGCACGACGGCGGGCGCGGCCCTCGGCCCCGAGCCGGGCGTCATCGCCGCCAGGGTCAACGGTGAGCTCCGCGACCTGGCTCACCAGGTGAGCGACGGCGACGTGGTCGAGCCGGTGGACATCGCCAGTGACGACGGCCGCTACATCTTGCGGCACTCCGCGGCGCACGTCATGGCACAGGCCGTGCAGGAGCTGTTCCCGCAGGCCAAGCTCGGCATCGGGCCGCCGGTGGAGAACGGTTTCTACTACGACTTCGACGTGGACAAGCCGTTCACCCCGGACGACCTGAAGGCGATCGAGGCCAGGATGCGCCAGATCGTCAAGCAGGGCCAGCGGTTCTCCCGCCGGGTGGTGACCGACGAGCAGGCCAGGGCAGAGCTCGCGGACGAGCCGTACAAGCTCGAGCTGATCGGCCTCAAGGGCCACCCGTCCGACGACGACGGCGAGTCGGTCGAGGTCGGCGGCACCGAGCTGACCATCTACGACAACCTGGACCCGGGTAGCGGCGAGCTGTGCTGGAAGGACCTGTGCCGCGGCCCGCACCTGCCGGTCACCCGGGCCATCCCGGCGTTCAAGCTGATGCGCACCGGCGGCGCCTACTGGCGCGGCAGCGAGAAGAACCCGCAGCTGCAGCGCATCTACGGCACCGCCTGGGAGACCAGGGACGCCCAGGACGAGTACGTCAGGCTGCTCACCGAAGCCGAGAAGCGCGACCACCGCAAGCTCGGCGCGGAGCTCGACCTGTTCTCGTTCCCGACCGAGATCGGCAGCGGCCTGCCCGTGTTCCACCCCAAGGGCGGCATCATCCGCCGGGTGATGGAGGACTACTCCCGCCGCCGCCACGAGGAGGCGGGGTACGAGTTCGTCAACACCCCGCACCTGACCAAGGAAGACCTGTTCATCACCTCGGGGCACCTGGAGTGGTACAAGGACGGCATGTTCCCGCCCATGGAACTGGACGGGGCCACCTACTACCCGAAGCCGATGAACTGCCCGATGCACATCCTGATCTACGCGGCGCGCGGGCGGTCGTACCGCGAGCTGCCGCTGCGGCTGTTCGAGTTCGGCACGGTGTACCGGTACGAGAAGTCCGGCGTGGTGCACGGCCTGACCCGGGCCCGCGGCTTCACCCAGGACGACTCGCACATCTTCTGTACCCCGGATCAGCTGCAGGACGAGCTGGCCTCGCTGCTGGCCTTCGTGGTCGGGCTGCTGCGTGACTTCGGCCTCACCGAGTTCGAGGCGGAGCTGTCCACCCGGCCCGACAAGTACGTCGGCGACCTGGGGGAGTGGGCCGTCGCCGAGGCGGCGCTCAAGCACGCGCTCGACGAGTCGGGCCTGCCGTACGTGATCGCCGAGGGCGAGGGTGCCTTCTACGCGCCCAAGATCGACGTGCACGTCAAGGACGCGATCGGCCGCCGCTGGCAGCTGTCCACCCTGCAGGTCGACCTGCAGGAGCCGGGCCGGTTCGGCATCGAGTACCAGGCCGCGGACGGCTCCCGGCAGCGCCCCTACATGATCCACCGGGCGCTGTTCGGCTCGATCGAGCGGTTCTTCGGCATCCTGGTCGAGCACTACGCCGGCGCGTTCCCGCCCTGGCTCGCCCCGGTCCAGGCGGTCGGCATCCCGATCGCCGACGCCCACGTGCCCTACCTGGAGAAGATCGCGGCCAGCCTGCGCGAGCAGAGCATCCGTGTCGAGGTGGACGCGAGCGACGACCGGATGCAGAAGAAGATCAGGACCGCGCAGCGGCAGAAGGTGCCGTTCATGCTGATCGCCGGGGACGACGACGTGGCCGCCGGGGCGGTGTCGTTCCGGTACCGGGACGGGTCGCAGAAGAACGGCGTACCGGTGGCGGACGCCGTCGCGGAGATCGTCACCGCGGTGCGCGACCGCGTCCAGGTGTAGGCCCGTGCCCGAGCCCGACCCGGATGGAGTCTTCGCGGGAGTCCCCGACGCCTTCGGCCGGCTGTGGACGCCGCACCGCCTGGCCTACATCAAGGGCGAGAACAAGCCGTCGGGCCCGGGCGAGGACGAGGGCTGCCCGTTCGACCGCGCGCCGAAGCTCAGCGACACCGAAGGCCTGATCGTCGCGCGCGGCGAACTGGTGTACGCGGTGCTCAACCTGTACCCGTACAACGCGGGCCACGTGCTGATCTGCCCGTACCGGCACGTGGCCGACTACACCGACCTGACCCCGGCCGAGACGGCCGAGTTCTCCGAGTTCACCAAGCGCGCGGTCGGCGCGCTGCGCCAGGCCTCCGGCGCCCAGGGCTTCAACATCGGCATCAACCTGGGCTCGGTGGCCGGCGCCGGCATCGCCGCCCACCTGCACCAGCACGTGGTGCCCCGGTGGGGCGGCGATACCAACTTCATGCCGGTCACCGGGCACACCCGGGTGCTGCCCCAGCTCCTGGCCGACACCCGCAAGCTGCTCGCCGACGCCTGGCCCGCGACCTAACCCACTGCCCCCACCCGGACGCCTGGCCGTCCTCCTCCGTTTTCCATGAATGCGGCGTTCTACCGATTCTTTTCGGTAGAACGCCACATTCACTGACAGCCGGCCAGCCCTAGCCGGGCTTGGACTCGGCCGCGACCTTGCTCGCCAGGTGTGCCGGGAGCGGCTCGTGACGCAGGTAGGAACGGGTGAACGAGCCCGTGCCGTGCGAGAGCGAGCGCAGCTCGATGGCGTACCTGGTGATCTCGAGCTCAGGGATCTCGGCCTTGACCAGAGTGCGGCCCACGCCGATCTGCTCGGTGCCGAGCACCCGGCCGCGGCGGGAGGGCACATCGGACATGATCGCGCCCACGTAGTCGTCGGGGACCAGCACGCTCACCTCGTCGACCGGCTCGAGCAGCTTGGGCTGAGCCTTGTCCACGGCGTCTCTGAGAGCCGCCCGGCCGGCCTTCTGAAAGGCCATGTCAGAGGAGTCCACCGAGTGCGCCTTGCCGTCGTACAGCGTGACCCGGATGCCGATCATCGGGTAGCCGGCCACCACGCCCTGCTCCATCTGCCAGCGGACGCCCTTCTCCACCGAGGGGATGAACTGCCGCGGCACCACGCCGCCGACGATCTTGTCGACGAACTCGAACGCGGACGCGTCCGCCAGCGGCTCGATCTCGATGTGGCAGATCCCGTACTCGCCGTGGCCGCCGGACTGCTTGACGTTCCGGCCCAGCCCTTGGGCCTTGCCCGCGACCGTCTCCCGCAGCGGCACCCGCAGGTCGGTCGTTTCCACCGCGACTCCGTAGCGGTTCGCGAGCCGGTCCAGCAGCAGGTCGGCGTGCGCCTCGCCCATGCACCACAGCACCAGCTGCCTGGTCTCGGCGTTATTCTCCAGGCGCAGCGTCGGGTCCTCGGCCACCAGACGGCTCAGCGCCTGGGAGAGCTTGTCCTCATCCGCCTTGGATTTCGCCACGATCGCCACCGGCAGCAGCGGCTCCGGCATCGACCAGGACTCCATCAGCAGCGGCTTTTCCTTATCCGAGAGCGTGTCGCCGGTCTCGGCCGTGCCGAGCTTGGCCACGGCGCAGATGTCGCCGGCCGCGCACTGGGTGACCGGGCGCTGCAGCTTGCCCAGCGGTGAGGTGAGCGCGCCGATGCGCTCGTCGTCGTCGTGGTCCTCGTGCCCGCTCGCGGAGCGGCCGTGGCCGGACACGTGCACGGAGGCATCAGGGCGCAGCGTGCCGGAGAACACCCGGACCAGGCTGATCCGGCCCACGTAGGAGTCGGACGTGGTCTTGACCACCTCGGCCAGCAGCGGGCCCTTGGGGTCGGAGGACAGGCCCGTGACCGGCTTGCCGTCCGGCGTGGTGACCGACGGCAGCGGGTGCTCGGCGGGGGACGGGAACGCCTCGGTCATCACCTCGAGCAGCTCGAGCATGCCGATCTTCTGCGGTGCGGAGGCGACCAGCACCGGATAGAAGCTGCCCCGGGCGACGGCCTTTTCCAGGTCCTCGATCAGCACCTTGGGGTCGATCTCCTCACCGGACAGGTACCTGTCCATGAGGCTCTCGTCTTCGCTCTCGGTGATGACGCCCTCGATCAGCTCGCCGCGCAGGTCGGTCATGCGCTCCTCGTCGGCGGCCGCGGGCGCGCCCTCGGAGCGCTCGCCGCCGGAGTAGCTGTACAGCTTCTGCGACAGCAGCCCGATCAGCCCGGTGACGGGCTCGCCGACCGGCAGGTACAGCGGCGCCACGGCGTCGCCGAAGGCCTCGCGGCACGCGTCCAGCGTCGCCTGGAACTCGGCCCGCTGGTGGTCGATCTTGGTGATCACGACCGCGCGCGGCATGCCGACCGCGGCGCACTCCTCCCACAGCATCCTGGTCACGCCGTCGATCCCGTCGGTGGCGGAGACGGCGAACAGCGCTGAGTCAGCCGCGCGGAGCCCGGCCCTGAGGTCCCCCGTGAAGTCGGCGTAGCCGGGCGTGTCGAGCAGGTTGACCTTGATGCCGTTGTGGATGATCGGCGCGAGGGTCAGGTTGACCGAACGCTGCTGCCTGACCTCGGTCTCGTCGAAGTCGCTGACCGTGGTGCCCTCTTCTATGCTGCCCGGGCGCTGGATCGTGCCGGTCGCGGCGAGCAGCGCCTCGACCAGGCTCGACTTCCCGGTCCCGGAATGGCCGACCAGCACCACGTTCCGTACCTGATCGGCCGCCGGTGCCCTGCCGGCGGCTCCTCCCGCCCCACTGCTTTTATCTGCCACTGAGGTTCGCCTCCTTGCGATCGCATTCTCCCGCGAGCTGCGCACGACCAGCCTTAACCCGCGGGCACCGTGTCCACAACCCCCACGGAAAGAATCTCCCCGGTTGCCGGAAAGTGAAGCCCGCCCCAGCGGAGGAAAACTCAAGCTCAGCCCGGCGGTAGGATCGGACGGCCATGCTGAACGTGCTGCGGCCCGCCATGACGCGCCTGTTCACCCCCGCGGGCAAGGTCCTCGCGCGTACCCCGATAACGCCGAACGCCGTCACCGTCATCGGCACGGTCGGCGTTGCCGGGGGAGCGCTCGCCCTTTTCCCCCAAGGTGAGCTGTTCCCCGGCGCCTTCACCTGCACGATCTTCGTGTTCCTCGACATGCTGGACGGCGTGCTGGCCCGGCTGAAGGGCACCAGCGGCACCTGGGGCGCGTTCCTCGACTCGACCATGGACCGGATCGCCGACGCCGGCATCTTCGGCGGCCTGGTCATCTGGTTCTACACCGGCGGGCACAACACGCTGCTCGGCGCCGTGTCGCTGTTCTGCCTGGTCACCGGGAGCCTGGTCTCCTACGCCAAGGCCCGCGCCGAGGGGCTGGGCCTGCGCTGCGACGTGGGCCTGATCGAGCGGCCCGAGCGGATGCTGATTTCGCTGATCGCCGTCGGCGTCTCCGGCCTCGGCGTGCCGTACATTCTCAACGTGGGGCTCTGGGCGCTCGCGGCCGGCAGCGCCTTCACTTTCGGGCAGCGGGTGCACGCGGTATATAAGGCAGCAAAGGCTCCCAAAGACGAGGGCGGGCCTGCCGGGGATCAGCAGGGCTGAGAGAGGTTAGCGGTGGCCGTAGGTAGCGGGGGGGATAGGGGGGGTCGTCCCCCCGGGCTAGCACTGGGTGAGCGGCTGACGGGGGTCGCGTACCGGCTGGGCTGGACGCTGATCTGCCGCGTCCCGCAGGCCTGGGCAGCGTGGGTCTTCGCCAAGGCGGCTGGCATCGCCTGGCGCCGCCAGGGGCCCGGGGTTCAGGTACTCGAGGCCAACCTGCGCCGGGTGCTGGCCTGGAAGTACGGCACGGACGAGGTGGACGGGAAGGAACTGCGCACCTTGTCCAGGGCCGCGCTGCTCTCCTACGCCCGGTACTGGCTCGAGGTCTTCCGGCTATCGGTAACCCCCACCGAGCGGCTGGTGGAGGGGATGCGTTTCCAGGGCCCGAACGAGGCGACGCTGTTCGCCAACCTCAAGGCCGGCCGCGGCGTGATCATCGCGCTGCCGCACATGGGCAACTTCGAGCAGGCCGGCGCCTGGGTCATCGGCCGCGGGGCCGGGAAGTTCACCACCGTCGCCGAACGGCTGCGGCCCGAGTCGGTGTACGAGAGCTTCCTGCGGTTCCGCCGGAGCCTGGGCTTCGAGGTCCTCCCGCTGACCGGCGGCGGCAGCCCGTTCGGCACCCTGGCCCAGCGGCTGCGCGGCGGCGGCCTGGTCTGCCTGGTCAGCGACCGCGACCTGAAGGAGAGCGGGGTCGAGGTCGAGATGTTCGGGCAGAAGGCGCGGATTTCCGCGGTGGCCGCGCTCGCCGTGCACACCGGCGCGGCGCTGATGCCGACCGCGACCTGGTTCGACGGCGAGGACTGGGGGGCGCGCATCTACGACGAGATCCCGGTACCGGACACCGGCACCCGCGCCGAGAAGATCGCGGCGATGAGCCAGGCGCTGGCCGACCGGTTCACCGAGGCGATCGCCGAGCACCCGCAGGACTGGCACATGCTGCAAAAAGTCTTCACCGCCGACCTGGATCCGGCGCGGGTGCCGCGGCTCCAGGTGCCGCCCCCCCGGAGCGAACCATGAAGATCGGGATTACCTGCCCGTACTCGTGGGACGTGCCGGGTGGCGTCCAGCAGCACATACGCGACCTGGCCGAGGCCCTGATCGACGAGGGCCACGACGTGTCGGTGATCTCGCCGGCCGACGACGACACCCCGCTGCCGCGGTACGTGACCGGGGCCGGCCGGGCGGTGCCCGTGCCCTACAACGGGTCGGTGGCGCGGCTGTCGTTCGGCTTCCTGTCGACCAACCGGGTGCGGCGCTGGATCAAGGACGGCGGGTTCGACGTGCTGCACGTGCACGAGCCCGAGATCCCCAGCCTGTCCCTGCTGGCCTGCTGGGTCGCGTCGGGGCCGATCGTCGCGACGTTCCACACCGCGATCCCGCGTTCCCGCATCCTGCTGGTCACCTACGCGGTGGTGCGCACCGGGCTCGAGAAGATCAACGGCCGGATCGCGGTGTCCGAGGCGGCCAGGACCACGCTGGTCGAGCACATCGGCGGCGATGCCGTGGTCATCCCGAACGGGGTGGCCACCCGCCGCTACCGTAAGGCCGACCCGCTGCCTGGCTGGCCGGGGCCCGGCGGCGCGATCGGCTTCCTCGGCCGGCTCGACGAGCCGCGCAAGGGGCTGCAGGTGCTGCTCAAGGCGTTCGAGGTGCTTGGGCAGGAACGGCCCGGGCTGCGGCTGCTGATCGCGGGCCCGGCCGCGGACCCCGGGGACGTGCTGGACCGGGTGCCCGCCGCGCTGCGCGACCGGGTGGTCCTGCTCGGCCAGGTCAGCGAGGAAGACAAGGTCCGGGTGCTGCATTCGGTCGACGTGTTCTGCTCGCCGAACACCGGCGGCGAGTCGTTCGGCATCGTGACCGCCGAGGCGATGGCGGCCGGGGTGCCCATCGTGGCCAGCGACATCGAGGCCTTCCGCCAGGTCCTGCGCGGCGGCGAGGCGGGGGAGCTGTTCACCACCGGGGACGCGGGCGACCTGGCCCGCGCGGCCGGGCGACTGCTGGACGACCCGGCCCGCCGGGCCGCGCTTTCCGCCGCGGCGCTGGTTGCGGTGGCCGCCTACGACTGGTCGGTCGTCGCCCGCTCCGTGCTCAGCGTGTACGAGACCGTCGTCCTCGGCAGCACGCAGGTCGCCGTCACCGCGTCAGGAGGTGAGTTCCCGTGATCGCCGACATCGCCATCGTGATCGCGGCCGCGCTGTTCATCGGCGTGTACGTGTCCTGGCGGGCCGGCCGGATCGACCGGCTGCACGCCCGGGTGGACATGGCCCAGGCCGCCCTGGACGCGACCCTGGTCCGGCGCAGCTCGGTGGCCTTGGAGCTGGCCACCTCCGGGCTGCTCGACCCGGCCACCGGCCTGCTGCTGGCCAGCGCGGTGCACGGTACCAAGGACATCACCTCGCGGCCCCGTGACCTGGCCGAGAGCGACCTGACCCGGGCGCTGCGCGCCGCGTTCAGCCAGCCCGACTTCCGGGCCTCGATCAACGGCAAGGAGGGTGCCGACGAGCTGCTCGCCGAGGTCGAGGCGGCCGCGCACCAGGTGTTCCTGGCCCGCAAGTTCTACAACGACGTGGTCGCGGCGACCCGGGAGGCCCGGCAGCGCCCGCTCGCCCGGGTCCTGCGCCTGTCCGGCCGGGCCAGGGCCCCCGAGTTCTTCGAGATGGACGATTCCCTGGTCGCGGAGAACACCGGCGCCTCGCTCGGCCTCTAGCGACCTGGCCATACGATGGTAGTAAGCAGTGACTAGTGATCAAGTGAGGTTCCGAGTGTCCACCGACAACACCGACCAGCCCGCCACCGGCACCGCGCGGGTGAAGCGCGGCATGGCCGAGATGCTCAAGGGCGGCGTGATCATGGACGTGGTCACGCCCGATCAGGCCAAGATCGCCGAGGACGCCGGCGCGGTCGCCGTGATGGCGCTCGAGCGCGTGCCCGCCGACATCCGCAAGGAGGGCGGCGTCGCCCGGATGAGCGACCCCGACATGGTCGACGGCATCATCGCCGCGGTGTCCATTCCCGTGATGGCCAAGTGCCGGATCGGCCACTTCGCCGAGGCGCAGGTGCTGCAGGCCATCGGGGTCGACTACATCGACGAGTCCGAGGTGCTCACCCCGGCCGACGAGGCCCACCACGTGGACAAGTGGAAGTTCACCGTGCCGTTCGTGTGCGGTGCCACCAACCTGGGCGAGGCGTTGCGCAGGATCGCCGAGGGCGCCGCGATGATCAGGTCCAAGGGCGAGGCGGGCACCGGCAACGTCGTCGAGGCGACCAGGCACATGCGCTCGATCCGGTCCGAGATCGCCCGGCTGTCCGGGCTGCCGTCCGAGGAGCTGTTCACCGCGGCCAAGGAACTCGGCGCACCCTACGAGCTGGTCGCCGAGGTGGCCCGGCTGGGCAGGCTGCCGGTCGTGCTGTTCACCGCGGGCGGCATCGCGACCCCCGCCGACGCCGCGCTGATGATGCAGCTCGGCGCCGAGGGCGTGTTCGTCGGCTCGGGCATCTTCAAGTCCGGCGACCCCGCCAGGCGCGCGGCCGCGATCGTCAAGGCCACCACCTTCCACGACGACCCGGACGTGGTGGCTAAGGTCTCCCGCGGCCTCGGCGAGGCCATGGTCGGCATCAACCTGGACACCCTCCCCGCCGACCAGCACTACGCCTCCCGCGGCTGGTAACCCGCCGCCTCCGCAGCTGCCCCCCGCAGGCTCGCCTCGGGAAGAACAGACCGCCGCCTCAGCGTTCTATTGTTGTTAACCCCCGTATACCCAAGTCGCGCGCCCCCGCGGGTCGCGCGTCGTTGGGATGCGCTGCGCCAGTTCCGGAGGAAGCATGAAGCCCGTCGTCGGCGTGCTCGCCCTGCAGGGCGACGTGCCCGAGCACCTGCGTGCGCTCGAGGCCGCCGGGGCGCGGCCAGCGGCGGTCCGCCGCCCGGAGGAACTGGACCGCGTGGACGGGCTGGTGATCCCCGGCGGCGAGTCGACGACGCTGTGGCGGCTCTCCGTCGCCTTCGACGTCCTCGAGCCGCTGCGCAAGCTCATCGGCGAAGGGCTGCCCGCGTTCGGTTCCTGCGCTGGCATGATCATGCTGGCGGACAGGCTGGCCGATGGCGTCGAAGGCCAGCAGACCTACGGCGGCATCGACATGACCGTCCGCCGGAACGCGTTCGGCCGCCAGGTCGACTCCTTCGAGCACGACATCACCCTGGGCGGCGTCGGCGCTGACACAGGCGTAACAGAAGGCCCGTTCCGCGCGGTCTTTATCAGGGCACCGTGGGTGGAGCAGACCGGTCCGGGCGTCGCCATACTGGGAACCGACCTGGGCACCGGTAGGATCGTCGCCGTCCGGCAAGGGCAACTGCTTGCCACAGCCTTCCACCCCGAGCTGACCCCGGACCGGCGCATTCATCAGCTATTCGTAGACATCGTGAAGGACAACACATGAGCGGCCACTCCAAGTGGGCCACCACCAAGCACAAGAAGGCGGTGGTCGACGCCAAGCGCGGCAAGCTATTCGCCAAGCTGATCAAGAACGTCGAGGTCGCCGCGCGTACAGGCGGCGGAGACCCGGCGGGCAACCCGACACTGTACGACGCGATCCAGAAGGCCAAGAAGAGCTCGGTACCGAACGACAACATCGACCGGGCCGTCCGCCGCGGCAGCGGCGCCGAGGCCGGCGGCGCCCAGTACGAGAACATCACCTACGAGGGCTACGCCCCCGGCGGTGTCGCGGTGCTGGTGCAGTGCCTGACCGATAACAGGAACCGGGCCGCCTCGGATGTGCGCACCGCGTTCAGCCGCAACGGCGGCTCGATGGCCGACCCTGGCTCGGTGTCCTACCTGTTCCACCGCAAGGGCGTGATCGTGGTGGAGAAGAAGGGCGTGACCGAGGACGACGTGCTGACCGCGGTGCTCGACGCGGGCGCCGAGGAGGTCAACGATCTCGGTGAGTCCTTCGAGGTGGTGTCCGAGCCGACCGACCTGGTGACAGCGCGCAAGGCGCTGCAGGACGCCGGGATCGACTATGACTCGGCGGACACGGCGTTCCTGCCGACCGTCGAGGTCGACCTGGACGAGGAGCAGGCCAAGCGAGTGTTCCGGCTGATCGAGGCGCTCGAGGATTCCGACGACGTGCAGGACGTGTACGCCAACTACTCGGTGCCCGACGAGATCATGGAGAAGCTCGGCTGACCGCTGACGTGATCGTCCGCCCGCTCGCCCAGGACTTCGACTGGGACCAGTACGTCGACGTGACCGTCCGCGCGTTCGGCCCCGTCGACGAGGTGATGATCCGGCCGGTCATCGAGCCGGCCGTGGCCGCGGGCCGGTGCCTGGGTGCCTTCGACCAGGGCCGCCTGGTCGCCACCGCGCTGTACCACGACATGCGCCAGTGGTGGCACGGCCGGGCCGTGCCCATGGCCGGGGTGGGCGGCGTCACGGTCGCGCCCGAGTACCGCGGCCAGGGCGTGGGCCGCGCCCTGATGACCGCGCTCGCCGAGCTCATAGCCGGACGCGGCTACCCGCTGTCGGCCCTCTACCCGGCCACGATGACGATCTACCGGTCGCTCGGCTGGGAGATCGCCGGACACCGGTACGAGGCGGTGCTGCCCAGCCGGGCGCTGTCCGTGATGGCCCGGCCGGAACCCGGCGCCGCGGCCGGGATCAGGCGCCCCGGCCCGGACGACGCCGCCGAGGTGCTCCAGGTCCTCGGCTGCGCCCACGCCGACGCCCGCGACTGCGGCCCGGTCACCTGGGACGAGACCACCATGCGCCGCTGGCTGACCTGTCCCGGCCGGTACGCCGACACGGACAGGTACGCGTACCTGGCCCCGGACGGTTTCCTCGGTTACCGCTGGCAGCACGGCAACGACGCGATCTTCGTCGAGCGGGTGGTGGCCTCCTCGGCCGCGACCACCCGGGCGCTGTGGGCCGTGGCCGCCTCCAACTCCTCCGTGGCCGGGACGGTGCGCGCGCAGGTCGGCCCGTCCGATCCGCTCTGGTGGATGCTGCGCGAGCAGGACGCGGACATCGCCGAACGGGAGAGCTGGATGCTCCGCCTGCTCGACGCGCCCGCCGCCATCGCGGCCCGCGGCTTCCCCGCGACGGACCTGACCGTGCCGCTGCAGATCACCGACGACCTGCGGCCGGCCAACTCGGGCCGGTGGGACCTGACGGTCCGGGCCGGCGAAGGCCGCCTTTCCAGGTACCGAACGGTCGCTCCTTCCCCTTCCCCCGCCGGTTCGTCGCACGCCGGGCGGACGCCGCTCGCGCTGGGTGCCCGTGGCCTCGCCGCGCTGTACGCGGGGACGCCGGTCGCGACCCTGCGCCGGGCCGGCCTGGCCGATGGCGGCAGCCAGGACGCCGACGCGGCCCTCGACGGCGCGTTCGCCGCGACCCCGTTCATGCTGGACGGCTTCTGACCATGGCCGACGCTCCCCCCGACCTGCAGATCCGGCGGCTGCGACCCGGTGACGATCCCGACGGCCAGCTCGACCTGTCCGAACGGGCCTTCGGACCTGGGTCCGCCGGCGATCGCGACCGGCGGGTACGGTCGCTGTCCCGCCACATCGCCGCCGGGCGGTACCTGGGCGCCTTCGCCGACGGGCGCCCGGCCGCCGGGGCCGCGATCCAGGACATGCGGCAGTGGTGGCTCGGCCGCCCGGTGCCGATGGCCGGGGTGTCCAGCGTCACGGTCGCGCCGGAGTACCGGGGCCGGGGCATCGGCCGGATGCTGATGACCGCCCTGCTCGACGAGATCGCGGCGCAGGGCTATCCGCTGTCGGCGCTGTTCCCGGCGACGATGCCGCTGTACCGGTCGCTGGGCTGGGAACTGGCCGGGGCCAGGGACACGGTGGTCATCCCGGCCAGGTCGCTGCTCCGACTGGTCCCGCCCGACGCCCAGCCCCCGGAGGCCGGAACGGTCCCGGCCACGGGCCTGCGCCGGGCCGGCCCCGGCGACGCGGAGGCCGTCATCGCTCTGCTCGGCCGGGTGCACGAGGCTGCCCGCGACTGCGGCCCGATCACCTGGGACACGGACTCGGCCGCCGACTGGCTGGCCGATCCGGGCCTGTACGCGTACCTCGCCGAGGACGGCTTCCTCGCCTACCGGTGGCAGCGCGGGAACCAGGACCTGTACGCGGAGCGGGCCGAGGCGATCTCGGCCCGGACCGTCCGGGCGCTCTGGACGCAACTCGGCTCGCATGCCTCGATTGCCGAGAAGGTCTACGCCAGGACCGGCCCCGCCAGCGCGTTCTGGTGGCTCACCCGCGAACGCGACGCGGACATAGCGCACCGGTCCCGGTGGATGCTCCGGGTGGTCGACGCGCCCGCGGCCATCGCCGCCCGCGGTTTCCCCGCCGCGACCTCGCTTACCGCCCCGCTGCGCATCGCCGACGAAACCCGCCCGGCCAACTCCGGCCGCTGGCGGCTGACCGTGGCGGGCGGCGCGGGCACGCTCGACCCGCTGGGCCCGGACGCCTCAGAGGTTCCGGCTGTCACGCTGGGCGCGCGCGGGCTGGCCGCGCTGTACGCCGGAACCCCTCTCGTCGCGTTGCGGCAGGCGGGCCTGGCCGCCGGCGGGACGGCGGCCGACGACGCCGCCCTGGATGCCGCCTTCGCCGCTACCTCCTACATGCTGGACGCCTTTTGACGGACACGCCGCCGGCGTTGCGCCCCGTACCGCCGCCGGGCCGGTAAGTTCGACACGAACAGATGTTCGCGGACCCAGACCGGCAGACCCCGGATTGACAGATGGCCGGATTGATAGATGGAGAGCACCTGGTGGGCTTGTCACATGCGCGGCACCCGATCCGGGTGCTGGGGGTCGATCCCGGGCTGACCAGGTGCGGCGTCGGCGTGGTCGAGGGCGCACCGGGCCGGGCGCTGACCATGATCAGGGTCGGGGTCATCAGGACGTCGGCCGACGAGGACATCGCGGCCCGGCTGCTCGCGATCGAGACCGAGATCGAGGCCTGGCTGGACGCGTGCCGGCCCGACGCGGTGGCCGTGGAGCGGGTGTTCAGCCAGCAGAACGTGCGCACGGTGATGGGCACCGCGCAGGCCGGCGCGATCGCGATCGCCTGCGCCGCGCGGCGCGGGCTGCCGGTGGCCCTGCATACCCCCAGCGAGGTCAAGGCGGCCGTGACCGGCAACGGGCGGGCGGACAAGGCTCAGGTCACGGCGATGGTGACCCGGCTGCTCCGGGTCACCGACCCGCCGCGCCCGGCCGATGCCGCCGACGCGCTGGCGCTGGCCATCTGTCATATCTGGCGTGGCGGCGGCGCGGGGCTGCGCCTGGCCGCCCTGACTGGCCGAGGAGGGAGCGCGTCATGATCGCGCATCTGCGCGGCACGGTGGCCGGCGTCGCGCCGGACGGTGCCGTCATCGAGGTCGGCGGGGTCGGGATGCGCGTGCAGTGCACCCCCGGCACCCTGGCCACGCTCAGACCGGGGGAGTCCGCGCAGGTCGCCACCTCGCTGGTGGTCAGGGAGGACTCGCTCACCCTGTTCGGCTTCGCCTCCGACGACGAGCGGAACGTCTTCGAGTTGCTGCAGACGGCCAGCGGCGTGGGGCCCAGGCTGGCGCTGGCCATGCTGGCCGTGCACGCACCCGACGCGTTGCGCCGCGCCGTCTCGACCGAGGACCTGAACGCGCTGACCATGGTCCCCGGGATCGGCAAGAAGGGCGCGCAGCGGATCGTGCTCGAGATGAAGGACCGGCTCGGCCCGCCCGGCGACGACGGCGCGTGGCTACCCAGCAGGGCGGTGCCGCGAGCCCCCTCCTGGCGCGACCAGGTGCAGTCCGGCCTGGTCAACCTGGGCTGGCCGGCCAGGGACGCGGACCAGGCCATCGCGGCGCTTGAGGACGAGGGCGTGATCGGCGGCTCCGGCGGCGACACGGTGGACGTGGCCACCGTGCTGCGGGCCGCCCTGCGCAAGCTGAGCAGGCAGTAGCGCGATGACCGGGGACGAGACCCTGCGGCAGGCCGAGGAAGCCGAGCTCGCCCGGCGCGTCCAGGGCGGCGACGACATCGTGTCGCCGCTCGCGGACGCGGATGAGCGGGCCATCGAGACCGCGCTGCGGCCCAAGCGGCTCACCGAGTTCACCGGCCAGGCCCGGGTGCGCGAGCAGTTGTCGCTGATCTTGACCAGCGCCCTGCGGCGCGGCCGGCCGCCGGACCACGTGCTGCTGGCCGGACCGCCCGGCCTGGGCAAGACCACGATCGCGATGATCGTGGCCGCCGAGCTCGGCGCGCCGCTGCGCATCACTAGCGGTCCGGCCATCGAGCGATCAGGTGATCTGGCCGCGGTGCTGTCCACGCTCAGCGAGGGCGAGGTGATCTTCATCGACGAGATTCACCGCCTGGCCCGGCCCGCCGAGGAGATGCTCTACCTGGCGATGGAGGACTTCCGGGTGGACGTGGTGATCGGCAAGGGCCCCGGCGCGACCGCGATCCCGCTCGACATCGCGCCGTTCACGCTGGTCGGGGCCACTACGAGGGCTGGCCTGCTGCCGGCGCCGCTGCGGGACAGGTTCGGCTTCACCGCGCACCTGGACTTCTACCAGCCGGACGAGCTGGAGGTCATCATCCGCCGGTCGGCCGGGCTGCTCGGGGTGACCCTCACCGACGAGGGCGCGGCCGAGCTCTCCACCCGGTCACGCGGCACGCCCAGGATCGCCAACCGGCTGCTGCGCCGGGTCCGCGACTACGCCGAGGTGCGCGCCGACGGCGTGGTCACCCTGGAGATCGCGCGGACCGCGCTGGAGATCTACGAGGTTGACGAGAACGGCCTGGACCGGCTCGACCGGGGGGTCCTCGACGCGGTCGTGCGCCGCTTCGGCGGCGGACCGGTCGGCCTGTCCACGCTGGCGGTGGCGCTGGGGGAGGAGGCGGAGACCGTCGAGGTGGTCGCCGAGCCGTTCCTGGTCCGCTGCGGGCTGCTGGCGCGGACTCCGCGTGGCCGGGTGGCCACCGCGGCCGGCTGGGCTCATCTGGGACTCGAGCCTCCCCCGTCACTCAGTGAACTGCCTACCTTGTTTGACTGAACAGTGTTTGACTGAACTGGCCCGGCGGAGCAAGATCGCACCGAGGTCACGATCGCTCGCAAAAACTCGTAGCCTGGTTGGTGCGCGGTCAAAGCGCGGCTAAACTTCGGCAGTCGGTCGTGGGCCTCTGTCGCGACCATGCATGCAGAACCAACTGGAAGGATCCCCGGTCATGGGGTTTATCGCAGCCGCAGATGCGGCAAGCAAGTCATCAGGCAGCTCGCTGACGTTCCCGATCCTGATCGTTCTGGTCTTCGTCGGCTTCTACTTCCTGATGATCAGGCCGCAGCGGCGCCGTCAGCAGAAGGTCCAGCAGGAGCAGCGGACGGTTGCCCCCGGCGCGCGGGTTCGCACCACGGCCGGCATGTATGCCACGGTGACCGAGGTGGACGGCGACGACGTCGTGCTCGAGGTCGCTCCCGGCGTCGAGGTCCGGTACCTCAAGCGCGCCATCATGGAGGTCGTCCAGCCTGCCGAGGAGACCGAGACCTACGAGGACGCCGAGCCCTCCGACTATCACGAGGACGACCAGGACGAACCGGCTGATGGAACCGCCGAGGACTCCGATGGCGTTAAGTCAGCTGAAGGTGGTCTCACGGACTCTCACGACGATCTGGCCAAGTCCGACAAGGACAACGTGCACTGAGCCGCCGTCCGGCATGAGGGTTTTCGGGAAACGGCGGATCTAAGACAGGCGGAGAAGTGGCAGCCCCATCTAGAACCGTCCCGCATCCGGGACGGGCCCTCGTGCTTTTGCTGGTCCTCATCGTGGCCATGCTGCTGGGCATACTCGGCCCGAAGCTGTTCGCCCCGAGCCAGTGGGAGCACAGGTTCAAGGTAGGACTCGGTCTTGACCTGTCCAGTGGCACCCAGGTGACCCTGCGGGCGCAGACCCTGACCGGGAAGGCGCCGTCGACCGAAGAGATGAACGCCGCGGTCGGCGTCATCGAGTCGCGGGTCAACGGCACCGGCAACTCCGGCGCGCAGGTCCAGCCGCAAGGGTCGAACCTGCTCGTCGTGACGGTCCCCGGCAAGGGCTCGCAGCAGACCATCGAGCTGGTGAGCTCGACGGCGCTGCTCATGTTCCGCCAGGTGCTGCTGTACGAGCCCTACGGGGCGACCAGCACGCCGGTTCCGGGGGCGAGCCCGAGCGCCTCGCCTAGCGCCACGCCGTCGGTGTCCGGGAGCCCCTCGGCCACGGCGACGCC
>Ga0207678_10002259_pt1 | contig 17445 bp, 16 predicted proteins | sample KBSC63metaG_FD_184319 | JGI IMG/M metagenome (GOLD analysis project Ga0207678, IMG submission 184319) | Corn rhizosphere microbial communities from Kellogg Biological Station, Michigan, USA - KBS C6-3 metaG (SPAdes) (version 2) | ecosystem: Host-associated > Plants > Roots > Rhizosphere > Soil ...
CGCAGGCCCATGTCCAGCAAGTTCAGATATGAGACTGTAGAGACCGCCAGAATCCAGATTCCGTAGGCAGTCACTCCCAGGTGCCGAAGGACGAACGGTGTCAGGAAAAACGGGACCACCATGCCCACTGCCATGGCGATCCAGTTCATAACCACATTGAATGCAAAACGCTTCGTGCTGGCCATAGGCAATTAAGTGCGCAAGTTCCACGATACTACAGTGTTATGGCACATATGGTCTGCATGTCGCGACGCTTTTGCCTCCCGGTTCCGGTACGACTTTGGTGTCAGTTCGAAGTCTTGAACCTCCTGCCATAGCCTGACGTATCATCAACACTGTGCATAGCCGCCAATCGAATCCGGGCTGCCGCCAGATCGCGTTCTGCCCGCTCGCTCAGTCTGGGAGCGACGACGGCGCGAATTGCCGGCGCTCAGCCGCCTGCAAATCGCTGTTATGTCGAGGCAAACAGTGAAGCTGCTCTTCTGGCTCTGTTTCGCGTTCACGGTCTATGCGTATTTCGGGTATGCCGTCTGGCTTTGGTTCTATGTCCAACTGCACCGGCAATCCGTTGCTCAAGACACCGTCGCTCCGACAGTCTCCATCGTCATCGCAGCACGGAACGAAGAGGCCAATCTCGCCGCCAAGCTGGAGAATCTTCGCCGCCTCAACTATCCCCAGGACCGCCTTCAGGTTGTCATTGCCTCAGACGGATCGACCGACCGAACCGCCTCCATCCTGCGAAGCGAGCAGGTTCTGCCTCTTGTCCCGGTCATCCTCGAAGAGTCCAACGGAAAAGCCCTCGCCCTTAACCAGGCGGTCAAACACGCAACCGGTGAGATCCTCGTCTTCCTTGATGCGCGTCAGTCTGTCGACCCGAACGCCGTCTCCGAGCTGACTTCCTGCTTCGCCGATCCGGCCGTGGGAGCCGTGAGCGGCGAACTGCTGCTCGAAGATGCGACCGGTGCGTCCTCGTCCGACGCCCTCGGAATCTACTGGAAGATAGAAAAGATTGTCCGCAAGCTAGAGTCCGCGTCAGGCTCCGTCGTAGGCGTTACCGGGGCGATCTACGCGATTCGCCGCGAATTTTATACGGAGATCCCCGCCGGAACCATCCTCGACGATGTCTTTGTACCTATGCATGTGGCGCGGAGCGGCAAGCGTGTCGTCTTCCAATCCGCAGCCATCGCTCGCGACCGTCTCTTCAGCGAAAAGGGCAAGGAGTTTTCACGCAAGGTCCGAACTCTTACCGGCAACTATCAGTTGCTGAAACTTGCGCCATGGCTGCTATCGCCGGCAAATCCTCTGCTCTTTCGCTTTGTCAGCCACAAACTTCTGCGGCTCGCCGTGCCCTTGTTCCTGATAGGAATGCTGGGCTCCTCCGTCCTGGCCGGAGGAGCCCTCTACAGCACGATCTTCTGGCTCCAGGTCTGCTTCTATCTTTTAGCCGCCGCCGGAATGGCGAATCCTTCCCTGCGAAAGCTCAAACCGGTGGCCATCGCCAGTACCTTTGTCATGCTTAACGCAGCCGCGGCGCTGGCGTTCTACAATTTCATTGCGGGCAAAAATACTGTATGGGCACGATAGGCTGATTCCGCTAACCGTGTAATCTTCTACTCGTCGTATCGAAGAGGCTGCATCTTGGGAACAGGAATCGGACATTACATCCCGCTGATGACCTATTTAGGTTGCTGGGTCGCGATCATCGCCTCCCTGGCAGGACGGCCTTTGTGGGGCTTCTACTACATGATCCCACTGCTGCCCTATCGCACCATGCGCGATCACTTTCTCGAGCATCCCCTGGGGACCAATGTCCTGACCATCCTGGTCCTGGCCGTAATCTTCGGCGCACTGCTCCACGGCAAGCGCCTTCCGAAGTCGAAGCTATATCTTATATGGCTGGCCTTCGGCATCTATATGTATTTCTCCATGTGGATGGGCACAGCGCTGGGAAACGAGCCTGCGCCCCTTTGGATTCATGACGTCAACTTCGCCACCTGGAAAGACTACTTGCTCCTGCCTCTGGTCTTTGTCGCCGGAGGACTTGTTGTCGAAGATCGGAAGGCCGTGAGAACGGTCATCCTCATTGCAGGAATCGCTCTGCTCTTTATTGATCGAAGCGCGCTGAGAGACAGCATGTCGAGATCGTGGACCACCTTCGACGAGAGTAAGCGAGACGGCGGTCCGCTCGGCTTCGCAGGCTCTAATGGCCTCGCCGCATTCCTCGCGCAGTTCTCCATGTTCTTCTGGGGGTTTGGACAGTTTCTCAAGCGGCGGAAGGCAAAGCTGCTCTGCTATGCCCTGGTTGCCACGACGATCTTTGCAACGATGTATACCTTTTCGCGTGCGTCGTATATTGCCATTGTGGCAGGAGCTATTCTCCTGGGCATCTTCAAAGACCGCAAGATGCTGATCGTCGTTGCCATCTTTCTCTTCACATGGCAGGCAATCGTTCCCGTGGCTGTGACTGAGCGCATTATGATGACCAAGAACGAGAGTGGTCAACTTGAAGCGTCCGCGCAGGAACGTGTGGATCTATGGGAGGCTGCGAAGAAAAAGTTCTACAACGAACCGGTTCTGGGTATCGGCTATGCCGCCTTCCAGTTTGGGCAACACACGGATGACTTGAAGGACACCCATAACTGGTTTGTCAAAGTGCTCGTCGAAACTGGCCTGGTTGGCGGTCTCTTTGCACTTGCCCTGCTCCAGCAGATGCTCGCGACGGCGTGGCGGCTCTTCCGGCATGCGAAGGATCCTCTCTATCAGGGACTGGGCTTCGGCCTGTTCCTTACAGTATGTTGCAGTATTATCCTCAATTGCTTTGGCGATCGATGGACTTATCTTGAGATCAACGGACTTCTATGGGCTTTGATGGGAACTGCGGTGTCAGCTACCCACTTCGTCGAACCTGAATCAGCCGAAGCAATCGCTCCTCCGGATTCAGCCACCGCCGTCAATCCATACCTCGCTTATCGATAGCTTTTTGTCTCCTGAATTGACCCAGTCACGATGATGATCTCCCTACAGGGCGTGCCGAGCCCCGAAACCGTTGAAGCGAATAGCCTGCCCCACGTCCTTCTGGTGGTCGACCAGTTCTCCAGAAATCTGGGCGGAGGAGAACGCATCGTCCTCAAACTCGCCGCGCTGCTGCCGGGGTACGGATACCGCGCGTCGATCCTTACCTTTGCGGCCGACCCCGAAAGCCCCGCCCTGCAATCAGCTCCCTGCCCCATCTATCTTCTTCCCCTTCAACGCACCTACGATCTCGCCGCAATGAAAGCCACGCTTCACCTGCGGCGTTTTCTCAAGCAGCAGCAAATCAGGATCGTCCAGACTTTTTTTGAGAGCTCCGATATCTGGGCGGGGTTTGTAACCAAAACCATGTCGAACGCAAAGCTCATCTGGAGCCGCAGGGACATGGGGATACTGCGCACCCGTAAGCACGAGATTGCTTATCGCCTCCTGTCAGGCTTCCCCGATGCCGTCTTCGCCGTCTCCGAACTCGTCCGCCGGCATTGCATCGAGGTAGATCGCATCGACCCGGTACGCGTTCAGACCATCTATAACGGCCTCAACCTCGGCGATTGGGATACCTCCACGCAGATTCATCCCGCAGGAAGATTTCATATCACCACGGCGGGCAATATTCGCCGCGTCAAAGGCCACGATATCTTCATCAGGGCCGCGGCCGCCCTCGTTCCGCAGTTCCCCAACGCCTCTTTCAGCATCGCCGGCGGCGTACTCGAACCTGCCTACTTCGAAGAACTCCAGGCGCTCGTCCGCGATCTGAATCTCGCCGATCGCTTTCATTTCCTCGGCGGCGTCACCAATCTCCGCGAACATCTCTCCGGCGCCGACATCTTCGTCCTGCCCTCGCGCAGCGAGGGCTTCTCCAACGCCATCGTCGAAGCAATGGCGGCTTCGCTGCCGGTCGTCGCAACCGATGTCGGCGGCAACGCAGAAGCCGTACAAGACGGCGTAAGCGGCTTCATCGTCTCATCGGAAGACCCTCAGGCGCTCTCCGCAGCCATCGCGCAACTGCTCGCCGATCCGTCCCGCGCGAAGGCGATGGGAGCGGCCGGAAAGCTGCGCGTGGCGGATAAATTCACCACCGAGGCGATGATGAACCAGACCGTCGCGGCCTATGCGAACGTGCTGGCTCAAGGGTAGTTCTTCAGTGGGAAGAAAAGGCGGGGAGATATCGATCTCCCCGCCTTTTAGTAATTCCAGTTCTCTGTTTTAGCAGCGAACGACCTTCGGCGAGCGAATGCCCTTGGTCGCATTGCGCGAATCCACCACCAACTGTGACTTGCTGACGATCTCCTCGTAGTTGTAATCGGAGTGATCGGTCACGATCAGAACACAGTCATACTGCTCCAGGTTGTCTAGCGGCGTGCAGGTCATATTCAGGTTGTAGTGACGCCCTCTGCCAACGGTCGGGAAGTAAGGATCGTTGTACAGAACCTCCGCGCCCTCTTCGCGCAGCAGCTCAATGATCGTCAGCGACGGAGATTCGCGCAGATCGTCGATATTCTTCTTATAAGCCATCCCGAGCATCAGAATGCGCGAACCGTTCAGAGCCTTCTTATGCTGATTGAGCGCCTTGCCGACCGCATGGACCACATGCGCGGGCATCGCCTCATTCACCTCGCCGGCCAGTTCGATGAACCGGGTGTTGAAGTCATACTCCTTGGCCTTCCAGCTTAGATAGAAGGGATCGATCGGGATGCAGTGGCCGCCGAGGCCCGGCCCCGGATAGAAGGGATGGAAGCCGAAGGGCTTGGTCGCCGCCGCGTCGATCACCTCCCAGATATCCACGCCCATGCGCAGCGAGAGCTGCTTCAACTCGTTCACCAGCGCGATGTTCACGCAGCGGTAGATGTTCTCGAGCAGCTTCGTCATCTCGGCCACGCGCGTCGACGACACCTGCACCGCGCGTGTAAAGATACCCTCGTACAATGTAGCTGCCAATGTCGTGGCGATCTCTTCATGACCGCCTACCACCTTGGGAATATCGCGCCGCGCCACTGTATCGTTGCCCGGATCTTCGCGCTCCGGCGAGAAGGCAACGTAAAAGACGCCATGCTCCGCCGCCGCTCCCCGGCTCTGAACCTTCAACCCCTTTGTGTTTCCGGCCTCGAGGATCGGAATCATCAACTCTTCCGTCGTGCCCGGATAAGTGGTGCTCTCGAGCACCACCAGCTGGCCTTCGCGAATCCACGGAGCGGCGGTCTTAGCCGTATTTTCGACGTAGCTCAGGTCCGGCTCGCGATGTTCGGTCAACGGCGTAGGAACGCACATGATGACGGCGTCCATATCGGACAGGTGAGCAAAATCTGTCGTGGCGGTGAAGCCATGCGCCCGCGCACCCTGAATCTCCTCGGCAGAAATACGGAAGATATACGACCTGCCGGCCTCAAGCTCGGTCACCTTTTTGCTATCGATATCGAAGCCCGTTACCTTAAAACCGGCTTCGGCGAGGAGGAGTGAGAGCGGCAACCCGACATAGCCCAGACCGATCACTCCGATTCTGGCGGTGTGGCTCTTCAGGCGATCGAAGCGTTCCTGGGCAATCTGGGGAAGAACAACGGCATCCTTGGTCAACATATATCTGAATTATCGCATTCGCTCCTTGGTGTCCCGCATCTTTCCTTCTTATTCGCGAATTTCCCCATAAAGCGAGGATCTTTTCACACTTGCAATGCGAACGATCTGCCTGGAACTCGATCCCCGGAAACGTATGCCGGCAACATCAATCGCAAAACATTGCAATAATAGTGATGTTTGTTTCTCTTAGGTCCAGCACGATTATCCCCAAACCGTATGAACAGCACAAAAGTTGCATGGACTCGGACAACCGAGATTGGCAAACTAACTGCTCCCAGGCGTGCCCGCGAGAATTGAGCGGGGACATGGTTCGCTTCAATAGACTTCATCAACAGCCAGTGACTCGTCTCCTGGCGGAGGATAGATGGCTCGATATCTGATCACAGGAATTGCCGGGTTTATCGGTTCAACGCTTGCTCACACACTTGTCGAACAGGGACACGAAGTTCGCGGAATCGACAATCTCTCGACAGGAAACCTCGACAACCTCGCCGACATCCGGTCGAAGATTTCTTTTCAGGAGATGGATCTGCAGGACGCAGCCGGAATGAAGTCCGCATGCGAGGGCGTGGACTATGTCCTCCACCAGGGCGCGCTCGCCTCTGTGCCCCGGTCTGTGAAAGATCCGCTCACCTCGCATGAGTCCAATATCAACGGCACCCTCACTCTGCTGATCGCGGCCCGCGATGCCAAGGTTCGCCGCATCGTCTACGCCGCATCGTCTTCGGCCTACGGCGACCAACCGACCCAGCCCAAGCAGGAGGACATGCTGCCCCGACCGCTGTCTCCCTATGCCGTCCAGAAGCTCACCTGCGAGTACTACATCCAATCGTTCTACCGCGCCTACGGGCTTGAGGGCATCTGCCTCCGCTACTTCAATATCTTCGGACCCCGCCAGGCCGCCGACTCGCCCTACTCCGGCGTCATCGCGCAGTTCACCTTCAAGATGATGGCCGGAGAGACACCGACCATCTACGGCGACGGCCTCACCAGCCGCGATTTCAACTATGTTGAAAACGCCGTCAGCGCCAACCTGCTGGCTTGCACCGCTCCCAGCGAAGCGGCCAGCGGCCGGGTCTTTAATATCGGCACCGGCAAGAGCCATACTCTCAATGACGTCTACGCCGCCATCGCGGGCCAACTCGGATTCTCCGCCAAGCCCAAGTACGGGCTCGAACGCGAGGGAGACATCAAGCACTCGCTGGCCGACATCAGCCGTGCCGGCAAGGAACTGGGCTACCGGCCCAAGGCGCAGTTCCACGAAGGCCTGAAGAAGACGGTGGCATGGTATCTGGAAGAAAAGCAGAAGCAGGAAGTCGCTGCGAACAAGGGATGAGCCACCTTTTCAGGCTGGCTTCGCCTCAAGAACGTTAAAACTCAGGCAATTTCTCATACCTTACAAATAGATAGCCGCCGGATTCCTCCGGCGGCTATAAAGTACCTTGTCTTCAGCTCTGTGCAAGACCGCTCCCGACGGCCTTTCACAGAGCCGGAGGACAAAGTTACGAACGCATCTTGCGCATCAGGGCGCCGGCAGATCCGATCAAGCCGGTTCCCAGAAGGATCAATGAGCTCGGCTCAGGAACGGAGGAAACCGATCCGCTGAAGTCGAGACCGAAGACATCGCCATTGGCCTGAGTCGTCTGGAAGACCAGCGTGTTCAAGCCGCTCTGCAGGCCCGAGTTCAGAGAAACCAGCGTTGCAGCGCCGACGCAGGTGGGAACGCCGTTCGAGCAGTGGCTGTACGGAGCGCCCGGAGTCGGCGTATTCATCTGGATCCCATTCAGGAACACGGTCACCGTATCATCCGCGAGAACGTTCAGGTAACCATAAGCGGTGCCCGGAACATAGCTGGAATCGAGGTTGAAGGTGCTGCTGAAGAAATAGTTGCCATTGGCCGTAGTGGTCAAGGGGCTCGATTCCGGGCCGGTCTGGGCATAGGACACCCAGCTCGAATTCGGAAGCGCTACTGCCCAGGTGTTGTTGTTGGAAACGGTCAGGTTCGTCGTGCTTGCGCTGGCCAGCGCATGATCGGTGAACCCATTGGGGTTGGTGGTACCGGGTACTGATGTCAGTCCAGACAGTCCCGAGTTGTCGTTTCCAAAGCTGCTGGAGCCGCTGTTGTCATAGCTGCCGAGTTGAATGCTGCTGGCAGACGCGAAGACGGTCGAAAGTACGAGTACCGCCCCCAAAGCAGAGAGTTTCGAGTACAACTTCATGTAGTCCTCCTGATTTCCGCATGGCGCGGGGTCTTCTAAAATTGCCGACCTAACGGCTCTTTCAAGATCACCTGCCGGCCTGCGAACATCAGTCCCAGGATTTGTATTGCAGGATTTCTTGCTATCCCTATCTGCACCCAGAATTCCAAACCTAATATCCATATCTATCAATCACTTACGAAGATGCATCTTTGCGGATACGCAAAAGTTTGCATTCAACGTGGGGACTTAAAGTTGCACTGCCCGGAGTCTCCGCAGCTTTTTCTTCACATGCAGACGAAAAATGAACCTCCGCTCGTCGAGTTAAAATTCCGCATCTCACCCTGAAGGACTGAGTTCATCCCAGAAATAAGGCAAACCAGATAATGTCAGTGATGGTTACGGTCGGCACTCCGCTCTCCCGCTCTTTCTCCCTGCGTGCCCTCCGCCGCGCTTCAATGGTCCTTCTCTTGTTGTTGGTGGCCGCCACCCCGTTCAGCTTTGCCTTCAGCGACCCGCTGCTCAACGGGTCAGCCCTCGACAAGGGCTATTACGACATGTACAACCTGGACTTCTCGGCCGCCCACCGGGAGTTTCAGCAGTGGATGTCCGACCACCCCGAAGACCCCATGGGCCCGGCATCCGACGCCGCGGCTTGGCTGTTTGGAGAGTTCGAGCGGCTCCATATCATTGACGTCCAGCTCTTTGCCGACCAGAGCCGCTTCGACAACCGCCAGCGCCTCACACCCGACCCTACCGTCCGTAAATCCTTCGACGAGCGCTCCGCCCAGGCCAATCGCCTCGCCGACGCCGCGCTCCAGCGCAATCCCAAAGACGCCACCGCCTTCTACGTCAAAACGCTCATCTGCGGCATGAAGTCCGACTATGCCCTCATGATCGAGAAGCGTGACATCGCCGCCCTGAATCTGAGCAAGGAGGCCAGCGGCTACTCCCGACAGGCTCTCGCTATCAATCCCACGCTCTACGATGCCTATCTTGCGACCGGCGTGGAGAATTACATGCTCAGCCTGAAATCGGCGCCGGTGCGCTGGATTCTCAGCCTTACCGGGGCCGAAACCGACCGCGAAGAAGGCATCCGCCTTCTCCGCCTGACCGCCGCCAAAGGCCATTACCTTGCACCCTTTGCCCGCATGATGCTCGCCGTCGCCGCCCTCCGCGACAAGCGTCCGCAGGAAGCAAAGGATATTCTTGCCGCTCTCTCCAAAGAGTTTCCCCAGAACACCCTTTATCAGCACGAGCTGGCAAGAATTCGCTAATTTTTGATGGTTTCCTGGCGGCAAGCTCAAATTCCAACCTAAAATCGGAACCTACGTGTAGGCTGGTTGCATCACTTCGAGCACGATCGACTGGTTTGCAGGCAAATCCGCAGATACCGAAAGCAAAGGGTCCTTATAAGCATGCGCATCTCGTCCGTCGGAACAGCATACCCGCCCCATCGCTACTCTCAGGCCGCCATTACGGAAGCGCTCAGAAATCGCTGGAAAGACCGCCTCGAAGAACCCCGTCTGCTCAACCGGCTCCACGCCAACTGCGGCGTCGAGTTCCGCAACCTCGTCTTCCCGCTCGACGTGTATGAGAATCTCTCCGGCTTCGGGCCTACCAACAACGCCTGGATCAAGTCCGCCGTCGAACTTGGCCAGAAGGCCATTACAACCGCCCTCGACCGCGTCGGCCTCACCGCCGCCGACATCTCGGCCATCTTCTTCGCCTCCGTCACCGGCATCTCCAGCCCCACCATCGACGCCCGCCTCATCAACCTGATGCCCTTCCCCACCAACGTCAAGCGAACCCCCATCTTCGGCCTGGGCTGTGTTGCGGGAGCTGCCGGCATCTCGCGTGCGTCCGATTATGTCCGCGCCTTCCCTGACCAATACGCGCTGCTGCTCTCCGTCGAACTCTGCTCGCTTACCTGGCAGGACAACGACCAGTCCATCGCGAATCTCATCTCCACCGGCCTCTTTGGAGACGGATCAGCCGCCGTCGTCATCTCCGGCGCCGAGACCGCTCTTGCCAAGGAGGGCTGCGGCCCCCGCGTCCTCGACACCCGTTCCACCTTCTATCGCAATACCGAGCACATCATGGGATGGGACATCGGCGATCTCGGCTTCAAGATCGTTCTCTCCCCGGATGTGCCCAAGGTCGTCAACGAGCATCTGCTCGGCGACGTCGAGGGCTTTCTTGCCGACAACAACCTCGGCACGGGCGATATCTCCAGCTATATCTTCCATAGCGGTGGCCCCAAGGTTCTTGAAGCCATGGAGACCTCCCTCAGCCTGCCGCCCAACGCGCTGGCTCCCTCCTGGAAGAGCCTCCGCGAAGTGGGCAACCTCTCCGCCGCCTCCGTGCTCGCCGTCATGGAAGACTACCTGATCAACGCCCCCGGAAAACCCGGAACCTACAGCATCCTTGCTGCCATGGGCCCTGCCTTCTGCTCAGAACTCGTTCTTCTCCAGTGGTAGGTCGTTAATTTCGTCCGCGCCAAACCCAGACGGTGTTGTCTATTCTTGCGCCTGTGATCTTTTCGTGCGCTCATCGCTCAAGCTGCCTTTACACTGGCATAGGCATCCCTGTAAGTTGAGCTAGCAACAAGAGGAAGCCAGGTAGAACTATGGACGACATCGCGCAGCGCTGCATTGAGATCATCGCAAAATCGAAGGGCATTCCCGCGGACTCGATCACCCTCGCCAGCACCTTCGACGAACTCAACGTCGACTCCCTCGACAAGATCAACATCTCCTTCGAGGTCGAAGAGGCATTTGCCATCGAGATCCCGGACGAGGCCCTCGGCACCATCAAGACCGTCGGCGACATGGTGAAGGGTGTCGCTCAACTCCGCGAAAACCATCCTCCCGCTGCCGTCCCCACACCCTAGAGCATTTTTCCTGTTGCCGGGAACCCCGAGACAGACCTTCAGCGGCGTTTTCATCGGGGAAAACGCCCATGGGAGCCGCTCCACCGCATTACACCTACAGGAAAAATACTAACCGCGGCGACCGCGAGGAAGAGGCCAAGTGAATCGCGTTGTAGTTACCGGGCTCGGCTGCGTCACCCCCATCGGCAGCACCGTCGAAGAATTCCGTACCGCTCTGTTCGCCGGCGCCACCGGAATCGAACCCTTTCCGCCCTACCCTGAGGCCCCCGGCGAGACCCAGGGACTCCGTTTCACCCAGTCTGCCCGCGTCAAAAACTTCGACCCCCGCCAGCACCTCGAATCCGGCACCGTCGTCTCCACTGACCGCACCACCCAGTTCGCCATCGTCGCCGCCCGCCAGGCCGCGCAGCATAGTAACCTTCTTCAGCATCATGCCGCGGATAAAGTTGCCATCATCGTAGGCTGCGCCTGCGGAGGCAGGCAGGCCGAAGAGACCGAGACTGCGAAGCTCTACACCCGCGACGCCCGCGTCCATCCGCTCACCGTCACCCGCACCATGGCCTCCGCCGGAGCCAGCCATATCTCCATCGACCTTGGCATCACCGGCCCGGTCCTTAATATCTCCACCGCCTGCTCCTCCGGCACCCATGCTATCGGTCTGGCCTTCCACATGGTGCGCTCCGGCATGGTCTCGGCCGCCATCACCGGAGGCCACGAAGCCCCGCTCACCTTCGGCTTCCTGCGCGCATGGGACTCGATGCGCGTCGTCTCCCCTACCCAGTGCCGCCCCTTCTCGGCAGACCGCGACGGCATGACCCTGGGCGAAGGCAGCGCCATGTTCACGCTTGAAACGCTCGAGTCGGCCCAGGCTCGCAACGCCCCCATCTATGCCGAGATCGTCGGCTTTGGCATGTCTGCCGATGCTCACCACATCACCCAGCCTGCCCCCGAAGGCGCAGCCGCCGCCATGCGCAAAGCTCTTGCCGACGCCGACGCTACCGTTGACCAGGTGGACTACATCAACGCCCACGGCACCGGTACCCAGGCCAACGACGCCACGGAAGCCGCTGCCATCCACCAACTCTTCGGCTCCCGCGCCCCCCACATCCCCATCAGTTCCACTAAAGCCCTGCACGGGCACTCCATCGGGGCCACCGGAGCGCTCGAAGCCCTGGCCACCATTCTCGCCCTTGACCACGGCAGATTACCCGCCAATGCCGGGGTCACCCAGATCGATCCGGCACTGAACCTCGACGTCATCCTCCATGCCCCTCGCGAGACCTCTGCCGATCTGGCCCTCTCCAACTCATTGGCCTTCGGCGGCCTAAACGCCGTCCTGGCCATTCGTTCCTTAGCAGACCGGGGCTAATATTTCCCTATGAAGCTCCGCAGCAGATATTGGGTACAACGCACGAACAGGCACGTGATACTGGCAGCGTCCGCCGCCACTGTAACCGCTCTCCTCTACCTAGCCACAGCTCCGCCGGACTTTCGCCATCGCCTTAGCATGGCGACGGCATACAGCAGCCTCCTTTTTCTTTGCGTCACTCTTCTGCTCGGTCCCTGGAACACCCTCCGCCGCCGCCCCAACCCGGTCAGCTTCGACCTGCGCCGCGATATCGGCATCTGGGCCGGCGTGCTCGCCATCCTGCACACGGCTGTCGGCCTGACCGTCCACCTACGCGGCCGCATGTGGATGTACTTCTTCAAACAACGCCATCCATTGAAGTTCCAGACCGGACTCTTCGGCTCCGCTAACTATGTCGGCCTCCTCTCGGCTCTGCTCTTTCTGATGCTGCTCGCCATCTCGAACGACCTGTCGCTCCGCGCCCTCGGCCTGGAACGGTGGAAGACCCTCCAACGCTGGACCTACGTCGCCGTCGGCCTGGCCATCGTCCACGGCATCCTCTTCCAACTGGTCGAGAAGCGTCATCTGCCCTGGGTTCTGGTCTTCGCCATCCTGTCCCTTTGCATCGTCGCCGTTCAGCTAACCGGCGTGGTCTACGTCCGAGCCAATCGGTCGAGATAATGAATGAAAATCATCGCTTGCAATGAACCGCCTTCGACAAAGCGCTGCTTCTGATGCCCGGGCTCAGTCATAGCTGCGACAATAGATATGGCTCTTGATTTCGCCCACCAGCGGAATAGAATCTCCAGACCGCGACAAACTCCCCGTCGAGGAAAACCTCTTTGATCTCGATTCTCATTCTCACCCGCAACGAGCAGCACGATCTTCCCGATTGCCTCGCCTCCGTCGCCTGGTCCGACGATATCCACGTCTTCGACTCTTTTTCGACCGACTCGACCGTCGCCATCGCCGAGGCCGCCGGAGCCCGCGTCAGCCAGCGCGCCTTTGACAACTGGTCAGCGCATCAGAACTACGCTCTCGCCAACCTCCCCTTTCGTCATCCCTGGGTCTTCTATCTCGACGCAGACGAGCGCGTCACACCCGATCTCCATCACAGCCTCCTTCAGGCTGTCGAAGACCCTCGCGCCAACGTCGCCTTCCGCGTCCAACGCCGCGATTTCCTGAATGGTCGCTGGCTCCAGCACGTCCAGACATCGCCCTTTTATCTTCGCCTCTTTCGCCCCGAAAAGATGCGCTATGAGCGCCTGGTCAACCCGATCTCCGTCGCTGACGGCTCCGTCGGCGAAGTTTCCGGCTATCTCGATCACCTGCCCTTCAGCAAAGGCATCGGACACTGGATCGACCGCCACAACAAATACAGCGCCTTCGAAGCCCAGCAAATTGTAGAGAACCGTGCAGCCCACGCCGCCGCCGGTGGCCCCGCCTTTAGTCTTAGTGCTGCATTTTTCGAGCGCGACTTCCACCGCCGGCGCTTCCACCAGAAGGAACTCTTTTACCGGCTCCCAGCCCGCCCTCTCATCAAGTTTCTCGTCCTCTATATTGCTAAACGTGGGTTCCTCGACGGTTCCGCCGGCCTCGCCTACGCCACCCTGCAATCCATCTACGAATACTTCATCGTATTGAAAACAAAAGAACTCCTACGCGGCGGAGCCTGAAAGGCTCTACGCCGCAAGGAGTTGAATCGAGCAAGAATTACAGCAGTTTGACGGACTCGACCTTCAGCGTGTCGCCCTGAACGTCGCCCTTGACATCGACCCGGAGATGATCGGTTGCCTTGGAGTCCTTCAGTTGCTGAGCGATCTTCGCATTACCGTCGGCGTCGAACTTCAGAAACTTCTTGTCTGCGGTGATGATGCCATATCCGCTCTTCTCGCACATCAGAGCGCAGGAGCGCGTGTGAGCGTCCGCGTGGGCAGCCTCTTTCTTCGAACAGTTCACATCGATAACCGAGACGTCCGTAAACGACTTGGTTGCGGCCAGCGCCGGCGCGGCTAGCAGGCCTAAAGCAAGAATAGAAGCAAGTACTTTCATTTTTTTCTTCTCCATTTGGTTTGAATTTCGATGATTACCGTTTCTGCAAATCTCTGGCACTAAAAACGATACTCTAATCCGCTGCCACATGCCCGTAATTCTCGCGCACGGCGGTAAGCTGCGAGAGCACGAATGCCGCAACGGCAATCTCCAGATCGCGAACGGCAATGTCGTAAAACATGCCGGTTGTCACCAGGTTGATTGCGATGCCGATCAGCCACAGCATGACGATATAGCTGCCGATCTTCGTCCATCGGCTCAAAACCAGTATGCCGGCGATAATCTCAATGATGCCAACAACATGCATAAAGGTTGGCGTGCTGACCGGGACGACCTTCGTTACAAGGGGACTGAGGTACATCCCCCAATCGGTCAGACGATTGAAATATTTATCAAGCCCGGACAGGATGGGAACCACACCCAGCGCAATGCGGAGCGTCCACCAACTGACATTGAGGCGCTTATCGAACGTTGTCATCTTCTACCTCGCGTGCAAGAGATGCTCCGGTTCGCGATTCGGTTACAGAGTACTCCTATCATCCAAAACGTGCTCGCTCCGGACGGCTCGTTGTAACCACTTCCCCTTCGCACGCTCTAATCTGTAGGATGAGCAAATCATGGAAACTGCCGAGATCCTCGAAAAATCGAAGACATTGACCGACGAGGAGGTGGTAGACCGCGTCCGCGCGGGCGACCTCGCGATGTACGAGGTCATCATGCGCCGGTACAACCAACGCCTCTATCGGGTCGCCCGCGCCATCCTGCACGACGACTCCGAGGCAGAGGACGTCATGCAGGACGCCTACGTCCGCGCCTATACGCACCTCGACCAGTTTGCGGGCCGCTCGGCCTTTTCCACTTGGCTGACCCGCATTGCCGTCCACGAGGCCCTGTCTCGCCTGCGCTCACGCAACCGGCACCCGCAGGTGGACATTACCGACTACGACGGAGAGATATCGATGAAGACATCCGACAGAACGCTCGATCCCGAACAGAACGCCTCGGCAGCGCAACTGAAAGAGTTCCTGGAGGAAGCCGTCCTGAACCTTCCGGATAGCTATCGCACCGTTATCATGCTGCGCGACATCGAGGAGCTAAGCACTGCGGAGACGGCGGCGGTGCTCGACCTCACCGAGGACAACGTGAAGGTTCGCCTGCATCGCGGCCACGGCATGATCCGCAACTGGCTCTTCGAGCGCATCGGAACCAGGGCAAAAGAGGCCTTCCCCTTCATGGGCGCGCGCTGCGACCGCGTCGTCGAAGGCGCCTTCGAGCGTCTCGCGAAGCAGACCAGCCCGGAAACGCCGGTTCAGTAGAGCGGAGATCTTTCCCGGACCACGTCGGTTCGGTCCACAAGAGCACAGGTTCAAGCCGAAGCATTACCCGGAGGCAGCGATCTTCCATCCGGCTTGTGCAGCAGGTCGATCACAAGCTGGTACAGTCTGTTCCTTGTCTCGAAGCGGTCGCTGGCTCGCGTTACATAACGGATCAGCACATCGATCCCCGCACCGGCAGGGCGCATCTCTACCGATGGGACTGCAGAGAACGGGCTCAGGTCATGCTGGCTCATCGCCCTCTGCCACTCCTGCTCTGCCTCCCTGCCTCCCGCCTCTGTCTCCTTCACAACCGCCTTGTGAATCCGGTCGATCATCCGGAAGGTATCCTCGCCCTCCGGAACACTCACGCTGATCTCGTCCCACATCCACTGCCCTGTGGTCGAGAAGTTGAAGAACTGTCCGGAGATCGCAAATTTGTTGAGGAACGTCACTCGCCGCCCGGTGGGATGCCCTTTGTCGGTCCAGTTCCCCGTCTCCAGCAACGATGTCCGGAACAATCCGATCTCGATTACCTCGCCGGCGACGCCGTTAATCTCCACCCAGTCGCTCAACCGGATGCCGTTCTTGCCCATCAGCACGAACCAGCCGAAAAAGGCCAGGATGAAGTCCTGAAACACCACAGTCAACCCGGCAGTGGCCAGTCCCAGGATCGTCGGCGTGTGGTCAGGCGCCCCAAAGATGACCAGCAGTACCAGCGCCAGCGTCACGATCTGAATCGTCAGATGCGCAATCGTCCGCAGCGTATGCAGGCTGCGCCGGTCCATCGCCGAGCGGTCCAGCATCATTCGCACCAGAGCGCTGACCAGCGCGGCGCACAGCAGAAAAAATGCGATGACCGCCAGTGACTGGAAGATCAGGTGGGTCATAATCCGGTGCTGCAACTCCACCTGCGCCTGCCACTTCTCATACACTCCGGAGAGCTGCTGCTGGGTTTGAATCCTGTCGTCCAGAATGGAATGCACCTGCGCAATGGCGTGAACCTGCCCCATCTGCGCCACGCGGCCTCGCGCCATACCCGTCGGCGTTCCCATGCCGTTCCCCGCCGGAGTCGGTGTGCCGATGCCAGCCTCCGCCACGCTCGCTTTCTTCTCGATCTCCGCGTGCTGCGCCGTCAGCGCCGCCACAGCCGCATCGGCCTGCGCCTTTGCCTGTTCGATCAGATCCATCCGGCTGCGTTGATCGAACCACGACTTCGCCCGCGCATACAGAGTCCCACGCCGCTTCGCCGATGCCATGGCGGTCAGCGCGCCGCTGTCCATCTGCTCGTCGAACTTCTTCATCGCCGCTTCCCGCGCGGTCAACTCCTGCTGAATCGCCCCTCGTTTATCCCCGCTCATCCGCGCCAGATCGTCGGTAGCATCCCCCAACTGGTCGTTATCGAGCGTCAGTTGCGCCTTAGCCACATCGAGATCGTCGGACTGCACTGCCCCATCCAGCCCCTTGGGCAGCTTCGCCGCCTCCCGGGTCAGACGGTCCACCACTGCCTGATCCTCCTTCACCATCTCTTTCAGGTCGGCTACCTTCTGCGACAGCGCCAGCGCATCGCCTTTCAACACCGGAGGTTCCAGCGCCGCCATCCGCAGCGCCATGGCAAACGCCTGATCGACCTCATGGTCCGCCAGCCGCTCCGCACTCAGCGCCAGCCGCCGCTCCTCGGTTGAAACCGCCAGCGGAGCCAGCGCCTGCGCCGTCTGCCATGGCCTCTGGTCCACCAGTGCCTGCGCCGCGGCTCCGCGCTTCCCACGCAAAAACGGCAGATTCTCCATCGCCTCGCGCGTCAGATAGCTCGCCACCAGCAACACAATCAGGACCGCCGCCGGCACTGCAATCAGGAGTTTCCGCATAGACTTCATCCTTCCACCGTATAACGTCCTCTGATCTCCCACAAAAGTCTTACTCAGCCCTCCGCGCAAAAATCTCCTGCTCCATCTAAACTCAACCTATGTGTGGAATTGTTGGCTATATCGGTCCCCAGCCCGTCGTCCCCGTCATTATTGAAGGCCTGCGCCGTCT
>Ga0207678_10002262_pt1 | contig 17428 bp, 15 predicted proteins | sample KBSC63metaG_FD_184319 | JGI IMG/M metagenome (GOLD analysis project Ga0207678, IMG submission 184319) | Corn rhizosphere microbial communities from Kellogg Biological Station, Michigan, USA - KBS C6-3 metaG (SPAdes) (version 2) | ecosystem: Host-associated > Plants > Roots > Rhizosphere > Soil ...
GACGCCGCGCCGGTGGACCGAGAAGGTCGAGGATTCCGACTCTCACCGCACGGCCCTCCCGGACAGCTGGCCAGGGCTCGGCCAGAACGACGATCAGCAACAAGCCGACAACGACGCTATCAGGGGTTGGGGCAAAAGGGCGGGCCCGAGTGTCACTGTATCTGTAGCCGGTGATGCCGGTGACCATGGAATTACTTGATCGCGGTAATTCTCCAGCAGGATGAACAGATCGTCCAGCCGACACTGAGAATTGTCTTTGCCCCCATGGTGCAGCTTGTCGTTCGCCAGTGAAGCGGCTCGGTTTGTGAAGCACCCGGTCCATGGGGCATCACGATTTCGATGGTTACCCGGGTGGGAGGCCGGGATGCTCCGGCGGTGGTTCGGCGATGCCGTCGGCGGCTTCGAGTCCGAGAGTGGCGAGCAGCAGCGCGCAGTCGGCGGCGTCGTTCGCCGCCGATGCCACCGCTCGGGCACCGTGGTAGCGCTGGTCACGGGTGAGCTCGAACCCTGTCTCCTCGAGTGGCCGTGCCGTCACGCGCCTCATCGGTGCTGGGCCGGACGTAAGGGAATCGGTCCTCGGGACGTCGGAATGATCATCGGCCCTCCTACCGCATCGGCCGCTTCCGGCGGCACCACCGGGGCGGGAGGCGCGCCGACGGCTGACGCGGATGCCAGCGCAGCCGGATTCTCCAGCGTAGTCCCCCTGGCGGCGTGGTGAAGTTCGTGCGGAACGTACATCCGCGGCGTCGTCGCGGTGCAGCGGCTGTGCGAGGTGTCGGGCCGGGCCCTTCGCTGAACTCGCGAACCTTCGAGCGGGACATGGTGTGCCCGGCCGACCAGTGGCGCCGCTCGCACAACTTTCATGCACCACACCTACACGAATCTTCTGCGGGCACTTTCCTGACAGCACCGAAGTGTTCACCCAGGAAGAAGGTGAAGACGAGACTCGCGGGCAGTGGTACCTGCGGCAGATGCCCGGCTCGGCGAACATCACCGGGAGTTCGTTGCTCGGTCCTCCGGAAGATCCTCCGCCTCGCCGTGCCCTGGTCGACGTAGCCGCCACGCGCGGTACAGTGCGTGCAGCGCACCCGCGGTGGCGGACTTGATCCGGACCTTGTCTTTTCCGAGTCGGTGTGGTGTGAGACACCCGACTCGGAGGAGCCCGGTATGCGGTGGCGAGCGGTTCGTGGCTGAACTCGACGTCCTGCGAGCGAGCGTGCTGGCCGCGCTCGCCGGCGGTCAGACCGGCAGTGGGGTCGACATGGTCGGCCGGGTGTGCCGCGCGTGCGTCCAGCTGCTCCCGGTGGACGGCGCCGCGGTGTCGGTGATGGCCGACGCCGGACGTCGAGAGGTCGTCTACACCAGCGACGCGGTGAGCGCAGCCCTGGCCGAGCTGCAGTTTTCCCTCGGGGAAGGGCCGTGTTTCGAGTCCTATGCCCACGGGAGCCCGGTGCTGGTCCCCGATCTGGCCGCCGGGCTCCCGCCCCGCTGGCCGGTGTTCGCCGCGCAGGCCGCCGAGTACCCGGTGGCGGCGCTGTTCACCTTCCCGGTGCAGATCGGGGTGGTGCGCGTGGCGACCTTGGACACCTACCGGGCCACCCCGGGCTCCCTGTCCGATGACGAGCTCTCCACCGCCCTGCAGGTGGCGGACCTCGCCGCGCTGGCCCTGACCGGCCTGCTCGACGGGGGCCGGTGGCTCGACGGGGACGGCCGGTGGATGGAGGGGGCCGGGATGCGGCACCGGGAGGTGCACCAGGCCACCGGCATGCTGATCGCGCAACTGGACCTGCCGGCCTCGGAGGCATTGGCCCGGATGCGCGCCTACGCCTTCGGGCACGGCCGTGCGTTGCGGGACGTCGCCGCCGACATCGTCGCCGGACGGCTCGAATTAGACCGGGAGCCCTGGTGAGGACCACCATGAAGACATCCGACGAGCAACCAGGAGATGGTGGGCATGGCCGACCGTGAACGACAGGTGACCCGGACGTTCGTCGCGCTGGCCGACACCCTCGTCGACGACTTCGACGTCGCCGAGCTGCTGCACACGCTGGTGCGGCGCTGTGTGGAGCTGCTCGACGTCGCCGCGGCCGGTCTGACGCTGGCCGACGAGCGCGGCAGCCTGCAGGTGCTCGCCTCCTCCACCGAGCAGGCCCGGTTGCTGGAGCTCTTTCAGCTCGGCATCGACGAGGGCCCGTGTGTGGAGTGCTTCGCGACCCGGGCCCCGGTCCTGGTCGCCGACGTCGCCGCCCAGGCCGCGCGATGGCCGCGGTTCGCGGCGGAGGCCGCGCGGCAGGGGTTCGCTTCGGTGCACGCGCTGCCGATGCGGTTGCGCAAGCAGGCCATCGGTGCGCTGAATCTGTTCGGCGCCCGGCCGGGTGCGCTCGGGGCCGACGATGTCGATCTGGCCCAGGGGCTGGCCGACACGGCGACGATCGGCATCCTCCAGGAGCGGGCGATCCGGCACGGGGAGATGATGTCCGAGCAGCTGCAGACCGCCCTGAACAGCCGGGTGACCATCGAGCAGGCCAAGGGAGTCCTCGCGGTGACCGGCCAGCTCGGTATGGACGAGGCCTTCGCGGCATTGCGCGGCTACGCCCGCAGTCACAACCTTCTGCTCGGTGAGGTCGCCCGCGGACTCGCCGAGCGGACGCTCGACCCTGCACTCGTGCTGACCCGGCAGCGCCGCCTGCCATGAGGCGGGGTCAGCGCCGGGAGGTGAGGTACGGCCCGGGATCACCGCCGGCGCGAGCCCCGTCGGCGAGCCAGCGGAGGAAGCCGGGGCGGTCGCGGCGCTCGATTTCGTCGAGGTAGTCCTGCCGGCGCTGAACAAGGCGACGGCGGACCGTTGCGTCCCGGGAGACGAGCAGCTGGAAATAGCTGCGCCGCCAAGACGTACACAGTTCGTCGAGGCTCAGGTCGGCGACCGGCCGGACTGGTGGAGGCGAGGTGACCGCGGCGACGACGTCATTCGTGCCGGGCCCGGATCGGTGGGCGCTACGCCGCAGGTCGGCCACCAGGGCAAGGACGGCGAACACGACCACCAGGGACGCCGTCAGGCCACCGCCCAAGGTCGCCAGCATCCCGGAGACAGTGAAACACAACGCGAAGAAGATCGCCGCGACGAGTGCGCCCGCCCGCAGATCCACTCTCCGCGTCCGAGCCGGCATTCCGCGCTGGACGGGCGGGCCGACCGCGGCGACGAGGGCGCCGATCGTCAGCCCCAGCATGCCCAGCCCGGCCAGCCCGCCTGCCGACGTGCCCAGCACGCCGAGCGGTCCGAAGACGCCGACGAGGAGGGCGGCCGTGGCCCAGGCCGTGCGTGCGAGCATGGTTCGCCTCAGCGTTAGGGGCGAGTGCCGGGCCGTCCGCCCGCACCGCCATCGGAGATCATGACCGCCGAGGTCTGGGGCGTCGGCCCGACTCTAGCCGCCCGCACGGTCACGGCAACAGTCTCGAGCCCGGACCGCCCGGTCGGCCCTGCCGGACCGCCGCGATCGCCGCGTACGCTGAGCCACCGCCCCGGACCCCGGCGAAACGCCCGTCGACCGAACCGGGGATGTGCCGTGGCATCACCACTGGACGATCTGTACGACGACTATCCGGTGGGCTGGGTCCTCACCTACCGCAACCGCCGAACGCCCGGTCCGCCGTTCGGCGGCTGCGCGGTGGGAGTGGTCCTCGGGCCGCCGGTGCGGGATTCACGCACCGGCCTCGAGATGATCCCGCTCACCTCCGACGGAGACGACCCCGGCGCACCCCCGGTCTGGGTGCCGGACCGGGACATCATCGGCATCGAGCCCCGCAGAGCCCCGGCTGATGAGCTCATCCCACCGCCGGCCGAGCCGGTCCTCAAAGGACGCTCACGTACAGACCACCCGCCTGGCTGAGGCCGGCGCCTCCGGGCCGGGTTACGCTGGACGTCACGCCCCGGACCCCGGCGCCCGAACCCGACCTTCGAGCGAGCGGGGTGGCGACATGGGCACAGCCGAGGGCACCGAATCCGGTTCGGCCCGGATGTGGCCGACGAGGCACGCCGGCGGCTACCCGGCGGGTTGGCAGGTCCGGTACCGCGGTCGTCGGGAGCGGACGACGCTCGGCACGGCCGGACCGTGGACGGGGCGGGAGCGGATCGGCACGATCGCGGGCCCCAGCCTGCGGGCCGAGCACACCGGCACGACCTGGGTGCCGGTCCGGCCCTTCTGCGCGGTGTCGGGCACGCCGCTGAAGCTGGTGCGGGCCACCGACATCATCGACGCCCGGCCCCCCGGCGAACCCGCTGCCACGGGAGCCGTGGACGACGAAGAAGAGAATGACGTGGTGGTCGTGGAGCCGCCCGGAGGTGGCTCCGGCGACGACCCGACGGGGTGAGGAGCCCCCGTCGCGCTCAATCTGCTGCGTGGACCGCAGTTCGAGGGGTGAGCACGGCGGGGCCTCTGCAAGCGCGACCTCAATGACGGCTACTGACTCGCGTGAATCTGCACACGCAGCGCTGGAAGCGCCGCATATTGGTGACGTAGTCGTTGTGAGGCAAGGATTTCCAGTTTTGGACCGTTCGGCGGAGTAACGATCTGTGCAAGCTCGCTAATCTCTCAGTGAACCTGTGTTTCGTCCCGGACCCCGGCGATGCACGCCGCTTGGGCAGATCCGGGAGGCCGCATCATGAGTGTGCGCCTGCAAGTCGTGTCAACACAGGGCAGAAACTACCGAGACGTGCCGGTCCGGCGGTGGGCGACAACGTGCGTCCGCGCGGTCCGGCGATTCCCGACAACGCCGGCTTCCGGCGGCCAGCCGGGGAAGAGCACGGCGTGAGCGCCGAGGAACAGCGTCCCGGGCCGGACCACCGAGTGCAACCAGGCGACCACAGCGGCGCGCCAGAGCTGGGCAGCGCGCTGGCCCTGACCGGCTTCCTCACGGCCACGAAGATCGCGGAAGCCGCCACCGGGGTCGTGCCATCAGCGGCCGGGGTACTCAGCGGCACGAACGACCCGCCGGGCCGCGCTGCGGCCGCGCCCGGTGGAGAGTGAGCAGGCGACCATGGCCGCCCCGCCACCAGCGGAACATCCGCGCGGCATCCGGATCGGCTCGGCCGACGTCGGCAGGCTCGAGGCCGCCACCCGGGAGTTCCGCGCGCTGGACTACCGGCACGGCGGCGGATCGTGCCGCGACGCTGTGCAGCTGCTGCTGCCCTACGCGGAGCTGATGTTGTTCGGTGTGGTGCCGGAAAAAGTGGCGCCCCTGCTGTGTACCGCGGTTGCCGATCTCCACAACCTGTCCGGCTGGGTGAGTTTCGACGAGGGCAGGCCAGGGGTCGCTCTCGCCGCGTTCGGGCGGGCCTTGGAGCTGGCCGGGATCGCCGGTAACGACGACCTGGCCGCCAATGTCCACTACCGGATCGGCCGGCTGCACCTGCACTATGACGCCGTCGACGAGGCGGCGAACCAGTTCGGACGCGGACGGGCCGCGGCAGGCCGGACGAACTCCATGCTCGCCCGTGCGATTCTGTCGGCCAACCTGGCGTGGGCACAGGCGAAGCGCGGCGACGCGGCCGCGTCGCTCGCGTTGCTTCACGCGGCCAGGGACGAATTCGCCGCCGCCGCCGATCCGGCTCCGCCGTGGTCGGCGTTCTTCGGCACGACCGACCTGGCGGCGATGATCGGGACCGTGCACGTCGAACTGGCCCAGAGCGTCGATGTCCGCTACGGCAGTTCGGCGATCGACTCGCTCACCACCGCCATCGCCGGGTACGGGCCGGCGATGACGCGAAGCCGGTCCCTGACGCAGATCTGGCTCGCGACCGGGCTTGCGCTGGCCGGAGATCTCGTCCGGGCGGCCCGGATTGGCGGAGCAGCGATCGAGGTCGCCACGCAGCTACGGTCGGAACGGACGAAGCAACGGATGTCGCCACTCGCCGCGGCCGCCGCCCGATATCCCGACGACGCCGATGCTCGCGACATCCTCGACCGGATCGATCACCTACGCGGCGTGGCCGGCCCTGATCAGGTGGTCCACCGCGAAGTCCTCGAGCCGTAACCACCGATCGGCGGGAGGGCCTGCCTCACCGATTCGGCTTTTCGGAAGCGCGAACGGCTCAACTTCGGCGACGGAACAGCCGCCGGTGTTGTGGTGTCGTTATGCTCGAACGGCTGCTCGGCGCGGCCGCTGACCGTCAGCCGGTGCGGTCCATGCAGAGAGCCAGGTCATGGCCGAGCCCGAGAACTCCGCACGCGAGGCGCGAACGACGCTGGCCTGCACGACCGCGCGGTGGATCGCGATCCTCATCGTCGTGGCTTCGGGTTACTACCTCGGCGGCCGGCTCGGGTTGTCGCTGGCGTTGGTCCGTGACCAGGTCACGCCGTTGTGGCCGCCCACCGGGATCGCCGTCGTGAGCCTGCTGTTCTTCGGCCGCCCGGCCGTGCCGGGGATCATGCTCGGCGCCGCGGCCGTCAACGCCTCGCTCAGCCCGGCCGCCGCCGCGGTCGCGGGTATCACCGTGGGCAACACTCTCGCGCCCGTCTTGGCGTGGACTTTGCTGACCAGCGTGGGGTTCCGGCCGCAGCTGGACCGGTTCCGGGACGCCCTGAGCTTGATCGTGCTGGGCGCGATCGGGAGCACGCTGGTCAGCGCTGTCATCGGCAGCGGCACGCTGGCCGTCTCCGGTGCGATCGAAGGCGGGCACTTCTGGGCGACCGCGTTGGTCTGGTGGGTGGGCGACGGCATGGGCGTTCTCGTGGTGGCGCCGGTCCTGCTGGCCGGTTTCGCACTGCGGCGAGGCGCGTGGCCGTTCTCGGGGGCGCGAAGGTGGGCAGAGGCGATCGGGTTTCTGGCCGCGATCGCGGTGGCTGCCCTGGGGGTCGCGACCGGTCAGGTCCCGGCGCTGATCCTGCCGTTTCCGCTGCTGGTGTGGTGCGCGTGGCGGTTCGGGATCACGATCGCGGCCCCGGGCATGGTGTTCGTCTCCGTCGCGGCGACGGTGGCCGCCGTCGCCGCGCGTGGCCCGTTCGCCGGCGTCGGCCTGCCCCAGCAGATGCTGATCCTCCAGGTGTTCAACTGGTCGGCGGCGTTGACCGTGCTCCTGCTCGCCGCGGCCGCTGCCGAAAAACGTGCCGCACTCCGGGCAGCCGAGCAGGCCGGGGCCGCCCTGGAGGCCCGGGTCCGGGAGCGTACAGCCGACCTGGCCGGTGCCGTGCGGCGGCTGGAACGCAGTGAGGCCGTGTTCACCGCGGCACACATCGGCAGCTGGGAACGCGACCTGGCTACGGACACGATCGTGGGAAGTGACGAGCTGTACCGGCTGTACGGCCTGGCTCCCCGGCCGGTCGAGATCGGCTACGGGACCTTCCTCGACCGGATCCACCCCGACGATCGAGCGTCGGCGCTGGCGTCGAACGACGAAGTCCTGCGTGACCGTCGCCCCGTGACGTCGGACTTCCGAGTGGTATGGGCCGACGGCAGCGTTCACTGGCTGCGGCGAGAGGACAGCGTGACGGTCGACGAACGCGGGAACCCGGTGACGATGATCGGCACCGCCCAGGACATCACGGCGACCAAGCTCTCCGAGGAGGCCCTGCACAAAAGCGAGGAAAAGACCCGGACCATGCTGGCGTCGATCACCGACGCCATCGTCGGGGTGGACCGCGCCGGCAACATCGCGCTGGTCAACGACCGCACCGAGGAGCTGTTCCGCTACCCGGAGCACGAACTGTCCGGCAGACCTGTCGAGATCCTGCTGTCCGAACGGTCCCGCAGCTCGCACGAACGTGACCGCGAGGCCTTCCTGGCGGCGCCGCAGGCTCGTCCGATGGGCGTCGGCCTGGACCTGGTCGGCCGCCGCAAGGACGGCACGGAATTCCCGGCGGACATCGCCCTGAGCCCGCTGACGATGGCCGGGCCCAGCTACGGAGGAACTCTGGTCGTCGCCGTGGTACGGGATGTCACCGAACGCCGGCGAGCCGAACTCGCGGCCCGGGAACTGCGGGACGCGCGGTTGCGCCGCCGCCACGCGCTCGAAATCAACGACACCGTGGTGCAGGGGCTGACCACCGCGATGTACGCGCTCGAACGCGGCAGCCAGACGAGCGCCCTTCGCACGTTGCGCGGCACCCTCGGCGCGGCGCGGGAGATGATGCACAACCTGCTCGGAGAAGGCGTCGCGATCACCGCGGGCGAACTCGTCCGGGAAACCCCGGCCACGTTGAGTTCCGCCGGCGAGCGCGAGGCCGCGGTGCCGCGCCCGCGCCTGGGCGGTGCCCTCCGCAGGATCGGCCTCGTGCTGGCCGACGACAGCACGGAAATCCGCCTGGCCCTGCGAGCTTTCGCCCAATCACTGTTCGGCGTGGACGTCGTCGGCGAGGCCGCCGACGGGGCGGAGGCGATCCGCCTCGTCACCGAATGCCGACCGGACGTGCTGTTGCTCGACCTGGCGATGCCCGTGCTGGACGGGCTGCAAGCTCTCCCGCGGATCCGGCAGGCTTCGCCGGACACCACAGTCATCGTCTTGTCCGGGTACGGCCGGGACCAGGCGGCCAAGCAGGCTCTCGCGGCGGGCGCGCACGCATTCGTCGAAAAGGGTGGTTCACTGCACAAGCTGGCCAGCCTGCTCCAGGACCTCTTCCCCAACGCGATCCACGCGGACGCGGACCTGCTCGACGACCCGGCCGAGGTGCCGCCCGCCGACGCCAACCGCACCCGGGAGGAGGACATCGTGTCCACTTACGCACACGAACTGCGTACCCCGATCGCCGCGGCGTCCAGCATCGTCGAGTTGCTCCAGGACCGCATCCACCGGCTGCCGTCCTCGACCGTGAACGAGCTGCTGGCCGCGATGGCACGCGGCCTGCACCAGATGGACCTGCTCGTCCACGCCGTCACCGACGCCACAAGGCTGGGCGAAGGAGAACTGGACCTGGTCCTGGAACCCGCCGACCTCGGCAACCTCCTCCACGCCGTGCTCGTCGAACTGGGCGAGTTGACCAGAGACCACCCGGTCTCAGCCGATATTCCCTCGGGAATGGTCACCGGCCTCGACCCGCTCCGCATCCGGCAGGTGCTCACCAACCTGATCTCCAACGCGGTCAAGTTCAGCCCCCGCGGCACGCCAATCGACCTCACCGTGACCGAAGCCGACGAGATGATCGACATCGCCGTCACCGATCACGGCCCCGGTATCCTCCCGCAGTACCGCGACCGGCTCTTCGGCAAGTTCGCCCGGTTCGGGCCCCATGCCGGCCTCGGACTGGGGCTCTACATCTGCCGGGAGATCGCGCGGGAACACGGCGGAGATGTCATCCTGGCCGACACCGGCCCTGGTGGCACCACCTTCGTCGTGTCCCTGCCGCGGTTCATCGACTGATCGCGCCTGCCAGCGGAACAGGGCGCAGACCGAGGACTGCGCGCGGCACGGGGAGCGTCCCTGTTTGCGGCTGGGGGCTGCACGGCGAGCGGGGCCGCTCCGCTTTACGGTTGTGTACGCGGGCCGGCGTGTACCCTCCCCCTCGTCGCGCCGGCCCGCCCTGCGCAGCTTCGGTTGCGGGCGCGGAAGGCCGCGGGTTTGGCAGGCGTCGACACAGTCACAGCGTGGCGCCGTCCAGCCGCCATCGCGCGATGGCGGCCCGCTGATCAGAGCAGTGCCTTCGTTCTCCTGTGCCTTCTGAACTACACTGTCTGAATCGGCTGCGCCGGCCTTCGCGCCGGTCAGCGGTACGCGTCCCGCTCCAGACCCCGGCGGTACGACCAGAAGTGGTCAGCTATCGGCGGAGGATCTGGTGATCGTCGCGACGCCCGGAGGGACCGGTGCCACGGGACCCGACCGTGGGCAGCACTACCGCGGTGCCCCTGCCGTCGGGCCTCTTGCGCCCGCCCGGGGATGACCGATGCTTCCTTCATTCGGGCAACTGCTGCGGAAGACCGGAACCGGTCCTGTTGCTTCGCGTTCCGGCCCGGCGGATGCCACCTACCGTCCTCGGAGATCGAGGCGAGTTAATGACCGGTGAAAACGGCCTGCACCTGGTGCCTGACTACCGGGCGGAGTCGACAGTAGTGATCTTGACCGGCGCTTTGACCGCGGCCAACTATGCGGAGCTGCGCGACGGTGTGCTCGAGGTGGCCACGGATGCGCCGGTGAGCGTGATCGCCGACATCCGGGGCCTCGGCATCGACGACATCACCCTGATGTCGGTGTTCACCTCGATCGCGGTGCGGATCGTGGACTGGCCGGGGATCCCGTTCGCGGTGGTGACCGAGCACCCGGACCACGTGGCGCGGATGGCGAGGCAGGCAGCGGACTGGTTCGTGCCGGTCCACGCCGACGTCCCCGCGGCCGAGCAGGCCCGTGACCGTCCTCCTCGTCGGCGAGCGCTGCAGTTGCTGGCTGCGTCGCCGGACGCTTCGGCGGTCGCCCGGGCGTTCGTCGGCCGGGTCTGCGAGCAGTGGAATGTGCGGGAGCACGTCGACGACGCCCGCGTGATCGTGACCGAGCTGGTGGAGAACACGATCCGGCACACCGCCTCGCACCCGCGGCTGCGGTTGGAGCTGTGCCGGGACACGTTCATCATTTCGGTGGCCGACGACGATCCGCACGAGGCCGTGTTGCTCGAGCTGCCCACGAAGGACGGTCTCGGACTCCGGCTGGTCGCCCAGACCACGCGTGCCTGGGGATGCCGCCGATCCTGCGCTGGCGGCAAGGTCGTCTGGGCGGTCCTGCTGCCGCGTCGGCCTCGACAGCGCGATGCCGCCGAGTAACGGCCGGGTCGGCAGTACCCCGGGAACTGACGGCTCGAAGCGGCGACCGGTCGCCGCGGATCCGACGAGGACTGCCCGGCCCGCGTCGTGATCGACCGCGGCATCACCCTGGGCTTCTCGCCGCGGCTCGCCAGCGCACTGGTGACCGCCACCGGGCAGCTCGACCTCGCCGGCTACGGCTTCCTGCGGGATGGCCTGCTGAGGGTGGCGGCCGACGGACCGCCCGGGCTGATCGCGGACGTCGACGGGCTGATGATCGGCGAGCTGTCCCCCACGGCGGTGTTCCCCCTGGTCGCCCGGCGGATCAGGAACTGGCCCGGCATCCCGCTCACCTTGGTCACCCGGCAGGGATCGCACCTGCGGGTGTTCCGGCGCGAGGGCGTCGATCGGTTTGTCGCGGTCCACGGTGACGTCGAGGCTGCCGAACGCCACCAGCAAATCCCGGCTCGCCGATGGGCCCAGCGGAAGTTCGCCCGTACCGATGACGCGCCGGAGCTCGCCCGCGCGTTCCTGTGGGATCACATCACGACCTGGGATGTGCCTGAGCTCGTCTGCGACGCTGTTCTGATCGTGAACGAGCTCGTCGGCAATGCGCTCCAGCACACCACGTCGCGGCCTGAGCTCCGCCTCGACCTCCGCGAAGGTCTGCTCACGATCGCGGTCGCCGACGAAAATCCCCACAGTCCGACTTTCGTTGAGCGGATCCACCTGCGCGATCCCGGTATCGGTCTTCGGATCGTCGCCGACGTTGCGGAGACGTGGGGCAGCAGCCGCCGCTGGTCGGGCGGGAAAGTCGTGTGGGCGACCCTTGCCGCCTCCTGCAGCGGCGGCTGATGGGTTTCGGCTCCTGCGCCGACCGGGGGCGTGCGCGCAGAATGAGTTGTGGGGTTCTTCGCGGTCCCGATCCCGAAGAACCTCCGGCCGTCCTGCGCAAATCGCTGGTCGTGTCGGTCGACGCGGTCGCGGGAGCGCGGGTGGTGACGGCCGAAGGACGCCTCGGCCAGACGCTCCTGACCGGTGTCGTGTCCCTGATTATCGCCTAGATCGCCGGGCTGTACGCGAGGAACCCCGCCACCGCGGCGGCTCTCCCTGCACCCACGAGCCCCGAACCGCCCGATCGCCCGCATGAAGCCTACGCACGACGTCGATAAGCGCAACGGACATCAAGCATGCTGAGAGGACAAACTGTCAAGGATCTTGCGAGACCACAAACATCAGATCCGCTACTGCTGCCGGTTTTCGTGGTCCCGCCTGTCGTTGATCAAACAGGCGAGGGTCCCGGTATCCGGATTCCCGACTAAGAGAGCAGAGATCACCGACAGGTGCCGCCTGCCACAAGCATGTTCGCGGCAGCCGACACGACAGGCCAGCTCCGCCCTTCACCCAGCCGCGGGTATATGCCTGCGGCTGAAGCTGATAAGACCCGTCAGGCGAGTGTCGGTGCCAGCGTTCGTACCCAGGAGCTGGGCAGGCCCGGCTGGCACGAAGATGGCCGAGCCAGTCTGTTGATCTCTTCGAAAGAGTGTAGATGTGGATTCGTCGACCGGCGTGTTCAAGCGGTGCGGGTGCCGAAGCCAGGAGACCACGCGGCCATTGGGCGCAGCGTGTCCTAACCTGCCGCGGGGAGAGCACGGGAGCTGGTACTACCGCCTGGAAGTCACACCGTGGCCGGACGGCCGGCGACGACAGCTACGGCGCGGCGGATTCGCCACCGCAGAAGCCGCGCGCAGCGAACGAGACCAGCTCGGCGCAACCGGCGAGCGGGGACTGGCGGACGCGACGATGACCGTAGATCAGTGGCTGCGCCTGTGGCTGGCCACCCTCGTCCACCTACGGGGCACCACCCTGTCCGCCTACCGCAGCAACGTCGAAACCTACCTGATCCCCTGCCTGGGCGGTGTCCTGGTGCGGGAACTGACCGCGGACCGGATCCAGGCGATGGTGGCCGACCTCGTCCGCAACGGCGGAGTGTCCGGCCACCCGCTACGGCCGGGCACGCTGCGGCACGTCCACGCGACCTTGCGGGCCGCCCTCAACGCCGCCGTGCGGCGCGGCCTCCTCCCTGCCAACCCGGCCTGGCACGTCCACGTGCCCACCGGCAAACGCCCGCACGCAGTCGTCTGGACCGCGCCCCGCATCGCACAATGGAAGGCCACCGGGAAACGACCACCGGTCGCGGTCTGGACCGTCGACCAGACCCGCGCATTCCTCGAGCACATCCACGACCACCCGCTCTACCCGCTGTTTCACCTCATCGCACTGTTCGGGCTCCGCCGCGGCGAAGCGGCAGGGCTGCGGTGGTGCGACATCGACCTCGAACAAGGCCTGCTGACCATCTCCCGCCAGATCCGCCAATACGGCCGGCACATCGAGATCGGCAGACCGAAAAGCGAGGCCAGCAACCGGGTCATCAGCCTCGACGGCGCGACTATCGCCCTGCTCCGTCAATACCGGGAAAACACCGCCGACATCATCGACCTCGAATCCGAAGAGTTCATGTTCACAACCCGGTCCGGCGATCTGCTCACCCCGCAACATCTGACCCACCTATTCCGCGTCCTGAACGACGAATCCGGGCTGCCGCCGATCCGGTTGCACGACCTACGGCACGGCGCGGGCAGCCTTTCCCTGGCTGCCGGAAACGACCTCAAAACCGTGCAAGCCATGCTCGGACACTCCAGCATCGTGCTCACCGCCGACACCTACGTCAGCGTCCTGCCCGACCTGGCCTGCCGCGCCGCCGAAGCCACCATCCACCACGTCCTCGCCGCCGCGAAAGCCGCCGGCGCACGGCTACGCGGCACCCTCGGCATCGCCGCCGCAGCGGCTTAACCCGCTGGTCACTGCCCCCTACGCGGCTGCCCGCCCACAACGACTCCGCCTCGGGCAGTCCGCAGCAACCCGCGAAAGGACGGTCACCGACCCGGCGAAGGACAGGTCAGCCCCGCGACCTGCCCTGGCTGGGACCTGCCCGAAGACCGATTTCCAGGCCACGGCGACACGCCCTCGACGCCGCACGGCGGCCCCGAGCCCATCACGGGCTTACCGGGAGCCCACCCAAGATCACGCCACAGCTCGCAAGATCGACAAACAAGAACATCCCCGCTGGTCAGCAGGGATGTCGATGTGGTGGGCCGCCTGGGGCTCGAACCCAGAACCTACGGATTAAAAGTCCGCAGCTCTACCAATTGAGCTAACGGCCCGTGCCCCCAGTTTAGCCAGGTCCCCGTCGGCCGGTCGCACGCCGGGTCGGGTGATGCCTTGGCGGAGGTCAAGGCTGGTCCTTCACCCTTCGGCTGGCCATGATGCCTCCATGCCTGGTTCCCTCCTGATCCTCACCGGGCCGCCCGGTGCCGGGAAGTCGGCGGTCGCCCGGTCGATCACCGGCCAAGCGCCGCGGCCGGCCGTCGGAGGCCGCTCGGCAGAACGACGTCGTGCTCGGGTCGTCGGGCCCTGGGCGCTGCAGCCGTTCCGGGACGCCGCGAAGCGCGACCGTCTGGACCTCTTCTACGTCGTGTTGCGGCCGACGTAGAGCCGTTGAAGTGCGTACGCCGCTTTCGTGGGCTCGGTGAGACTGCCCGCGACGTGCGGCGGCGGGCGCGCTCGGCGGTCTTCGCGCTGTGATCCTCTGTGGACGAACGCGCGGGGCCCGGTCCGGGCCCCGCGCGTCACGCCGTCAGCACTGCACGATCAAGCCCGTGTAGGCCGTGCACTTCTTCGACGCCTTGTCGTTGGCCGCCTGCGGGTCGGCCGGTGCGCTTGCCGCTCGCTGGGCCGTGGCCGTGAACGGGCCCCAGGCGAAGAAACCGCCTTCGGACGTGAACTTCGCCGTGGCCGAAGCGCCCGGGGCCAGGGTGCCGATCGTGCAGGTCAGGGTGGCTCCCGAACGGGTGCAGCCCGTCATGGAGACGATCGTGCGGCCCGAACCCGCGTTGGCCGTCACGCGGACTCCGGTCGCGGTGGCCGGGCCCGTGTTCGACACCTTGATCGCGTACTCGACCCGGGCGACCAGACTGGCGCGCGGGGTGGCGGTCAGCGCGACCTTGACGTCGGCCTCGTCCGGCGGGGCGATCGTGACGACCGGGCCGTCTTCGACGGAGAACGCGTAGTTGTCGCCGGCGAACTGGTGCTGGAGCGTGAACTGGCCGGGCTGGACGCCGTCCTTGACGCGCAGGGTGAACTTCACCGTCCGGCTTTCGCCCGCAGCCACGTCGCCGACGCCGCCGCGGAAGCTGCTGAGGTACGGCGCGCACGGCGCGATCGCCCCGGTGCAGGAGACCAGGTCCACCACGTCGGCGATCGGCTTCTCCTTGACGTAGAGCGCCGCCTTCGCCCCCGTGACCGCGAAGTCCGTCGGGTTGGTCAGCTGCTCCGTGACCGTGAACGTGGTGCCCGCGCGCACGGTGGTCGCGCTGACGTCGATCGTGCTCGCGGGCGGTGCCGCGGTCGCGACGGCGGGCGCCGCGCACAGGGCCGCGGCCGTCAGCGCGGCCAAAACGGCGGTTCTTCGTCCGGTTCGCTGCATATTCGTGATCTCCTGGTTCCGAACCGAGGGGTGCGCTCCGACCGGTGAAACTGGCGTGCGCAGCAGGGTGACGAAGATCAGATCGCCGCGCCCCGGATTTCGTTACCGACTTCGCCAAACCGTGCTTGAACTGGGGTTTCACCCCAGTTGCCCGGTCACCGACCACCGGAGCGCCCCGAAATTGTCAGACCCCTGTGGCACGCTCCGCACATGACCGAACACAGCCTCCCGGCGGTGCTTCCGCCCCGCCTGACCGGCCCCAGAACCGACCCGGCGCCGGTCGCGGACGAGCGCCGGGCCCTGACCGAAACCCTCGGCTACTACCGGCGCACCTTCGAGCTGAAGTGCGCCGGCCTCGACCCGGCGCAGCTGTCCGAACGCTCGGTACCACCGTCCACATTGACCCTCCACGGGCTGCTGCGGCACCTCACCGGCTGCGAACGCTGGTGGTTCCGGATCCAGTTCACGGGTGAGGACGTCCCGAACCTCTACTACTCCGACGACGACCCGGAGCAGGACTTCACGGACCTGGGCGGCGACGTCGACGAGGCGTTCTCGTTGTGGCACGCGGAATGCGCGCGCTCCAGCGAGATCGTCGCGGCGAGCTCGCTGGAGCAGACCGGCACCCGGCGCAGCACCGGCGAACCGTTCACGCTGCGCTGGCTGATGCTGCGCATGATCGGCGAGTACGCGCGCCACATCGGCCAGGCCGACCTGATCCGCGAGCGGATCGACGGCGCGACCGGCGAATGAGGAGTCAGGCGGCTGCCGTCCGGCGGCGGACACGGAAGAGGAGGTTGACCACGAGCGGAACGATGATCCAGCACGCGTAGGCCCAGTGCGTGACGAAGGCGACCGGGATCGAGATGGCGAAGGCGGCGATCATCGCGCCGATTCCGCGGTAGACCGCGCCGAAGAGCTCCGGCGGGGTGTCCGCGCGGTAGAGGTGGTTCCGCTGGACCTGCCAGGCCATGAGGAGGAACAGCGTCAGCGTGACGACCTGCACGACGGCGTAGAAGACGAAGCGGAACTCGAACGCTCCGTCTTCGGCGATCACCTTCGTGGCGAACGGCATGACCACCTGCGTCAGGAGCCAGCCGAAGGTGAGCCGGGCCAGCCCGCCGCCGAGCGTGGTGACGTAGTTGAACAAGCGGTGGTGGGCGCGCCAGTGGCCGCCGATGACGATGAAGCTGATCAGGAAGGAGAGGTATTCGGACTGGTGATGACCGAGTGACCGCAGCAGTTCGGCGCTGGTGGCGCCCTCCGGCAGCGGCAGCTCGAGCGCGAGCAGCGTGATCGCGATGGCGACGACGGCGTCCGAGAAGAAGGTCAGCCGCTCGGCGGCGATTCCCCGGGATGCGGAGCCGACGGTGTCTTCGACGGACGGGGCGCTGGTCATGGCCGACGAGCGTGCCAGACGTCGTTGCGCGGCCGTCGGCGAGGTCGCTCGCGTGCGATGCTGACGCCATGACCGTCGACCCCGATTCCGGACTGCTGTCCCCGGTGCGGGCCGGCACGCCGGCCGAAGCGTCGACCGGAGACGAGGCCTGGCTGCGCGCGATGCTCGACGCCGAGGCGGCGCTCGCGAGAGCGCAGGCGCGGCTCGGGACGGTGCCGCCGGAGGCCGCGGACGCGATCACGGAGGCGGCGGGCAGTGCGCGGATCGACGTCGTCGAGCTGGCGCGCGGGTCGCGGGCGACCGCGAACCCGGTCGTCGGCTTGGTGAAGGCGCTGACGTCGGCGGTCGGCGAGATCGCGCCCGGAGCGGCCGAGTACGTGCACCGCGGCTCGACCAGCCAGGACATCTTCGACACCGCGATGATGCTGGTCGCCGACCGGACACTGCGGCCGCTCGCCGCCGACCTCGACGCGACCGCCGAGGCGCTGGCCGGGCTGGCCCGCGCGCACCGGGACACGACCATGGCCGGGCGGACGCTCACGGCGCACGCGGTGCCGACGACGTTCGGGCTCAAGGCCGCGGGCTGGCGGCAGCTGGTGCTGGACGCGGCCGTCCGCGTCCGGCGCGTGCTCGACGGCGGGCTGCCGGTCTCGCTGGGTGGCGCGGCCGGAACGCTGGCGGCGTACGTCGAGTACGCCCGCCTCGCCGGCGACGCGGCCACCGACGCGGCCACCGGCGGGGGCGGGGGCGGGGGCGGGGGCGGGGGC
>Ga0207678_10002264_pt1 | contig 17419 bp, 25 predicted proteins | sample KBSC63metaG_FD_184319 | JGI IMG/M metagenome (GOLD analysis project Ga0207678, IMG submission 184319) | Corn rhizosphere microbial communities from Kellogg Biological Station, Michigan, USA - KBS C6-3 metaG (SPAdes) (version 2) | ecosystem: Host-associated > Plants > Roots > Rhizosphere > Soil ...
CGACCACCGCACGCTGTACTTCTACAGCGACCGACGCGCCGCCGGCGCGCAAGCGAACGCGGTGTGGAACAACGGCCACGACCACATCTGGCAGCTGTCGCTGGCGCCATGGCTTGACGCGCATGCCGGGCGCGGCCCTTGAGTCCTGACTACCTTCCCTTCCCCATGAGGAACAGCTCGATGCGTTGCCCACACCTGGTTCCTATCCTCGCCCTGGCTCTGGGCACCGCCGTCTCCGCGCCCGCTGTGCGCGCCGCCGCGAACATCGCGGCGCCGCCAGCCGCCGGCCCGTGGACGGAGGCGCGCGACGCCTCGCCCACCTTCGCGCCGGACGGCGGCACGGTGGTGTTCACCCGCGGCAGCGGCACGGCGCGACGCCTCTACATCGCCCGGCGCCACGACGGCACATGGTCGGCGCCGATGCAGGCCCCATTCTCGGACCGCTGGATGGACTTCGAGCCGACGATGGCGCCGGACGGTTCCTACCTGGTGTTCGTCTCCAACCGGCCGGCGAACGGCATCGGCCATCCGCTGGACGGCGACTGGGGCGGCAAGGCGTATCCCGGTCGCGGCGGCAACCTGTGGCGGGTGGATCGCGTCGGCGACGGCTGGGGCACGCCCCAACGCCTGCCTGATGTCGTGAACACCGGCACGTCGATCTTTTCGCCGACGGTGACGAAGGACGGCAGCCTCTGCTTCGTGCGCGTGGACCCGGCGAACGGCGCATTCCGGCTCTACCGCAGCCGCTACGTCCACGGCCGCTATCAGGCGGCGCAAGCGCTGGCGCTCGGCGGCGACGATGCGCACTCCGACTACGATCCGGCGGTGGCGCCCGACGGCTCCTTCCTCGTCTTCAGCTCGGACCGCCCGCCGGCGCCGTCCAACGGCGGCGACCTGTTCATCGCCTTCGCCACGCGTGACGGCTGGAGCGCGCCGGTCGACCTCGGCGTCGCCGGCGACGAGGCGCGCCTGGGCCCGGATCGCAAGACACTGTACTTCAGCGCCGCCGACCATCGCATCCACCGCCTCGCGCTCGGCCCGTGGTTGGCGCAACACGCGACGGTGAAGCCATGAATCGCGCACGCCTCGGGACCCCATCGATGAACCGCGCGTCGCGCGCGCCACGCGCAGCATCCCTCGCCTTCGCCGTGCTGGCGGCTGCATCCGGCTTGCTCGCCGCCCCCGCGCCGGTGCAGGCCGACGCCACGCCGGCGCTCGCACCGCTGGCCGGGTTCGCCGGCCACTGGCGCTGCGCGGGCCGCTTCGCGAACGGCAAGCCGATCACTTCCCGCGAGACGTTCGGCATCGAACTCGGCGGCCAATGGCTGCACATGCGGCACGTGGACGATCCGCCGAACCGCTACCTCGCGGATGCGTGGTGGGGCTACGACAAGGCCGCCAGGCGTTTCACCGCGACGGTGTTCGACAACTTCGGCGGCGAGCGGCGCTACACCTCGTCCGGCTGGGTGGGCGACACGCTGACGCTGGAGAACGTCGCGACCAGCGGCTATCTCGACCGGTTCGTGTTCCAGCGTCACGGCGACGACGCCTACCGGGTGATCTACACCTACCGGAACCGCAGCGGCGCATGGCAGCTGGGCGACGAGCAGTCATGCACGCGCGACACGCAGGCGCCACAAGCTTAGGCCCGGCGCCGGCAATGCCTTCAGGCACTGTCCCGGACGGCTACCGCCGCGCACACTGGCCCGCCATCGGCTGGTACGTCGGCGAGGTTCCCGTGTCTGACCGCAGCGCAACGCAGCGACTGAAAACCTGGGGACTGATCTTCGGCTTCTGGACGCTGCTGGCGCTGTCCTACGCGCTCAGCGGCGGACTGGCCTCGATCAGCGAGGGCTATCCGCCGGCCTGGCTGCGCAACCTGGCCTGGAACCTGGTCAACTTCTGGCTGTGGATGGCGCTGGCGCCGCTGGTGGGCTGGCTGGGACGGCAAAGCGCGGGACACGGCTGGCGACGCTTCTTCGCCGTGCACGTGCCCGCTTCGCTGGCGGTGGCGCTGGCGCAGATGACGGCGCACCTGGTGGTGTTCTGGTATCTGTGCGGCCCAGGCCGCATGCCGAACGTGCACACGCTGGGCCAGTACGTGCACATGGAGTTCGCCTACAGCTTCCACCTGGCCTTGCTCACCTACTGGGTCGTGCTGGCGGTGCTGCGCGGGATGGATTCGCGCCGCCGGCTGCGCGACGAGCAGTTGCGCAGCGCGTTGCTGGAATCGCAGCTGGCGCAGGCGCAGCTGCAGGCGCTGCGCATGCAGCTGCAACCGCACTTCCTGTTCAATACGCTCAACGCGATCTCCGCGCTGGCGCTGGCCGACCCGCTGCAGGCGCGGCTGATGATCGCGCGGCTCAGCGACTTCCTGCGCCTCACGCTGGAGGAACGCCACGCGCCGCAGGTGCCGCTGGCGCGCGAGCTGGAATTCCTGCGCTGCTATCTCGACATCCAGCAGGTGCGCTTCCAGGACCGGCTGAGCACCCGGCTGGACGTGGCCGACGACGCGCTGCGCGCCGCCGTGCCGAACCTGATCCTGCAACCGCTGGTGGAAAACGCGCTGCGCCACGGCCTGCTGGCCAAGGCCGAACCCGGCAGCCTGCAGGTGCTCGGCCAGCGCGACGGCGACGAGCTGGTGTTGCGCGTGGACGACGACGGCCTGGGCCTGCCGCCCGATGGCGCCAACGAGGGCATCGGCCTCACCAACACCCGCGCGCGGCTGGCGATGCTGTTCGGCGGCGACGCCAGTCTGGAGCTGCAGCGCCGCGACGGCGGCGGCACGCGGGTGGAACTGCGCCTGCCGTTCCGCGAGCACGCAGTATGAGCGCCGCAACGATCCGCGCCCTGCTGGTGGACGACGAGGTGCTGGCGCGGCTCGCGCTGCGCCAGGCGCTGGCCGCGCATGCGGACGTGGCCATCGTGGGCGAATGCGGCAACGCCACCGAGGCCTTGCAGGCGATCGCCGCGCTCACGCCCGACCTGTTGTTCCTCGACATCCGCATGCCCGGCATGGACGGCTTCAAGCTGCTGCACCAGCTGAAACCGGACGCGCTGCCGATGGTGGTGTTCACCACCGCCTACGGCCAGCACGCGCTGCGCGCGTTCGACGCCGGCGCGCTGGACTACGTGCTGAAACCGATCGACCAGGCGCGCTTCGACCAGGCGATGGCGCGCGTACGCCGGCACTGGCAAGGCCTGCAGGCGCCCGCGGCGACGACGGCGCACGCGAGCCACCTGCAGCGCCTCAGCGTGCGCGTGGGCGAGCACATCCAGGTGATCGCCACCGAGCGGATCGACTGGATCCGCGCCGACGGCAACTACGTGCAGATCCACGCCGACGGCGCGCACTACCTGCACCGCGAAACGCTGAGCCACCTGCTGGAAACGCTGGCCCCCGCGCGCTTCCTGCGCATCCACCGCGGCACGGTCGTCAACGTGGAGCGCATCCGCGAAGTGCATCCGCTGTTCAACGGCAACGCCGAGATCGTGCTGCACGACGGCACGCGGCTGGATTTGAGCCGGCGCTTCCGCGCTGGGGCGCGGGTGGTGCTGGGGCTGCCTTGACGGTCCAGGTGCCGACCCATCAAGACGCATGCATCAGCTGATGCGGCCTTCGATGATTGGACATGTCGGCGAATAGGGTCGGATTCCCGAGAACGTGGGCGGCAGCTTGCGACCCTGAGGAATCGTCCGGCGTCTTGATCCGGCTGCCCCAAAGCCGCCGGCCGGAACTTTGCCCATGCTCGGCATGCACACTCCGGGTTTGGAGCGACAGAGGAGCTGCGTGCGATTTACGCCCGCGGGGTCATCCGCTTGCAAATCACCCATGCTCGCCGTACAGTGAACCATATGGTTCACTATCAAGCCCGCCTCGACGCAACGTTCGCCGCGCTCTCCGATGTCACCCGGCGCGGCGTGCTGGAGCAGCTCGGGGACTCAGACGCCTCGATCACCGACCTTGCCCAACGGTTTCGCATGACCCTCACGGGCATGAAGAAGCACGTCAGCATCCTGGAGCAGGCGGGGCTCGTGACCACGGAGAAGGTCGGGCGCGTACGAACCTGCACGCTCGGGCGACGCCGGCTGGAAGAAGAGGCCGCCTGGATCGAGCGGCACCGCGAACTCTGGAGCGCGCGCTTCGACGCGCTGGACAAGCTTGTCGATCACTTGAAACGCAAGGAGAAGGCAGATGCCCAAAGCAAAAGAAGGTAGTTCCGCCGCCACCAACCGCACCGTTGTGGAGCGCAAGTCCGACCACGAACTCGTCGTGACGCGAATGTTCGATGCCCCGGCGCACATCGTCTTCGAGGCGTGGAGCAATCCCGAATTGTTCAAGCTCTGGTGGGTCCCGAAGTCGGCGGGCATGTCGCTGGTCTCGTGCGACATGGATGTTCGCACCGGGGGCGCGTATCGCCTCGTGTTCAGCCATCCGGCCTTCGACCAGCCGATGGCGTTCTTCGGCACGTACCGGGAAGTGACGCCGAACAAGCGCATCGCATGGACGAACGAGGAAAGCGACGAGGGCGCCGTGACCACGGTGACGTTCGAGGAAGATGCCGGCAAGACGCGGGTCACCTTCCACGAACGCTACCCCACGGAAGCGGCCCTCGACGAAGCCCTCGCCGGCTCGGCGGAAGGCCTGCCCGAACAGTTCGCGCAGCTGGATGAGTTGCTCGCAGACAGATCGTGACCACACCGCGGCCACCGGCGCATGGACGCATGGAAGGGATGCCGATGAAACGCACGATCACCGCCGCGCCGGCCAGTCCGGCGCCACGTGAGGACGATATGCTCAGACGCGATTTCCTGAAGACGGCCATGGCGACCGCCGTGCTGACAGCCACTCTTCCCATTCAAGCCAAGAAGACCCTCGCCGTCCCGAACGGAAACTTTGCCGACGTCGATGGCCAGCATCTCTTTTACAGCGTGCATGGCGCCGGCAAGCCGCTCATTCTTCTCCACGGTGGCATCGACCCGGACAGCTTCGGGAGCAATCTGGCGGAACTGGCCAAGGGCCGGCGGGTGATCGCCCCCCATCTGCAGGCACATGGGCGCACGCCAGACACCGACAGGCCGCTGCGCAGTGAAACGATGGGCGACGACATCGCCGCTTTGATCGGTCACCTGAACCTCGGCAAGGCCGACGTCATGGGTTACTCGCTGGGTTCCGGCGTCGCGCTGCAGACCGCCATCCGCCATCCGCATGTGGTCGACCGGCTCGTGCTCGTGTCCGCGGCGATGAGGCAGGACGGTTTTTATCCGGAGGGAGTGGCGGCCTTCAAACAGCTGGAGGCCAACGCTGCCACGCTCGGCCCTGCCGTCAAGGCATCGCCGTTGGGGAAGGCCTATCCCGATGTCGATTGGACCAAGCTCTTCAGGAAGGTCGGTGACCTGACCAAACGTCCCTTCGACTGGAGCGCCGACGTCGCCAGGCTCAAGGCACGCACACTGCTGGTCTATGCCGACGCTGACGCCATCCGGCCCGAACACATGGTCGAGTTCTGGAAGGCGTTGGGCGGCGGTCAGCGCGATGCCGGCATCGATGGCTCCCTGCGGCCCGCAAACGAGTTCGCCATCTTGCCGAACACCACCCACTACACGCTCCCCGTCGAGCCGATGCTGCCGGAGATCGTCGAACGCTTCCTCGGAGCTGCATCGAAGGCAGCAGGCTAGGAGCCTGCGACATGCCATCGCGGACACGTGATGGCCCATGGGTGGGGATGGTTGCGATGTGCTAGCCGGCAGGCACCATCCGCCCGGTTGCCGGCTTCGAGCAATGCTTCCCGGCGGGTCCGGGGTTGGCTTTGCGGTTCGGCAATGTCAGGTGTCGGCCGACAGCAAACAGACGAAGCCTCTTGCTCTGCACGTTTGGCGTGCCGAACACCGCGAGAAGCAAGAGCAGCGCACGATGCATCGAGGCACCTGACATCCCGATGCGATCGAACCGCTCGCCCCGCGCGAGCAACCGCTGGTCACGCGCCTTCACTCCGCTCGTCACAAACCCGCGGCGGCACGCCGATGCCGCTGCGCAGACTCCTGGTCATCGTCATCGTGCCGAGGCACCCGCATGCTCCATCGCCTGTTCGCCTTGCTGGCCGGTGCGCTCGCCTTGATCGGCTCGTTCGCCGCCGTCGGCCTGCGCGCCGCCGAAGCGACCTCGCCGCAGCCGGAGATCTTCGCGCCCGGCGCGATCTCCGGCCCTGTCGGTGTGGACTGCCTCACCTTCGCGCCCGACGGCGCCACCGTGTACTTCGACCAGCAGGCGGGTGCGAGCGGCTTCATCATGGAATCGCACCGCACGCGCGACGGCTGGTTCGCGCCGCGGATCGCGTCGTTCTCCGGGCAGTGGCAGGACCACGATCCGGCGATGGCGCCGGACGGCTCCTACCTGGTGTTCACCTCGAACCGGGCCGACCTGGCGCGCATGCGCGTGTGGGACAACGGCAGCAACCACATCTGGCGCCTGTCGCTGGCGCCCTGGCTAGCGGCGCATCACGCCGCCTGAGTTCGCCCATCCGGAGTCCCCCATGTCCCCACGCGCCCTCATCCTCGTCGTCGGCATCGCGCTGGCCGCACCGATCACCTCGCGCGCACAGACGCACGGCGAACTGGTCGGCCCCGGCACGATCTCCACCGGCCTGCAGGAAACCTCGGCCGCTGTGACGCCGGACGGCGACACGCTGTACTTCATGCGCTCCGACTTCGCCGAACGCGACGACACCATCATGGTCTCGCATCGGACTGGCGGGCACTGGGGCACGCCGCAGGTGGCCGCGTTCTCCGGCGAGTGGCACGACTCCGAACCCGCGCTGGCGCCGGACGGCCGACGGCTGTACTTCGTCTCCAATCGCCCCGTGCAGCCGGGCGGTGCACCGCTGACGACGGAAATGGGCGGCCATCGCTTCGCCGGCACCAACCTCTGGTTCGTGCAGCGCCAGCCCGACGGAAGCTGGGGCGCGCCGGTGCACGTGGACAGCGCGCTCAACGACGGCGCGATGATCTACAACCCGTCCGTCGCGGCGAACGGCGACATCTACTTCTCCGCGCACCGGCCGGACTCCGGTGCCGCCTACCAGATCTACGTGGCGCGGCGCACCGCGCAAGGCTACGCGGCGCCGCAGCGCGTGGAGCTCGGTGACGTCGCGCGCAACCGCATGGATCCGGCGATCGACCCGCAGCAACGCTTCCTCGTCTACGCCGGCAACGAGGGCGATTCGCTGGGCAGCGCCGACCTCTACGTCGCGTTCCGCCAGCCGGACGGCCGCTGGGGCAAGCCGCTGCACCTGCCGGGCGACGTCAACAGCGCGTCGCTGGAGAACGCGCCTTCGCTGGGGCCGCGCTTCGGCGAGCTGTACGGTTCCAGCAACCGGCGCGACGAGATGTCTTTCCCCAAACCGCGCGACAGCGCCGCCACCTTGCAGCAGCGCCTGCAGCAACCGCTGAACGGCTCGCGCAACCTCTGGCGCTTCGACATCGCCGACGTGCTGCGCGCGCACGGCATCGACCACTGATTCGCCGCGGAGGCCCCGTGTCCACTACCCGCATGCTGTCGTCCCTGCTGGCCGCGCTGTTGTTGTCCACCGCGGCCGCCGCCGCTCCCGCCACGGCACCGGCGCTGACGCCCGCCTACCGCGCCGGCGCCAGCTTCGCCAACGTGTTCTCGCGCGCCATCGCGGTCCGGGCGCCCGGTTTCGACGAACTGGTGCGCCGGATCAGCGGCACCGCGACTTACCGCGTGACCGACGCCGCATCCGTGCCGCCGCAGCTGCACATCGACTACCGCTACGACGGCCGGCCCGCCGGCAGCGGCGCGGTGGCGCTGCCCGACGCTGGCGCCAGCAACTGCTACGACGGCAAGTGCGTGCCGAACACCGACGCCAGCGGGCTGGCCTACAACCCGCGCCTGTGGGGCCCGGCGCCGGCCACGCTGCACGTGGGCCAGCACTGGACGGTGGATATCGCCGCGCCGTGGGAGCTGGGGCCGGCCGGACGACAAACGGTCACCGTGACAGCGTTCGATCCCGCCACCCGCACCGTCACACTGGAACGCGAAGGCCAAGGTGACGGCGCCTGGCTAGACGACAAGCCGACGCTCACGCTGACCCGCAACGGCCAGCCCTGCGTGCTGGCGCGGCAAGCCGGTCGCACGCACTGGCGCGGCTGGACCACCTTCCGCGACGGCATCGTGCTCAGCGACGAACTGGTCAGCACGCGACCGGCAACGCTGACTTCCGCCCAGTGCGGCCGCGTCGAGGCCACGGAGCGCCAGTACATCCTGCTCAACGCGATGCCGGTGGAGGACGCACGATGAAGCACACCAAGGCTCGTTGCCTGCTCATCGCCGGCTTGCTGCTCGCTGCCGCCACAACGCATGCCGCCGACACCACCACCGCGACGCCACAGCCCGTCACCCTGGACGGCATCCTGCATCCCGACAGCGACGACACGCTGGCCTTCACGCCCGACGGCAACACGGTGTTCTTCGACCGCAGCGCGGGCAAGCGCAAGACCATCATGGTGTCGCACAAGGTCGGCGGGCACTGGTCGCCGCCCGCGGTCGCCGGATTTTCCGGGCACTGGTTCGACCAGGATCCGGTGATGGCGCCCGACGGCAGCTACCTGCTGTTCGGTTCGGATCGCCCGCCGACGCCGGGCGGCCAGCCGCTGACGCAGGACTACTTCGCGGCCGGCAGCTGGCCGGGCTCCAACCTGTGGCGGGTGGATCGCGAGGGCAAGGGCTGGGGTCAACCCGTCTGGCTGGGCTCCGTCGTCAACAGCGATGCGTTCGTCGACTTCGCCAGCATCGCCGCGGACGGCAGCCTGTACTTCCTCCGCTTCGATCGCGAGGCGAAGGTGATGCACACCTGGCACACGGCGTATCGCGACGGCCATTACCTGCCGCCGGTGCGCGCGGGACTGGGCGATCCCGCCGTCTCCACCCACGATCCCGCGGTGGCACCGGACCAGTCCTTCATCGTGTTCGACTACGGCAAGACCAAGGGCGGCCTGGGCCGCCTGTGCATCGCGTTCCGCGAGGGCGACCACTGGGGCAAGCCGATCGATCTCGGCGCGGTCGCGAACAAGGACGTGCCGTGGGGCTCGCACATCGCGCCGGACGGTCACAGCGTCTACTTCACCGGGCAATCCGGCATCTGGAAGCTCGACCTGCAGCCGTGGCTGCGGCAGCACGCGGCGCTCGCGGCGGCGCGGTAACGGGGGAACGGCCGCCGGACCCGGCGGTGCGGGGAATCGCCACGTGTTGACATTATTCCATGATTCCGGAAATATGAAATCATGGAAACGCCAGACGCCCTCGCCGCCCTCGGCGCGCTCAGCCACGATTCCCGCCTCGCCGCCTTCCGCCGGCTGGTGCAGATTGGTCCGGAAGGATTGCCGGTCGGCGAGTTGCGCGAACACCTCGACCTGCCGCCCGCCACGCTGAGCGCGCATCTCAACGTGTTGCGCGCCGCCGGGCTGGTCGAGGACCAGCGCGAGGGGCGGGTGATCCGCGTCCGCGCCAACTACGGGCAGATGAACGCGCTGCTGGCCTACCTCACCGAGAACTGCTGCGCCGGCACCGCCGACTGCGGGCCGGCGTCTCCCTGCAAGCCACGCAAGACCGGAGCCAAGCGATGAACCGCTTCCACGTGCACCTCAACGTCGCCGACCTCGCCGGCAGCATCCGCTTCTACACCCGGCTGTTCGCCGCGGAGCCCAGCGTGGTCAAGCACGACTACGCCAAGTGGATGCTGGAGGACCCGCGCATCAACTTCGCGATCTCCAGCACCGGCCGCGCGCCGGGCATCGACCATCTCGGCCTGCAGGTCGACAGCGCCGACGAACTCGCCGCGCTCGGCCCGCGCCTGGACGCCGCGGGCGGCAGCGTGGTGCCGGAAGACGGCGCCGTCTGCTGCTATGCGCACTCGGACAAGCTGTGGACCGAAGACCCGCAGGGCACGCGCTGGGAAACCTTCCACACCGTCGGCGACGCTACCAGCTACTACGCCGCCGACGCGTCCTGCGCGGCCGGTGGCGCGGCCTGCGCTCCGGATGCGCGCACGGCGAAACCGAAGGTCGACAAGGGCGCCGCCTGCTGCGCGCCGAATTCCGGCTGTTGCTGAGCGGCCGTCCGCCAGCGCACGCGGCGATTCACAGCTTGCCGTTCCCAAGTCCCCGTGCCATGAGCCCGATCCGATGAAACGCATCCTGTTCGTCTGCGTGGAAAACGCCAACCGCAGCCAGATGGCCGAAGCCTTCGCGCGCATCCATGGCGGCGGTGCGATCGAAGCCTTGAGCGCCGGCTCGGCTCCGTCCGGCCGGATCCATCCGAAGGCGGTGCGCTTCATGGCCGAGCTCGGTTATGACTTGACCGTGCATGCCTCGAAGTCGCTCGCCGACGTCGGCGGCGAGTTCGACGCCGTCGTCACCATGGGCTGCGGCGACAGCTGCCCGTGGGTGCCGGCGAAACGGCGCGAGGACTGGAACCTGCCCGACCCGCGGAACATGGACGACGCCGGCTATCGCGCGGTACGCGACGAGATCGCCGCGCGCGTGAAGCACTTGCTGGCGGAGCTGTGATGTCGCTGCCGCGCAGACTGGCTGCCGAATTCCTCGGTACGGGCGTGCTGCTCGCCACGGTGGTGGGCTCCGGGATCATGGGCGTGGCGATGTCCGGCGGCAACGACGGCATCGCGCTGCTGGCGAACGCGACGGCGACCGCGGGCATCCTGTACGTGCTGATCGCCGTGCTCGGCCCGGTCTCCGGCGCGCACTTCAATCCCGCCGTGACCCTCGCGCTGCGCATGCGCGGCGAACTCGACACGCGCGAAACCCTCGCCTACGTCGCCGTGCAGCTCGTCGCGGCAGTCGGCGGCGTGCTGCTGGCCCATGCCATGTTCGGCCAGCCGCTGCTGCAACCGGGCATCCATGCGCGCAGCGGCGCCGCGCAATGGCTGAGCGAGGGTGTGGCCACCGCCGGCCTGCTGCTCACCATCCTGCTCGGTGCACGCGCCCGGCCCGCGGCGATGCCTGCGCTGGTCGCCAGCTACATCTTCGCCGCGTACTGGTTCACCGCCAGCACGTCGTTCGCGAACCCCGCGGTCACCGTGGCACGTGCTCTGACCCGCACGTTCGCCGGCATCCGGCCCGTCGACGTGCCGGGTTTCGTGCTGGCCCAGCTGGCCGGAACGGCGGTCGCCCTGCTCGTGGCGCATGTGCTGCACGATCGCCCCGCTGCCGCAGGCCGTCCGTCGCCGCACGGGGACTGACGGCGGCGACCGATCGGCACCGCCCGCGTTGCCCTAGCGCTGCACCATGTGCCCGAACCACGCCCAGCCGCGCACGTGCTCGGCGATCAGCTTGACGCTGGTCAGCATGGGCACCGCGAGCAGCGCGCCGGGGATGCCCCACAGCCAGCCCCAGACCAGGAGCCAGACCAGGATCGCGATCGGCGACAGGCGCATGCGCCGGCCCAGGATCAGCGGCGTCACCAGGTTGCCCTCGAACACGGTCAGCCCGGCGAAGCACAGCGCGGGCAGCAGCGCGTGGCCGAGCTGGTCGAAATGCACCAGTCCCACCAGCAGCAGCACGCTGGTGGTGAAGATCGCGCCCACGTAGGGGATGAAGTTCGCGAACATCGCCACCGCGCCCCACAGCAGCGGATCGGGCATGCGCAGCTGCCACAGGATGCCGGCGGTGAGCGCGCCCAGCGCGAAGTTGATCAGCAAGGTGGTGAGGATGTAGCGCGACACCTCGTGCTGGATGCCGCGCACCACCGACACCGCCTGGCGCTTGTAGCTGAAGCCCGGCCCGATCTCGACCAGCCGGCGCAGCAGCAGGTCGCCGTAGACGAGGAAGAAGAACACCAGCAGCACCACGGTGAGCACCGCCGCCAGCACCTTCGGCGCCGCCGACACCACGTCCCATGCGCTCACCGCCACATCGGCCGGCTGCGGCCGTGCGTAGGTCGGGCGGCCGTTGACCAGGGTCTGGGTGGCACGGTTGGCGGCTTCCAGCGGCTGGGTGATGTGCTCAAGCTTCGGCACGAAGCGGCGGATCGTGCTCGGCGCCTCGTGGATCCAGTCCAGTGCCGGCGGCGTGAGCAGGCCGATGCCGGTGCCGATGCCGCCGATCAACGCCAGCATCAGCACGCTGGCACCCAGCCAGCGCGGCACGCCCCAGCGGGCGGCGCCGGCGACGACCGGGTTCAGCGCCAGGCCGATGAAGGCGGCCAGCACCAGCGGGATCAGCAGCGCCTTGCACAGCGTCACCGTGTACAGCAGCGCCAGCAGCAGCAGCGCGTTGAGCAGCACGCGGATCGCGCGCAGGTGGCGACGCATGCCGCGTGCGCTGCGCCGCGCGAAGCGGCCGCGCGACAGGATCGATGCACGCGGCGGCGGCATCGGCGGCGAGGCTTCGCACGCGGCGGCGGCACCAGACAGCGGCAGCGGATCGTTCATGCGGAAGCGTCGTCGAAGGCGCCGGCACCCAGCTCGACGACCAGTCGCACGCCCTGCGCCACCACCTCGGCGAGGCCGCCGCGCAACAGCGGCCCCACGCCGGGCACGCGCAGAGGATGCACGTCGAGACTGCCGAGCACGAAGCCCGCGCCGCCCGCCGCGCCCAGCGCGAGCAGCGGATGCCGCTCCCCGCGCGCCAGCAGGGCCGCGGCCGGCTCGGCCAGTTCCGCGCGATGCGCGGCCACCCGCGCCTGTGCCGCACGCACCTTGTCGAGATGGCTGAACAGACTCATGGCTTGTGCTCCCCCGCGGATTCGCCGTCGACCTCGCGCTCGGCGCGATGCAGCGTCTCGCGCATCATCGCACCCCATTCGTGGCGCGTGGCGGGCAGGCTCATCCAGTGCATGCAGCGGCGGAACAGCAAGATCGCGCCCGCCAGCAGCAATGCCTGCAGCAGCGCCAGCACCAGCAGCGCCCAGATCCACGAGTGGAACCAGGTGGCCAGCAGCACGCCGACCAGGCCGAGCAGGGTCAGGCCCAGCGCCACGCCGGCCACGGTGGCGACCAGCGCAGCCACCAGCAGCCACGACACCGCGCTGCGCGCCAGCCCCAGCTCGGCGGCCAGCAGCTGCAGCTGCGCGCCGAACAGCCGGCGCACCGCACCGGCCAGCCGGCCCAGTTCGTCCAGCAGAGACGAGGACGGCGCCGAAGCTTCCGGCGCCGTCGCGTGATCCTGTTCGCGCGCGGGTTCTTCCTGCATGCGCGATCAGCGCCTGAGCAGGCGGCCGAGCAGCCAGCCCGCGCCCAGCGCGATCGCCATCGACTGCACCGGTTTCTCGCGCACGTAGTCGCGCACCTGCTCCAGCCACTCGTCGGCGCGATCCATCGTGGCGTCGTAGGCGGCACGGCCGCGTTCGCCCGCCTCGTCGAGCTTGTCGCTGGCGCGATGCGCACCGGCGGCGACCTTGTCGGTGGCGCGGTGCAGGCTTTCCTCGACGTGGTCCGCGGCGCGCCCCACCGCCTCCTTGGTGCCGGCGACCGCGCTGGAGGTGGCCTGCTTGACGCGCTCGGCGCCTTCGTCGATGCGACTGGGCGTGTCGTTTTCGGTCGTTGCTGCCTGCTTGTTCATGCTGTCTCCATGTAGCTCATGCGGAAGAATGCCGGTTCGCCGGGCGCTGCGCCACGCCTCACTTCGCGCGGCGCAGGAACGAGATGATCGCCAGGACCAGGAACACGACGAACAGGATCTTCGCCATCCCGGCCGCCGCGCCTGCAATGCCGCCGAAGCCGAGCACCGCGGCGATGATGGCGACGATCAGGAATACCAGTGCGTAGTGAAGCATGGCGTTGCCCTCTTGAACGAATGCCGACCACGACGTGCGTGGCCGCGTGCAGTCATTCATCCACATTGGCCGCCATCTGCGCGTGAAGGGGCGCGCGTGCGTGCACGCCACCTGCACATTCGCCGTCACGTCGCGGAAGCGGGACGGATCGCGTAGGTGCCCACCAGTTCCGCTTCCGCCAGCACATGGCCGCGCATCGCCATGCGCAGTTCGGCCAGCGTGAAGCCGCGCGACAGTTCCAGCTTCGCCGCGCCCAGCGCGTGGATGCGGAAGTGGTAATGGTGCACGAGGCTGTCGTTCCACGGCGGGCACGGGCCGTCGTAACCAAGATAGTCGCCGCCCATCCCGGCGTCGCCCGCGAACCAGCCGGTGTAGTCGTTCAACCCCTGCACGCTGCCCGGCGGCCCCAGCGGATCGCGCTTGCCGCGCGGCGTGATGCCGTCGCAGCACGCGCCCTCGTCGAACTCGCCGCATTCGGCGGGAATGTTCACCATCAGCCAGTGCACGAACTCCACCCGCGGCAGGTCCGCGGGCACGACGCGCCCTTCCTTGTTCACGTCGTCGCCACGACTGGGCACGTCGACGTCGATGCAGGTGAGCACGAAGGAACGCGTGCCTTCCGGCGCGTCGCGCCACGCCAGATGCGGGCTGCGATTGTCCGACAGCGCCACCGGGGCGCCGGGCTTGCCGAAGGCGTTGGCGGCGGGGATGGGCTGGCCGTCGGCGAAGTTGTCGCTGCGCAATTGCATGGGGCGTTCCTCTGATCCGATGGGGATGACGGGATACTACGGTTGGTACGTCACCCGATACACCGCCCCCGCCAGATCGTCGCTCACCAGCACGCTGCCATCCGGCAACGGCTGCACGTCGACCGGGCGGCCCCAGGCCTTCTCGTCCTGCTCGAAGCCGGTGATCAGCGGCTGGTAGCTGGCCACCTTGTTGCCGTCGAGGCGCACCGTCATCACGCGGTAGCCGGATTTCTTCGTGCGGTTCCACGAGCCGTGCTCGGCGACCAGGATCGCGCCCCGGTAGCCGGCCGGGAACATGCGGCCCACGTAGAAGCGCATGCCCAGCGAGGCCACGTGTGCGCCCAGCTTCAGCACCGGCGACGTGTAGTCCTTGCAGCGGTGGCCCTTGCCGAATTCGGGATCGAGGATGTCGCCTTCGTGGCAATAGGGAAACCCGAAGTGTTCGCCGACACGCGAGAGCCGGTTCAACTCGTCGCTGGGGATGTCGTCGCCCAGCATGTCGCGGCCGTTGTCGGTGAACCACAGCTGGTGCGAGCCGGGGCGCCAGTCGAAGCCCACGGTGTTGCGAATACCGTAAGCCACGTCCTGCGCATCGCTGCCGTCGGCATTCATGCGAGTGAGCTTGGCGAACGCCTTGCCCTTGTCGCACACGTTGCAGGGTGCGCCGATCGGCACGTAGAGCTTGCCGTCCGGGCCGAATGCGATAAAGCGCCAGCCGTGGTGCCTTTCGCTGGGCAGCTTGTCGGTGACGAGTTCCGGCTTGGGCGGATCGTCGAGGTGGTTCTCGATGTCGCGCAGCACGACGATGCGGCTCACCGCCGAGATGTAGAGGTTGCCGTCGCGGAAGGCCACGCCCACCGGCATCTCCAGCCCGCTGGTGAGCACGCGCACCTTGTCGGCATGGCCGTCGTGTTTCGTGTCGGTGAGCGCGTAGACCTTGCCCGCGTCCATCGAGCCCACGAACACCGTGCCCTTCGCGCCCAGCGCGATCTCGCGCGCATTCGGCACCTGGTCGGAATACACCGCGATGTGGAAGCCTTTCGGCAGCGTCAGCCGGTCCAGGTGGACCGCGCCGAACGCGGGCGCGGCAAGCAGCATCAGCAGGATGCTCGGCAACAGAGACGATACGAAGCGCATGCTCAAGCTCCAGATCGACGAAAGGGTCAAGCCTATACTGATCACGGAGCCGATGCACAGGCCAGACCGGCTGCCATCGGCACGATGCGCTTACCCACGAGAATGCTTCGGACTAAACTGCAGTCGAGTACCGCAACGACCACCCAAGCATTCGCGATGTAGCCATGAGCAAGTTGCTCGACGATCTGCGCGGACAAAAGGACGCCATCCTTGCCGCGTGCCACCAGTACGGCGCGCAGCGCATCCGCGTGTTCGGCTCGGTGGCTCGCGGCGAGGAACGGCCGGACAGCGACATCGATTTCCTGGTGGACTTTCCTCGTGGCTACGACCTGTTCGCGCAGCGCCTGCCGCTTGCCGAACGCCTGTCGGAGATCACCGGTCGTTCGCTCGATCTCGTTCCCGAGCACGAACTCAACCGCCACATCCGCGCCACCGTGCTGAACGAAGCGGTGGAGCTGTGAGTCGGGACTGGCGGGCTTACGCGCATCACATCCTCGACGCCATCGAGAAGATTCGGCGCAACCTGCAGACCCTGTCCGAAGCCACCCAGCGGCTACCCGACGAACTCAAGGTTCCCCACCGGAATATCCCGTGGACGCAGATCGGCGGCTTCCGCAACATTCTCGTGCACAACTATCTGGGCAACATCGACGCAATGACGGTGCAAACCGTGGTACGGGATCAGCTGCCGCCGCTCGAAGCGGCCATCCGCGGCATGCTCTCCCGGAGCGCCTCCGACGGTGATTGAACTCACGGGATCGCCGATGCAAGCCGAAGACCTCAAGCGCCTCGTCGTCGTGCGCATGCCGTTCGGCAAGTACCAGGGCCACTTGGTCGCGGACCTGCCCGGCGCCTATCTCGCGTGGTTCGCGCGCCAGGGTTTTCCGCCCGGCGAACTCGGCCGCCTGCTCGCGTTGATGCTGGAGATCGACCACAACGGACTCAAGCGCCTGCTCGATCCGTTGCGCGAACGCTGAAATCCGGCGTCATCCGCCCGGGGTTTCGTCCGCCAGCGCGTTGAAGCGCGCCGCGATGTAGTCGTCGGTGAAGCTGGTCATGTCGCGGCCGCGGATGAAGCCGCAGTGGCCGCCGTGCTCGGCGATGTCCAGTTCCACGTTCGGCGGCAGGCGCAGCTGCTCGAACGCGCCCACCGGGATCACCGGATCGTCGCGCGCAGTGAGGATGGTGGCGGGGACCTGCATCGCCATCAGCGCGTCGGCGGCCACCGAATAGCCGTCCAGGTACTGCTGCAGCGAACCGAAGTCGGTATGCCGCCGCACCAGCGATTCGGTGAGCCCGCGCAGATCCTGCTTCAGCTCCGACATCTCGAAGTACCGGTGCTGCGGGAACGCCTTCTGCTTGGCCAGCAGCGAGTGCCGCCACTTGTGCATGAAATAGGCCTGGTAGAACCAGGGCGCCGCTTCCTCCAGCGAGAACAGGCCTTCGGCGGGATCGATGATCGGGCACACCGCCAGCGCGTAGGCGAGCGGGATGCCCACGCGCGAGGTCTGCAACGCCGCGCGCAGCGCGAAGTTGCCGCCCAGCGAGAAGCCGGCCAGCGCCAGCGGCCGCGCCGGCCAGCGCGCGGCGATGTCGCCCAGCGCGTGCACCACCTCGTCGATGCGGCAGGAGTGGAACAGCGCCTCGTTGAGGCCGCGGCTGTCGCCGTGGTCGCGGAAGTTGAGGCGGAAGATGTCCCAGCCGTCGGCGAGCAGGCGGCTGCCGG